>Ga0209591_10008713_pt1 | contig 11028 bp, 9 predicted proteins | sample MAT01_FD_187207 | JGI IMG/M metagenome (GOLD analysis project Ga0209591, IMG submission 187207) | Freshwater microbial communities from Lake Fryxell liftoff mats and glacier meltwater in Antarctica - MAT-01 (SPAdes) (version 2) | ecosystem: Environmental > Aquatic > Freshwater > Ice > Liftoff...
ACACGCCTGGAATTCTATCAGCTTGCAGCCTACGATCACGGCGTGGATCTGAACAAATCGACCAAGGGCCTGGGCAACGGCAAACAGCTCAAGGAGAAGGTCGCCAACGAGCCGCCAGAGGTGCGCAATATGGTCCGCGAGCTCACCCGCGGCCTGTACAGCAGCGTCAGCGGCAATGGCGATGGTAAGATCACCTTGCCGGTGGACTGGAAACAAGATGGCGGCGCCCCGGGCGACAGCGCCACCGCTGCTGTGCCCTTCGGCACCAGCCCAGCCACCACCAGCAAGCACACCGCGGCCGCCTTCGCCGCCTGGGTCACCGCGCCGGACAATCCCCGCTTTGCCCGGCTGATCGCCAATCGCATGTGGCAGCAGGCCTTCGGCACCGGGCTGATCGAGCCCATCGACCGCTTCGGCGATGACGCCCAAGGCAGCGAGCCGGCCTTGTTGTCAGCCGTTGCCGAACTGGTGGTGGCCAGTGGCTTCGACCTGCAGGTGGTGCAGCGCGTACTGCGTCGCACCAACGCCTATGGCCGCGCGGCGGTGGACGACAGCGAGCCGGTGCTGCCCCGGCGGCGGGCTCTGACTGCCGAACAGGTCTGGGACAGCCTCGCGGTCATGGTCGAGGGTGCCCCCGAACGCCAGGCGGCCACGTCCACGGCGGCGACCGACTTCTATGCGCAGCACCAGAAGCTGGATGCCGACGAGCTGCTCGACTTGGCCAAAACCATGGTCGACGCCCGCAGCGACCAGCGCCAGGTGCGCAAGCAGCTAGACCAGGCGCGGCGTAAAGGACCGAAAGCCGACATCCCCGCCCTGGAGGCCCGGCTCGCCAAGCTGGAAGCGACGGCCGATCCCCTCGATCTGCGCCCCGATGGCCCGGGTGGCGCGGTCCGGCGCGCCAGCGACCTGCCGCAGCCAGCGCCGCCCGGCCACCCGATGCGGGTGCTGGGGCAATCCGACCGCCTGTTGCCCGACAATGGCAGCACCGCGCCGACCGTGCCCCAGGCGCTGCTGCTGCTCAATGGGCTGGTGGACAACGCGGTCCTGCGTGCGGACGTGGCCATGGACAAGGATCTGGACGCGGCACCCAGCGAAGCCGAGCGCGTGCGCCGGGCCTTCCGCTGGATCCTGGTCCGTGAACCCACCGCCGCCGAGCTGGGCGTGCTGGGGCCGGGGCCGCGGGATCGCCGGGCCTGGGCCGATGTCGTCTGGGCCTTGATCAACCACACCGAATTCAGGTTCCTCCCATGAGCATTTCTCGCCGCGATCTGCTCGCCCTGGGCTGCCGTTCGGCCTTGGGTCTGGGCCTGACGGCCTGGTTCGTCGATGATCTGGTCGCCGGCGATGCCGAGCCGTCGCCGGTGGCCACCACCACCAATCTGATCTATCTGCACATGGCTGGCGGTATGAGCCACCTGGACACCCTGGATCCCAAACCGGGGCAGGACGTCATGGGCGGGGTGCAGGCCCTCGCCAGCAAGGTCGATGGCGTGCAGCTGTCAGCCTTGTTACCAGAACTGGCGGCGCGCCTTGATCGCTGCGCCCTGATCCGCTCGATGACGAGCACGCAAGGTGCCCACGAACAGGGCGACTACTTCATGCGCACCGGCTACCAGATGCGCGGCACGATCCGCCATCCCACCCTGGGCGCGTGGATCAGCCGCCTGGTGGCCACCACGCCGGGCAACCTGCCGGCCTATGTGGTGATCGGCGGCGGCGCCCACCCGGGCAGCGGCTTCATGGGCCAGGCCCAGGCCCCGCTGCCGGTGGATGATCCCACCGCCGGCCTGCAGTATGCCTCCCGCAATAAGAACGTGGATGCGGCCCGCGCCGGCCACCGCATCGACCTGCTGACCGCACTTGAAAGCGTCGGGGCGCCGGCAGCGACCGCCGCGGCGGCGATGGCCACCGCCCGCAGCGACGCGCTCAAGCTGATGGACAGCAAAGACCTCCTCGCCTTCGACCTGAAGCTCGAAAAAGAGGCCACCCGCGAGCGCTATGGTGAAGACCGTTTTGCCCAGGGCTGCCTCATGGCCCGGCGCCTGGTCGAACACGGCGTGCGCGCCGTAGATGTGACCCTGGGCGGCTGGGACACCCACGACGACCACCTTGACCGGGTCACCGACCGCTGCGCCATCCTGGATCGCGCATTGCCGGCCTTGCTGGACGATCTGCGCGAGCGCGGGATGGACAAGACGACCTTGGTGGTGTTGGGCTCAGAGTTCGGCCGCACCCCGGTCTTCAATGTCCGCCAGGGCCGGGACCACTTCCCCAAAGTCTTCAGCGTGGTGATGTCCGGCGCCGGCGTCCCCGGTGGCGTGGTGGTCGGGGCCAGCGACGAGCGGGCCATGACCGTGGCCGCGCGTCAGGTCACCATCCCCGATCTGCACGCCACCATCGCCGCGCGCCTGGGCCTGGCCCGCACCATCCCGGTCCACTCGCCCGAAGGCCGCCCTTTCGTGGTCGGCGATAAGGGCGTGGCGGTCAGCGAGCTGGTGTAAACGAGGCGCGTCACTTCAGCGGGAACAGGTCGCCATTGACCATCACCGCGGGGGCGTCCTGCAGGGCGAACTCGGCGATCAGGAGGTCCAGCGCCGCGGGCGGATACAGCAGGTGATGCGTCTCGATGATATGGGTCGACGTCCCCTGGCGCGGCGCCGTGCCGGTTTCGGTCCAGGTGTACGTGACGGTATAGCGGAAGTGGACGAACAGCGCGGTGTGGGCATTGGGATAGGTGCGGTCGCCCACCACCAGCGACACCGGCCGCAGATCGGCGGTTTCGGGCAGGATGGCGATGGCGCTGATGGTGGCGGCCAGGGTGGTCAGATCGACGGTGCCGCCAGCGGCGGGGACAATGCCGAAATAGCTGGTGGTGTACTTGTTCACCCGGCCCAAGGCATCGATGACGAAGAGGCGTTCGTACAACGGCGCGACCGTGGCCGAGGCCAGCTGCGCTTTGATCGCCGGCAGCAACTCCGCCTTGTGCTCGACCTGATCTTTCTTGTAGAGCGCGGGCCAGGGCTCAGCCGCCGCGAGCATGAGGGCGGACCAGACCACGAGGTGCAGGGATCGCATCATGCCGGCAGGTTAGCCTGCGCGCATGATGCGACCATGCCGGCACCGATGACGCCGCACACCGTGTCGGTGGCACCCTCACCGGCGGCGCTCGGCCGGCCCTGACTGCTGCGTCCCTGGTGCGAGCCGGCATTCTGCCACCATGATCGCGACCGCCATCTGGCAGCTCTGGATCGTCCCTGACCGACCGGGCCTGCGCCAGCTGCTGCTGGTCATCATCGCGGTGATCACGCCCATCCCGGTGGCCTTTGCCGGGGCCCAATGGTGGCTGCCGGTGCTGGTCGGATCGGTGACCCTGGGCGTGGGGCTTGGCCTGGTGTGGCTGCTGCTGTGCGGCTGGCCCTGGCTGCGCCGCGCGCCCCTGTCCAGCCTTGCCGTCCTGAGCCTGGCCTTCGGCAGCGCCATCAATCTTGACCTGCTGCCCCGGGTCGAGGTCCTGCTGCGCGCCCAGGCCGCCACCCGCGAAGCCGACTGGTGGTGGAGCCAGACCAAGGCCGGGGTGCCCTTGGATCCGCCGGTCTACGACGCCGGCGACCGCCTCTTGCCTTTCACCCTGCCTGCCACCGGAGCCGTGGTGGCCTATACCGCCGAACCCCTGCGCCGCTGGTCCTGGCGCGGCCCACGGAACAGCGCCTATGTGCTGCTGCGTCGGGATGGCGAGCGGAAGGTGGTCAAGACGGCAAGCGATCTACAAACTGAACTGACCCGCTAACGCGGCCTGGATTACTGCTGGACGCCCGGCGCTGGACCGCGGACGCTGGTGGCTACAAGCCTTCCCCGCACCGGAGTTCAGCCCATGACCAGCGTTGTCGTCAATCCCCGCATCCGCGGCTTCATCTGCACGTCGGCCCATCCTGAAGGCTGCGCCCGCAATGTCGCCACGCAGATCGCGGTGGCGGCGGCCAAGCCCGGGCCAGCCTTGGGCAATGTGCTGGTGGTGGGTTCCAGCGCTGGTTATGGGCTGTCCTCGCTGATCACGGCGGTGTGGGGCCATGGGGCCAAGGCCTTGGCGGTCAGCTTCGAGCGTCCTGCTCAGGGCGAGCGCACCGCCTCGGCCGGCTGGTACAATCTGGCGGCAGTCACGGCCAACGCCAAGGCCACCGGCAAGCAGGTCGAGACCCTCATCGGCGACGCCTTCAGCGCCGCCATCAAAGAGCAGGCCATCGCCGCCCTCAAGGCCCGCTTCGGCAAGATCGACCTGCTGGTCTATTCCCTGGCCGCGCCCAAGCGCACCGACCACGCGGGCGTGGTGCATAGCAGCTGTCTGAAGACCATTGGCGAGCCCCATACCAGCAAGACCGTGGACCTGGACACGGACGTGATCAAGGAAATCACCCTGACCCCCAGCACCGAGGCCGAGATCGCCGGCACGGTCAAGGTGATGGGTGGTGAGGATTGGCAGCTGTGGATCGACGCCCTGTCCGCCGCCGACCTGCTGGCGCCCGGTTTCCGCACCGTCGCCTACAGCTACATCGGCCCCAAACTGACCGCGGCCATGTACCGCTCGGGCACCATCGGCCGGGCCAAGGACCATCTTGAAGCCACCGGCCGCAGCCTGAACGCCAGCTTGGCGAAAAACCACGGCGGCGGTGCCTGGGTCAGCGTCAACAAGGCCCTGGTCACCCAGGCCAGCAGCGCCATCCCGGTCGTGCCCCTATACACCGCCATCCTCTATCAGGTCATGCGCGCCAAGGGCACCCACGAAGGCACCATCGAGCAGATGGTCCGCTTGTTCCGCGACCACCTCGCCCCCGGCCGCACGCCGCTCACCGACGCCCAGGGCCGCATCCGCGTCGACGACCTGGAAATGGCCGAGGACGTCCAGGCCGAAGTTCATCGCCGCTGGGCCGTCATCGACACCGGAAACCTCTCCCAGTTCAGCGACTTCGTCGGCTTCAAGAAAGAGTTCCGCAATCTGTTCGGCTTCGAAGTCGACGGCGTCGACTACGGACTGCCGGTCGAGGTCGAGCGGGCGCTGGGCTGATCAGCCGCGGCCATCGGGGGCAGCCTGCGTCGGATGAGCCGGGCGGATGTGGATGCCCACCGGTCCGCTGGCCGTCACGGCGTCGCCATCGGCGAGCGGATATGGCGTCGCCGCTTCAACCGGCTTGCCATTCATACGCACACCTGAGGCACCATCGCCATGGAACGAAATAGTGGTTCCAGAGCGGTCCAAGAGATGGAAGCGCAAGTCGCCAGCCGCAGCCGGATCATGGGCCCACCCCAGCTCCACGTCAGCTCGACGGAGCAGGATGTCACCATTTCCCAGGTCATCCATCGGTCGGGGTGGAGCGCCGGGCAGCTCGGCGTCGGTGGGCGGGTCGGTGGGCGCCGCCTGATCTTGGTGCGCGTACAGCGGCGTGGTATCAACCGTGACCGCTTTGCCGATCCCCATATCCCCACCGCGTTTTACGCTGGCATCGCTGCCGGCACGCCGGGCGACGTGGGCGGGTGACGCCGTGGATTGTTCAGCGCCAGACAGCCCAGCGTTCAGGCCAGGTCCCGATGCGGCGGCATGACTGGCCAAAGGCATCCCGGCCACTTCTGGGCTGGGCTGCACAGGCCCTTGCCCACCCAAGAATGCCGTGGGCTTATGACCGCTTCCGAACCATTGCTCCGGGCGCCACTGCATGGCGCCTAGGAACAGCACGAGTAGCAGCACGAATGCTGCTACTCTGCGATAATCCTTCCTCAACAATCGATCCCCGGCCAGTATTCAGAATTCTGGCGCGGTGTTGTTATTGGTCTTGAAGACCCATCGCACCGGTCCGCCATTGGGGTCTTCGTCGTTCGGCTGCGTGCGGAAAAAGTAACTTACCGTCCTGGCCTGGATCGCGACCTCATACCACGAATTCGGCTCAAGCGGTTGGACCGGAACGATGAAGATCTCGCCGTCCCGCACTGGCCAACCCTCGCGAATCGGCAAGAGAGATCCCAAGAATTCGTATTCATACGCGGCATCTGAACCCAAGGGTTGGGCAAAGAACCATTGCGTAGTTCCTCCTCCACCCCCTTTTAAGAATACCTTCACTTGTTTGGTGGCGGTCGACACCGCAGTCTGAGCCACGCCATCAGGCCCGACATCCATCTTCCGGAAGCCCACCACCAGGCTTGCCGCGGCAGCCGTGGCTGAACCCGTGCCAGTCGTGGTGGTCAGCAATAACGGCTCCGCCACCGGCAGGGTCAAATGAATGGGTGGGCCAGCGTATGGCACGGTTCCACCGATATCGGTGTCAAGCCCATAGGGATTCACATCCACATTTAGGTCGTTGGGCCATTTGCCCAACTGAGCCGTCAAGTCGCTGGTGGCGATGCTGGTCCAGACACCTTTAAAACGGCCACGGAACAAGGGCCAGGGCGTCGGATAAGTGGTCTTGTCGTTGGGCTCGGCATAACCCATGTACCGCACCGTGGGGCGCATGGCCAACAAGCGGCCATGCATTGAATACCACAGGGCATCCGCAGCATTGAATTCGTACTGGGTGGGATCTGCGTCATTGCGCAGATCCATGTTGAACCCGCGGAACTGGGTTTGGCCGGTGGTATTGCCGGTACCCTCCTGGGGGATGTTGCCATTGAAGACGTAATCTTCCATGACCAGAACGCCGGGGCTGAGCGAGAGATCGGCCCTACCACCGACGACGGCTGCCAAGCGATTGTACAAGGTGGTGTTGGTATACAGTGCCGGATAGGGTCGCTGGGTGGGTGACGCTGCTGGCACCGTGCCCTCTCTGCGCAGGTCTTCCAGCGTGGAAGTTGTCGTGATGACCCTTCCTTCCGCACCGCTGATCCCGGTTTGCGACGGGGAATATTCAACTGAATTCACAGTGTTCAGGTAGGCAGCATGCCGCAACGCTGCCGTGTAGGCAACATTGCGGTGCTCGACGTCCAGGGCTGTTCCATAGGTCTGGGCCCGGTACCTGTTGATCGAGCCAATGACGTCCTGGCTGCGTCCGGTCGGCGCCTGTTCCCGGGTGACCGACTCAGGGGGCTTCGGCAGATTGTCTGCCGTGGGCGCATTCAATGGGGAACTGTCCGTCCCACAGCCCGCCAGGGCGGCCAGAACCAGACCGCCACAACCACCGATGATCGCGGAGCGCAGCCGAAGTGATCCGAACATGGGTCTTCCTTAACGACGTTGAATGAAAGTGTGGAACTCAGCGTTTCAGCGACGACGAGTCCGGACGCGCAGCACCAGGATCAGCGCGAACCCGACCAACAGCAAGCCGGTGCTTGAGCCCAGACCGCAACCGCCGCCATTGTTCCGCTGGACTGGCTGACCTGGAGTATCCACTCCGCCTGAACCAGAATCGTTGTCAATCAGAGTCATGGTCGTGTAGCCATTGGTGCTTGAGGTGGCATACCCATCGCCTGGTTTGACCAAGAGAGTGATGGTCTCATTTCCTTCCTTACGCGTGTCGTCGATCGGCTGGATCGCAACCAAGGCCGTCAAGGTATTGGCCGGGATGATCACCAGGGACGCCACGCTGACGTAGTCGACATTCCGCGAAGCGGTACCACCAATCTGAATAGCCACCACCGTGTCGCTGGCGCGGGGCGCACTCAGGGTCAACTGGAAGGCACCCACCACGTCCGGCTCCAGGGCATTTGCGACGACCTTCACACTGACATTCGGTACGGCGTTCACTGCCGCCAGATCAAAGATCTGAATGGTCGCCGTCGGATTGGACGACCCCGAGCCGGTACCAGCCAGGATATAGTCTGGAGACTCGCTGAGGGTCAGGATCAGATTGTCGGTTTCCACCAGGGCATCGGCGAGGGCCGTGACCTGAAAATTAATGGACTGCTGACCAGCTGCGATCGTGATCGCGCCGGACAGGGTGTTGTAATCAATCCCATTGGTGGCTGTGCCACCAATGGAGTAACGCAAGGAAACCGGCTTGGGCAACGGCTTGGTCAGCGTGAAGATGAAGACCCCCTGGGTCGAACCTTCGATCGCATCCGTGACCCGGGCTATATTGGCGATGCTGTCGTCATCGGCAATCAGGACCCGGTCACGCTGCGGCGTACGCAGAATGTAGTCCGATGATGCGATCAAGGACAGTTCGACTTCCTCGGCCCCTTCAGGGATTTCGTCCGGATACGGGATGACCCGCAGGAAGCCTGACAGTTCTGCTTGCGTGGCTCCTGTCGCGCCGGGGGCAGCCTGCTGGAATTCGACCCGGCGGTCGGTCAGCGAAGTGCTGAGCGCGGTGCCAAGTTTGTACACCTCGTCGCCGGTGTTCAGGCGCGCAGTTAACAACGCCGGGGCAATGGTGATGAATCCCGGACGGATCAGGGCGGTTGCCATGCCGGCTCCGAGGTATCTGGCGTCAACCACATTGGAAACAAAATAGAAGTGGGGGTGGTTCTGGAAGGCGACCACATCGAACCGGTTGACCTGCTGATTCACCCAGGGCGAAAATACTGCGCCCTCGAAGAATCCCGGCGGCGGCGTATTTGGCGGTAGGCTGCCCTCCAACTCAATATCGGTTGCACCGACCGGCTCAATACCCGTCCGCTTGTACTGGTTGACGCCGCCTGCCGACACCAACTCGAAACCCGCGACCAAGTCGACGCCAGCACCAGCTGAATTGCCGTTGGTGGCAGACCGCACCAGGTCGTAGTCGACATTGGTCGACAAGCCGTCATTGGATTCCTCGAAGGAATTCCGTGCATCACCGGCCCGGACCATGGAGATGCGATACTGCTGGGGCGACACGGTGGCGCGGACCGCGGTCGGGTTGGCCGTCAGAGTATAGCGGAAGGCGCCCAGGGACGGCATGAACGGCTGACCCGCGACGACGCCAGTCGAGGCGATGTATTCATCGGCCCGAGGATCCACTGCTGCCAGGCTGACCTGGACATCGGCATCGGTGATGACGATTTCACGGGCAGAGGTATCGCTGACCACGTAATCATTGTCGAAGATGCCGTCATTGCTGTCGTCGGGCGAGGTCACTTCATCGCGCATCACGCGAATGATCGCTGATTCGCCACCTTCGATGAGGCCGTCATTAATCGGACGCAGCTGCAAATTCATCCCACTGTCGTTCGCGCGCACTAGAAGACTGCCGCTGAAAGAACCCGCCAGAGTGCCCGTCGTGATCGGCGTCAGCTCCACGGTGGACTCCGTGCCGTTCAAGGCGACCTGGACCAGTATATAGTCTGCGCCAGCAGTCGCCGAAGCGGACAAGGCGGGAACCGCTGCGCCGGAGACATTGATGCCGATGGTCAGTTGGTAAAGGGGCGCCGTCCGCTGGATGCGAATCACCGCATTGCTGACGTCCTGATTGAAGAACGGCTCACCTTCCGTGGCCCCATTGGTGATGATCGAGCTGCTGACCTCATTGGCCACCAAGACCGGGCCGGCAGCCAAGACCAATAACAGTACCAGGAAGCCAGCGCTACGCGCCAACAGTGATGAAACGGAAGGCAAGCTAGGCAGAGGCATACGCACTCCTTACAACCGGTACGGGCTGGTCTGGGGATAGGGAAGCGAGACGCTATGGTTGGCACCCTTGCCCACAAGGCGGCTAGGAGAGTGAACTCCATCTGTCCTTTCTAGGTGTCTCATGCACATGGGCATAACCCATAACCCGCTGATGGGTTGGACCCGTGTGTCAGCTGCCTGGCCAGGTCAGGCCCGCAGCCCGGCCAGAGCTGCTTCGGCCGCAGCGAACACCTGTTTATGCAAGGAGTTACCATTGCTGTCCATGGTCACGATGACGGGGAAGCGTTCGACCCAGAGGTGCCAGATGGCCTCCGGGCTGCCCAGGTCCATCCAGTCGACGCCGTCGACCCGGGTGATGCGCTCGGCGCAGACCTGGGCGGCGCCGCCGATGGCGTGGAAGTAGACGCAACCGTACTTCTGGCAGCCCTCCAGGGTCTTGGGGCCCATGCCGCCCTTGCCGATCACCCCGCGGATGCCGTGGTCGCGCATGACCTCCCACTGGTAGGGCTCTTCCCGGCTACTTGTGGTCGGGCCGGCGCCCTTGCACACCCAGCGGCCGGCCTCTTGCACCATCACCGGGCCGCAGTGGTAGATGACCGCGCCCGCCAGCTCCACGGGCGGCTTCTCGCCGTGGTGCAAGCGGTGGTGAACGGCGTCACGGCCAGTGTACAGGCGGCCGTTGAGTTCAACCGTGTCGCCGACCTTGAGGTCGCGGACAGCCGCTTCGGTGAGGGGTGTGGTCAGGGTGATGATGGGCATGCGTTTTGAGTTTCGAGTGACGAGTTTCGAGCCACGAGCGGAATCAGGAGGTTTTTGCCGTCCCTCGAAACTCGTAACTCGAAACTCAATAGAGCCAACGGGCGATGCTGTGATCGGGGGCCAGATCGACACCTTGCCGGCGGAAGGCCCAGCACATGTAGCTGATGGCGACGAAGAAGCTGGCGGGGACGCGGTTGAGGGCCCCGGCCTTGCAGCCCAGCAAGGTGGTCTTGCCACCGAAGCCCATCGGCCCGATGCCACTCTGATTGGACTTGGCGACAATGCGTTCTTCCAGACCGGCCAGCACTGGATCGGCATTGGTGTCGTCCAGGCGGCGCAGCAACTGGGCCTTGGCATGGGCCATGCCGCTGACCCGGTCACCGCCGATGCCCACCCCCAGAATGCCGGGCCCGCAGCCTTGGCCCTGGGCCTGCAGGACGCAGTCGAGGATGGCGTTCTCGACGCCTTTCAGGTCACGCCCGCCGAACTTGGGATTGGGCAGGGTATAGGTGGCGCCGACGTTCTCGCAGCCGCCGCCCTTGAGCATCAGCTTCACCTCGACGTGGTCCTGGCGCCACTGATGGAAATGCAGATCCGGAAAGCCGGGTCCGACATTGTCACCGCTGTTGGCGCCGGTGAGGGAATCCACCGAGTTCTGCCGCAGATAGCCTTTGACCGTGGCGGCCTTCACCGCCGCCACCGCGGCCTCGGCAAATGCCAGCTGATCGGCACCCACC
>Ga0209591_10008714_pt1 | contig 11028 bp, 6 predicted proteins | sample MAT01_FD_187207 | JGI IMG/M metagenome (GOLD analysis project Ga0209591, IMG submission 187207) | Freshwater microbial communities from Lake Fryxell liftoff mats and glacier meltwater in Antarctica - MAT-01 (SPAdes) (version 2) | ecosystem: Environmental > Aquatic > Freshwater > Ice > Liftoff...
GACCGGATAGGCGCGGCTTCCGTCCGCACTCAGCCAGGCCTCGGTCAGGCCCAGGGTGAAGACGAACACATCCGCATCGGTGAACACGGGCCGGATCGCGGCCAGATGCGCGACCCGCGCCGCCAGCACCTCGGCGGCACTGGCAAAGCCTGCGGCGGTGATGAAGGGGCGGTTGGCATCGACAAAGCGGCCATCGCTGCGCCGGATCGCACAAGCGGCGTCCACCGGGCCGTCCAGCACCTCGGTGGTCAGTTGCAGCAGTTGCCGGGCGGTGTAGATATTGCCGTAGCGGCCCGAAAACACCGGATCGTCATCGGCCAGCGGTTCGGTCTGCAGGAACCGGACCCGGCCCGACGCGCGCAGGTGTCTGGCCACGTTCTGGGCAAAACAGCTGCCCGCCGTGGCCAGCCGGTCGGTCGGAGCCAGGCGGAACGCCTTGGCAGCCGGTGCCAGCGGGATCACCTGGCCGCCAGGCACCTCGGCCACGGCGGTTTTCCAGAAATGCGCGGGCGGTCGGCCGGCATAGGGGTTGGTCATGGCGTGGCTCCTTGCGCCAGAAGGGGCGGGCCAGCGGCCCGGCCCCGGGTTCAGATTTCGGCGGATTGGTCTCGGCGGGTTCAGGTCTCGGCGGGGACGGTCAGGCCCAGGGCGGCCAGCCGGCGGATCTCGTCCGGGGTCAAAGGCGGCTTCACCGTTGCATGATAGGCTTTCAGACTGGGCACCCGCAGCAGGCCGCGCGCGCCGCCATAGCGGTGCAGCAGCGCCTCCAGTGCGTCGAACTGGCGGCGCAGCACGTAATTGCGCACCAGACTGTCCATCCAGTCGGGCGGCAGGCCGTGGATCGCCTCGAATGCCGCCAGATGTTCGGGCACCGTCATGCGGCCATCGTCGCGGCGGCGCACCGCCGCACTGATCGCGGCCACGCCGCGGGCCACCGATCCGGGCGGCTCGGGCGTGGCCAGGATCGTGGCATCGGTGCTTTGCAGCCGGGCATCAAAAATCCGTGCCACTGCGGCATCCAGATCGTCGATCCGCACCAGCCGGTCGATCAGGCGCTGCGGGATGCTGTCGCTCAGCCGCGAGATGAGCACGGCATCCGCCGCCTCGGACGGCAAGGACATGGCAAGCGCGTCGGTGGTGGCGGCAAAGTCGTCGGCGATGCGGGCATGGCTGGCCGCCGACAGCCGCCCGGTATCGAAGATACGCGTGATGCTGGCCTGGCCCAGCAGCATCGCCTGACCGATCCGGGGCGCGATATGGGGGTGCAACTGGCTGAACTGGCGGTTCACCACCAGCATCTGTCCGGCAGGCAGGGTGAACACGCCTTCGCGCAAGGACACGCCGCTGTCGCGATGGGGCTGATAATGCACCGCCGGTGAGGTGAAGCCCGGCGCGGGGTTGTGGCTGTAGTCAAAGCCCCACCCGGCCGGCAGGCGGGCAAAGTCGCGCAGGGCGGTCTCGAACCGACTGTTATCGGCGCCAAAGGCGAAACCGAACACATTGTCCCGGCCAAAGACGCGGATCAGCTCATCCGTCCGGGCCTGCATCGGATAAAGGTATTTGCCCAGCACGGCGGGGTCATAGATGCTGTAGGCGCCCTGGCCCACCACCGGCAGGTTCTGGGCCATGTCATGCAGGTAATGCGAATAGGTCCGCTCCAGCGGCGGGCGCAGGCAGACGACGATCATCACCTGCTGCCCGGCCAGACAGGCGGTGATGTTGTCCAGCGTGGCGGGCAGGTCATCCAGATACAAGGGCGAGGCATCGACATGGACCCTGCCCGCATCGGCCTCGGGGCCGAAAAAGCCCAGATAATGCGCCCAGTCATGGCCGCCGCGGAGATAATCGATCTCCTTGCGGCCGACGGGCATGTTGAAATGCTCCGGCCGGGCGGCGCATTGGCTGTGTAAAAACGTGGTGCCGGCCTTGGGCAGGCCGACCACGATCAGAAACCGCCGTGCCCACCCGTCCGGCATGCCGTCCGTTTGCGCCATGTCTGTGGCCCCCCCGTTCATCCCCCGTTCATCCCCGTTCATCCCGCCCCCAGCCCGCTATGTGCTGTGGCCGCCGCTGTGGCCCCCGTGGCCGCCGCTGGGGCCGCCGCTGTGGTCCCTGTCGCACCCCCGGCTGCATTCCTGTCGTCGATCTGGGGCATTGCGACAGGTTCTGACACCGCTGCCTGGGGGCCTGCAAGGTCCTGCGGGCCGCTGCGGATCGCGATGCGCTGCACCATCGCGCCCAGGTTGCGGCTATCGGTCGATACCCCTGCCTCAAGCGGGCTGGTCGTATCCGACAGGTCGATGTCGATCACCACATATGACCCGTCGCGCAGCGACAGACAGTCCACCATCACCCGGCGGGGCTCGTCGCTGGTCAGCGTCAGCTCTTGTGCGCTCGGGTGCCAGTAGCTGCCCCGCTTGTCCTGACAGAGCACGGTGACGGTCAGAACCCGCGGCCCCAGCCGGGCCGCGCCAAAGAAGGCCAGGTCGATTTCAACCCGGGGATGGTGCAGCGGTGCCTGGCCCCGGGCCAGCCGCAGGCCAAGCCCGATCTGCCCGGCCCGCCCGTCGATCCAGGCCCCGACCGCCTCGATCGGGTGAAAGTTGCGCAGGGCGGCCTGCATGGCATCGGTGCCGAAACTGCCGACCTGCAGCGCCTCGTCGACGCGCAGGGTCACCGCGTTGCGCACGCAGCTTTCGGGGCTGAACAACAGCCCGTTCGGGCCGACATAGCTTTGCATGCCGCGGAACCGGGTCGCGGGCGTGGCCAGGGGCAGATCCAGCGCGGCATGGATCGCGATCAGACTGCGCATGTCGCCGTCGAACCGCTGCCAGCAGGCATCGACCAGCGGCTTGTTGGCCAGCCACCAGCGCTCGTTGTGGCGGCGCTGGATCTCGTAGGCGTTCCGCGCGTCGATCAGGCCGAACAGCGGGTCGCGCGCATTGGCGATGAACACGCCAAGCTCGGCTTCGATCAGGGATTCGGTCGGCTCGTCCAGACCCGACACGCTGACCCGTGCGCCGCCCCGCGCCAGCAGATAGGTGATGACGGCCACCTTGTCGTAATTCGCGATCAGCGATTGCAGCACCAGCGTCTCGATCGGATGCGGGTCGCGCTTGTCGATGCAGCGCACCGCGTTCAGCACGAACAGGTCGCCGTCCAGAAAGATGAAATCCTCGCGGCAATACTGGCGGGTCATGGGGTCGATGGCGGGGGCCACCGGGAGGTCGAACACGAAATGGCGGTCCAGCGCGATGTCGGCGGTGCTGGCTGCGGCCACCAGCCGGGTCAGCCGTTCGCCCAGCCGCCGGGGGGCATGGATCCAGTCCAGATCCAGCCCGGCCAGCCCGGCATGCGCGGCCATCCCGGCCGGCGCAGTCCGCGCGCGAATTTCGGCCGGCGGCAGGACCAGAAGCTCCAGCACATTGGTCAGGGCGGGGCGCGGGGCGCTCTGGCCTGCAATCTGGCCTGCAATCTGGCTGCATAGCAGGACGAGGCGGTCGATGCGTGCCGTGCGGGCGGCGGCGGTGGTCCCGATCCGGGCCGGGGTGAATTCCGCCTGCCAGTCGCAGGGCAGGCCGTCCTGCAGGATCACCACTTCGGGGTTGTGAAACACCGATCCGCGCGTGGCCAGGGCGGCTGTCATCGCCTGCTGCATGCCTGCCGCCGGGCCCGATTCCTCGGCGACCAGGGCGGCGTCGATCAGCTCCTTCAGGGTGGGCTGGCGCTTGCAGAAGGCGCGATAGGCCGCGTGCACGCTGTCCAGCAGCGTCGCCTCTATCAGATCGGTCAGTTCGTAATGCTTGCGCCAGAACTGCACCGGCAACGGCGGGCGAAACACCGGGGCACCCGCCGCGATCAGCCCGGCCTCGTCGGCATCGTCCGCAGGGCAGCCCGTCGCGCGGGCGAAATCGGCACGCGATTCGGGCGGCAGTTCCAGATAACGCTCGACCGAGCGTTCGGCAGGCCCTGCCAGCAGCCCTTCGCCCATCCGGGCCAGCCGTTCGGGCAGGTGATGCACGATGTCCTGCGCGGTGTTGCGCATCGCCGCGCGGGCGCGAAAGGCGCGGACCCGGTCGACCGCTGCCGTGTAATGCAACGGCTCGCGGATCGCGGCCACGATGCGCGGCAGATCGTGCTTGGTCGCAAAGATCGCGCCATCGGCCATGTCAAGGAACGGGTGCGACGGCGGCAGGAACAGCGGCCGATCCAGATTGGTGACGAACCGCGCGGTCGCGCTGTTGTTCCAGTGGTCGTAATCGTTCTGCGGCAGATAGAAGTAATCGGCCTGGGCCAGCCGCGCCATCAGCGCCACATCGTCGATCCAGCCGTTGGTGAAGTCATGCGCCACGCCGCCTTCGGACAGGATCTGCTCGAACTTCTCGGCCTCGGTACTGTTCACCGTGGCGATGCTGCCGACCAGCTTGGCCCGCAGTTCGCGGGCCAGATGGATCAGCGCATCGAAATCCTTGCCGCCATACTGAAAGAACCCGAAGAAACCGATCACCTCGGCCCGTTCCGAGCGGTCGCCAGGATGGTCGCCAGGATAGTCGCCAAAAGGGTCGCCGCCCTGGTCGCTGGCCTGGTCGCTGGCCGCGCCCGCCATGGGGGCATCGGGCACCGCCACCGGCGAGATGCCCAGTTCCAGCGCGGTCAGGAAAAAGTTGCGCGCCCCCGAGGAGACGAAGCTGACCTGCGCCACCGGGGCGGCCAGGATCTGCGACTGGCGGCTGTACAGCAGATGATGATCCGGCCCCAGCAGCGAATGATGGATCAGGACCGGGATCGCGCCATCCTCCTGCGCCATCCGCTCCAGATGGATCAGCAGGCTGGTGGTGGATTCCCCCTGCGACAGGCGCGGGTTCAGCCCGTCGAACAGGCCGGGACCGTGATTGACCACCACCAGCGCGCCGGCCAGCCGATCATGCCCCAGCGCGCGGGCGGCGGCGGCGGTGCGCACCACCGTCACATCCAGCCCCAGCGCTGCGAATTCGCCCGACAGATAGCGGCCGTATTCGCCGATGCCGCATTGTTTCAGATGGCTGGGCGAGATCACCACCACCCGCTTTACCCCGCCCGCACCGCCCGCCCCTGCCATCAGCCGCGGCAGGTAGCGCCGCCCCTGGGCATGGCCGTACAGCGCATAGTGCAGGGCCGGATCGCGCAGCACCGACAGCGACCGGGCCAAGGCCACATCGCCCCACTGGGCGGCGTAATCGGCGGGTGGGGCGATCTGCAGCAAAGCCGACGGGCCCGGGCCGTTTTGCCCCCCCCGGTCGTCCGGACCCGCAAGCAGGCTGATTTCGGGAACAGCACGAGAGATGTTGCCCAGAACGCTGCGCAAAGAATGCAGGCCAGGCCGGATAGGGGTGACATGCTGCTGCATGATGCAATCTCCTTGATCTGTGTCGGGTCGCGTTATCGGAATGTCGGGTCGCGTAATGTCGGGCCGGTAAGTCGGGCCGGTAAGTCGGGCCGGTAAGTCGGGCCGTGATGGCGGGCCGTGATGTCGGCTGCGCTGGCCCCGGTTCTTGTTGGGGTCCTTGTTCGGGTTTATGCCCCCGCCCCTGTGGCTGCCCCTGTGGCTGCCCCTGTGGCTTTTGCAGGCGGACCGGGTGCCTGCGTAACATTACAGGAACCGTTCGTTCAGCCAGACCTGGGTGCCGTCACCGAGGATGCCGTTGGGGCGCGGCTTTTGCGCTGCGTCATGCATGATGCGCCAGCCCGTGTCGGGCATCAGGGCGCGCAGCTGCGCCTCGATGGCGCTGGAATGGGTGCCGACCGCGATGCAGCGCACCTTCCGGTTCAGGGCGTCGATCCCGTGGGCGATCACCTCGCCCTCGGCACCCTGGATGTCGAAATGGATGAAGTCGATCAGCGCATGATCGGCCATCAGGTCGGTCAGGCTCCAGGCCTCGAGCATCAGGTATTCGATCGGGCGGCCGGCCCGGCTGTTGGGCAGGCGGTAATGGCCGGGCCGGTCGGGCACCGGTTCGGCGCGCAGATCGGCCAGGATCGCGGCGCGGTCGGGCCCGGCGCGGCCGATGCTGCTCAGGCCCCATTGCCGACCCGGATCGGTGGCGACCGGAAACAGCGCCACCCCGGTTTCGGCGGCGACGATGCCCTTGACGGCGGTGCTGTCGGCCGGGCCGATGCCGTTATCGGCGAAATGGCGCAGCATGTAGCCGAAGTGATGTTCTTCCGCCTCGACCCCGATGATGTGGACCGGGTCCAGCCCGCGCTGGCGGGCGGCGGCATGGCCGCGCACGATCCATGGCCCCCAGCCGGCGCCGCATTCCATCATCACCATCTGCCCCTGCGCTGTGGCGGCGGCCCAGAGCATCGGGATCCATTCCCAGTTGCCCTTTGGCTTTGGCTTGCGCGCCCCTTCCAGTCCCGCCCAGTTGGCGTTGAAGTCGATGGCGCTGCGCACGCCGAGGAAATCCCAGGTGAACGGTCCCGGCGGGCCGACCGGCACATCGGTGAACAGATCGAACACCCGGTCCGACATCAGGTCGATCTTGTCCTGCGCCATCAACGTCGGGGCAGGTGCGTCCGGGGCAGGTGCGTCCGGGGCAGATCCGTCTGGGGCAGGTCTGGAAACGGGCGGGGATGTGGTCACGGCATCGGTCCTTCCAGTCGTTGCACGGCGGGCCATCCGGGGCCGCGCCAAGTGGCGGTATGGCTGCGCTGGGACTCAGGACCGCGCGTAGATGTCCTGATAGCGGATGATGTCGTCTTCGCCCAGATAGCTGCCGGTCTGCACCTCGATCAATACCATCGGCACCTTGCCGGGGTTCTCCATCCGGTGAATCGCCCCCAAAGGGATATAGATCGACTGATTTTCGGTCAGGAGCTGCACGGTGTCATCCACCGTCACCCGTGCGGTGCCCCTGACCACGATCCAGTGCTCGGACCGGTGGACATGGGATTGCAGGCTCAGCGCGGCACCGGGATGGACATGGATCCGCTTGACCTGAAACCGGTCGGCCAGGATCAGCGTCTCGAACCAGCCCCAGGGCCGGTGATCGACGGGCAGTTGCACCGCCTGTTTGGCGCCGCGTTTCTTCAGCACCGCCACCGCCTGTTTCACGTTCTGGCTGTCGGAAATGTCAGCCACCATCACCGCGTCATGCATCGCGATGGCCACCACGTTCTTCAGCCCGATGCCGACCAGTTCGATCTCGTCGCTTTCGGATCGCAGCAGGCTGCCTTCGCAACCGATGGCGGTGGCATGCGCCGACAGGGCATTGCCGGCCGCGTCCTGCGGGCTTTCCTGCCAGACCGACAGCCAGGACCCCAGATCGGACCAGTGCCCCTCGAACGGGACCACGCTGACATTGGCGGCCTTTTCCATCACGGCATAATCGATGGAATCCTCGGGCACGGCGGCCCACAGGGCGGCGTCGATCCGGGTAAAGCCCAGATCGGTGCCCGCGGCGGCCAGCGCGGCGCTGGCGGCATCCAGGATCGCGGGCGCATGGGCGCGGAACGCCGCCAGAAGGACATCGGCCCGGGCCAGGAACACCCCGGCATTCCACAGGTTGCCCGGATCGGCCAGCAGGGCGGCGGCGCGGGCGGCATCGGGTTTTTCGATGAAACGCGCCAGCCTGTGCACGCCGGGATGGGTCGCCTCGGCCGATTCCAGCCAGCCATAGCCGGTTTCGGCCCGGCTGGGCCGGATGCCGAAGGTGACGATCTGGCCTTCCAGCGCCGCCTGCCGCCCGCTGGCCACCGCCGCGCGGAACGCTGCCGGATCGGCCACGGCATGGTCGGACGGCACGATCAGCACCATCCCGCCCGGATCGCGCGCCGCCACCCACAGGGCGGCGGCCACGGCGGCGGGCGCGGTGTTGCGCCCGTCGGGTTCGATCAGGATGCCCTGCGGGGCGACCCCGCAGGCGGCCAGCTGTTCGGTGACGATGAAGCGGAACGCATCCCCCGTCACCACCAGCGGCCCGGCGAACCCCGGCCCGGCAAACCGCCGGACCGAGGCCTGAAACAGGCTCTCTTCGCCCAGGATACGGGCGAACTGCTTGGGAAAGCTCTTGCGCGAGAGCGGCCACAGCCGGGTACCAGAGCCGCCGCACAGAAGGATGGGGGTGATCATGTCTGCCTCTGTCGCTGGATCAGGCCCGGAAAAGCGGGACTTTCGTGCAGGTGGTCATCTGTGCGCCTTTCGCAGCCGTGCCCAGGCATCGCCGATGAAATCGTTCCAGCCCGTCACGGTGTCGGCTGCTTCATGCACGATCCGTGCCAAATCGCGGCCGAAGATGGATCTCATCCGCTCGTCATCCGGGCCGGGATAGCATTCCTGCCCGACCCTGGGCGCAGAGGGGGCGCCATCATCGTCTTTTGGCAGGCCCAGCCGGACCGGATCGACCTTGCGGTATGATTGCGGTTCGCCGACGGCGATATCATGAGCCAGCCACAGGAAGGAAGCGAAGGGATCGCGCAGGAAGACTGGCCCGGCCTGTTCGAAATCGATCATCCGCAGCGTACCGTCCGACTGCAGGATCAGGTTGTGGCTGGAGAAGTCGTTCTGACACAGCCCCCGCGTGGCCATCGCGGCCGAGATGCGGACGATCTCGCGCAAGAGATCGGCCTTGCCCCGGGTCTGCAACCCCGGCAAAGCCGCCAGCAGCGACTGGCCGTAAAGCCGTTCCATGCAGATGCGCCCCATCCGCGCATCGCTGTCCCAGGACACAAGCCGCGGCGCGACGTCGAGCCCGTCCAGCGCCTTCAGGCCCGTCAGTTCTGCCGCGAACTTGGTCTCAAACTGTGACGCGGTATAGCGTATCACCTTGGTCAGGGTATCGCTGCCGAAATAGTACTTGCGGTTCACTCTGCCCTGCGGGTGTTCGCTGAAACGGCACTCGCTGTAATCCACCGCCTTGTCGCCCACGGTCAGACGCCTTCTGCGGATCGTATAGACAGGCCGCTTGCCGGTTTTGACCAGGGTGATCGTCGCATCGGTGCAGTCTTCAAGGATCTCGGCCGGGTCGAGCGGCAACAGCTGATCCTTGCCATAGGGAACGTAATCGGCCCGGGTGGCCAGCTCGACCACGATGAAATCCACGCTGCGTGACAGCCGCGCCAGCAGCGCCTTCACGTAAGGAACGCCGCGGGCAAAGATCAGCTGGTGGATGACATTCAGAAACAGGATGCAGTCCAGGCTTTCGAACCCGGCCTCGGGGTCGTCGGCCACCTCCATCACGTCGGTCTCGAAGAACATGGCGGACGAGCCGCTATGCGCCTTCAGCGCGCGACACAACGCGATGTTGTCAGAGTTGACGTCGAACCCCGCGCTGTTGGGAAAGGTTTCGGCAAGGGCGAAGGTGACGAAACCGGCATTGCAGCCGACATCCAGGATGCGCAGCTGGTTCTTGCGCGCGACGCCGATAAATTCGCGCTTCACAATCTCGACGCCCTCGCGCAGCAGGCCTTCGCGTGCGCTCGCCCCGGCCTGGCCCATGCCGTGTAGCGGCTGATAGGTCTGTTGGGCCGTCTCGACTGCCAGTGCCGCGTGGCGGACCTGCGGCAAGAGTTTGGCCGTCGCCTCGGGCGTCAGCACCTGGCGCCGCATCGCCTTTTCCGAGCGGTCGAAGATGCGGGCGAAACCGGTGAATGGCTGCGGCTCCAGCGGATCGGGCAGTACCTCGGCCGATTCGGCCAGAAGGGCCGCCATCGGCGCGTCGCCTGCGGCCAGTGCCTCGCGGCGCCGGTATTCAAGCGAGCTCATCAGCGAATCCTGCAGCGCCGCAGTGTGTGCAAAAGTCTGCATATCCAGAATGTTGTCCGGATTTGCCATCCGGCCCATCACTTTGTGGAAGGTGTCGGCCACGTCCTCGCGGCGCAGGTTCAGCCGTCCCAACCTGGCAAACAGTGCAGGATCGTGATGGCGGAAACCCTCGGGATCGGCTGTGCGATGGGCGGCCAGCCAGGTTTCGGCGCGGCGGGCCAGAAGATCGGCCGCGGCCGCATCCTTTTGCAGGTCCTCGGCCTGGGCGGGGACGAGCATCGACAGGATCATCGGCAACAGCAACCCCGGATCCGCACGAAGCCGTCCGACCGGCACCACCAGACGCCCCGGCGCCAGGCTGGCCCAGCGGGTCCGAAAGGTATCGAATGCACTGAAATCGGTGCTTGCGAACTGCCGAAAGTCTGCGGCGGTATCCGCCACGCTTCCCTCTGCCACCGCCGCATCGAAGCGGCTGGTCACGCTGACGGGAAAATCCTCGAACTCGACCAGTTCGCCCGCTGTCGCCGTCAGGGACAGCCCCAGCCCTTCGGCCAGCAGGCCCAGCACCAGACTGCCGCTGCTGGGCGGCCAACTGGCCAGCGTCAGACCCAACGATGCCGGGGTGGGGCCGGGCCAGTTGTGGTTGGCGAGCGGGGTCTTGGTCATGGCAGTTCCGGGTTGGTTCACATCTGTACTCCATCTATCCTGATTTCGGCCCGGCCGCCCGCTGTTGGTGCCAGCGCCGGGCGTTCCATTTCGTGTCGCCGGCCCAGCGTTTCGAAATGGGTGAAAAGGCGGCGCTTGCTCGCGCGCGAAGGAGTGCCGGTCAGCACCCGGCGAACAGGGGTACCAATGCCCTGGGCACTGAAGGTGACGACATCAGCCCGGGTGCCCGGAATGTTGATATGCAGCAGGCTGATCGGCTGCCCGCCCGAAAGATCGGCCAGCGTCATGCAGTCGAAAATCTGGACGTCTGCCCGCCCCTTGGCGCGCGCGACCGGGTCGGGCCTCAGGACATCCTTGCCCCCCAAACCGGGCCTGCGCACGACTGCGGGCGCCTGAAACCGCACAGACATCTCCCGCAGGGGCAGTATGGCCAATCTCATGTCTGCGCTCCTGCGCGCCGCCGGTATTCTTCGGATGCCATCAGCGCAGTGCGCAGGGCCTCTACATCGGCCATGGTCTGAAACCGCAGGATGCCGTCATCGTGCGGGGGGCGGCCGAAGACCTCGAGAAAGACGCGGCAGACGGTCTCGCGGTCCATCGTGATGCGGTGCAGCTGGTCG
>Ga0209591_10008715_pt1 | contig 11028 bp, 11 predicted proteins | sample MAT01_FD_187207 | JGI IMG/M metagenome (GOLD analysis project Ga0209591, IMG submission 187207) | Freshwater microbial communities from Lake Fryxell liftoff mats and glacier meltwater in Antarctica - MAT-01 (SPAdes) (version 2) | ecosystem: Environmental > Aquatic > Freshwater > Ice > Liftoff...
AGTAGACCGAAAAACGCGTCGGCCTTCTGGCTGCCGCGCGCATACACGCCAAAAACAAGGCCCCGAAATGGGTTCGGTCAGTGCACGCCGGCGATGCGCTGAAGAGTTTCGGGCGATTCCCCTTCGGCCGTGCGCGAACTAAGCAGCGCGGTTTGCGCCAGCGCCAGAGCCCGGGCAAACTCCGCCGGGCTGCCGGGGGCGAGCTCATCACCATCGAGCAGCGCTCTGATCTGCGCGGCCATCTCGTACGCCGTCAGCGAGATCGGTTCTTCGAGTTCGAGGCTCCTGGCGAGCCCGGAGCCGAGCGGGCGGGGCCGGCTCTTGTCAACGATCTTTCCGGCCGGGTCGGTCCACTGGCAGGTTTTCGGCGTCACAACAATCATGCCGCCCGCGCCCAGCAGTGTGATGGCACGGTGATGTTCAGCGGGCCCGCTGGCCATGGCCGACGCGGTTTGATCGCTCAGCAGCACCGATGCGCCGCGGCCGCCGCCGAATCGAACCGCGAGTGAAAGATCGCCATGCAGCGGGCCCCGCGTGCGGAGCGACTCACCAGGCACGGCGCGGAGCGCGCTCGGATTGGCCGCGCCCGGCGGGGCCGATGGCGCGCTGTACGTCGCATCGATTGTTTCGGTCGCATCAAAGAACCGCAGCAGCAGGTCCATCGCATCCAGCAGCCGAAAGCCCAGCGAGCCCTCGTTCTGGCTGCCACAGAGCGTGATGCTCGCCGACCGCAAGGTGCCAAACGCGGGCAGCATGTCGAGCGCTTCGCGGACCGGGCGGGTGAGGCGCGAGAGGGGGCACAGCCGTGCCCACGCGCCCGGGCCAACGTTCTCGCTGCCCAGATCCGCCAGCGAAGCCGGCATCGGCTCCAGCGTGATAACCGTCGTGCCGCGGTCGCGAGCTTCGAGCAGGGCCTGCTTGTCGGCCGTGTCGCTCGAGGCGAACGAGCCGGGGTCAAGGATGAGCGCGAGCTTGCACGGCGCAGAGACCACCGCCGCCCGCAGGTCAGTGGCGTGCGTGGCCGCCATGGCCTGCGCAAAGTGCGCACCCGCCGAGGCGTCCGGCGAGCCAACGTGGGTGATCGAAAGGTTGGCGAGCGCTGCCAAGGCCCGGGCGAGAGGCCGCTGGCCTTCGCTCAGCCAAACCAGCGCGTTGGTGGGATCAGAGGGCACGGCTGTCATGATATCGAGTTGGGGACGGTCACACCCGACCGGTATAGCCGGAACGCCGGGCCGGTCGCCGTCGTATCATTTGCCCTGACAATCAAATATCGGTGTGCAACGCGACCGCCGCGCCGTGGGCGAAAGCCCAGCATCGCGGAGGAAAGTCCGAGCACGGCAGAACACGACGGCGGTTAACGACCGCCCGCTCGCACTGGGTGGCGAGTGCGGGACAGTGCCACAGAGAATATACCGCCGATGGCGTGCCGCTCCTTTCGGGGATCGGCACGATCAGGTAAGGGTGAAAAGGTGGAGTAAGAGCCCACCGCTCGACTGGTAACAGGCGAGGCATGGCAAACCCCGTCGCGTGCAAGGTCACGCAGCCCTTCTTTGGGCCGTCCGCAAGGGTGGCCCAGACCGCTCTGTTCGAGCGGCTGAGGGCGGGTAGACTGCTGCTGATCGCACAGGCGACTGTGCGGCTAGAGAAATGGTCGCGGCCGCCGGAAGGTCCTTGCCCAAGCCCCCGTCAATGAGGATTGGCAAGGAAACCACCGGCCGGTACAGAACTCGGCTTATGGGCACACCGTTCCCAGCGCGGCCCCTTGCGAAAGCAGGGGGCCGCGGCCTTTTTTGGCGGGGGGGGGCGGGGAGGGAGATAGCGAGAGATGGGTAACGGCGATAAACTTGTGGCGTGCTTCATGCGACGAACGATCTTGTGGGCTTGACGCTGGCGCGAACGATTGCGTCGCGGTTGGCGGACCACCCTGAGTGGATTGAACTGGCGCGGGGTAACCTGCGGCGTTGGAAACTGCGGAATGCGGGATCAAGGTCGGTCGTGAACTACGACGAATGGCTGGCGATCCTTGAGAAGCCAGCGGCCGAGGTGATGGCGATCTATACGCAAGAGACGGATGAGGGGCAACGCCTTCGGCAGAACTCGCCATTTGGGGGGGCGATTACGCCGCAGGAGGTTTGGGCGATGAAGGAAAGGTGCCGCCGTGGAACGATCTGACTTCGAGCATATTCTGCGAGCTGCTGCGGCCATCACGGGTCAGAACGAGTTTGTGCTCAACGGGTCACAGTCGTTGCTGGGGGAGTTTCCTGATGCGCCAAGAGCGCTTCGAGTGTCGGACGAACTCGACATCATCGTGGGTACTCCCGGCGCGCCGGAAGAGGGTCATGTGTCAGATCTTATTGACGGAACGATCGGGGAACTCAGTCCGTTTCATTCGACCTTTGGCTACTACGCGCACGGCGTGGCGTTTAAGACGGCGGTGTTTCCGAGCGGCTGGGAAGAACGCGCGATTCGGGTGCGAACGGAGCGGACCGGCGGCGCGACAGGGGTGTGCATGGAGGACCATGATCTCGCGGCATCGAAACTGGCGGCGGGTCGTCCCAAGGACTTGATCTTTGTCGCTCAGTTGCTGCTTTGTGGATTGGCCAGTGAGGCGGGTGTCGGCGAGCGAATCGCGCTCATGCCCCTTGACTCGACGATACAGGCAACGCTTGGTTTGCGGCTGATTGCGGCAAAACAGTTGCGAACATGTTGAACCGGGCCTGATACCTATCATCCCGTGCGGGCCGTGGATCCCATGTGTTCATCTTCCCCCTCTATGCCGTACTGATCTGGTACTTCGCGATGCGCTGGCGGCGGCAGGTGCGCGGCTTCGCCGTCGTGCTTGCTGGCACAGCCGGATGCTGGATCTCCGTCGAAATTCTCATGCTCTTCAACGAGCGACTCGACGGGTCGCCCTATCTGTTCACCCATTTCATCTGGGGCGAAGCGGCTCTCATCCTGCTCCTGGGCACCTATATCTGCTGCCTGCCGCGCCCGCCCAAGGGCCGCCACTGCGGCTACTGCTGGTATGACCTCACCGGGCTCAGCTCATTTCCCGATGAAGCCTTCGTGTGCCCCGAGTGCGGCACCCCGCGCGATGGCTATGCCCGGAGCAAAGAAGAAGGGCCCCGGCCGCGGGTGAATCGCACCCCGGCAAGCCGCGAGACGCCGCCGTGATGTTCTGATGAGTGATCGCGGCCCAGCCTCAGCCCCACAGCCAGCGCCACAGCACACCCAGCAGCAAGATGCCGACGGGAATGATCCCCACGAAAAGCCACTGCAGCGCCGAGCGCTGCGGACCCGAGAGATTCGGGATGGTCGGCACCGACTGGGCCGCCGCGCTCCGCGCGATGGAATCATCAAGCCCCGCCAGCCACGCCACCGATTCGCACGCCAGTTCCGCATTGCCCGGCGCATCAAGAATGCGGCGACCATCAACCGTCGCGCCCTCTTTGGCAAGCACCGAATCAACCACCCACAGGGCCGAACCAATGACGATCACCCGCTGCGTGGTCTTCGGGTCAAACCGCCGCTCAATGGCCGCACCGATGACCCACGGCGGGTCGCCGGGTTTGTCGCGGGCAAGGTCACGCGCCGAGTCTTTCGCGGGCAGCCCTTGGCGAATGTTCCAATCCGCCTCCGCCCAAAGGGCGGGCCGCGCCGCCAGCCGAATCAGCGGCGTGACCTTGGGAGCCGATTCGGCACCTGGCGATGCCGAAGCGGCCGCGATCTCAAGGGGCGAGATGAGCGGGAGTCGCAAACGAAGGCCGCTCACCGCCGCGCTCACCGGGTGCTCCGTGAGCGGATCGGTGATAATCTGATCAAAGAGCACATCGCGACCTGCGGTGCCCATCGGGCGGGTCTCTTCGTACAGCGTGCGGCCCGAATCGGCCGCAAGGCCAAGCGGCCGGAGACATTCAACCAGCGGGTCCTGCGCGCCCGCCCCCGGTAGCGTCGAGCGGTTCACCGAGAGCAGCACGTTCTTTCCGGCCGCGACCAGGCGCGTGAGAGCACTGGCAAGCTTGCTCATCCGGGTCGCATCGTCGGGGCTCCGCACATCGATGCCAAGGTTCAGGTAGACCACCGGCCGCGGATGGGCAGGATCAGGCTCCACAATCGCCGGCGGCTCCGCGTCAATCCCCGCGGCCCATTCGGCCACATCAATCCCGCGCAGCGACAGAGCATCCACCAGCGTGCGAACGCCCTTGTACGCCGGGCCAGCCTTGGCAGGCGCGCCGTGTACAAGCACCACCAGCGGCCGCGACGACGAAATCATCGACGCAATCCCCGCCGCGATGAGCTGCTCGGCACGGAACCGGTCATCGGCCGCTGCGCCCTCAGTGGCGGCCGAGGGAAAAATGGCATCGGTGTTCAGCGCGATAATCGCCCGCCGCGACGATGACGCCGGCGTGGTCACCGCCGCATCATCTGGCGAAATGAGCAGCACGGCCCGGCTCCGCTGCACGGCCTTGGCAATGCTCAGCAGCGGAACCTGCGGAAGCGTGTCGAGCTGTGTAACGGCCCGGGCCGCGATGTCGCGATGGCTCGGCAACGACGCCGCAAGCTCACGCGCCAAATCCCGCGGCCTGCCCACCGACGACGCGTCGAGAATGAACTGCTCCACAGCGCGCGACAGCACCGTCAGCCCGGTGGCAAGCGTCGAGACCGGCCCGCGAAGGATCCGGGCTGATTCATCGATCGCCGGAATCGGCAGCGGCGGGGCCACCTTGTTCAGCACCTCGCGCGCTTTCGCAGCGGCTTGGCGGGTGTCCTCCGCAAGCGTGCGCGCCGCGCTCGCCTGCGTGTTCCAGTACCCGGCCACCTGATCACGCTGCGCTGCCGGCAGCGTGCTCTGTACCACCGAATCACGCAGCGCCTCAAGCGTCCGCGCGGTTTCATCAAGATACGCCGCCGTCGCCTCGGCGCTCTGCGCCACCGCCGTCACCCCCGCTGTCGCCGCGTCGATCGCGGGCTTGGTCTTGACGGCAAGGTCGGTAAGAAACGCATCGAACTTTCGGAGTCCGTCGGGCGACGCCGTATCGATGAGGGTGGGGCGAATGTTCGGCGAGGCCAGCCCGAACTTCTCGACCACATCGAGCGTGCGGCGACGCGTCACCGTGTCCATCGCCGAAAGCTCCGCCGCGACGACCAGATCCAGCGGCCGGTTGAGCTTGGCGACAATCGCCGCCGTCTGCGGCGCAAGCCGATGCTCGCGCGTGGCCGTCAAATCAAACCGCACCGGCGCCAGCGACGCCAGCAGCGCACCCAGCACGCAGATCGTGACCACCGCAAACGTGACCACCGCCGCCTGCGACGCAAGCCGCGGCCGCAGATTGCCCCGTGGCGTGGATGTGGCGGGCTGGTTCATCGCCACCTCCGCACGCGGAGCGTGATGGCCGCCAGTGAAACAAATAGCAGCGAGGCGCAAACGAAGAACGCCACGTGCGAGGTATCGACGATGCCTTTGGCAAAGTCGCCAATCCGCGCGCTCGCCGACAGGGCCGATACAAAACGATCCAGAGGCTGTGGCGCGATGGCCGCCAATCGCTGCGAGCCAAACTCAACCAGCATGATCGAAAACAACGTCGCCAGGAACGCCAGAGTCTGGCTCGCCGTCAGCGACGAAACAAACGTGCCCACCGCGAGGTAGAGCGAGCCCAGCAAAAGCATCCCCAGATACCCCGAGAACATGGGCCCGACTTCCGGCCGCGCCAGGGCCATCAGCGTCGCTACAAACAGCAGCGTCGGCGCCAGCGCCGTGGCAAAGAACGCCAGCGCCGCCGCGAACTTGCCCGCCACAATCCCAAACTCTGCCCGCGGGCTCGTTAGCAACGGTTCGATGGTCCCCGTGCGAATCTCTTCGCTGAGTAGCCGCATCGAAATCGCCGGGCACACCACGATCAAGAGCCCCCACCACTCACCAAAGAACGCCCGCAGCGAGGCCGGTTCTCCGGGCACCAGAGTCGCTGTCACGAACGAAATGCCCGACAGAAACGCAAACAACGCCACCACCAGCCACCCCAAAGGTGTGCGGAAGAACGAGGCGTATTCGCGAAAAGCAACGGCAAGCATAAGGGAGCAGCAATCAGTGGGAGAGCACGGGTCGGGGGGGTTGGGAAATGGAAACTTCAGACTGGGCCGACGACGTAATGACCTTCTCAAAAACCTGTTCGAGCGACGGGCGAACCTGACGAAGCTCAACCAGCAGAATCCCGGCGTCAGCCGCCGCACGCGCCAGCGCCGCCAGCAACGGGGCCGACCCCGCCGCCTTCGCGAAGAACTCATTCGCGAAAACTTCAAACGAAGCAATCGGCGCACTCGGCGGCGACACGCGCCGGGCCGATGCCACCGCCGGCAGGCCCGCGAGCATGGCCTGGGCCCGCTCGCCGCCCGCCGCCTCCACCGATACAAACGCCGGCGCATTGCCCGCGTGCTGGTCAATCAGTTCCGCCGGCGACCCCTCCGCCCGCACCTGCCCAGCGGCGATAATCACCACCCGGTCGCACGTCTGCTCCACCTCCGGCAAAATGTGCGACGACACCAGCACCGTCCTGGTCTTCCCCAAATCACAAATCAAATCCCGCATGCCGCGGATCTGCGTCGGGTCCAGACCGCTCGTCGGCTCATCCAGAACGATCACCGGCGGGTTGTGCAAAAGCGCCGCGGCAAGGCCCGTCCGCTGGCGATACCCCTTCGAGAGCGCACTGATCCGCCGCCGACGCATCTCGCGCAGCCAGCACCGCTCAATCACGGCCTCCACCGCCGCGCGCCGAGTCGCCCGGGGCAGCCCAAACAAGCCCGCCCGATATTGAATATACCCCTCGACCGACATCTCCGGATACAGCGGCGCCGCCTCGGGCAAATATCCAATACTCGCCCGCGCTGCCGCCGAAGCGTCCACCGTGTCATGCCCGCACACCGCAATGCTCCCGCTGCTGGGCGTCAGATACGCCGTCATCATCCGGATCAGCGTCGTCTTCCCCGCCCCGTTGGGACCGAGCAGACCTGTCACCTGGCCGGGGCGAACCTCAAGGGAGACGCGACGGACGGCGGCGAATGAGCCGTAGGACTTGCTGACATCGACGACTGAGAGCATGGGCAAGCCGAGCGTAGGGAGGAACGGCGACAGGCAAGCGGCGGGAAATGGCTTGAGACTCGCGAGAACAGGCCCTCAACACGGTGTCGTCGTGTGCAAGACGCGCGTGGATTTCTTCCAGCGGCTCTTGTACGCTTCGTACAAAGCCGCCCCAGCCGTTAAGGAACCGCCGATGCCCAACAGGACGCACGTCTCGATCACGTTGGTTGCCGGATTCGGAGTCGCACTCATCACCGCGACAGCGGCGCACGCGCAAGCGCCCCCGTCTTATGGGTGGGACTTCGCGACGATCGGTGCGCCCGGCAACGAAGCGTTCGACCCGATGTCCGGGTTTGACAGCTCCGACGTGCGGCGGGTCCACAGGCCATTTGGCGCTGTCGGATACGAATACCGCATCTCGCGAACGGAACTGAGAACTTCGCAGTGGATCGACTTCCTGAACACGTTCCCGACCCTCGACCCCGTAGGCCCCTTTATTTGGGGAGCTGAGCGTGACGCGCAGTCAGCGCGATGGCGGCCCGCCGCCGCCTACCCCAATGCCGGCGAGTTCCCATTGCTCGGCATCAGTTGGCGAACCGCCGCACAGTATTGCAACTGGCTTCATAACGGGCAATCGAGCGATCCGTCCTCCCTGTTAACGGGTGCATACGACGTGTCAACCTTCGGGCGAGATGCATCACAGCCCGGCGTCTTCACAGATCAACTCACGCGCTCGCCGGGGGCCAGGTATTGGATTCCTTCATATGACGAGTGGGCCAAGGCCGTGTATTTCGACCCAAACCGGCACGGTGAAGCACAGCCGGGCTATTGGCGGTATCCACAATCATCTGATGCCCAACCGGTGTACGGGCCACCGGGGCTCGGAACGGCCAACGTAGCCGCCGGTGGAAACACCACCTTTGGGCGCTGGGACCTCGCCGTTGGTGCCTACGTTGGTTTCACGTCGCCTTGGGGTTTGCTGGATGCAGCCGGTGCGGGTCCGGAATGGACCGAGCACCCCATCGGCTTCAGCGACGAGCCGCCGTTCTTTCGAGCCATCGCCGGGTCATCGGCCTTAGACGAGCCATTTAACACCGCCCGCTTCAGTGACCAAATCGGCTTCGTGCAAGGGAGGGCGCCAGATTTCCCACTCGGAAGTTTCCGAATCGCGTCACGGATTCCGGCGCCCGGCACTGCTGCGTGCTTGCCGATGATCGCATGGTTTTTGAAAAGGAGAACACGATGAGATTAGCATTTCTGCGTCTCGGGCTGCTGCCGATCATGGTTACACTGCACTGCCAAACGGCCGTCGTTGCTCAAAATTTTACGGTGGGGACCCTCGATTCCGGCGGTAATCCTCTGACCCTGCAGAGCGTGACCGACCATCTGTTGAATTCGGACTATGCAATAGATGTCACCGACCCTAACATAAGACAACTGAACATTACTGGTGAGAGTACCTCGAACGATATTCCGCAATTAGTAACTCTTCAGCCGAATACAACAGCCGGAGTCCAAACCCCCATTTTGGCAAGAAAACGAGGTTTTGGGTATTTGGGTACCTGCGATATTCCCCGAATAATGGCGGTTTTGCATTCGACTGAAGAGATACCAATCGAGAAGTCCGCGTCCGTGACAATCCGGGAGCTTCCGATCCTGACAACGGATTGTTCCGCCTTGTGCCACGCATGACACCAGGGGGTGCCAACTTGCTCCTCTGCGCAGTCGGGTCCCCCGTCCTGCCACCAGTCGCCGCGTTTGAGTATCGATTCGCGATTGCTGCGGATTGTTACAATCCGTCGGTTGATGTCAATCAGGACGGCATCGTCGATCCAGATGACCTTGCCGACTATATCTCCGCGTACTTTCAGCCGTGTTGACGTGCCTTCCGCGTAGCTGTTCGCCTGTTAGCAGCCCCTCGCTCGGCGACGCACCATCGCACCTTGTGCTCGTAACCAACTCGGGAGTTTCCGCAGTGCTTTCAACGCTTTGGCACGCCACCCTTGGCACAGAAACATCTCCGCTCAGGCCGATTGGTGGCATGAGCCGCTGGCGGATGCCGTCATCCCTGCTCGTGGCCTTGCTATCACTCTTCATCCACGGCGTCCTTGAACCGGCCACGGCGGTAGCGCAGCCACTTGAGTGGGCGCAGCGCAACCCTGCTTCGCGTTCGGGCCACGCCATGGCTTATGACTCGGCGCGCGGCGACACCGTCCTCTTCGGGGGCGTCGCCAGAACCTACAACGCCGAGACCTGGCAATGGAACGGCTCGGGCGGGGGGGCATGGACCCAGCGCACAGTCAGCGGCCCCTCGGCGCGGAGCGGTCACGCCATGGCCTACGACTCGGCGCGTGGCGTCACCGTCCTCTTTGGGGGAGCCAACTTCTTCACCGGCAACGCCAACGCCGAGACCTGGGAATGGGACGGCACCGGTGAGGGGGCATGGACCCGATGCCTTGTTGGTGGCCCCTCGCGAAGATACGGCCACACGATGGCGTATGACGCGGCGCGCGGTGTCACGGTCCTCTTCGGGGGTTTCGACGGCAACTTCACCTATAACGCCGAGACCTGGGAATGGAACGGTGAGGCGTGGACCCAGCGATCACTCAGCGGCCCCTCGGCGCGAACCAACTGCACGATGGCCTACGACACGGCCCGCGGCGTGTCGGTCCTTTTCGGGGGTTACAACAGCGGCACCGTCAACGCCGAGACCTGGGAGTGGAACGGGACGACGTGGACCCAGCGTGTCGGCGGCGGCCCCTCGGCGCGATACGCTCACGCCATGGCCTACGACGCCGCCCGCGGCGTAAGCGTCCTCTTTGGCGGTGCCAACAGCAACGGCCGCAACGCCGAGACTTGGGAATGGAACGGCGCGGGTGGAGGGGCGTGGACCCGGCGATCGGTCAGCGGACCCACCGCCACCGCTTATCACGCCATGGCCTACGACGCGGCCCGCGGCATCACCGTGCTCGCTGGGGGATTCAGCGGCGCTTCCTCCACCCATGCCGATACTTGGGAGTGGGATGGGACGACGTGGACCCAGCGCGTCGCCACCGGTCCCTCGGCAAGGTATCTCCACACCATGGCCTATGACGCAGCCCGCGGTGTCACCGTCCTCTTCGGCGGGTTCGACAGCACCGATGCCAGCAACGCCGAGACCTGGGAATGGGACGGTGAAGCGTGGACCCGGCGCGCGGTAAGCGGCCCCTCGGAGCGATACTACCACGCTATGGCCTACGACGCGATGCGCGGGGTCACCGTCCTCTTTGGAGGGTACAACGTCATCAACGGCATGAGCAACGCCGAGACTTGGGAATGGGACGGAACTGCTTGGACCCAGCGCGCAGTCAGCGGGCCGTCGGGCAGAGGCCAACACGCTATGGCCTACGACGCGGCGCGCGGAGTCACCGTCCTGTTTGGTGGTGCCAGCAGCACCACCGCCGATCCCGACACTTGGGAGTGGAACGGCACGGTTTGGACACGGCGCGCGGAGAGCGGCCCCGGCGAAAAACTTGGCCACACCATGGCCTACGACGCGGCGCGCGGCGTCACTGTCCTCTTCGGGGGACTTGACGCTTACGCCGGCACCGATAGCGCCGAAACCTGGGAATGGGACGGGACAACGTGGTCGCTGCGCGCCGGCACGGGTCCATCGGCGAGATTTCAACACGCCATGGCCTATGACGCGGCGCGCCAGGTCACCGTGATCTTCGGCGGCGAGGACTACAACACCGGCACCGTCAACGCCGAGACTTGGGAATGGAACGGTGCGGCTTGGGCCCAGCGCGCAGTAAGCGGCCCCTCGTTACGATTCACCCACGCCATGGCCTACGACTCGTCTCGCGCCGTAACCGTCCTCTTTGGCGGCTACACCAGCACCTATAACGCCGATACTTGGGAACTCGGCGCGTCTTGCTCGCCTTTCATCACCACTCAGCCCGCCGCGTCAGCCGTCT
>Ga0209591_10008717_pt1 | contig 11027 bp, 9 predicted proteins | sample MAT01_FD_187207 | JGI IMG/M metagenome (GOLD analysis project Ga0209591, IMG submission 187207) | Freshwater microbial communities from Lake Fryxell liftoff mats and glacier meltwater in Antarctica - MAT-01 (SPAdes) (version 2) | ecosystem: Environmental > Aquatic > Freshwater > Ice > Liftoff...
GGAGAAGGGGAGAAACGCAGTAGAAAGTCCCTCGCCCCTTGTGGGAGAGGGATTTAGGGTGAGGGGTGTGTAGTTCGCCAATGTCACATTAGACTGCTGTTCTAATTTTTGAACAGACCAACGCGCAAAAACGCGATTCTCTGTGTAGGGACGACCAACGAGGCGTCAGTTTTCGGGAATATAGCAGCGGACGCGCCGTTGCGCGTCCCTACATTTGCCCATTTTCTAGGAGGATTTTCGACATTTTTAGAACGTGCGTATAATGTGACATTGGCGAACTACTCAGCCCTCACCCTAAATCCCTCTCCATAAGCGAAGCGGCGGGGAGAGGGACTTTCTACCGCTTTTCTCCCCCTCTACTGTTTGTGGGAGAGGGGGTCGGGGGGTGAGGGGTACCTGAGTAGTTACTAGTATTATAGGGTGGATTAGTTGGACGCCGGCAACATTCCGAACTTTTCCCCACCCCCCAAAAGGGCGAAAATCATCCGCCTTAAAAAGTGGCGCGATAAAAAGTGAAGTGACCTCGTGGGAGATGCTGTTGGCGAATCAAAATAGGAGCTGTTCCGTAGGGGCGCAATGCCAGGCGCCTCCACAAAAAAGACACGCCGACCCTAGATAAAATCAATTCGCCAACAGTATCCTGAGATTGGACACACTGCTAAATATAGGATCATAGTCCAAGAGAGGAAAGGTCATACGAACAAGGGATGTAAGTTTAGCGCCCAATTCAAGCGCTCGATTAGGTTGCAACTGATGAGCGGTGAGCGGAGTATGGCGGGGTTAAGCCGTGAGCATCAGCTTGACTCGGAGATGATGGGCAACTGGAGATTGCAAAAAAGCATCGCGCTTACTGGATAGGGTGCGGGCGAGAAACGGGTGGTAGTGACTATCCATGCTTCGCTCATTTCAGCCGTAGGAGCATAAACTAAATTATGCCCCTACATAACATACCCTAGGGCGAAGCGTGCATCGCCAATTCTACAGGTTCCGGCGTGGTGTGGATAACACTGTGTTTCGGTTCGCGCATGACGAAAAAGGCGATGATCGCCGTCAACACCCCTGCCGCCGAAGCGCACAAGAAGGTGGCTTCAAAGCTGACCGCGTCCGACAACCACCCGCCGATCAAGGGCGTCAATAATGTCACCGGCGCGACCAACGTGTTGCCCAAGCCGACATAAAAAGGGCGGTCTTTTTCGCTGCCAAAATCCAACAACAGCGCATTCGAGGAAGTCCACTGTGCCCCGTGCGAGAAGCCGAAGAGGATAAACACGATGATGAACCAACTCGCACTCGTCGCCATCAAGGCAATAAACGCGCTTGTCCCCGCCAGCAGGGCACCGAACGCAAACATCCTGCGGTGTCCATATTTATCCCCCAGCCAGCCGCACACGGGGTTGCTGATGGTCGCCGCTAGCAAATAAATCCCCGTCAATACCCCTGCCATAGCAGCATCCGCCTCAAAGCGACGCACCGTATAAACCGAGTAAAAAGCGGAACCGACCGAGGCAATTTGGATCAGCATTCGTGTGATGATAAATATGCGAAAATTACGATCCCGCCGCAAAATTGCAACCAAACTACGACGGAAGGCGGCTCCCTTCAAAGGCGTGTCCTCGCGTTTGACCGACTCGCTTTCGCGGGTTTGTGCCAAAAAGCCTAAAGACGCCATCATCAGCACGCCTGCCAAAAAGAAACATAGGGCAAACCCGACGGTCGAACCGCTGGCGGCTGCCAAGATCAAGCCCGCGATCACGGCGGCGATGCTGCTTAGCAAGTTGGCGGCTGCCGATTGAGTGCCATAAAAAATCCCCCGTCGCTCTTTCGGGATGATCTTGGCGATCATGCTTTGCCATGCTGTCGCCGTCAGCCCACCCATCAGCGCATGGATGATCACCATGACGAAGGTGAGTGCCAGCGCGACACGCTTGTCCATTTGGGTGCTGAACAAGGCGATCAACGCCAATCCAAAGAAGGGCCAGCGTTCATGCAGTGTCATAAACATCACCATCGGCTTGAAGCGCAGCAGATAAGCGACTCGATTGGCGGTTAAAATTTGGGGAAGCTGCCATCCGACCATGTGGATCGACGCGATCAACCCAATTAAAATACTAGAATTGGTGAGGGTGTTTACGAACAAGGGGATCACCGTCACGAACGACGCGAACCCCAACGCCATACCAAAGAGTCCGCCGTCGGTGACATTGACGGCGAAATTGAACCGGACGTTCCGGCTGTTCTCGCTGTGCAAGATAGGAGCCTTTAATGCTGTAGTTTCAATCCATATTCTAGCAGATCGCCAGATTGCGGCAATAGCACCATGTAACCGAATACACACTTGGACTCAGGGGGTGGCGTGCGTCTTCTCGATCACCAAAAAGTGCGACAGTCCAAAGGTATCCATCGGTGTGCCTTCGGCACTTTGCCACACTTGCCGCAAGGTCTTGCCCGTTGCCCCCAAACGGGCGATGAAATTATCGAAGCCCCCATAAATGCGGTGATGCGCCGTGACTTGCACCGGCTGATCGGCAAATAGGCGCAATAATCCGCGCTTGGTATAGGCGCGCACATGGGGTGCCAGTCGGTTACGGAGGGGGTCAGGTAGATAATTGATGAAGGGGGTATTGCCGAAATGGTACTGTCCACGCCAGTAATACCCATGCGTCTCGAAGAAAAACCAACGATTGGGCACGAAGATCACCGCCCGCCCGCCCGGTTTCAAGACCCGCACGATCTCCCGCGCGGACGCGGCATCATCGGCGACATGTTCCAACGTTTCGTGCGACAACACGGTGTCGAACAAATTCGCGCGATAAGGCAAATTCTCGTTGGCGGCGACCGCCACTTGTGGCGTCACCCGCATCGCCACGAGGGATCGCTCAAACTCATATTCTACGCCAAAGACATGGGGAGTATAGCGTTTCGTAAACTGGTTGGTATACATGCCCACGCCGCACCCGACATCAAGCACATGCGCGTTTTCGAGGCGGGCATAGCGCGCAATCATCTGCAAGCGCCGCTCTTGACCGTCCCGCCATACATAACTCGGTTCACCACGCAGCGCCGCTAAATCAGAATGTGTCATAAATCCTTGCGCCTATCGTCAGGAAAATCACCAGTAGCAGCATAATATATCATGTGCCACCTGCTGGGGAACCCATAATCATGAGGATCGCTAGGCGCTAATCATAGGGCACGCGCCCTGTGCGGTTACTCGCAGCCCCGCGCTCAACACGGCTGATTGCCGCCCGTTCCAGTTTCGTCCCCCCCTGTTGCATCTTCCGACTCTGGGGGCTATCGGCACCCTTAAGCGGGACGATTGTGGTGATCACCGTACCCTTGCCGGCTACACTATCAATGCTGATGGTGGCATCCAACATTTCTGCCCGTTCGCGCATATTAACCATGCCCAAGCTGGAACGTTTCTCGTAGCCTGCTTGCACCTTTTCAACGCTAAAACCCACGCCATTATCGACAATTTGAATGATGGCGACATCCTCTTGCCGTCGTGCCGTCACGCTGATTAAATTGGCTTTAGCATGTTTGCGGGCGTTGTTGACGGCTTCTTCCACAATGTAAAACAGAACCCCTTGTTGGTGGGCATCAAGATGATCTTCGACATCCCCCTCTACCCGCACCGCCACTGATTGCTTGTGCATTTCATACATTTTCTCGGAAAGCTGATTCAAAGCCGCCGACATCCCCTGCGTCTCCAACACCAATGGACGCAGCGTAAACAGCATGTGGCGCATCTCTTTGGTGGTTTTGCGCGCCAAGTCTTCCGCCTTCTTAAGTTCTTCGGGGACTTCTTCGGGACGTTTTTCGATCAATTTGGAAATATAAGCAAGGCGCATGGCTAACCCTGCCACCCCCTGTGTGGGACCATCATGCAAATCGCGCGCCAACTTTTTGCGCGCCTCTTCGTCAGCATCAATGATGCGTTCTTTTTCCGTCAACAAATTGGAATACAAAACAGCATTTTGCAAGGCGATGGTCGATTGTAAACCAATGGCGCGCAACATCTCGCCTTGATCCGGGCTGAAGGCATTGCTAGTCTCGCTCCCAAAAACGATCAAGCCATAGGTATCAAAGCCCGCCCGTAGCGGAATGCACAACAACGATTTGGTATATTGAAAGGCGACAAAAAACTGAAATTCAGCATCTTCGTGGGCGTTTTCGCCGATCACTGGTTCGGCTTCGCGTAATGCCCGCCCCGCCACCCCTTGCTTACCTTCTAATGTACGCGCCTCGTCCGACCGCGTGAAACGCCGCGCCGACACCACATGCAGCAAATTGTCTTCGATATGATAAAGAAAAATCGCCCCTACCATACTCGAAGCCTCTTGACTCGGCATCCGCAACGCCAACCGCCCCGCCTCTAAAGTGGCATCCAACACCGTTTTATAATTCAAGGTCGAGCTGAGGATAAACGTCAGTTCCGAGAGGACGTTGGCACGTTCGCGGACATCCAGCAGATAGGCATCTTTGTCTCTGCCAAGTTGTTCTACCGACCGTTTTAAGCCGCCGACCGTGCGATTCAAAGCATACGCAACTGCCGACGCCATCCCCCCCATTGCCGCGATGATCACAATCGTGCTGTTGAAGGTGGGGATTGTTGTCTGCCCAAACAGAATCAGTCCGGCAATACCCACAACCGCCATGCTGACACCGTGCAGCATAGTCCACGACTCGTTGACTTGCAGCAAACCGATGAACATCAATGCCAGTGATGTGGCTGTGACAAAAGTGATCTGCCCGGCACTGATGTAGCTTAAGACCCCCAGCATCAAGATATCACTGAACCAAATCATGAGCCGTGCGGCTGAATGGGTCGCCGACAACGACCCCACCAGAATCGTCACGAAGTTAGAGACTACAACCAACGCCACCGGCAAAGCCAGCGCACCCCACTCAAGATTATTGAATTCCGCGCGAAATATCACGACGGCGACGATAATCGCCAATAATAATATCCAACGCACATATAACTGAGACCAAAAAACCATCTGCAAAGGTACTACTACCGAGATCGGTTTTGGAGCGAGTATGCGTTTCTCTGTTTTCAATGAGGTAGACAATCGTGTGCCCCACATACAATATTTTTGATGATCTGCCCCCCACTGCGAGGCTCATTCTGATAATTATATGCCGAAGCTGAGAACTCTAAACATTGGGATTAGGCTATTCTGGTATGATTCTGGTTTGTGATAGGTTTGGTTTTCATGAAAAATAGAGGAGAATACCCTGCTCCCTAGCCCGCCGATGAAAAATCACGACACCGCCTATGATTGCTGTTTCCAATAGGCGTGTGTCGTCTCTGACAACGACTAGCAGTCCCTACAGCGCGGCGAGAATGCGTCCACAACTACCACAATAAATGACATGATTCCCTTGTCGCAATTGTTGCAGCAGCATGGAAGTTTGCTCCACACCGCAAATACCACAATTTTCCTCGCGCAGTTGGGCAACCGGCGAACCTTTCATACGCACGCGCAAGGCATCATACGCCTTTACGTAAGTCGGTTCGATCTGGGCTATCGATTCCTTGCGTTTACGAATCGCGTCCCGGATATCGTCGGCAATCTGCTGTTTATCTTTTACCAGATCGCTTTGCCGCACTACTTGTTGCGCTAGTTCCGCTTGTACCGCCGCACGCAACTGGATGATCTGCGCCCGTTGGGCTTCAACGGTCATCATCAATGTGAGGAGGGTCTCATCCATCGTTGTGAGCCGTCGCTTTAACGAGTCAAGCTCCATCTGCATCTCGGTCAAAATCTTCGGATTGGTGACTTTTCCCGAATACAACTGTACATCGGCTTCTTGAATCTTGGCGACCAAAGCCTTATTTTCGAGTTCTAAATCGAGCGCTTGTGCCTCTAGCGGTTTAATGGTTTCCTCGGCAGTATGCAGGGCGTGCGTCGCTTGGGCGACACTTTCATCACTACTGAGGACATGATCAATTTCATTCATCCGAACTTTCATTTTACCAATGCTGACATCTATCAACTGGAGGTTGAAAAGCATGGCGGCGTGATTGCGATTATTGGTTTGCATAAAGACTCCCTATCAAGAAGACTGGCGTGCTGCGAGCAAAGGGTTGGGACAAGGGGCAGAAATGGCAAGTGTGTTACAGGTTGATGACCAATAGGCTGAACCATGAAAGTCGAAACGCAAAATCCACGCCTGTCGCCACTCACTTGAAATGCTAGACAGATAACTGTACTCTATCATCTCATCGCAAATACTGCTATGGAACACAGAGATCACCAAGTCGGTGAATTGCCGCGCGTTGTTTATTCAGCCCAAGGTGCCCTGAAGGATACACTGCCATGACCATCGCCGACGCACTCTATCAAGGCAAAACCCAAATTGCCCCCATCAGCGACTCCGCCGGGGCGGATGCCCAACGCTTGTTATGCGCCGTGCTGGGGTGCGAGCGCGCATGGCTTTTGGCGCATCGTGACCAGCATTTGACCCCTGACCAGCGCACGGCTTACGAGGCGTGGGTAGCGCGGGCGGCAATGGGCGAACCGTTGCCTTACATTTTGGGACGACAAGCCTTTTATGATCGCGATTTTTGGGTGACACCTGCTGTCTTGATCCCCCGTCCAGAGACAGAATTGTTGCTAGAGCAAGCGCTCGCCTATGCCGCCGGATGCCCGCTGATGGTTGCCGACATTGGCACAGGCAGCGGCGCGCTTGCCGTCACCTTTGCGGCTTTGCAGCCCCAAACACGGGTCTATGCCACCGACATCAGCCCCGATGCGCTGGCGGTCGCGCGCGCTAACGCGACCCAACATCATGCCGACATCACCTTTTTTGAAGGGGATCTCGCCCAACCGTTGCTCGATCACGCCGTGCATTGTGATTTGATCATGGCGAATTTGCCCTATATCGCGGCGGCAGAAGTGCCGACGCTTCAAGTCAGCCACTATGAACCGCTCCTGGCGCTGGATGGTGGGGCCGATGGACTCGTGTTGGTGCGGCGCTTGCTGGCTCAACTACCCACCGTTATGAACGACGCGGCACTCATTTTGTTGGAGATCGGCGCGGGGCAAGGGCAGGCTACATTGGCGATTGCGCAGCACGCCTTCCCCGCGTGGGATGTCACTTTGTTGCCCGATTATGCCGGGCATGATCGCATTATACGGATTTTGAAAATCGGCGCGGTCTGACTCTTGCAATGGCAATGGCTTATGCTACAATCTTTAACATCAGGGCAGTTAGCTCAATTGGCAGAGCATCTCGTTGACGTCGAGAAGGTTAAAAGTTCGAGTCTTTTACTGCCCAACCGTCATGCATATATTATAAATCAACAAAAAAATCCCCCATGTAATACCACAGATTGCACCTTTGCACCTTTGACAATCACCGCCTTCACAATTTTGTCGATCAGTGCTTGATGAGCTTCATCAAAATTGGCGCGAGATACCCCCGCCTTTAGGCGTGGGAAGGGATAGCGCCGTGTCCCTTCGTATAGGTGTAACCGTCTGAATGGTGTAGCACGCGGCAGTGACGGTGTGAAACGCCAGCTGCTTTTCCCAAAGAGGTGCTGATGTCGAAACTTCCCGATGCGCGACACGCGACACGTCCGGTATGTTTCCCGGCATACTTACCAGCAGGGACGATAGCTTTAACCATGTCGCCCGTTTGAAAACCGAAATGGCGCTTCTGACGCAGACGGTAACGCGATGGGAAACCATACTTGTCGGTACGACACATTTGGCGTGAACCATGACCCGTTGCTTTAATCAACAACGGTATATCGCTAGACGTGATATAGACTTTTTCACCACTCTCGCCCACACACGCCGCGTCCAGCCAGTGAGTTTTTGCGTAGCCCTGCGTTGTGCGGTTGAACTTGGTGCGTCCACCCGTGCCGACCTCCAATGGCAGTCCGATTGTTTCCAAACGATGGTAGAGCGCCCATCGTGTGGCATTCACCGCCGCAGCGTCCTTGAGCGGGAGCTTGGCTTGTTTCTGGATTTCGGGGAAACCAAATTCCGCCGCCGTCTGTGTTCCCTTCTTCTGGTTGCAGTCGTGACAGGCGAGGGTTAAGTTGCTGACCCGGTTGCTGCCGCCGCGCAATTTGGGGTTGATATGCTCGATTTGCAGCGGCAGGTATTTCGCGCCGCAGTAGGCGCATTTGCGTCCCCACTTTTCGAGTAAATATTCTCGTATCTCGTAACCCGCCAACTCGCCCTGCTGATATTCCACGCCCCTGATTTCCGCATTTGCCATCAACTGCGTATCAAACTTCACCAATTCCTGACTGATACTGGCGATAGGACAAGCACGGTTCAGGCGACATGCCCATGTCCAAATGTTCTCCACGCGGCTTTGCAATGACGGCGGCAGCCATCCCTCTGGACGACGACGATTATCAAAGCGCGCCTGTCGATAGCGCGTGTGTCGTGCGCGGCGAGAACGTCGCAGTTGCCGCCTTGACAGGAGCGCGTCGCGTATCTGCTGCCCGCGATGGGTGAGTTCACCTGCCCAAATCACCCGCTTGCCCCGCTTGAAGTCTGCGACTAAAGCCATGCCAGTCGTCTTGCTGCCGGGATCGACCTTGAACGCGATGGGCTGTGTATCGCCGCCCTCGCGTTCTTTCAGGATGATGGTGAAAGGAAAAGTACGGTAGACCGCCGCTTTCCCCTTATGGAGCAGTTCCCGCGCCCTTGCCGGATGGCACGGCATGAGCGGTTTCTTGTTTTTGTCGATCACGAATACACGTTGCATTTGAGTTACCTCAACTTTTCTTCCCTTGCGGGTGTAATGTTCGCCTAGACAAAGTTATACGACGGTTTGGTGCGAACGACACTGTTTGCTCCCAAGCATTCTTTTTAATCGTTCACCGCAGAGTTCGGAACTGGCGTAGCATTCCGAAGTGCCTATAGTTTCGCCGCTAACGTAGCCTCTTGCGAGGCTGAGTCTGGTAAGCATTGGGGCTAAAAGCCCCCGCCTTTAGGCGTGGGGATGCTTACCTTTGACATCCTCCCAATGGGTGGCGAAATGCTTTAGGGTGAGCGCATTTGTGTGCAGATCGTCATAATCCACTGGCTTGAGCGCATTCATCTCCGACTGCAACATAGGGTCTTTTTGTCCCCAAACCGCCGAGCGCTGACAACACGCCGCCTCGGCGGGTCTCGCCTACCCCCCGCCGACGCGATGCGCATCCCAATAATGATACGTTTTGGCGACGGCGGTCACCACGTTTTTGATCTCTTGTTCCAGTCCAAAATCGGGACCTGCGGGCAGCAAGATCGTCGCGCCGTCTCTCTCGGCAAAGACGTTTTCGGCGATGATGGCGCGCGCCATCCACTCTGCCATGGCATCGCCCGAACACACCAAGCCGACCCATCCCGGCATTCGGTTCATATCGGTCTCCAAAGCCGTAACCATCGACAACGCCCGCGCGATCTCGCCCGCGACGTGGCTAGACTGGTCGGGGTTGGCATACACCCTATCCAGCGACACCGATTCGAGCATTGTTCCGCGATGCGGGGGTCCACCCATCAGCGCGAGGTCGCAGAAATCCACCCACATTTCATCCCATGCGACCCGTCCGGCAGTATCATATTTCATGGCTGCCGACGCCATCGGCGCAGCACTGATCTGTTGGCAATCGGCAAGTGAAAGCGCCTCCCTGCTCAGGTTGCGTTGACTCAGACGTTCTTCAATCCACATGATCACGGCGCTCAACCCCGTGCCGCTCTTCAAATCGGTCAATCGGTAGGGAAGTTCCCCGCGCATCCGCTCAGTATCGGTTTTCATCACCTCAAGGCTTGCCCCCACATACGGCGCGAGATCGATCTTGTTGATCACCAATAAGTCCGACCGCATGATCCCCGGTCCGCCCTTGCGCGGGATTTTTTCGCCCCCCGCGACATCGATCACGTAAAACTCGACTTCGACCAGTTCCGGGCTAAAGCTAGCGGCAAGGTTATCGCCCCCACTTTCAAGGAAAATGATATCCAGATTGCCCTCAAAACGTTCGATCATGGCATCCAACGCATCTTGATTGGCGGAAATATCATCCCGAATCGCCGTATGCGGGCAACCGCCTGTCTCCACGCCGAAGATGCGTTCCGGTTCCAGCGCGCTCAAACGAGTGAGGATGGCGGCATCCTCCTTGGTATAAATATCATTGGTGATCACGGCGATCTGATGCGTCGCCGACATCGCCTTGCACAATTTTTCGATCAGCGTCGTCTTGCCAGACCCGACGGGTCCCCCCACGCCGATGATCAGCGGACGCCCCTCATGGACATGCTTCTCGAAAGATGATTCGTTGTACTCGACCTTGCACATGGCAAACTGCTCCTCAAGAAATAAACAACCGTTGAAACAATTGCTCGTGTTGCATCGAACGGATATCGAGTCCGGGCGTGAATGCGCCGAAGTCGTCCAACGTCAACGTGAGCGCGGTCTCGACCGCACTGGTGATCCCCCCGCCCGCCGCCCCCAAAACCGCTTGCGCTTGGGTTTGCCCTATCGCCATCAATTTCAGCGATGCCGCCGTTTGATTCGCTGCCAGCCCATAGCCAAACGCCAGCAGCGCCGCTCGCGCCTCAATACCCAACGCGGCACAGGCGATGCCGTGTACAACAGCGTGATGCCCTTGCGACTCTCCACGTTCTAACGCGGCGCGATACTCGCCCAGCAACCCATCGTGGTAAACATTCAACACGCTGGCAAGCATCCGCCGCCCAATCTTCTCGCTGGCTTCACGGGTTTCACGCGCCATCTTGGAGGCAGCGCACAAGCCATCCAAATTACGCAGCGCCGCCAAGTCACCCGCGTGATATGCCGTGATCGCGGAGTGAATCGCGATCATGTCGGTGGTGCTGGCGCTCTCCAAGCGGACGGCGATCAATTCCGCCAACGCCCGCGCCCCCGTCACGCCCCCCACTTGGGCATACGTTTCCAACCCCATCGAGTGTGCAAACGTCCCCGTCGGGAAAGCCGAATCCATCCATTGCAACAGCATCAACAATTGGGCGGAGGCAAATTCCATCGTTTTTCCCTAT
>Ga0209591_10008718_pt1 | contig 11026 bp, 10 predicted proteins | sample MAT01_FD_187207 | JGI IMG/M metagenome (GOLD analysis project Ga0209591, IMG submission 187207) | Freshwater microbial communities from Lake Fryxell liftoff mats and glacier meltwater in Antarctica - MAT-01 (SPAdes) (version 2) | ecosystem: Environmental > Aquatic > Freshwater > Ice > Liftoff...
AACCGTTACCACCGCCCAACTCAAGGAAACCGGGGCGCAAATGGTGCTGTCCAATACTTACCATCTTCATCTTCAGCCAGGAGAAGATATTGTTAAGCGAGCAGGCGGCTTGCATCAATTTATGGGCTGGGATGGGCCCATGTTGACCGATTCGGGTGGGTTTCAAGTCTTTAGCCTCAGTAAAATGCGATCGATTTCTGAAGACGGAGTAACCTTTCGATCGCCCCGTGACGGGCAGATGATTCACTTAACTCCAGAGCGTTCAATCCAAATTCAGAACGCCTTGGGGGCAGATGTGATCATGGCGTTTGATGAATGTCCCCCTTACCCTGCCACCCGGCAACAGGTCGAAGAAGCCACCGATCGCACCTATCGATGGCTAAAGCGCTGCATTGCCGAGCATAAACGTCCTGACCAAGCTCTCTTTCCCATTGTCCAAGGCGGAGTTTACCTAGATTTGCGGCAAGAGGCAGCACGAAATTTGGCGGCGTTGGATATGCCAGGATATGCGATCGGCGGAGTCAGTGTGGGAGAGCCACCTGAACTGATTGAAGAAATCGTCAAAGCCACCACGCCGCTGCTTCCAGAGAACAAGCCGCGCTATTTAATGGGAATTGGGACTTACCGGGAAATGGCACAGGCGATCGCCGCTGGCATTGATTTATTCGACTGCGTGATTCCCACCCGTCTCGCCCGTCACGGCAGCGCCCTGGTGCAAGGCGATCGCTGGAACGTTAAAAATGCCCGCTTCAGAGAAGACTTTACGCCTTTGGACGAGACTTGCTCTTGCTACACTTGCAAAACCTTCACCCGTGCCTACCTTAGCCATCTACTACGATCGCAAGAGCTACTGGGCTACACGCTTCTCTCAATCCACAACATTACCGAGCTAATTCGGTTCACCCAGCAGATTCGAGAGGCAATTTTGGGCGATCGCTTTACCACCGAGTTTTCCCATTGGCTGTTGAAGGAATAATTCAAAGTTCAAAATTAGAGAAACTCCAATAGCATGAAGTTTTTAATTTTGAATTCTCAACTTTGAATTTTGAATTTTCCCCTACCCCCTCTCTAAGCCTGAAACAGAAACGTCACTTTATCTCCCTTGCCTAACGCGATGCGATCGCCAATACGCAACCGATGGCGGTTACCAGGGGGAAGGGGCACATTGTTGATATAAGTTCCATTCGAGCTGCCCAAATCCTCAATGTAGTAGGCATCTGCTTCGACCCGAATGTCAGCGTGAACACGGGACACGATCTCTGAGTTGGGAAAGCCGGAAACGTCTATATCAGGAGGAATGCGATCGTTGGGTTTGCCGATATGAATGACAGAAAGGTTCGTAGGAAGTTCGAGGGTTAGATTCGTTTGGACTTGCAGCAGCCGAGCTGTTTGAACCTGAAGCTGTGTCGATGACGCTACAGGGGGTGGGCTAAGAGGCGCAGCAGGCGCATCGGGTACGGGTGCTGATACAGGCTCAGCGACTACAGGTTCAGAGGCTACAGGTTCAGCGACTACAGGTTCAGAGGCTACAGGCTCAATGATCTGTGCCACAGGTGATGGTGACTCCATTGCCGGGGGGGGCACGGGGACTGATGGCGTTGCTGACTCTGATTCAGAACCCTCCGCCTCGACTGGAAACATGAGCGGGTCAGGTGGAATCAATGGCTCTAGAGGGGAAAGACTAGGTACACCCGGATCAGAGGACGCGCTGGCGGCTGGCGGAGCAGCCCCTTGCAGATTAAAGCCACACTGCCCGCAGAAACTAGCATCTGTTTGAACAGGTGCCTTACAGTTGGGGCAAGTCGAGAGAACAGGTAAAGGTGTGTAGCAAGCTTCACACTGCACGGCTCCGTCAGGGTTTGGGTGGTTACAATTCGGACAAACGATCATGCCATTCTCCAGTCAGGCTCCAAAATCAATACTTTAGTGAGGATAGTCGCTATTTTGTCACATTATTCTGTAAAAAAAGCTCCAGCACTCTGCATTTACTCTGCTAAGACTTCACCCGCAGACTGATCGAGCAGCCAATACAGTTCGCCTGTGGGTTGAATCAGACGAGAAGGGTAATTGCTGTCGTCTCCTACTTCAGCGAAGATCTGGGTAAGCGCAGGCTGTTTGGAGGCTCCTGCAACGATGAAAAAGACACAGCGGGCATGGTTAATTAGCGGCACTGTGAAGGTAAGACGGGGCTGACCATCTTTTGTTCCAACCGCAATGAGGCGATCGCGCACTTTCAGCGCAGAAGTATGGGGAAACAGCGATGCGGTATGTCCATCATCGCCCATACCCAGCAGCACAATATCGAGGACTGGGAATATTCCTGAGGCGGTCTTAAAAAATTCTTGAAGCTGAATTTCATGCTTCTGCGCTGCCATCGCGGGTTCCGGCTCATCGGTGGGCATGGGATGAATGTTGCCCTCAGGAATGGGTACTTTGCTGAGCCATGCCGATCGCGCCATTCGTTCATTGCTGTCATGATGGGTAGGCGGAACATAGCGTTCATCGCCCCAAAAAACATGGATTTTGTCCCAGGGTAGGTCTTGAGTGGCGATCGCCTCATACAAGGGCTTGGGCGTGTTGCCTCCTGCTAAGGCAATGGTGCAAATTCCTCGCTCTTTGACTGCTGCCATCATTTTCTTAAGGACGAGTTGAAGCGATCGCTCAATCAACGCCTCTTTGCTGGGCAAAATTTCCAGTGATTTGTTAGTCATTGTGAGTAGGGATGAATCATTGGGCTAGGAGTATTATGCGGCGATTTCAACGTATGCCGATGAAGAAGTAGGCTGAGGAACTGCGAAGCCTTCTAGCTTGAGACCTTCTAGATGGAAAGCGATCGCTTCCCGTATATTGTGCTCAACCTCTGACTGTGTTACTCCAGTGGAAACGCAACCCGGTAGGTCTGGGGAATAGGCAGAATATCCTGTTTCAGTCGGTTCGATCACTACGAGATACTTCATCATTTCAAACCTGCTTGCTTCAAAATAATGTTCCTGACGCTAGCTCATCCCTAGTTTTCGCGGAACCGTGACGAATCTAGAGTTACATAGGATGCTTGTCCTGACAATGGCTGCTTTTGGTGCCAATCCAGTCCCATCCATCTCTACTAAGCTTAATAATTTTTCGGCGTTGCTGAACCCAGGGAGGATTTGCCCTCATCCCCAGCCCTTCTCCCCAAGGAGAAGGGAGCTAGAATTCATGTTCCCTCTCCTTGGGGAGAGGGCTAGGGTGAGGGTATCTTTTGCAATTCATCCTGCAATTTAGCAATGCCAATTTCTCTAACTTTCATTAGTCCCAAGAGTAGGGAGAGAAAGAAGATTTGTCAATTTGAGGCTCACGGGGTTTTGCTAGCCTTACCGATACAATTTGTTGCCTTGGTAAATTTCCAGGGCACTCTACGGTTGAGTTTTTTTGAGTTACTATCAGGAGTCTTTGGTCATTAGCGGCTGATTAGCTCCCTGCATTCATCACCATTTAGTAGAGATTTAGAGGTTTGTCCCGCTTCTTTAAATTGTCCAAAATCAAATCCAGCAGTAACTAAAACTAATTTTTTTGCCATGCGTTCAACAAAATCTGGTCTATCTTCCTCTGTCCTCGTCTCCCGAACTCTTAAAACGGTGGGTGTCGTTATTGTTCTGGCAACCCTGCTCGACATTGGCATTGCTGCCATTCCTTACAACTTTGCCGATCGCCTCTGGCAAATTGGGTTTACGACTTCACTGGTCGATCGCGGCATTGTGCCGATGGTCGGCATTGTGCTGTTTTTAACTGGGTTTTGGATCGATAGCAATTTAGAAAATGACATAGAGCGCAAGAGCTTGTTTGCCGATCCTAGGTTTTGGGCACTCGCTTTGGCTAGCCTTTTAGGTGCCATTTACTTAATTCTGTTTCCCCTCCATCTCAGCAACATTGGCTGGAGTAACCAGCAGGCTTTAGAGCAGATTAGCCAAAAGGCAAAACAAGCTGAGACGGAGCTAGGAAATCAATTGAACACCGAAGTTAACTCCCAGCGATCGCAAATTAACCAGCTACTTGCGACAAACGACGAGCAACTGGGGCAACTGGTGACCAATAATCAACTTTCTAAAGAGCAAGCCGATCTAATTCGCAAATTTAAAGCAGATCCTAAAGCGGTTGAGCCGTTTCTTAACAAGCGAATTGAAGAAACCAAAACCCAGCTTCAAACTCGTATCGCCACTGAAAAGTTAGCAGCCGAGAAAAAGGCAAAGACAGAATCCCTCAAATCTGGACTAAGAATTGGCATTAGTAGTCTGTTGCTGGCAGCAGGCTTTATTACGATTGGCTGGAGTGGACTGCGTAATATTGGGCAACCTTAGGAGGGCAACTTGAGCCGAGCAAAGGGCAATGTTTTCGATCTACATTCTGACCCATAACGAAGAACTAGAAATTGCGGCTTGTATTGAGTCTGCTTTACTTTCTGATGATGTCATTGTGGTGGATTCTTGCAGTAGCGATCGCACTGTGGCGATCGCCAGCCGCTACCCGGTGCGGGTTGAGCAACACGCCTTTGAGAGCCATGGCAAACAAAGGACTTGGATGCTAGAAACCATCACCCCAAAGCATGAATGGGTCTACATTCTAGAAGCCGACGAACGCATGACTCCGCCATTGTTTCAGGAATGCCTGGACGCGGCTCAGGCTCCTCAGCATGTAGGCTATTACGTGGCAGAGCGGGTCATGTTTATGGGTCAATGGATCAAGCACAGCACCCAATATCCCCGCTATCAGTTGCGATTGCTTCAGCGTGGAAAAGTCTGGTTCGACGACTACGGGCACACCGAGCGAGAAGTCTATGCAGGCACGACAGGATTTCTAAAAGAAACCTATCCCCATTTCACCTGTGGCAAAGGGTTGAGCCGTTGGGTCGATAAACATAACCGCTACTCTTCTGATGAGGCGATCGAAACACTCCGTCAGCTAGAAAACGGGACAGTAGATTGGAGCAGCATTTTCTTTGGCACGACAGAGGTAGAACGTCGTAGAGCTTTAAAGAACTTGTCTCTAAGAATTCCTCTGCGACCCATCGTGCGATTCTTCTACATGTATTTAATTTTAGGAGGCTGCTGGGATGGTAAAGCTGGGTTTACCTGGTGCACCCTACAAGCCTTCTATGAATACCTAATTCTGCTGAAGACATGGGAACTTAAGCTCAACCCCATGCCTCCAGTGATATCACTACCGATCAATGACGCAAAAGTCGGCGATCGGCGTCTTATCGATCATTAGTCATCCAGCACATCTTCCAGCGCAATTCCCGAAAGAGGGCGGTAGGTGTAGCCTTGACGAGGCGTTTTCTGGATGTCTTCCTTAATGGAATCTAAATCAACGTAGCGATCGGAGACATTGATCAAGCTGTCGCTAGTCATCGAGCGGAGGCTGACGACCTCGACCCGCACGCCCCGGTAGCTAACGGCATCAACGGCATAAGCCAGGTCACCGTCACCGCTCACTAAAACAGCGGTGTCGTAAGAACCGACTAGCGCCATCATATCGACTGCAATTTCTACGTCCAAGTTGGCTTTTTTAGAGCCATCAGGCAACTGCACTAGATCTTTGGAAATCACTCGGTAGCCGTTGCGCCGCATCCAGAGCAAAAAGCCCTGTTGCTTTTCGTTAGTGCGATCGACCCCTGTGTAGAAGAACGATCGCAGCAACCGTGAACCCCCTGTTAATCGGCACAGGAGTTTGGTGTAGTCAATCTCAATGCCCAACTGTAAAGCCGCATAAAACAAATTAGAGCCGTCTATAAAAATGGCAACTCGCCCCCGGTTCTCAAGAACTTGTTCGGGAGTGAACATCGAATCGCCTTCGGGGTGGTGGTTATTGAACATATTTTCTCATACCTCGGTTTTATTAAAATGAATTAAAGCAGATGACAATAGTTTGAAATTGTGTCTCAGTAGACCCATTAGACTTTTACGTTTGCCATCAGCCCATTACTTTGAGAAGGCTCAAAATAGCTTTTCCTCATTTTACGAAGCCTCAGGAGGAAGGTCGAGGCGAGGAAAAATTGACTGAGGCTCTCCTAAAGGCTGTCCGCCCGGAAGAACACCCCACTTTGTATGCTCTGCGAAGGGCAAAACCTGACCTGTGGTCTGGTCGTTAAAGTTAGCAGTATAACCAAGCTGCTGATAAATGGCGTTGCTCAGGTTGGGAATCACAGGCGAGAGCAAATATGCTGCTAACCGGACGGTTTCCAAAACCGTATACAGAACTTCTTCTAGTTCAAGCTGCTTGCCTTGCTTGTAGAGCGTCCAAGGGGCTTGCTCATCAACAAACTTGTTGCTAGCACGTATCAACGCTAGAACAGACTCACAGGCTTGACTAAACGCTAAAGCTTCGTAAGCCTGGGTAACTACATTGCCAAGCACTTCCCCTTTCGATCGCAAGATGTTATCTACGGGAATAACGTCAGCAGAGACATTCGGGACTTGAGCTTTGCCGTACTTCAACACCATTTTCAGCGTCCGATTCAGTAGGTTACCCAAATCGTTGGCTAAGTCGGCATTGAGGATATTGACAAACCGCGTTTCGTTGAAGTCTCCATCTCGTCCAAACTCGATCTCTTTGAGGAAGTAATAGCGAACTGCATCCGAGCCATAGCGCTGAGTCAGGTCAACCGGATCAATGACATTACCCAAGCTTTTGCCCATTTTCTGCCCATCCTTGGTCAGGAACCCATGACCAAAAATTTTGCCGGGAAGGGGGAGATCTGCCGACATCAGCATTGCGGGCCAGTAAATGGCGTGGAACCGTAAGATATCTTTTCCAACCATGTGCAGGTTGAAGGGAAACCATTGGGCTACAGCGTTTTCTAGAGAAGGCTCGGCACCAGGCGGTAGCAAGGCAGTGACATACCCTAAAAGCGCGTCAAACCAAACATAAATAGTGTGCTTGGGATCAGCGGGGATCGGGAAGCCCCAGTCCAGATTGACTCGTGAGATTGAAAAATCCTGTAGCCCCTGGCTGACAAAGCTTAAAACCTCGTTGCGGCGGCTTTCGGGTTGAATAAAGTCGGGCTGGGCTTGATAAAGGTTCTCTAGGCTGGCTTGGTATTGAGAGAGACGGAAGAAATAGTTTTGTTCATCGCGCCATTCTGCTTCTTTGTTGGTGTGGATGGCGCATCGATGCCCTTCTAATAAATCTCGTTCTTCCTTAAATTCTTCACAGGAGACGCAGTACCAGCCTTGCTGCTGCCCCAGGTAAATGTCGCCCTTGTCCCAAACTCGTTGAAAAAACTCGCGCACAATAACTTCGTGGCGGGGATCGGTGGTGCGGATGAAGCGATCGCACTGAATGTTCAACAATTCCCAAAGTTTTTGGAACCCCGACGCAACGAGGTCACAGTGCTCTTGAGGCGATCGCCCTAAAGCTTCGGCGGTGCGCTGAATTTTTTGCCCATGCTCATCAGTCCCCGTAACCATGAGGACGGACTTGCCTTGTAATCTCTGAAACCGAGAAACGACGTCTACTGCGATCGTGGTATACGCACTGCCAATGTGCGGTAAATCGTTAACGTAATAGAGAGGTGTTGTAATGGCAAATGTGTTTTGTTTATCGTTAAAACTCATGGAGTAATCAAAAGCTTTTGGACTAATCGTTTTACTATACTTGAACGTCTGAGAACAGACGCTCTTGCCTTCATCATAACTTGTGTGTAAGAGCCAACCAAATTACGAAATAAGCCAATTTCCCCTTGAAAACGAGGCTTTCTAGTGATCAGCTTCTCGATTTGAACTTCTTCTAAAAATTAGGGCTTTCTAAAATATTGATGAACTTATCTTGGGTTTAATGGTAGGGATTAGCTTCTAGATCAATGTCTGGTGTTGTGCTGTAAGCCCAGCAGGGTAAGGTTGATGATTGCGCAACCTCCTGAAAAACCAGTGCTGATCTACCAAAAGCCCAGGTTTCTCTCAGCTACCCATCAAGACTTAAGGGTATCTCAATGAGTTTAACCTCGTGGTAATAGAATCGTCATTAATACCTATCACTCTAATAGTTGGGGGTTATGACTCAGCCTACAGATTCCTGAAAGCTGTTGATGGTTAAGAATATTAGTTCAATAATCATCTGGAATAGAGCCGAGATCCTGATTCTTTTTCTGACATAAAAAAGAGTTTTGGCGACATGGGCAAGGTTTCCACTTCAAAGAATTCTGTTAACTTTTCCTTAACCAAGACCAGCTATTTGCACTCAAAACGCTAATCTGTCAAGCTATTAAGTTTGCGCTAAGGGTAGTTAAAGGTAGGTACATTTAGATTAAGCCTGACATAGAAAATTCTTGTAGATTGGTATTAACGATACAGACGGTTCAGAAAGTCTTTAGGAGGCGCATTGCGTAATAGTCCGCTGTTGATTTCCCAACAACTGCTTGCTGCTTTGGGAACGCAAACCTTCTTTTATTACCAGGATCGAGTGCCGCAAGATACGGCTGTTCTGGTAGTGAGTAACCACCGTAGCTTCATGGATACACCCTTGTTGATGGCAGCGATCGATCGCCCCATTCGTTTTGCCTGTCATCATTACATGGGGCAAGTTCCAGTCATGCGTGAGTTTGTGACTCGGCTAGGTTGCTTTCCCTTAGATGTACCGAAACAGCGGCAGCAAAGTTTTTTTCATCAAGCTGGGCGATTTCTGCAATCGGGACAGTGCGTCGGTATTTTTCCTGAGGGGGCACAGCCAATGGTGCAGCTAACTCAACCTGGCAAAATGGGGGATTTTCAGCGGGGTTTTGCTCATTTGGCGTTGCGCGCTCCTGTAGAAGCTTTGGCAGTTCTGCCAGTGGCGATCGTGCCTCAATCTGAAACAATCCGTTCTGCTTTTCCGCTAAAGTTGCTGAGTTGGTTTGATCCCTCAGAGCCTTTGTTTAAGCAGTCGGGGGCACACCCTATGGTAATTTACGAACGGGTTGATATTCTGGTCGGTCGCCCAGTTTGGATTAGTGCGTTGCAGCGGCAAGCCTTTCATGGTAAGCAGGCAAAGCCCATGGTGACAGAGCTAACAAACTATTGTCAGTCAGAGATTAAAGACTTAATGCAGCGCTAGAGACCCCTCGTTAGCAGGTCTCTGCGGGAATGTTAAGGTGAAAATAAAGGATGTAATTCAAAAATACTTATGAAAGAGGTTGTCCGCCCATTACGGCTGATTGCACCGCAGCAGCGAAATCCTAAGGCTCCTTTGTTAGTCTATTTGCCAGGAATGGATGGCACAGGCGAATTGTTTGCCCACCAGCTTGGCAGTCTAGGAAAGGTGGTGAACGTGCATTGTCTAACCATTCCTGGAGACAATCTAAATGACTGGGATGCTCTGACCGAGCAGGTTGTAGCGTTAGTAGAAACGGAAGTGAAAGCTGGGGATCAGCGGCAGGTGTATTTGCTGGGGGAATCTTTTGGGGGATGCTTAGCAATTAAAACCATTCTACGAGCACCCCATTTATTCGATCGCCTAATTCTTTCCAATCCCGCTTCTGCGTTCAAACGGCAGCCGCTGCTGTTTTGGGGATCGTATCTAGTTCAGCCCCAAATAGACCCGATTCATCAGTGGTCTTGTGCTAACTTTGTGCCGTTTTTGGCAGCAGTAGACAATATTGCTCCGCGCGATCGCCAGCTTCTCCTGCAAGCCATGCAGTCAGTCACCCAAAAGTCTTCTGTTTGGCGTTTGTCGATGTTACGAAGCTTTGATGTTATGGAAGACCAGTTTAGGAGTATTGTCCAACCTACTTTGCTCATTGCTAGCGGACGCGATCGCCTGCTGCCTTCGTTTTCTGAAGCAGAACGTTTGGCAAGGCTACTGCCCAACGCCAAAGTTCAAGTTTTACCTAACAGTGGACATGCGTGTTTGCTTGAGACCCGGGTTGATTTGCTTGAAATTATGAAAGCGAATGCATTCCTAGATTTTCCTGAAATTGCTATGAGCGTGTGACGTCGAGATTATCTAATAGATCAATCGTGACTCATAAACTGCTTAATTTGCCGGGTCAAGCTTTCAACTAAGCCTCCATCTGTTCTGGAAGCAGCCTCACTTTCAATTCGCTGAATGGTTTCTGGGGGCAAACCGAGTAAGCTCACCAACTTTTGGTATGCAGCGGCTTCATGGTCGTTAATCAGATCCTCTTCATGGGTTCGAGCGCTGGCTACAATCACTTCGTATCCCAAACGCAGCACTAATTCTTTTTCCTCGGTGCTCTGGAGCTTGGGTGTCAATTCTTCTAGCTGAATGTTCTGCATCATGTAATCTTGCAGTTCTTGCTGAAGGCTTTCCTGCTGGGCTGGGTTAGTGGCAAAGATGCTGCTAAAGCGATCGAGCATGACATCAACCTCTTCTGCGGCTAAACCACCATCTGACCACGCCATAGCAGTAACGATCCGCAGCAGATTCATCTGGCGGGTTGTAATAGAAGGAGGGGGAGGAATCTGAACCATCGCACGATCTCCTTAGAGAATTCTAAACGGATAGATTTACCCTACCACTGAGCGATTTAGCTTGGGTTAGAGCAGTTACAGATCGTTATGTCTAGGTCGATGCGGCAGAATCGGCTAAGAGCCAGGGCATTAGAGCCGGGAGTTGCCGTTGCCAACCCGTTTCGTGATGAATTTCTCCTTCAGCTAGACGAAATTGTAGTTCGTGATCTCCGTAGCCTAAATCCTTAAGGTGATGATAGAAGTCGCGGGTAACAGGTACATAGTCGAGCCAAACCCCAGAATAGGAATACTGTTCAGCTCCACCCACGTAAAGCAAAATTCTTGACCAACGATGGGTGGATCTGTCCCAAAGGCTAAACATGTAGCGATCGCCCCACATCAGCGCGGGTGACAAGCAGCCAATTCGTCCAAACACTTGGGGATAGGTTTTCCCTAAGTACAGTGTCATCAGTCCACCCATGCTTGATCCCATTACCCCTGTCCATTGGGCTTCGGGACGAGTGCGGTAGGTGCGATCGATGTAGGGTTTGAGGTGATTGACCAAGAAATCAGCGCAGAGGTTTGCCCGTCCCCCAATCCATGAAGAA
>Ga0209591_10008719_pt1 | contig 11026 bp, 9 predicted proteins | sample MAT01_FD_187207 | JGI IMG/M metagenome (GOLD analysis project Ga0209591, IMG submission 187207) | Freshwater microbial communities from Lake Fryxell liftoff mats and glacier meltwater in Antarctica - MAT-01 (SPAdes) (version 2) | ecosystem: Environmental > Aquatic > Freshwater > Ice > Liftoff...
CTTCTTTGCTACTTTCTTTGCAGCTGGTTTCTTCGCTGCTGGTTTCTTAGCCGCTTTTTTTGCTGCCGGCTTTTTCTTGGCTGTTGCCATGATCAACTCCTTTCGATGGTTGGACCGAATTGCTTGTAAGGACCCGATTCAACTGAATCGAATCACCAAGACATCAGTTCAGACGAACGATTGAGATTGGCAGTTGCCGAGAACGCTAGAGACGGCGAAACAACCTCACTCCACTCGCGGTTGCTTGCCTAAAAAAATCCAAATGCGAGGAATTCAAAAACATTCGCCGCGAGCACTTGGTGAAGCGGATTCTATGTAAGAACTTTTTTGAACACCAGTTATTCGTGCTGTCAAGAGCGGTTATTTGCAACTGGCTTTTGCAATTTGGTATTGACTCGATACCATATGGAATGGTGCGACCGATGCTGCGCAAAAAAATGTATGGTCGCTCCTTCCCTTACCTTTCGCCAACGCCTACCTTCGCCAGCCCTCATGCAAGAAGATGCTCGCCGGAAAGCAATGCGTCAAATGTCTCGCGCTCACGAACTACGTGCGCTACGCGGCCGTCTACCATCACCTCTGCAGCGCGCGGCCTCGTATTGTAATTTGATGACATGACGAATCCATACGCGCCCGCCGAGAGAATGGCGACGAAATCGCCCTCGCTTGCCCGCAACGTTCTTCCATAGCCAAAAACATCGGAGCTTTCGCATACCGGGCCGACCACATCGTATTCGCAAGTGTCGCCCGAACCGCTCTCACTAACGGCCACAATTTCATGGTGCGCCTGATACAGCGCCGGTCGAATCAAATCGTTCATGGCTGCGTCAATGATCAGAAAATTCTTGTGCTGACCCAGCTTGACGTACTCAACTCTGCTTAATAGAACCCCAGCGTTGCCCACAATTGCCCTGCCCGGCTCCAGCAAAAGCTCAACCTCGCGCGTCCCCAATGCGGACTGCAGGGACCGGGCATATCGCTCGAGATTGATCGTTGGCTCAGCCGCATAGGTGATACCGACCCCGCCTCCAGGACAGATATGGTGAATGCGGACCCCGTCTTGTGCAAGTTGATCTGTTAACGCCACCAATTTCTGCATTGCCTCAACTAGTGGCGCCGCATCGACCAACTGCGAACCGATATGACAATCCACGCCGGCCACTTCGATGCCGCTCATGGTCGCCGCACGTCGATAGACTTCACGCGCACGATCGAACGCAATCCCAAACTTATTGTTCTTCAGCCCGGTGGAAATGTACGGGTGGGTCTTGGCATCGACGTCCGGGTTCACCCGCAGGCTGACCGGCGCCCTTAACTTAAGCGACAACGCAATTGCATTCAGGCGGTCCAGTTCCGGTTCCGATTCAACGTTGAAGCACTTGATCCCGCTCTTGAGCGCAAACGCCATTTCTTCAGCCGTCTTACCGAGTCCAGAAAAGACAACCTTACGCGGATTACCTCCTGCAGCAAGAACCCGGCGCAACTCGCCTCCTGAAACAATGTCAAAGCCGGCACCGAGTCTGGACAAAACATTCAGCACGCCAAGATTTGAGTTGGCTTTCACCGCATAGCAAATGGTGTATGGCTTACCCTGACGGGCAGTCTTTACGGCAAGGTCCAGCCGCTCAAAGGCACCTGAAAGCGCTGCCTTCGAATATACATACGTCGGCGTACCGTGTAGGTGGGCAATGTCGTCCAGAGGCACGCCTTCAACACACAGTTTTCCGTCGACGTAGCGGACGCCAAAGACGTCTAACGTGTTCATCGGCTTGGCCCGACTGATTTTTCAGACTTGGGCACCTCCGGCAACTTTAACGGACCTTTCTGACCGCATGCGATGAGCGTTGAGGTGAGGACGGTGAGCAACAAAATGCGTAGAATTCGCGGAAATCGCATGGCTTCGCTTGAAGAATATTTTTTCGATGGTAACACGCCGTTTGCAGCCGATTTCGGCTCCATTCCGCAATGAAAGTTATAGCAATGTCTACGCCACACACGATGACGGAAAGTGAACTTCACCAGCGGGTTGACGCCCTCCTGCAAGACGTTCAGGAGCAACTCGATTGTATCGACGTGAGCATTGACAGCGAGCTGGCCAGTGGCATTTTGACACTCACGTTTGAGGGCGGCAGCAAGATTATCGTTAACCGGCAGACTCCCAACCGCGAACTGTGGGTTGCCGCGAAGTCCGGCGGTTACCATTTTCGCTTTCTCGCACCGACCTGGACCGATACGCGCTCCGGCGAGTCGCTTGAGCGACTGCTGTCAAGAGTGATATCTGAACAGGCAGCCTCGCGCGTCGAGTTGCAGCTCAACGAAGGCTCGCAATCACCGTCAGCGTGAAGCTCACTCGGCCGTCGAATCGTGCCGTTTGAGTTCTTGGCAGCGGGACTTGATCAAGCCGTGCAATTGATTTAGTATCGATTCAATACTAAAAAAACGGCACTAAAAATTTGGACTGGTTAGTATCGATTCGATACTTTATTGGCCGTCAAGCCTTAAAACGGGTTTTGCGGCGTTATTTTCTGCTTTGGCACACGCTCGCCCTAAGCCCCCTAACTTGCCGGAACTATGGATAAGAATCCGCTTGTTTTACTAGAGCTCGTGGAACGATTGGGAAATCTGATGCGCGCCGAAGCCCGTCGCAGCGGCTCCGATGAGCAGCTCGCTCCCGTTCACGTCGAAGCGCTGGTCTATCTAGCCAGTGCCAACCGCTATTCCAATACACCGCAGGCACTTGGCGAATATCTCGGCCTCACCAAAGGCACAATCTCCCAGAGCCTGCTCTTGCTCGATCGGCGCGGCCTGATCGAACGCTATCAAGATGACATCGACAGGCGGGTGGTGCGTTTGCGCCTCTCGGCCACCGGCGAACAGTTCTTGTACGATGCACAGCCGCAGCTTGCGTGGATTCATGCCACGCGCGACATCAGTCCCAACCGGATCCGCAACGCCGTGTCGGCGCTGCGCGAAACCCTCACCACGTTTCAAGCCGATAGTGGCGGATCACCTTTCGGCAAGTGTCCCACTTGTCGCCACTTTGAGCGACTCTCTGTCAGAGCATATCGTTGTGGCCTGATGGGAGATCGACTGTCCGGGCCAGACACACGCAAAATTTGCTGGCTGTATGAGGTCAAGGGAGGCGCATCCGAAGAGGACGAAGACGATATGTAGTCGAATTTGGCGGCCGCGACTGAGTCTTATGGCCTCGAGCACGCTGGCAATGGGCTAAACTTCATCAATGATTGGACTCCTGATTGTTGCCCATGGCACACTTGGTGAAAGCCTTGTGCATTGCGCTTCCCACGTTGTTGGCAAGCGCCCTCTCTACCTGAGGCAACTCGGGGTAACGGTACATGATGACCCCGACGCTATTCTTCCGCAGGGACGTGATCTCATCCGATTTCTTGATCAGGGGCGGGGCGTGCTGGTCATGACGGATATTTTTGGCGCGACTCCCTCTAACATTGCCTGCCGACTCTTGGAAGCAGGCCGGGTTGAAGGGGTTTCGGGCGTAAACCTCCCCATGCTGATCCGAGCGCTCACTTATCGCGAGTTAAGCATGTCCGAACTCATCGAAAAAGCGATGGAAGGTGGTCGCGACGGGATCATCAACATGCCGCCGTCGTGCGCACAATCTGCCGGCAGCAACTGACCATGCCAAAACAGGCTATTGAAATCATCAACAAGCTCGGATTGCACGCGCGCGCCTCGGCAAAGCTGACCCAAACAGCGGCCCGGTTTCAGAGCGACGTGTTTATTTCCAAAGCCGGGCGTCGGGTCAACGCCAAATCGATCATGGGCGTAATGATGTTGGCGGCGGGTAAGGGCACCTCCATCGAAGTTGAAACATCAGGGGTCGATGAAGTCGACGCTCTGACGGCATTGGTTCAGTTGATCAACGACAAGTTTGGCGAGGGCGAATAGCGCTCGCACGGGAAAGTCAGATGGCCCAGCATCGCGTGCCAGGCGTGAACAGGAGAGGTTGCATGGCGTGCCGGACGAGGCAGATAGATCGGTGTTGCCCAAAATTAGCCACTGTTCACGGTAACGCCCACGCGCCTCAGAACCCCAGGCAGGCGCGACCATGAGCTTTACCATGCATGGGATGGCGGTTTCCGGCGGCATCGCCATTGGTCATGCCCACCTGGTGACCCTTGCCTCGCTCGAAGTTGACCATTACTCGATCCCCGAGGGGTTTGTCAGCAAAGAAATCAAGCGCTTTGACCGCGCCGTCAAGTCTGTGCGGGCCGAACTGGACAAGCTCGAGATCGACTTGAAGGCCGCGCACAAGCTCGACACCCACTCCGGAGATATCGCCGCATTCGTGACGATCCACCGGATGCTACTAGACGACCCGACCATCTCGATCGAGCCGCGCGCCATCATCGAACGTGAATGCTGCAATGCGGAATGGGCGCTCAAGCTGCGGGTAGATGAGCTGCTGACGCAGTTTGCCGACGTCCAGGATGAATATCTGCGCGAGCGTCGCACCGACGTGCGGCAAGTCGCTGAGCGCGTTGTGGCAGCCCTGTCAGGACAGGGGGGCGAAGTGCCGGAAAAATTACGTAGCCGCGCTGAAGACACCATTCTGGTCGCACGCGACTTATCTCCGGCAGACGTGATCCTGTTCAAAGATCATCAAGTGGCAGCGTTCATCACCGATCTGGGCGGCCGCACGTCGCATACCGCCATCTTGGCGCGCAGCTTGGGCATCCCGGCGCTGGTTGCGCTTCACACTTCGCGCGAGCTTGTCCGCGAAGACGAACTCATCATTGTCGACGGCACACAGGGTGTGGTCATTGTCGATCCAGACGAAACCGTGTTGGCCGAGTACCGGCTCAAGCAACACCAGTGGAATCTAGAAAAGCAAAAGCTGGGACGGCTGAAGGCCGCTACGACCGAAACTCTTGACGGCGTGTCGGTCGAGCTGCACGCCAATATTGAGCTGCCGTCCGACCTCGACGCAGTCCGACGATCCGGCGCGACCGGCGTGGGTCTTTTTCGCAGCGAGTTTCTATTCATGAACCGGCGCGACCTTCCGACCGAAGATGAGCAGTTCGAAGCCTACAAGGCGGTTGCGGAGGGGCTGAAGGGCCGTCCGGTGGTTATCCGCACCCTCGATATCGGCGCGGACAAATCCCTTGACCCGGCGCTCGCCACCAGCGGCCACTCTGCGCTTGGACTCCGTGCGATCCGCTATTGCCTCGCTGAACCGCAGATTTTCAATACCCAACTGCGTGCCATCCTGCGCGCTTCCCGCTTTGGCGACGTGCGCATCTTGATCCCTATGCTGGCGTCGGCTTTGGAAATTCAGCAGACCTTTGCAGCAATCAACGTCGCCAAAGCCGAACTCAAGGCCGAAGGTAAGAAATTCAACGACAAAACGCTGGTCGGAGGGATGATCGAGATCCCGGCGGCGGCGATTGCCCTGCCGATATTTCTGGCAAAACTGGATTTCTTGTCGATTGGCACAAACGATCTTATCCAGTACACCCTCGCGATTGATCGTACCGACGACACCGTGGCACATTTGTACGATCCGCTCCATCCTGCAGTCTTGCACCTAATCGCGGGTGTCATTGAGCGTGCGAATTCGGCCAACGTTCCAGTCGCAGTGTGTGGCGAGATGGCCGGCGATGTATCTTTGACCCGCCTGTTGCTCGGATTCGGCTTGCGCGATTTTTCCATGCACCCGGCCAACTTGCTGTTGGTCAAGCAGCGCGTACTGATGACGAACATTGAGTCTATCCCCGGCTTGGTCGCGGCCATCATGCGCTCCGGCGACGCGCAGGAAACCCGAGACCTGCTAGACCAGCTAAATGCGCTCTAGCCTAGTAAACAGTTTTTCGCTCGGATGTCGCAGTTGCGGGGGGATCCGGTCAATCGGCGCGACAGCACGATCAGGCAAAATCGGGCCCACTTATGCTTGTTGAAATTCCAAACGTCAAACAATATGAACCCAACCGGCACCGACGCTGGTTTCAGAATGCCTTCTTCGACCTCTACGTCTGGAGCAATGATTCTGATGAGTTGCTCGGCTTCCAACTTTGCTACGAGAAGGGCGGCGACCAGCGCGCGTTGCGTTTTTCGAGGGAGCTTGGCTGCCAGCACGAGGGTGTCGATCAGCCGGAGGACAAGCCGGGCCGGTCCATGAGCGCGATTTTCGTGGCCAACGGTGTTCTCGATGCCGACGCGCTGTGTGCGCGGTTTACGCAAGACGCCATCGAAATCCCGGCGCCCATTCGGGAGTACGTGATCGAACAGCTGGGAATGTACGAAGGGCCTAATAACCGCGATACACCGGCAGTCAACGATGAAGAAATGTTCCGCTTGCTGGGTAGCAATCCGGAAAAGCTTGCGCAATTGGCCAAGCTCTTCGCATCCGATCACCAGCGACTCGCCGAGGCACTCGGCGCGGCCTTTTCGTCAAACGCGTTCGCCGCCGCCAGGCCGCTTCTTCACAGCATAAAGGGCATGTCCGCGCTCATCGGCGCGAAGGCCGCCGCCGCTTGTGCGAAGCGTTTGGAGGCCATCCTCAGTGAACTTGAATCTTCGCCGACGTCGACCCCGCCTCCTGACGACGTTTTGCGTGCCGAATTCAGCGCCCTGCAGGCCGCCCTGCTTCCTTATCGCAATTGGTTCGCAAAGTGGCAGGCCGCGCCATCGTCAGGCGAACACGACTGAACCGGATGCATTGTCCTCCCTCAGTCCGCACCGGCCTTGGCAGCGCCATGGCGCTGGCGTGTCTTGCTGGATGTTCACTCATCCCAGGGCTGCCGCGCGACATCGGCGTGACCTATTTTGAGCTTAATGAGCGTCTCAACCGGCAATTTCCGATTGAACGAAACATTGCGGATTTAGTCCGGGTCACGCTGCTAAAGCCTAATCTGGCACCAGTGTCAGGCTCGTCGCCGGGCGAGGCATCTCGCCTAGCGATTACTGTGGACATGGACGTGAAGCTCCCGTCGCTGGTCAACTCAACACAGCGCTCGTTATGGGGAACGATGCGTTTGTCCGGCGTGCCACAGTTCGACGCGCGCAGCCAAAGTGTATTACTGCGCGACGCGCGCATCGACCGTGTGCGCGTAGAGAACATGCCCGATGCGCTGTCGGCAGCACTGTCCAACACAGCGTCACAGCTCGCCAAAGAATATCTCGAGGAAAGGCCCCTCTACAACCTTACCGCCCAACAGGTGGAGCGATTGAGAGGCAAGTCAAGCGCGCCGCAAATCGAGGTCCGCGAGGACCGGTTGGTGCTGGTGTTCAAGTGACGGTGCGGTTTCGTCAGACCGCCGACTTCTATAATTGAAACTGGTTTTCTTGGAGCGTCACTTGGATATCCCCATTCTGATAAAGGCCGTCATTCTTGGCATCGTGGAAGGGCTGACCGAGTTTTTGCCCGTCTCCTCGACCGGACACCTGATTCTGGTAGGACATCTGCTCGATTTCAACGACGAAAAGGGTCAGGTATTCGAGATTTTCATTCAGGCCGGCGCAATTCTGGCGGTTTGCTGGGAATACCGCGCACGTTTGGTCGCGACCTTCACCGGCATCACCAGCGATCGGCGCGCCCAGCGATTTGTCACCAACCTGTTTATTGCGTTCCTGCCGTTGGCCTGCCTGGGGCTGCTGTTCAACACGCAAATTAAGGCTGTGCTGTTTCACCCGGTGCCGGTGGCGCTAGCCTTCATCGTCGGCGGCATCATCATCCTGTTCGCAGAACGCTGGTACAAAACGCGAACCAAACTGCAAATGCTGGAACTACGGGATCAAGCGCCGGGAATCGTCGCCCGGCCCATGATTGCCAGTGTCGATGATCTCACTTGGAAAGATGCGCTGAAACTCGGCCTGGCTCAATGCGCAGCGTTGATTCCCGGCACCTCGCGATCCGGGGCCACCATTATTGGTGGGCTTTTCTTCGGGCTGTCGCGCAAATGTGCGACCGAGTTTTCGTTCTTTCTGGCGATTCCTACTCTTTTCGCGGCCACCCTCTATTCCCTCTGGAAAGCCCGCGATCTGTTGTCGGCTGCGGACATCCCCATGTTCTCAGCCGGTTTCATCGCCGCATTTTTATCTGCGTTCGTTGTGGTGCGTTGGTTGATCCGGTATATATCGACGCACGACTTCACGATCTTCGCCTGGTATCGAATCGCATTTGGCTTGGTAGTGTTGGCAACCGCCTATGGCGGAAACGTTGACTGGGGCCAGCATTAAGCTACCAAACTCCAGCAAATGCGGGGTTTTCCAAGCAAAATTGTCTGGAAAAGCCCGCCCCTAAAGGAGCTTGCTCTCAGAGGGCAACCTGCCTGCTGGTAAATTGCCGGATCAGCTGTAGTAGCTGCTCTTCTTGGTAGGGCTTGCCCATGTAGGCATTGACGCCCAGCTCCAACGCTCGGTTCCGATGTTTGTCCGCGGTGCGCGAGGTAATCATAATGATGGGAATGTGCTTGGTTTTCGCATCGGCGCGAACGTTGCGTGCAAACTCAAAGCCGTCCATGCGCGGCATCTCAATGTCCAAAAGAATGATATCCGGCTCGATGTCCTGAAGCTGCTGCAGGCCGTCGACGCCATCCTTCGCGGTCGCCACCTCGAAATTCTCGCGCGAAAGCATGCGGCTGGTGATTTTGCGCACTGTCAACGAATCGTCCACCACCATCACCAGCGGGTTGGTCGGAGTGAGCGACTTGGGCTCGTCGACGATGAAGCCGTCTTGCTCCGCCCGGGCAGCAATCGCCTGCGCCAGCGATGCGCCGGCCGGAACCGCGACCTCTTTGCCGGCTTCCGTTGATGTCGACGTCGACGTCGACGTCGATCCGGCGCTGATGGCTGCGCCGGTCAGCGCCATTGAAGTCGCCTGTTCGACCGAAATCGATGCCGCCTCCCGGAACACAAGTTGAACCGGATTCATGATCAACACCACCTGCCCGGAACCCAGTACCGTCGCACCCGCAATTCCCGGGATTCGCGCCAGTTGCGGACCGATCGATTTCACAACAATCTCCCGGTTGCCGATAATGTCATCCACCTGAACCGCCGCGCGCTGCTGGCCGCTCTTGGCCAAAATGACAAAAGCGCGGCGCTGGGCGGACACCTTTGGCTTGCCGCCGAGCATGACTTCCATCGAACGCAGCGGGTAGCGGTTACCTTTCCACTCGATCACGTTCATCTCCAGCAGCGGCTCATAGCGCTTGCCTTTGTATTCCTGAACCTGCTCGATCATGACTGAAGGAATGGCGTATGTCGTTTCGCCGACACTGACCATCACTGCCTGCGTCAACGCCAGCGTCAATGGCAGCGAAATCGTAAACGTCGTCCCTTTCCCGCCGGCCGAGTTGATATCAATACGGCCGCCGAGCGAGACAATTTCGTTCCGGACAACGTCCATCCCCACGCCGCGTCCAGACACCTGCGAAACGGTTTCCGCGGTGGAAAAGCCGGCCGCAAAAATGAACTGCGTAAGTTGGATATCGGACACCTCTGCATTAGCTGCGATCAGGCCCTTCGCAACTGCGGACTCGCGGATCCGCTTGAAGTTCAGACCGGCACCATCATCCGCGAGCGTCAGGATCACTTCATTGCCAATTTGTCGCGCGTCAATGGAAATCTCGCCAATCTCAGGCTTGCCACTCGACAATCGCTCGGTGGTCGACTCGAGGCCGTGCGCCACCGCATTGCGCAGCAGATGCTCGAACGGCGCGGTGATTTTTTCGAGCACCGAACGGTCGATTTCCACGCGCACGCCTCGAAACTCGAGGTTGGCTTTCTTGTCCAGCTCCTTGGCGGTCTGGCGGACCAAACGATGGAAGCGGTCCTGCAGGTTCCCAAGCGGAACCAAGCGCACGCCAATCAAGCCCTGCTGTAGGTCACGGTTGAGCCGCTCTTGTTGGAGTAGCGCAGAATCTGCCTCATCAAGATTCTTCGCCAGTGACTGCTGGAGCGTCACCACGTCGTTCAAGCTCTCCGCCATAAACCGCGTCAATTCCTGCATGCGTGAGAATCGGTCAAATTCGAGCGGATCAAACTGTTCGCCCAATGTTTCAGCCTCCTTGATGCGGGACTGAATTTGCGTTTCTGCGCCGATCTCGATTTCTCGCAGCTGTACTTTCATCCGACCAACGTTGTCGTTCAACTCCAGCAACGCCTTTTTGAAGGCCTGCAGTTCCAGGTCGACGCGCGACCGTGCAATCGCCAGCTCACCGGCTTCGTTTACAAACCGATCAATAAGATCAGCGTTGACGCGGAGCAATGCTTGGCGTTCTCGGCCCTCGAGCTTCTCGCCCTCAGCGACAATTTCCGCACGCGCAGCGGCAATTGCGGCCATCGGTGACGGAAGACTCGTGGCGGCTGCCGCGGCGATCGCCGCCCCGACAGGGATTTCGATGATCGACGCCAGACCTCCGGAGGCAAGGCTCTCAATTGCTCCGTTGAAGCGATCCAGCCGTTCATCGATCGCGTCGAAATCTGCAGACTTCGGTTCGGCGATGCGGTCCATATCGATGACGCGCGTTTCCATGACGTGCGAAAGTTCGCCCAGCCGCATGAGGCCCGCCATCCGCGCCGACCCCTTGAGCGTGTGCAGATGACGCGCCAACTCGGCCACCGGCGCATGACTTGCTGGAGCAGCCCGCCAGCGCCTCAGTGCATCACCCACCTGCGGCACGATGTCTTTGGCTTCTTCAAGGAAGATCGGTAGCAAATCTGCATCGATATCGTCTTCGACACCACGACGATCCCGACCCGACTCAAACGCGTCGGGCGCTGCAGTTTCCGGTATTTGCACGGGCAATTTAACCGCCGCTTCTGGCGCATCGAGCACAACGCGATCGGTGACGTGCGCAATCTGTGCGGGCGGCTCGGAGCGCCCGGAATCAACCGGCGCCGAAGTGACATCAAGCGTTGGTACCTCGGTGGCCTCCGGTGTTTGCTCCAAAGCGTCACGCGTTACCGCACCGCTATCACCATCCGCGGCTGCTAGCGCATTCGCCGATGCGACCAACGCGTCGTTTGATACCGGCGCATCGGC
>Ga0209591_10008723_pt1 | contig 11023 bp, 8 predicted proteins | sample MAT01_FD_187207 | JGI IMG/M metagenome (GOLD analysis project Ga0209591, IMG submission 187207) | Freshwater microbial communities from Lake Fryxell liftoff mats and glacier meltwater in Antarctica - MAT-01 (SPAdes) (version 2) | ecosystem: Environmental > Aquatic > Freshwater > Ice > Liftoff...
CCTGCAGCTGGCATGATGGCCTCATTAGGTTATTTCGATGCCTATCGCAGCTCATGGCTTCCTACCAATCTTATCCAGGCACAGCGAGACTATTTTGGAGCTCACACTTACGAACGAATCGATGCTAAAGGCACCTTTCACATGGAATGGGAAAAGGAATAAACTATGAAAATTAGCCCCCTTGCAGGAAAAGCACCTACTGAAGAAATGCTTATTAAAGTTCCGAGTTTAATCGAAGCCTATTATTCAGGCATTCCTGATCCATCCATACCAGCTCAACGAGTTGAATTTGGAACATCTGGACACCGCGGTTCATCTTTAGACAATAGCTTTAACGAAAATCACATTCTGGCAATTAGTCAAGCCATCTGTTTATATCGGGCAAAACAGCAAATTGACGGCCCCTTGTTTCTGGGAATGGATACGCATGCCCTTTCAGCGCCAGCTCTGAAAACAGCTCTTGAAGTGCTGGCAGCCAACGGTGTGACGGTCATGCTTTCTGAAGGAGATGAATATACCCCCACACCCGCTATCTCTCACGCCATCCTTACTTATAATCGTGGGCGCACGACCCAACTTGCAGACGGCATTGTCATCACTCCTTCGCACAATCCTCCAGCTCAAGGTGGGTTTAAGTACAATCCTCCCAACGGCGGCCCTGCAGAAACACTCATCACGAACTGGATACAGGATCAAGCGAATGCCTTTCTCCAAAACAATATGGCGGGCATTAAAAAAATTCCTTTTGCCCAGGCACTCAATGGGACAACTACACATAGGCATAATTACCTTAAGGCTTACGTAGATGATTTGATTAATGTGATTGATATGGAAGCTATTCGTACTTCAAAAATTCACATTGGCGTAGATCCACTTGGCGGAGCAGGGGTTCATTATTGGAAAGCGATTGCTGACACTTATGGCATCAATCTAACTGTAGTCAACGAAACAATCGATCCCACTTTTCGCTTTATGTCAGTCGATTGGGATGGCAAAATTCGGATGGACCCCTCTTCTCCTTATGCCATGCATGGATTAATCGGACTCAAAGATCGATTTGATATCGCCTTTGCTTGTGATACGGATCACGATAGACACGGCATTGTCACTAAAAGTGCTGGTTTACTTCAACCAAATCATTATCTTTCAGCAGCCATCCTTTATCTTTTCCAGCATCGCCCTAGATGGCATGCCAATGCGGCTGTCGGCAAAACACTCGTTAGCAGTCAAATGATCGATCGCGTAGCAGGCAAGCTTGGACGCAAACTCTACGAAGTTCCAGTCGGATTTAAATGGTTCGTGGATGGACTATTAGATGGTTCTCTGGGGTTTGCTGGCGAAGAGAGCGCAGGAGCTTCATTTGCACGTTTAGATGGTACTGTCTGGACAACCGATAAAGATGGCATTATTTTGGCGTTGCTTGCAGCAGAGATGACCGCTAAGCTTGGTAAAGATCCCGGTGAAGTCTACCATGATTTAACACGTGAATTTGGCGAACCTGCCTATGGGCGAGTCGAAGCCACTGCGACAGCTGCTCAAAAGAAGATCCTTCAGAATCTCTCACCGGAAAACATTTCCTCAAAGCAGTTAGCAGGGGAAAAAATTCTGGCGATTTTAACCAAAGCTCCAGGAAATGGCGCCCCCATTGGAGGATTAAAAGTCGTAGCTGAAAACGGGTGGTTTGCAGCCAGACCCTCTGGCACAGAAGATATCTACAAAATATACGGTGAAAGCTTTTTGGGAATCGAGCAATTAGATCGCATTTTAAAAGAGGCCCAAGCCATAGTCGATACAGCTTTGGGTAGGAATTAGCTTCATTAAAGCTGCTCTTTCTGGATTATATTATCTCTTGCGATGCATGCACCCCCATCTTTCCATATAAATTAGGATGCTTTCTAAGGTTAAACTTTCCTGAATGGGCGCTTCTGGTTCTTTACCTATTTTTAATCCCAGTCGAGATAGTCATAGGTATTTAAAAGGCCTGTTCTATTTCGTCTTCAGTTATTCTTTCGAAATAACTACAGCTTTAAATGCAGCAAACTATCGTCTAATTTTAGCAATATTAAAAAAAATATTCCCATGAATTTTTTTTTAGGATACTGTCTAAATTTATTTTAACTCACAATAGTCGTAAATTCATGAATTCTTTTCTTAAGTTCGCAGCTTTCTTTCTCCTTTGCTTATCTTCAAATGTCCAAGCATCAACATTTCCACAACTTGAGGGAACTGAATCTACAGAAAGTTTTACAAACTTAGAAAAGTTCCAAAAAGCTCTTTTTGATATACAAAGTGGTGGATGTGAAAAACCGAAACGGGGACCACCTGGCCCAAGAGGCCCCAACGGAGCTACAGGAGCGACTGGAGCCACAGGGGCTGCAGGCACCACCGATGGAGCTACTGGCGCAACAGGTGCTACAGGTCCGACTGGCCCTAGCGGAGCTACTGGAGAAACAGGTGCTACAGGTCCGACTGGAGCTACCGGAGCTACCGGAGAAACAGGCGCTACAGGATTAACTGGGCCGACTGGAGCAACAGGCGCTAATGGAGAAACAGGGGCTACAGGTCCGACTGGAGCAACAGGCGCCACAGGAGTAACTGGGCCTACTGGACCAACAGGACCAACAGGCGCTACTGGACCAACAGGACCAACAGGCGCTACTGGAGTAACTGGTCCTACTGGACCCACTGGAGCAACTGGGGGAGTTCTTGGTTCTTTTCTTTCAATTTATCAAACAGCTAGCCAATCTGTAGGAAATAGTGCTAACTTAGGAATAAGCTGGTCTACCGTTTCCGCGAGTAATGTATTCACATTTGTACCGCCCGCTACGACAATTACTATTCCTACAACAGGAACTTATAGAATTCAATATGGAGTATCTACCATAACAATTAACTCCTATTGGGGCTTGTCAAGAAATGGTGTGATTATACCTGGTGGAAGAATCAGTGTATTGAGTCCAGGAATATATTCCGCAAGTATTGAAGTCGGCTTAGTAGCGGGTGATCTTATTCGTCTGTGTAATTTGGGTGGTGTGTCGGTGACCCTAAGCCCTGGACCCGGTGCTCCTGCCGGGACAATCACCGCTTATTTAGTAGTTGATCGAATTCTTTAAACTTAAGGTGTAGATATGAGTACAATTAAAGTGAAAATGTTAACAACTTGGCTGTTTCTCCAAATTTTTATTAGTTTAAGTGTAGAGGCTGCTCATGGAACTCAAGATATTGTGTTGCTGAGTGACACTTCTTTTAACTCTCATTTTTTTGGCGCCACGCTAATCAGTGAGAAAATGCAATTATTCCAAAAAATAAAGCCTTTTGGATTCCCAGATTGGGACCCCTCTGAAATTCTTTCAGATCCATTAGTAAGTGTAAGCTCTTATGAAGTAATAAAAGATGTCGATGATAACTTTATGATCGCATGGATGGGAGAAAATACCAGTTTAGAAATCTATAGCCTCTACATAAGATATTATGTCCCAAGTCTTAAGACTTGGTCTCCTATTATCATGGTATCAAGTAAAGAACATCTAGTCGGAAGTTATTCGATATCAATCAACACGCAAGAAGCCGAAATTATCTGGAATTCATACGATTCTAGCTTTAATGTGGAGGACCATTCTGCTACATTTAGCTTACTTGACATTTAGACTAATCATTCAAGATTATCTCCCTGAAATTAGGGAGATTTTCTTGATAAGCTTTGAAAAGAGCAAATATCAAAAAAAACCCCTTAAATACAAGAACCTACGTTCAGGTTGGTGTTAGTTTTCTTAAAAGAATTTAATCTTTGTCCAAAATCCAAGTTCTACATCTAATCCAGCGTTTTTCCAGGCTTGCATCCCGCCATTGAGGCTGGCTACATTTTGAAAGCCATTTTTTTCCAATATTGAGACAGCAATGGAGGATCGGTAGCCGCTGCCGCAAGTAATTACAATCTCTTGTTCTTTAGGGATTTTGGATAGCTCCTGAGACAGCGTCTGTAATGGGATATGTAGCGCCCCAGAAATGTGACCTTCATCCCACTCTTCATCGGTTCTGACATCAATGACAAAAGGCTTTTCTTTATTCACGGTTTTAGGAGCAGCTAATTCGAATGAAATTGATTTTTCTTTTGGGATCTTATCCTCCAAAATGTAGCCTTTGAAATTGTCTAAACCGAGTATGCGTAAATCCAGCTCAGCCTTTTGAATAATATCTATGGTTTTGCCAATAAGAAGAATGGGTAGATTGTGCGGAAGCAGCTCTCCTGCCCATTTAGCAAATAAAGGTCCATAAGGAATATTGATGGATCCAGGAAGATGCCCTTTAGCAAAAACTTCTGGATTTCGGATATCTACCAAAAATTCAGCCTGCGCATCTTCAGCTTCAGCCAGTGGAGTTGCTTGTGTGATTGTAGCCCCTTTGACGTTGAGTTGTTTTAAACGTGCAAAGTAACTGGGGGCAGGTGATGTTTGATCAATCATATTTTCGATCCAATGCGTCTTATCTATCCTGTTTAGATAGGGATTGGAGTGCTTTTCTTCGCCTAAAGAAGTTTCACTTTTTCCTGAAATACTTTTGCCGCAAAAAGATCCTGCTCCATGGGCTGGCAAAATAATCATCGAATCAGGAAATTGAAAGAGGGTATGAAACACACTGTGATGCATTTTTTCCGCCAGTTCTCGCGACTTTGATTCTCCTAATAAATCTGGTCGTCCTAATGACCCTGTCAAGAGAAAGTCCCCTGTAAAAGCTAAGATAGGATAGCTAGAGTCATTGGTAGTCTCGAAAACTACCCACATCAGGTGCTCTGGTGTATGCCCGGGCACATGCCAGGCTTGCAACTTTAAAGAACCGATTTCAATAATTTCTTGGTCACGCACTTTTACATCGGCATAACTTGGAATCCATTCTTCTCCCCCTTCGGCTGAACACAAAATTTGCGAGGCCTCTTTGAAATAGTGTTTTAATTCTTTAGCTCCCGAAACGAAATCCGCATGCACATGCGTTTCAAGGATATACATAAGTTTTGCTTTTTCTAACTGGAGTGCTTCTATCACTGGGACAATCTCCCGAGTAGGATCCACCGCAACTGCTAAATGAGTCTTTTCATCGATAAGGAGATATGTGTTTATGGAAAGACCTGCGTGAGTGAGTTTTTTTAGTCGCATTGTTTATCCAATAATGTTGATTTGTAAAAACGCACAGCTTCCTCTGCGATTTGAGATTGAATCCAAGCTCGATCTGTCGAAGGATCTTCTTCAAATAGAAATTGAATCTCTCCTTTGGGGTCTACAGCTTGTCTACGATTTTGCGAAAGGGCAGAAACAAAAACATAATGATTCAATTTACCAGGAATGGCTTGGAAATATGCCTTGGGAATATTGCGTGCGAAAAGCCCTGCATTATTTTTCGTGACCAATATCTGATCAGCTTCCGCGGCAATGAGATAAACGGGGATCGAAATTTTTTGTAAACTTTCGAGATCAAATAACCAAGACCAACCAGGAGCCATTATAAAAGCCGCTTGGATACGGTTTTCTCGCCAATCTTTGCTCATCATAGCTTTGTTGAGGGTAGGTAAAGCCTCGTTAGCAAGCACATAATCTTGCGGAGCGGCGTATTCAGGACCTGGGATTAAAGAATCTAAACGTGAAGTTTTTCCTCCAGCCGCCCATATGGATGTTGTTCCACCCAAAGAAAATCCAGCAATGCCTACTTTATGCATATCAATATTTTTAGCTAAAGAGGTTGTTGAGAACTGGTCTAAGAGAGCAGAGATGTCCTGAGCACGCTGCCAATGGTTTAAATGAAATTTGCCATCGATTAAATCGCGATGCTGCACTGCCGTCACAATAAACCCTTGGTGCACAAGTTCGCGAATTAACCAAGATTGATTATTCGGCGAGCCAGTATACCCATGCGAAAGCACAATGAGTCTTAGGTTGGTTTGAGATGAATCTAAGGGTGCATCAATAGCTACGTTAAACACATCCCATGCACTACTTGAAGGCTTTCCTGTTATTTCAGGTGCCACTGGATACCAAATGAGTAATGTGCGATTGACTTTTTGATCTGAATCAAAAAAGGAATGTTCGCTAAATCCTAGTATAGGATAAGGTGTCACAATTTTTGGTTCAAAACCTGTGAGCATAAAGGGTATGAAAGCCATTAGAATGAACTTCTTAATCAATTTGCAGAACAACTGAGCCACTAATTTTCCCCTCTTTTAAATCATCTAAAGCTCGATTTGCTTGTTCTAAAGGATAGGCATTCACATGACTGTGAATGGGAATTTTAGGGGCGAGAGCTAAAAATTCTTTGCCATCACGGCGTGTTAAGTTAGTGACAGAGCGTAGTTCGCGTTCTCCATAAAGAAGGTCATAGGGAAAAGAAGGAATATCGCTCATGTGAATTCCGGCACAGATGACTTTACCTCCTTTGCCAACGCTTTTTAATGCGGCTGGAACCAGTTTCCCATCTGGAGCAAAAATAATTGCTGCTTCTAACTCGTCAGGGGGCAATTCTTCTGAAGTTCCTATCCAATAAGCACCTAATTGCTTAGCCAACTGCTGGGCTTCATCCTCTTTTTGGCGCGTAAACACATACACTTTTTTGCCTTGAAAATTCGCAACTTGAATCAGTAAATGGGCCGAAGAACCAAATCCATAAAAACCAATAGATTTTGCTTCTCCCGTCATTCTTAAGGCCCGATATCCAATTAATCCACCACACAATAAGGGGGCGGCTTCTAAGGGAGAGTATTCTGAGGGAATCGGAAAGCAGAAATCAGCAGATGCGACACAATACTCGGCATATCCTCCTTGGACTTGATACCCTGTAAAAATGGCATGTTCACAAAGATTTTCATTGCCAGCGAGGCAATAAGAACATTTATCACAGCACCCTCCTAACCAGGGAATGCCCACTCGCTTTCCCTTTTGATAACCGGCCACGGCTTGTCCGACTTCTTCTACGATCCCCACAATCTGGTGTCCTAAAATTAACGGAAGAGATGGCTGAGTCAACTCTCCATCGCGAATATGTAAATCGGTCCGGCAAACGCCGCAGGCTTCAATTTTGATAAGCAGTTGATGCGCTTCTGGTTGCGGAATGGGTAACTGCATCAACTGGAGAGGTTCTCCAGGCTTTATAAGAACCATTGCACGCATCTTTTTTATCCTTTTATGACTAAAGCCGGTTTAAGGCGAGCAACTTTAGCTGCCAAGCCAGCCTCTTGCACGGCATCAACGACTGTATCAACATTTTTGTAAGCATCGGGCATCTCTTCGGCAATCGTACGCGGTGAGTTCGCTTTGACAGCTACGCCTTGTTCCTGCATATAGCGGATTGGATCTTTATTATTCCATGATTTCATCGACTGCATTCGACTTTTAGCTCTGCCTGCTCCATGACAGGAGCTGCACCAGGTCAAAGCATTCCCCTTCCCGACCATTAAATGACTGGCACGACCCATATCGCCTGGAACGAGTACTGGCTGACCCGTTTGTTGAAAAAGTGGATTCAGCTCCTGGGCCCCTACTCCAAATGCGCGTGTTGCTCCTTTTCGATGGACACATAGCCGACGCAGGTGGCCATCAACTAGGTGATTCTCAAATTTGGCGATATTATGACAGACATCGTATAGAAGTCGAATTTCTTCTGGCGAAGTTTGAAAAACCTCGCGGAAGCTCATGCGAACACCATGTAAGATCCGCTGACGGTTATTAAATGCATAATTGGCAGCGGCTGCCATGGCACTAAAATAATGGCGTCCGGCTGGGCTGTGAATAGGAGCTGCTACTAATTGCTTATCGGGCAGGTCTTTAGCATATCCTTGTTTCAGAAAATCGTTCAAATTGTCTTGGCAAACTTGATGTCCAAAGCCGCGCGAACCTGAATGAATCAAGATGTAGGTTTGTCCTTGTGAAACCCCCCAAGCTTTAGCCATTTCTGGCAGAAAAAGAGTTTCGACTTCGCCAATCTCAACAAAATGATTCCCAGACCCTATCGAACCAAGTTGATTTGACCCTCTGCTACGTGCTTCTTGAGAAACAGCATGTAATTCGCCTCCTTCAATAAAGCCGCGGCTCTCCATGAAATCTAAATCAACCTCTAGGCCATAGCCTTGCTCGATGGACCAAAGCGCCCCTTTAGCAATCAGTTCTTTATAATCGCTATCGCTAAGTTTTTTAGTATTTTTAAAGCCCTGACCTACCCCTGAAGGAACATGCTTGAAAATGGATTGCAATAAGGTATCTTTCTCTTTGGTTGTAAAAGACTTAAAGGGTCGGTCTAACAAGGCTAAGCGCACACCGCAATTGATGTCATACCCAACACCTCCAGGACTAATCACCCCCGTTTCAGCATCCGTTGCTGCGACTCCACCGATAGGAAAGCCATACCCCCAATGAATATCCGGCATGGCTATGCTATAGCCCACAATGCCAGGTAAATAAGCCACCCGGCGTACTTGATCCAGCGGTTTTTCAAAATCCCCTTCCGCGATAATAGCTTCAGTCGCAATGATTAACCCTGGCACTAACATCCCAGCTTCCTGCGGGAGTTCATAGGTTGCAGGTTTTATTTTTTTTAAGTTATACATCGACAATCATTTCCCACTCTAAAAGATCATTTGTGTGTTGAATAGCACCATGAAAACTCACGGCTTTAAAAGAACATCCCTGCTCTTCATCAGCTTTAGCAATACCGACATTTAATTGCATAACAATCTCTTCAAGTGAGTTGACCGCATCCTTAGGAAAAAAAGCATGTATAGGAGGAAAGAGAAAAGCCAGGGCGCCTTGAGCATTCACACACAATTCCTGCACTGTGGTGCCCCTGACACAAAAAGCCACATCAGCAGTATGCTCTTTTTCCTCAAAAGGTGGCAAAAAAGAGTGATTCCACAATGAAGTATAATTGAGATTGCCGGTGCTTTCATAAAGATGGATTTTATTGAAAACAACCGGTAAATGAGGAAGTTCCCATTGAGCTTGTGACACGGGATTACGCGCTATCGTCACATGAGGTAAAAAAGGTCTATCATCACTTAGCGAATAGCCTAAAGATTTCAACCAAACCGATAATGTTTCTTGAAACTTTACCAGTGTGGATAGATGCTCCATCAAGTTAATACGATAGGCTACCACATGCGGGTGTTGAGGAGGTAAAAAAAGGAGTTTATCGGTGTAACCTAAAAGGCCTAAAAGAAAATGCGGTTTAGGAAATTCAGGCAGAGCCCTAATGAGGGGCTCTGCTTCAACATTACCTAAAAAAACTAACGTCATGTGCCGGCATGCTTCCCCCAAAATTCGTCCAGGAGGGAATTCTGCCGGCCAGGGAGCTTCAGCTTGCAACCCTAAAAATAAGCGTTTCATTTTCTAAGGAGAGGCTTGCAAAGTTTTAGAAACAATTTCGTACACATTATTCGAAATTCCCTTTTGGGCCAAAATTCGTTCGAGTTGATGCTTCATCACCTTTTTACGCAAGACGTCCAACTTAGGATATTTTTTAAATCCACCCGCTAGTTTAGCTGCGATTTGAGAATTTACCGGGTCCAATTGAATAATCGTATCGGCTAGAAATTCGTATCCAACCCCACTATTCTCATTGAAATGCACATGGTTATCAATAAAGCTCACAAAGAGCGCTCGCACTAGGTTTGGAACTTTGAAATCAAAAATTGGAGAATGGATTAAGCCTTTGACAGCTTCCAGGGTGCCATCTACTTTTGAAAGAGCTTGTACACCCAGCCACTTGCACATGACCAGCGGGTCTTGCTTCCAATCGGCGTAAAACTTCTCAAGGGCTTTTTTACGCAATGGTGTATCGATGTTTGTCAATAATGCTAGGGCAGAAAATTGATCGGTCATATTCTCTCCCTTCTCAAATTGTTTCGCACATAATTCAATGTAGGCTTCTTTATAAGTCGATGACAAATAGGCCAAACAGAGATTTTTTAACGCACGATTTCCTACGGATAAAGGATCGTAGGAATACTCATTGGCATTGAGACACTCTTGGTAAAGAGCGTAAAATTGGTCTTCATAGCGTGTAGCTAATTCAAGAATAGCATACTCTCGCATGAGGTAGATTCCATCAAAATCAATTTCGTTTTGGCGTTGATGCAAAACTTCTTCACTAGGCAGTCTGAGCAGCTTTGCTTTAAATGCTTTGTCTAGGGAAGGATCGTTTAAAATTACTCCGAAAGCGGTGACAAAATCTTCATCTAAATTAGGATCTTGACCCAGGTGCAAATCTTCAACCATTTCAAGAATCACCTGTGAGGCTAACTCTTGGCAAGCATCCCAACGATTGAATTGATTAGGATCATAAGCCATTAATACGGCATAATCTTTGCGGCTATAAGGGGCTGTGACTATAATTGGTGCAGTAAAATCGCGATTGACAGAAGGCACTGGAAGACTTTCCACGTTTTCAAAAACGAAAGTTTTTTTTGGTTCTGAGATACGTAAAGTAGTTTCGTGCAGCTTAGTCGTCTCTCCGGGCAAGGTAAAGGAAAGAGACTCTCCATTTTTATTTAAAAACCCTACGCTAAAGGGGAAATAAAAAGGCTCCTTGATCTTTTCATCGGCCGTGGGAGGACAGGATTGCTCCACTGTCATGGAAAATTCTTTATTTGGAGCATCGTAAGTAAAAGTCAAGTTTACTCGCGGAGTACCGCTTTGGGAATACCATCGTTTGAATTGTGTCAGGTCTTTGCCTGAGACAAGTTCCATTGCATGCATGAAATCTTCAGTGGTCACTGCCTGCCCATCGTAAAGTTCAAAATAACGATCGATCCCTTTTCGAAAATTGTTCGGCCCGATCAATTTCTGAATCATTCGGATCACTTCTGCACCTTTCTTGTAGACCGTCATGGTGTAGAAATTATTGATTTGTATGTAAGAACTGGGCTTGATTGGGTGCGACATGGGTCCAGCATCTTCTGCAAATTGGACTTCGCGCAGGGATTGCACATCTTCAATGCGATGCACAGGACGAGAGCCCATATCTGCGGTAAATTCTTGATCGCGAAAAA
>Ga0209591_10008725_pt1 | contig 11023 bp, 7 predicted proteins | sample MAT01_FD_187207 | JGI IMG/M metagenome (GOLD analysis project Ga0209591, IMG submission 187207) | Freshwater microbial communities from Lake Fryxell liftoff mats and glacier meltwater in Antarctica - MAT-01 (SPAdes) (version 2) | ecosystem: Environmental > Aquatic > Freshwater > Ice > Liftoff...
GGGGATGCCACTTTTTCAAGCCCTCCAGAAACAGGCTGGCGCCAACGTCTGGCAGACGACACACACGGGCGGCCATCGTTTTGCGCCAACGCTGCTCTGTATGCCCCATGGCCTTTCTTTTGGGCGCGTCGAAGCCACAGAAGCCCGCGCTTTGGTCGACGCCTATCAGCAAAATGCGATCTACCAGGTGGACCGCTACCGCGGCCGCACTTGTTATGATCCAGTGACCCAAGTGGCAGATGCATTTCTGCGCGAGCAGACGGGCCAGCAGGCGCTTGACGCCTTCCAACATCTTGCCACCGGCCAGCTGGCAACTGATCAGTGGGAAGTTCAGTTTCGCACCACCCACGATAATCAAATTCACCACTTGCAGTTGGTAAGCGAATTATCTACCTTCGAAAACCCGCAAAGCTGCAATAAAACTCGCGGCGAACATGTTCGCCAATTTCGCCTGTGCCAATACCAGATGAGGAACAGTTGACGTGCAATCAACGTCTTACACGCTATGACGCATACAACTGCCACGCGCCAGTTCGGGCAACGACGGTTTGGACGAAGACGTTTTTTGCAACTGATGGCTGGCCTGGGCATCAGCACAGCTTCCACATTGGCTTATACCCGAATCCTCGAACCACGCTGGGTGGATGTGGAGCAGATCCCACTCCATATCCCGAATCTGCCCGCAAAGTTGGTTGGCAAACGGATCGCGCAACTCTCCGACATTCATCTCAGCCAATACTTTAGCCCCGAACGTTTGCAGCAGGCGGTCGCAACCATTGGTGAACTAGCACCGGATTGGCTCTTTTTAACCGGTGATTATGTCGGTGATGATGCGCAGGCAGCCGAAGGGCTGATCGATCCGTTGCGGCAGTTGACGATGCCCATCTACGCCGTATATGGCAATCATGATTACTGGTCGAACAATCGCATCGTGCGCGCCATGCTGGCAGAGACACCGGTCCAAATCCTGCGCAACGAATCGGCCCCGCTGGCCGATGGCTTATGGCTGGCCGGGGTGGATGATGTTTGGAGTGGCCGGCCCGATCTGAACGCGGCGCTGCGCGATGTGCCGGCCAACAACACTACACTGTTGCTCGCCCATGAACCCGATTTTTTTGATCGAGTCGTCCAGCAAGCCGCGCCCGTGGCAGTCCAGTTTAGTGGTCATAGCCACGGCGGTCAAGTGCGACTGCCTAGCCGCCAGGTTGGCGAAGATGGTTTACACAGCTATGCCCCGATTTTGCCCCGGCATGGCCGTCGCTATCCAATTGGTTTGCGCAGCATCGGTGATCAACAGGTTTATACCAATCGCGGCTTAGGGGTTTGGCCAGTGCCATTTCGGCTTAATTGCCGACCAGAGATTTCGCTTTTCACGCTATTGCCACGCGCCTAGCGACCCGCTTGGCTTGGAAGCCACCCTACTGCGTTTTGAGGCAATCTTGCGTAGAATGAATCGCAACAGCAAAAACATGGGCAGGACGGCAGATTTATGGGTTTTTTGCTCACTTGTTTGACGTATGCTGTGCATTGTGGTACACTTTACACATATTTTAAAGCTATCCTGCCAACTTATTTCTGCCCAAATGAGTGAGTAGCGAGCGTAGCCTCGAGCGTAGGCATTGTGGCTTACACACAGGGGTTTATCATCAGTACTGGAAATTAAAATGAATTCAAAACGAATGCGAAGTGGCGCCATTTATCTGCTCTTAGTTGCAGCACTGGGCGCATTCCTCTATGCATCGCTTATGCGGCCCAATGGTGTACCCGCAACAGCGGCCAACATTGGCGAGGTAGCGCGCTTGATCCGTGATGGTGAGGTTCAGCAACTCATTGTTAAAGAAGATAAAGTCACCGCGATCAAAACTGATGGCGAAGAGATTTTATCGCGCAAGGAAACAAGTGCGGGCATCGTTGAAACATTGCGTAATTTGGGCGTAACCAGCGAAGAATTAAGCGCGCTCGACCTCCGGGTGGATGAACCGAAGTGGTGGGAAAATTGGAGTGGCATTCTGCTCGCACTCTTGCCACTGGTTTTGCTGGGCGCATTCTTCTTTTTTATCTTGCGCCAAGCCCAGGGCGCTGGCAACCAGGCGTTTAGCTTTGGTAAAAGCCGCGCCCGCATGTTCACCGGCGAACGCCCGAGCGTCACTTTTGCCGATGTAGCTGGCAGTGAAGAAGCCAAACAAGAGCTCCAAGAAGTCGTAGAATTCCTCAAAGAGCCAGAAAAATTTGCCTCGCTCGGGGCACGTATCCCCAGGGGTGTGCTGCTGGTTGGCCCGCCTGGCACGGGTAAAACTTTGATGGCCAAAGCCGTTTCTGGCGAAGCCGGCGTGCCTTTCTTCAGCATCTCTGGTTCGGAATTTGTGGAGATGTTTGTTGGTGTGGGCGCCAGCCGCGTGCGCGACTTGTTTGAACAGGCAAAAAAGAACTCGCCTTGCATTATTTTCATCGATGAGATCGATGCGGTTGGTCGCCATCGCGGTGCGGGCCTGGGTGGTTCGCACGACGAGCGCGAGCAGACGCTGAATCAGATTTTGGTGGAGATGGATGGTTTTGACACCGACACCAATGTAATTTTGGTTGCCGCCACCAATCGCCCGGACATTCTGGACCCCGCCCTGTTACGCCCCGGCCGTTTTGATCGGCGCGTAACGATGGATGCGCCAGACTTGAAGGGTCGACGGGCGATTCTTGATGTACATGTGCGCGGCAAACCGCTGGCCGCTGATATTGATCTGGATGTGATTGCCAAACAAACCCCTGGTTTTGCCGGTGCCGATATCGAGAATCTGGTCAACGAAGCGGCCATTCTGGCGGCACGCCGTAACCGCCGCTCGATTAGCACCGACGAAATGCAAGAAGCAATCGAACGCGTCATTGCCGGGCCAGAACGCCGCAGCCGCTTGATCACACCGAAAGAGAAAGAGATTGTCGCCTATCATGAAGCGGGCCATGCCGTGGCAATGCACTTTTTGCCCAACCATGATCCTGTCCACAAGGTAACGATTGTCCCCCGTGGTATGGCCGGTGGTTACACCATGAGCCTGCCGGATGAAGAGAGCATGTTGATGACCAGCGAAAAATTCCGGGATCAACTGGTTGCGCTGTTGGGTGGGCGTGTGGCAGAAGAGATTCGTTTTGCCGATATTACCACCGGCGCCAGCAACGATCTCGAACGGGTTAGCGGTCTGGCGCGGGCGATGGTGACGCAATGGGGGATGAGCCAGAAACTCGGCCCGATTCGCTATGGCGAACGCGAGGAGATGGTTTTCTTGGGTCGCCAGCTCAGCGAACATCGCAACTACAGCGATAAAGTTGCGCAGACGATTGATGAAGAGGTGCGCGTTTTGGTCGACGAAGCACACCAACGTTGCCACGAACTATTACGAACCCACTGGGATAAGATGGTCGTCCTCGCCAATCGTCTGTTGGAAGTAGAAACGGTCAATGCGCCCGAATTCGAAGCCTTGATGCGCGGCGAAGAACCCGTCGAGCCAAGAGTACCGGGTAAAAAACTGCCCACCCGCGGCCCCAAGTTGGAAGAGCAGACACCTAAACGGGCCGATAATGGACTGGATCTGGGTGGCACACTGCCAGCCCCTGCATAAAGCAAGCGATCAATGACCAGTCAGCAGTGTCGATAGTACTGCTGACTGGTCACTGATTACTGATAACTGTCCCCTCATTGCTACCATGGAGTAATCTGGTGAAGCTGCCGGAGATTAAACCGTCGTTGAATGGAAAACATGAAGCCCCGCCGCCCCCTGCGAGCGGGGCTTTTATTGTACCACCGACCCGCACAACCTTTCCGACCGAACAGCCGCAACCGTCGCTGCCGACCTTTTTCTATCAGGTCAGTCGCTACCGGCTGGGCGGCATGCCGCTGTTGAATTGGGTGCGCTGGGCGTTGTTCTGCTGTGCGCTCATTTGGGCCAGTGGTTGGCTGCCGGGCCGATGGTGGGTAACGGGCGCTTGCGCAGCATTGCTGCTGCTATCACTTACTATCCAGATGCAGCTGCGCAGGCGCGATTTTGTCAGTTTTCAAGCAACCGCTTTGCCAACCACACCGCAGAGCTTGCTGAATCCGGCGCATAAACTGCCAATCTATGCCACAGGTCTCTTTAGTGTGGAGAATAAGTATCAGCGCTACACTTGGTTGCCCGGCTTCTATCGCACCTTTGCTACGCGTGAACATGCCCTACTCTGCCAGGTGGCGGCCCGCAAATTTCTACAGGTGGCGGAATGGCCAGAAAGTGAAACCGGTCTCTGGTATGTTTTCTTTATGCCCAGCGCTATCAAACAGATCCACTGGGGCGAGCTGCGCTTTGGCAAAACTGTGCGACCAGCAATTGCGATTACATACCAATTGACCATCCCCAAGCAGGGCCGGGCGCGCAAAGATGCCACACGCGCAGAAACCATCTTCCTGGCCGTCCAAAATAAAGCAGATGGCCACACCCTTCTGGCCGATCTATGCTTTGATGCGCCGGCTGAAGCATTGAGCCACCTAACTGCCCCAGCATCTAGCCGCCGATGATGCAACAGCTATCCACCCATTGCACAGAACCGTGGCGGGCAGCGATTGGAATTGTGCGCCTGGTCCGCTTAAGCAACTCGATCCCGGCCAGTATTCTCGTATTGATTGGCGCTTACCTGGCCGACGGGTGGCCGCTGGCGCCAGCCGCTTGTTACGCCGCCGCGGCCATGTGGTGCGTCACCGCATTCGGCTATGCGAGCAACGATTATTTCGACATCCACGAAGACAGCATTAACAAGCCGGATCGGCCCCTGCCCAATGGCGCCGTGCCCACGAGCAGTGCCGCCGGGCTAGCGATTGGCTTGGGGTTGGGGGCCATCCTGTTCAGCCTGCATCTTGGACCACTGCCCACCGTAGCCGCGCTGGTCGTGATGGCGTTGCTCACCCTCTACAATCTACGGCTCAAGGCAACCCCGGGCGGCGGCAATTTGTTGATTGCGCTCTTAGCTGGCGCAACATTGTTGGTGGGCAGTGTCGCCGTGCGTGGTGTCCATGGCGACGCGCTTGCCGTCGTTTTTCTGCCGGGCTGCGTCCTGGCCACGTTTGTCGCCGCGCGCGAAATCCTGAAAACGCTTGAAGATGTCGAGGGCGATCAGCGGGCGGGTAAAGCGACAGTTGCCACGCAATTGGGCGCGCCCGGTGTTGTACGGATCGTGGGTTTGCTCAGCGCGCTGACCATCGCCCTGAGCCTGCTTCCGGTTGTTTGGCTGGGTTATTCCAACGCCTATTTGTTCACCATCAGCCTGGGCGTCAGTTTGCCATTAGTATTCACCACGTTCTCGCTTTGGCACGATGCCAGCCCGCAGCGCGTCAGCTATTGCCTGGCCTTGCTCAAGGGCAGTTATTTCGCCGGTATCTTGGCGCTGCTGCTCAGCTAGAGCAGTATTTTGGCTCACGCAGAGACGCAAAGGGCGCAAAGAAAAGCCGAGGGCTTTGTAATCGATATGGCAATCGTAGGTCATCACAACTTTTAGCTTCAGTTACATCTAGTCAACGAGTATTTCTTTGCGCCCTTTGCGCCTTTGCGTGAGAACTATGCACCAACTAACCTTTCCCGCTAATTTTCTTTGGGGTACAGCCACTTCTGCCCATCAAGTAGAAGGTGACAACCGCCTGAATCACTGGTGGGATTTTGAGCAGCAACCAGGCGCGATCTGGCATGGTGACAAAAGCGGGCTGGCCTGCGATTGGTGGCGTGATGCCGAGCAAGATTTTGATCGGATGCAGCAACTGCATCTGAACAGCCACCGCCTGAGCATCGAGTGGAGCCGGGTCGAACCAGCGCCAGGCGTCTTTGATCACCAGGCGCTGGACCGCTACCGTGAGATGCTGGGCGGACTGCGCGCACGGGGTATCCGACCGTTTGTCGGGTTTCATCATTTTACCCACCCGCGTTGGTTTGAACGGATGGGGGGTTGGGCGAATCCAGCGTCGACGGTGCGCTTTCAGAAATATGTCCACACCGTGGTCGCCGCCCTGGGTGATCTGTGTACCGATTGGCTGACGTTGAATGAACCACTAGTCTTTCTGGCGCAAGGCTGGTTCCGCGGCATCTGGCCACCGCAGCAGCAAGATTTTTTTGGGGCCTTGAAGGTCTTTCGCCACCTGCTCTATGCCCACGCCGCCGCTTATCACACCGTACATGCCCTCCAGCCACAGGCACAGGTGGGTTATGCTAGTGCCTTCCGGCTTTTCACCCCCCTGCGCGCCGACCAGCCGCTGGATCGCTTTGCGGCGAAGCTCAAGCGCTACTTGTTTGACCAGCTTTGGATCTGGGCCACGGTGGATGGCAAGATCAGGCCGCCACTAGGGTTGGGGCAATATTATCACCCGCTGGCCAATAGCTTCGACTTTATCGGGATCAACTATTACACGCGTGACCTGGTGCGTTTTAGCCCGAATCCGCTCACCCTCTTTGGCAACCAACAATTTTCCGCGGGCGCCGAGCTTTCGGACAATGGCCGACATGGCCCCTATAGCGAATATTATCCGGCTGGCATTTATCAACTTTGCCAGACAATGCGCCCGCTGGGCAAACCGATCTATATTACCGAAAACGGCTTGCCCGATCGAGATGACGACCAGCGACCGCGTTGGCTGCTCGGCCACCTCCACCAAGTACATCGGGCCATCCAGGCGGGGTGCGATGTGCGCGGCTATTTTCATTGGACGCTGGTCGATAACTTTGAGTGGTCGGAGGGATGGGGGTTACGCTTCGGACTCTTCGATCTGGATCCACAAACCCAGCTGCGCACAGCGCGACCCAGTGCGCAGCTCTACGGCACAATCGCCGAGCAGAATGCAATGCCCAGTGAGCTCTTCGCTCAATTTGCACCAGCTTTGCACGCGCAGCTTTTTAAGCCGTAGTAGGCAGATGCGCCTCCAACCAGCGCGTCAGATCATCGAAGACCATGGCGCGGTCCAGATCGTTGTGCGATTCGTGAAAGCCGCCCGCATACTCGATCCAGGTTTTGTCGGCAATGCTAACTGCATCGAAAAAGGTACGGCTGCCGCGGATGGGCACGAGAAGGTCGGCGACACCGTGGTAGAGCAATAACGGCAGGCGCAGATCAGCCGCGTGCATTTGCGTCCAGACAATGGCGGTACGAATCGCTTGGTCCAGGCGCGGCGTGCCGATGGCGTGGTTTAGCGGATCTTGACGATAGCGCTGCACCTCGGCGGGGTCGCGTGAAATCGTACGGTCATCCAGCGCCGTTTTAATGGGAAAGTCTGGTTTGACACGCAAAAGCACAAGCGCCGCCAACCGCAGCATAGGCGATAGATTGGCTTGGGCGAGCAGCGGCGCCGAAGCAATAACTCCCCGCAATCCTTCTGGATATTGCAGCGCATAGTTGAGCGCAATCAAGCCCCCCAAGCTATGACCAAAGAGAAAATAGGGGATTTCAGGTGGCTGACCGGCATTTGCCGCCACCGTGGTCGCGACAAATGCGCGCACGTCATCGCGCAATTCGTCCCAGGCGTCGACATGACCACGTGGCCCGGGCGAGCGACCATGGCCGCGTAAGTCGAAGTTGTGGACCACATAGCCCTTGGGCACGAGGTGATCGATCAGGTAGTTGTAACGTCCACCGTGTTCACCAAAACCGTGGATAAGCAGAATGGCCGCACGGGCGGCCCCATCAGGGCGCCACGATTGGCGGTACAATTCCATATTACCGGCGCCAGAAAATTTCTGCTCAACGTGCTGCATGGTTAGCTTCCCAGGAAGTTACTTGGACGATTGATTTTGCTCGTCCAATTGTATCATAAATGGCGCAATGCTTGGGAAATTTTCCACAGATCATAAATGAAGTAAGTTAGCATGGCGCCACGGAGGGCCTCAACTAGGAGCGGCAAAATGCGCACTCATTTCGGCATCTAGTTGCGCCAGGAGGAAATTATCCTCATTTTGTTGCGCAATCTGGCGGACATGGGCAAAATAGACGGCCGCTTCGTCCCAGCGCGCTTGGGCACGACGCACCTGGCCGAGCGTAAAGAGGGCATAGGGATAACTTTGCGGCTCTTCTTGTTCCAGCGTCCGCTCGGCATAGTGCTGGGCCTGCGCAAAATCGCCCATTTCGAAGTAGACAGTGGCCAGGTTTGATGTGTTCTGGGCGATCCAATAGGAATTTTTGCGCGCCGCGAAGAAAGCAAGCGCGCGCAACGCCGGCTCGTGGGCGGCGGCAAACTGCTTAAATTGCACATAGACCGCGGCCAGATTGCTACGTACTTCCTCGCTACGCACGCGATCCCCACTCGTTTCATAAAAAGCCAACGCCTGTTGATGGTAGTGAATGGCATTGGCAACATCGGCTTGATGGGTGGCCAAAACGCCGAGATTACGCTGCACCAGAGCAATACCTGCTTGATCGTTCAACATTTCCGCCGCGGCGAGCGCGCTCAGATAATGTTGGCGGGCGGCGCTATAATTACTGGTCGTTTCTTGAATGGCGCCTTCCAGATTTTCCAAACGATAGCGCGCCAGCAAGGCTTCGCGCCGGGCGCTGTGCAGCTCGCGCCGTTGGATAAAGATCGTCCCGCGCTTGGCATGCAGCCAGGTGTTCTGCTGCAGGAGCCGTGCCGCAGCCGCCAGGCCAGTGCCATAACGCACGAGGGCGGCATCGGTTTCCCCTAAAGTCCGCAAGGCGTCGCCGCCAACCAGCGCCGTGGCTACAACCAAGTCATCCGCAGTGGTCTTGATCGGCTCCAGTTCTTCTAAGGCTTGCGCCGATTGGCCGCACAGTTGATAAAGTTCGCCGCGCAACAGACGCAGCGCGTGCGCGGTAGTTTCAGTCAGACGATGGCAAGAAATTTGTTGAAACACCGCCAAAGCCGCCGCCGCATGCCCGCGCTGAATTTCTTGCTGGCCAAAAGAGTGCCATAGGTCAATCGCTGCTTCTGGCTGATCGGCGCGCTGATAATGATAGATGGCGGCCGTATATTCACCGCGCGCGGCGCGAATCTGACCCGCCTGACGGTGAAGTTCCTCGCGCTTTTCGACCGAAAGCTGGTTATAGATAACGTCGCCCAACGTTGGCAACAACGCCACGCCGCCATTGCCATCTTCCTGCACCAGCCGATAGTCGATGAGACGGTGCAACGGTGTGCGGCTCTGCGACTCGGCGGAGGCGGGCGATGTATCCTCCATCCAGGCATCATAGGGGGCAGGGCTGCGAAAGACCGAGAGCGCTTGCAGTAACGTGCGTTCAGACTTATCCAAACGCTGCTGTAAGCGCTGCCAGATGGGTGCTAGCGCGGGGGTGTGGGGCAACAAATCTAAAACATCGGCCAAGGTAGCCTGCGTCTGCGGGTGCATCACCGCGTACAAGGCCAAACAGAGGGCCAGTAGGCGCGGCATCCCCGCCGTATAGGCATCAAGGCGCGCCAGGAGGTCCGGCGCAAAAGGTACACCGGCCTGCGTCAACCATTCGGCTGTCTCGACACCGCTCAAGCGGGTTAACCGCTGGACAAGATCGCAGGCGAGCACGGCGCGTTGCCCGATCAACAACAGCGGCGCATGGCCGTGTAACCCTTCCAGAAAAGCCAGAAACTGGGTGTGTTCTAGCGGCTCAGTTTCGATATCCGGCGGACGCAAGAGGTCAACTTCATCGAAACAGAGCAGGGGCGGCGCGCCCAAACTGGCTAGATCGGCGCGGGTTAATTCCAAGGCCAGGTTGGCATCTTTTATGACCCCGCCTTGCGCAATTAATTGCAGCCAAAGCTGCGAAGCCCCCTGTTGCTGGAGAAAATTGCCCAGGGCGAAGACCAGGCTGGTTAGCTGATCGTTGAGGGTAAAACGGACCGTAAACCAAAAGACTGCTGGTGTCGGCCAGCGTTCGGCCAGCGCCACCCCCACGGTGGTTTTCCCAATCCCGCTGGCGCCGCACAAATAGACCGACTGTCCCGCGCGCAGTGCAGCCCAAGCTTCGTCACACACGGCGGCGCGGCCGATCAGGGCGGCGTGTAAAACCGGCTGTTCCATGTGTAACGTGGGTTGCAGCCGCAACAGCAGCAACTGGCCCAAACGCTGCATTGCTTCACGCAGATGGCGGTCGTAGGTGGCGCGCGAGACGTGCAAAACGCCGCCGTAAATTTCCGCCTGATTGCGCGGCAGGGCAAAGTGCCGATGGAAATAGGCGAGATCCAACAGTAAATAGGAATAGGAATCGCATAAACCGCGCTCTTCTTTGGCCTGCAAGGCTGTTTGCAGCAACAAGGCTTGGGTAGCGGGCAGCGGCCCTTCCCACAAGGTGATGGCGGCTTCGGCTAAAACCCGGCAGAGCGCAGCGCCCCGCCCCAGGTTGGTGGTGGCATCAGCCTGACGCTGGAGGGCGGCGCCCAGAAAGTAGGGTTGCGCGAGCGGTGATTGCTCACCAATCAGCGCCGGGGCATGATAGTGTTCAAGCGCGAATTTCAGTTGGTCGAAAAAGGTAGCTGGAGCATCAATCGGGTTACGACTGCTGGGGCTTCGATTAGAGTGCGACATGAGCAGGATGTTTTTATTTTCTTCTTAAGCCTTGGATATGCTTACGATTCTCTGTAAGGGTTTCGCAAGCATTTGTGCGCAGGAATCGGCGGCCGCCAACGATTAATAGAGTAATATAACGTTGTCAGCTGGCGACGATCATCACAACCGACCATTTTGCTGATCACAAAATGGCATTGACGCAACCCATTGTCACAGACCGACTCAGTGCTCAAATAAAGGAATCAAATCATGCAACAGAGATGCGTCTCCACCCAACGCAAACGTGGACCCGGCAACATCGGTTCCACTGGTGATTGAATCAAGAGTAGCGCAGTGCCATGCTGGCTGGATCAACCAGGTTAGTAACTCATGTTACGCACTGGGCACCCAGAGGGTACCCGCGGCATCCTGCCGGCCTGCCGCCAGGGATGGCGGCGTTCCCAGTGCGTAACATCACTTAGTAAGTAATCGTCGAAAATAAGAGAGATTGGCGATTAGAGATTGGCAAGGCACAATCT
>Ga0209591_10008726_pt1 | contig 11023 bp, 11 predicted proteins | sample MAT01_FD_187207 | JGI IMG/M metagenome (GOLD analysis project Ga0209591, IMG submission 187207) | Freshwater microbial communities from Lake Fryxell liftoff mats and glacier meltwater in Antarctica - MAT-01 (SPAdes) (version 2) | ecosystem: Environmental > Aquatic > Freshwater > Ice > Liftoff...
TAGGAACTAAGCGATCGGCGCAACTTTTACCTTGGCTTTGTGGCGTGATCTATGCGATCTTAATCGTGGCGATCGCCCTTAACTTTTTCCCAATCTGGACTGCGATCGTGTTGATCAGCTTTCCGATCGCGTGGAAATTATGCACATTCATTAATGAAAATCATGAACGCGCCGAGCTGTTACTCAACTATCGATTTATCGCTGTTGCCTTGCATTTTGTGATTGGTTCATGCCTTAGTGTCAGCTTAGTCTTATGAAATTTTATACCAAGTAAAAACCAAATTCATTTTTTACTTGGGATGTAATAAATCTAAAACGAATCAGATGCTTTATATAGGCAATGTAATCACCTTTAGGAAGCAGCTTTGTGTAAAAAGGATCGACAGCAAAGTTATTTTGACCATTTACCCTGCTATAAACCGCCCCACAGAAAGGAAGGTTGTTTAAAGAAATTCCGTGAGCAGGCAATGTTGAACATTTATGATCATAGTAGTCTTCCTCTGTAAAAAGGCACTCAAACAAATCAGTCTTGATAATCACTGAACTCCCACAATATTCTATAAAGTCTTTGCGTAAATAGTATAAATATTTGTTTTTGAATTCATGTATGTAGCCTCTATTAATGAGCCAACCAATTTGTTCAGGATTCTTCTTGACAAATCCTACAATTTTATTACTTATTAAGTCGTCCGCATCAACAACCATGACATGAGAAGGATGGTATTGTTTGCCTCTTTCCAAACCTATTCTTAGTTTTTTAGACTTATCTATATTGGTTGTAAACCACTCTCGTGAGGGTATTGGCAAGTCTGCTTCGATATACTCCACAAAAGGCGTACTAAACTCTAAAATCGGTTTTTCGTGGCAAACGACTACTATACGAAAATCATCGCATGTTTGTCCGCAGATAGATCTAAGAGTTCTATCGAGAAGGTAGCAAGTGCGCTCCCAAGATTTGGATACCTTAGCGCTTTTCAGAGGTATTATAAACACAATCATAAATTTCTCTAGTAAATCTAATTTGGCTCTTCTGGGTTTAGGGCGGTAACTGTATAATCTGATACAATAGCTGCATGTTTGACAAGGGCTAAGTCCTTGGTGTGAAAGGCTTTCATCTATTATTAGCCGAGCTTATACCCTTAAACCCAGAAGAGCCATAAATTTTCAAATCTATGAATCTGCTGGGTTTAGGATAAGAATTGTATCAACTGATACGACAATAACAGATCTTCGTTATTAAAAGCCTCTCCTAGTGAGGGTTTTAGCTCCTATTAGTTTTGTTTGTCACCGCAAACCCAGAGGATCCCAAATTATTTGGGAATCGCTATAAATACAGATTTTATCAGTAAAGTTAGTGATTGTAAATTAACAAGCTGAAACTTAAATAGTTAAAATCAAGATAAACTTTGAGGCATAAAATTTTAAAATTATTGTATTGTCTATAAGGGCAATAGATGACTAAAAACTTTATGCGGAAGGAATTTTCAGCGATTCAGCAAGCAATTTTTTAAAGTCTTGTCATACAAGGCTTTGTACTTCTTGCTACCCACTAATAAGCCAATGCACTCCATTATCATAAAATAATTTAAATATCATTTTCTTTTAACTTTAAAAGCTTATGAAGCCATCTATATCTGTATGTATACCAACATATCAGCGACCAAAGTTTCTCAAAGAAGCATTGGATTCAGTATTAGCACAGACACTCCAGCCAGTTGAAATAGTTATAGGTGATGACTCTCATGATGACCTAACTGAAAATCTAGTTTTAGATATTAAGAAGAATTGTCAGATTCCTATTTCTTATAATAGGCATTCTCCTTCCCTAGGACAAGCAGGAAATGTCAATTTTCTATATGAAACAGCAAAAGGAGATAAAATCGTTCTTCTTCATGATGATGACTTACTGCTGCCGAATGCGCTAGAAGACTTAAATAGTTGCTGGGATCTTCATGCAGATTTAGTTACGGCATACGGTAAGCAGCAAATCATTTCAGAAGAGGGCGTTATTGACATAGAGCAAAGTGTTAATCTAAATCAGATGTTCTTTCGCACTAGTGATCGGAGTGGACTGCAAAAATCTGCTGTAGAAGCTGCTTTGTTACACCAGTTCCCCAACGATTGCTTCATGATTATTGCATCCGCGGCTAAAGCTATAAAGTGGCGTTCTTATGAAGAAGTTGGAACTGGAGGCGATTTTGATTTTGGTTTACGGCTTAGTTTTGAATACTCAAATTTCTTCTTTTTGGACAAATATACTGCGAAGTATCGACTTAGTAGCGTTTCAATTTCTAAAAGCTCCAATGATGATGCAGCAGCTCAAACTTTTTATTTGGTGTTAAATACTGATGTTTCTGAGGATTTGATTTGGGCAAAAAATTATGAGCTAAGTAGAGTTGCGCCAATAGCTATTATCCAGTTAATTAATTTGGGTAAGAAAAAGCAAGCCCTAGATATTTATTTCAGCAAATATCATCCTTTATCAGTAAGACTAAGTTTGGGCGGTATGCGCAGATTAATTAAATTATTTTTACCCCAATCAATTGGAAAATTGATTTAATTGTTTAAATCAAGAATACAAAAAAACTGAAATACTATCAATAATTTAATGGTTTGTAAGTAGTGAGGTCTAACATCTACTTAAAGTTAAAGTTGTTTATAGTATTGCAGGGTTCTCTAATTAAACTATTATCTAAAACTGATTATTAGCTAAATGAATAAGATTCAGCATTGTTCAGAATACTCAAAGTCTTCTATTGGCGGCATTGAGTCTTATCTAGATGGGCTTTTAATTTCATTGCCAGATATGTTTGAACCTCAGTTAGTTAAATCTTTAGATGATATCGATCAAAGTCAATGTAAGTTGCTACATATACATGATGGGAAAATTTTAGAGGGAGTAAATAATCAATGCCCTGTAGTTTATACGCTGCATAACCATAATCTCTATTGTCCTAGCGGATCTAAGTATTTCCCGACTCAAGGGATTGTATGCGATCGCAAAATGACAGTTTTAGGATGTACTTGGGGACATTTGATCGATGGTTGTGGAAGTCGGCGACCGAAAAGAATTGTTGATGATTTAAGTCGAGCATATAGCGAACTTGAGGCTATCAAAAGATTAGGGATTATTGCGATCGCGAATAGTGATTATGTGCGATCGCAGCTAATCTTGAATGGTTTACCTGCATCACAGGTAGTCACAGTAAAATGTGGCATTGCTGCACCTCAAAGCCAACACATCCCATTAGATCAATCTACACACGATCAACAGCACATTCTTTTTGTTGGCAGAATCGTGCCAGAGAAGGGGCTAGATTGGCTGCTAAAAACCATACCCCTATTAGATCCGCGCATTCATCTTGATATTGCAGGCGAAGGTTGGGCAATGCCTCAAGTGCGGCAGCTAGCAGAGGATTTATGTCTTAGCGATCGCATTACTTGGCATGGCTGGTGTCAGAAAGAGAAATTAGAAGATCTGTATCGAAAGAGTTTTGCCGTGATTTTTCCTAGTGTATGGCCAGAACCTGCGGGGCTAGTGACTTTGGAGGCATATGTGAGATTTCGTCCAGTAATTGCTAGTAACGTTGGGGGCATTCCTGAGCATATTCAAGATGGCAAAACAGGAATTTTGGTTGAGCCGAATAATGCTGAACAATTGGCAACAGCAATTATGGACTTGGCTAATAATTTTGACAAAGCTCGCGAGATTGGCATAGCTGGTAATGCTCTATTTTACTCGGAATTTACTCTTGAGATTCATGCTCAAAGACTGCAAGAGATTTATGACTTAGCGATCGCAAAATTTGCCGAAAAAAAATAAATGGCGGTGCAAAGCACCGCCATTTATTTTAGATGATGAGAATTTAAGCTTGTTTAGATTCTGAGCCATCAATGATGCGTTGAAATAGGTAACCTGTTCCACGCGCCGTCAAGATTAATTCAGGATTGCTCGGATCTTCTTCGAGCTTTGCCCTTAGACGAGAAATATGGACATCGACAACGCGAGTATCCACATGACGCTCTGGTGTATAACCCCAGACTTCTTGTAAGATTTCCGCCCTTGAAAAAGCTTCACCCGATCGCCCGACTAATAGCTCTAACAAGCTAAACTCCATACCCGTTAAGCGAATGCGCTCATCGGACTTATAGACTTGGCGCTTGTTGGTATCAATTTTGATCGAATTGATATGAATCACACCAGAGCTAGGGATACCTGATGTGCCATTGCGATCAAAGCGGCGTAATACTGAACGAATCCGCGCTTCTAATTCTTTTGGCGAAAAAGGTTTAACAACATAATCGTCTGCACCTAATTCAAGTCCCGTAATGCGATCGGCGACATCTCCCAAAGCTGTCAGCATAATAATCGGAATATCAGATTCTTTACGAAGCTCTTGACATACCCCGTAACCGTCGAGCTTCGGCATCATCACGTCAAGAACCACTAAATCAGGGTTTTCTTTATGGAAAACTTCGATCGCTTCTTCGCCATCTGCGGCGGTGACGACCTCGTAGCCGATCATCGACAGACGGGTCTCCAGAATCCGACGAATACTTGCTTCGTCGTCTACAACTAGAATTTTTTCCTTATGGTTTTCCAAGCCAGTTTACACTCCACTATGTTGCTAGCTGCAATTCAGTAAAATTTTATAGTTTTACATATTTATTTAACTAAGTTTACAAGAAATCGGTCGTTACAATCCGAAAACAAAACTTAAAGTTTCAGAATAAACTTAATCTAAATTTTTTGCCGATAATGTGGGCGTTTTTTGCCGAGTAGCAAAGACAGCGCAGATTACTGGCTTGGCTTTATGGGTTAGAATTTAGATTAAGTTTTATGCTAAATGAGGATTTTTTAGATCATGACTGAACCAACTCAAGTACCACAGGCTACTGATCCAAAAATGGGATTTAACACTTATGCAGAACGATTAAACGGTCGGGCTGCAATGATCGGTTTCATTATTGCGATCGCGATTCAGTTTGTCACTGGCAAAGGTGTATTGGCATGGCTCGGTCTAATTGATATAAGCTAATAAACCTAGGGCGCTTAGCGCCCTAAGTTCATCTTCTAGCTATTTTTAATTGATTTTTAGTGTTTCCTATTTATGACAGCTAGCAAAATCGAGAACTCGCTCTACTGGACTGCGGCAATTTTGGGACTAGTTCTCGATCAAGCTTCTAAGTACTTAGTTGTGCAATATCTCAAGGGGGTGAAATCAGTTCCTTTGATTGATGGGGTTATTCATCTTACCTATGCGACTAACACAGGTGCAGCTTTTAGTTTGTTTAGTGGTCAGGTTGATTGGCTTAAGTGGGTGTCGATGATTGTGAGTTTGGGACTAGTTGCTTTTGGTTTTTTTGGTAAAAACTTAAATCGCTGGGAGCAGGTTGGCTATGGTTGCATTCTGGCGGGGGCGGCAGGTAATGGCATTGATCGCTTTGTGGCTGGTTATGTGGTTGATTTTATTGATATACGGATTATTCGATTTGCAATTTTCAATATTGCTGATGTCTCCATCAATGTCGGTTTAGTTTGTTTAGCGATCGCAGTTTTATTTACAACTAGCCAAACAAAGGTAAAAAAATAAAGGGGGCTTGAAGCTATACCCTTTTCAAAAAGCAGAGAGCGCACTTCTCGCACTCTCTGCTTTTTGGGTTTATATTTCTTATATATAAGTTATTAAGAGAATGAGCAGTATGGCAAATTCCCCGAAAATTGTTGTCGTCACCAATGGCAAAGGGGGGGTGGGAAAAACAACAACTGCGATCGCCTTGGCTGGCATCTTTGCCCTAGAAGCCAAAGTATTAGTTGTCGATGCAGATGTACAGGGAAGCTTGTCTTGGTGGGTAGGACGTAGCGACAAGGGTATGGGGTTTGATATAGCTAAAGAAATCGATCCAACCCATTTAAGAAAACTGCCGAAACTTAGCAGTTACGATCTAGTATTGGTAGATACACCGCCCGCACTGCATTCCCATGCACTAGCGACAGTCGTTGCGATCGCAGACTATTTGGTTTTGCCAAGTCCCCCAGCCCCGATGGATTTAACTGCCCTAATCGATACTGTCAAAAGTACCGTGCGCCCTGCTCAAGTTCCTCATCGAGTGCTGCTCACCCGCGTCGATCCGCGCTGTCTCAATGAGGCTCTTGAAGCTCAGAACACTCTACAAGAAGTGGGAGTACCTGTTTTTCATGCTTTTGTGAGAGCTTACAAAGCCCATGAACGCGCCGCTCTAGAAGGGAAATTAGTTACACAATGGAAAGGTAAAAATGCCAGAGAAGCCGAAGCAGACTATCGACGGGTTGTTGATGAACTACGGCGGGATATTTTTAGATGATGTAAGTAGGTGGGCAAAAGAAACCTTAAAGCCCAAAAAGCTGTAGCGCACGCGCAGCGTGCGCTACAGCTTTTTGGGCTTTGGGTTTAATTATGCTTACTTACAACGTTTTACAACACAATTTGCAGACTCAAACAACATTATCAAATAACGATTAAAAACTATGTCAACCAAAAAGAAAGTCGGAATTTCGGATTTGTTACGTGATGAAGTTCAGAAAGGAACTGAAACCCCAAATATTGATGAGTCAAATATTAGGACTAATGAACAAACAATTGAAGTAAAAGCAGAAACAGTTACTGACACAGTCAGCAAAGTTGCTAATCGTCTAGCCTCAAGCGCGATAGAAAAATCTCCAAATGTGGACGATCGCACCAAAGCAAAAATCTCAGCCCTAGAGTTATCACTTGCCCAATCACAGCAAAGGGAAACAGACTTTTTGCAAAATGTGACCGATCTGCAAAAAGATTTGAAATTTAGTCACACCAATATTGAGCTTTTACAGAAATCACTGGCAGCGATCGAAAGTCTCAAAAATGAACTAGATCAGCAACTCGTGGAAGTCAAACGCGATAACTTACGTTTAGCTGAAGCAAATATTCAGCTTTCTGAACAAGTCAAAGCTTTAGAGTCAGACAAATCATCGCAGTCTTCAGCCGTTGAACTACCTAATTCTTCACAATTGGTGTCACAAAATCCTCAAAGCCCTCAAAATAATCGCGCAACTCCTCGCAAACAGCCTGTGGAGCAGCCATATCCTCATCGCGATCGCAATCCCTATGCACGACCAACTGGCTCTAACGAACAATTGCAACGCATAAATAATAAAAATATTGGTTGGATGGACTAAATCCCGACAGTAAAAGCGGCGCTTCAAGCTGCTTTTACTGTCCAGAAAACGATGTTCGCCACAAAGATAAATAAAATGTAACATTGTGTCTAAACTTAGAGCATATGCGCTAGAATAATCCCCGTAAGGTAAAAGTATTTATCGGTTGTAGTAATTGTTTTCTGTACTGACAGTTTTTTTCTGTTTCATCGTGACAAGCTTCTCTCCGACATCTCTATCTCTACATACTCATTGAATTCTTGGAGAAAGCATAATGTCTATTTACGTTGGTAACTTGTCCTATGAAGTTACTCAAGACCATTTAAAGCCAGTTTTTGAAGACTACGGCAAGGTCACTCGCGTTCATTTCCCTACCGATCGCGAAACTGGTCGCGCTCGCGGCTTTGCATTCGTTGAAATGAGTGCAGATGCTGAAGAAGACGCAGCCATCACAGCATTAGATGGTGCTGAATGGATGGGTCGCGTACTCAAGGTTAACAAGGCTAAGCCTCGCGAGAGCAATGACTCTTTCGGCGGCGGCGGCGGTAACCGTGGCGGCGGCGGCGGTCGTGGTGGCTATAACAAGTCTGGCGGCGGCGGCGGCGGCGGTGGCGGTCGTTACTAAATTAGTAACTGCCGATTTATTTATCGCTTAGCAATAAATATTTAAAAAAGATGGAGAGCGCCTAGGCGCTCTCCATCTTTTTTTGGTACGCTAAGTCTAAATTGCAGCAGGTTTTGCATGAATTCATTGCAACCATTAGGCATTGTTGTTCAAGGATCGCTAAGCGACGGTTTAGAAGTTCGACTAAATGGCGAGATTTCCGTCGAAGATATGCGCGTCGGCAAATTTTTGGTGGTGCATGGTCGGCATACCCGCTTTTTTTGCATCCTCACCGATGTTACTCTTGGTACGGCTAGCCCACGCATTCTCATAAATCCGCCCGATCCTGAGAATACTTTTTTAACCGAAATTTTGGCGGGGACAGGGACTTTCGCCACAATCAATTTAACGCCAATGTTGATGTTTGTCCCGTCAAATCCTTTTGATCTGATTGCACAACGAGCTACTAGTCAAAATAGCGATCGCGTAAAAAAAACTAAACGCAAAAAATCACCAGTTTACGAAGCAGTCGAAGAGATAAGTGACTTTCAACTATTGCCTGTAAAGACGATACCCAGCCATTTTTCGCAGGTATTTGATGCGACTGAGCGCGATTTTCGGATTGTGTTTGGGTGGGAGGATGATCCCCATAAACGAAATTTTGCGATCGGGCAGCCGATTGATATGCCAGTACCAATTTGTCTCGATCTCGATCGCTTTGTGGAGCGCAGTAACGGCGTATTTGGGAAATCGGGAACGGGGAAATCTTTTTTAACACGCCTATTATTATCGGGAATTATCCGTAAACAAGCGGCGGTAAATCTAATTTTTGATATGCATTCGGAATACGGATGGGAAGCTGCGACTGAAGGCAAAAGATTTAGTACAGTCAAAGGGTTGCGTCAGTTATTTCCTGCACAGGTGCAGATTTATACCCTTGATCCCGACTCGACGAAGCGGCGGGGCGTGCGGGATGCACAGGAGCTTTACATCAGCTATGACCAAATTGATGTCGAAGATTTGATGCTAATTCGGGAGGAGTTAAATCTCTCGGAAGCCAGTTTGGAAAATGCAATTATCTTACGGAATGAATTTGGAAAGGGCTGGATTTCGCGGCTACTGGCAATGACTAATTCGGAAATCCAAGAATTTTGCGAACAGAAAATGGGTAGTAAGTCTTCGATCATGGCGCTACAGCGCAAACTCACCCGACTTGACGATCTCAAATATTTACGCCCAACCTGCCCTGAAGATTACATTAAGCGGATTCTTGATTTGATCGCGGCGGGTAAACATATCGTGATTGAATTTGGTTCGCAATCAAATCTGCTCTCCTATATGTTGGCGACAAATATCATTACAAGGCGGATTCATCATTCCTATGTACAGAAAGCTGAGCGATTTTTGCAGACCAAAAATATTTGCGATCGCCCCCAACAGTTAACGATTACCATCGAAGAGGCGCATCGCTTTCTTGCCCCAAATACAGCTAGACAAACTATTTTTGGGACGATCGCCCGTGAAATGCGGAAATATTTTGTGACTTTACTGATTGTCGATCAACGTCCATCGGGAATTGATAATGAAGTAATGTCCCAGATTGGAACGAGAATTACGGCTTTGCTCAATGATGAGAAAGATATCGATGCAATTTTTACAGGCGTGGCTGGTAGTGGTAATTTGCGAACAATTTTATCAAAATTAGATTCTAAACAGCAAGCTCTCGTGCTAGGTCATGCCGTGCCAATGCCTGTGGTGGTACAAACTCGCCCCTATGATGAAACTTTCTACCGCGAGATCGGCGAAGTACCTTGGGAAGAAATTTCCACACCAGAAGTTTTGCGAATTGCAGAAGCTGCCAAGGCTGATTTAGGATTTTGATTAATTAAGGAGGTTAAAAAATGACCAATATTGTTATTGAAAAAGTCATCCATGACTCTGAGCCAATTCAAAAATTAACCCTAGAGCAATTTCTGAATCTACCAGAAACCGACGAAAGCTTTGAATTAATTGATGGAGAAGCAATTAAAAAAATGTCACCGAAATATTTTCATTCTTCTTTGACGACGATGTTTTGGATTGAAATTTCGGGATGGTTTGATGGTCGTGGACGTGTAAGGGTGGAGTGGTCAGTAATTCTGAAACGGAGAGGTAAAGATTGGGTTCCTGTGCCTGATTTACTTTATGTTTCTTTCGATCGCCTTGCCGCAGATTGGCATGAGGATACACCTTGTCCAGCATTGCCAGAGTTAGTGATTGAGATCGTATCGCCCGATCAGACTTTCAATCAGCTAGCACAGAAAGCGACAGATTATCTGAGTGCGGGTGTGGAAAGAGTCTGGGTAGTTTATCCGCCGATGCGAAGTATTACCGTGTTTTTTGGCGATCGCCCTCCTGAGACCTATCGAGGCGATCGCTTGTTAACGGATGAGTTGTTCGCAGACTTGGCAGTAACCTCAGAACAGTTTTTTGTAAAAGCGGGAATTTAGCGAACCTACTTGCGATTGAGCCGAAGCAATAGGAATTGAGTGAATTGATTATCGCTGAAGTTATCATCACTTACCAAAATTAGACTTTGAGAACCATCAGCCAATCTTGGACCGATCGCCATTCCTTCCAAATTGTCTAATTTAATCCCAAGAGTTGCTAGGTCTAAAACTAGCTTTTTACTAATTTTTCGCACATTGGGACTAACTCGAAAACTCTTAATCGAAGAAGTATCAGTCGCGCTACCTGTAGCGATTTGCCAGATTTTGGCGCTCAATCCTGCTGCACCATTGGATCGCTCAAGGGTGAGAAAGTGACCACCGCGATCGATCGCCACAATGTCATTAACTCCGATTTGAGTGATAGGAGGAGCCATCGCTTCGACTGGGTAAAGATGCTCAGCCACGATAATCGGTGTAATGTCACCAACGAGATAATGTAAAAATCGACTTTCAGATGGTTGTTTTTCGTCGATTTGAGCATCTTGGGCAAGAGCATTTTCTGTAATTGCGAATACGCGATAGGGATCGCCAATTGAGTCACGAATTACCGTGAGTGCCTCAAAGCCAAGATTATCTCTTACTCCCTGTGGCTCCTGAGTCTTAGGTTCTATTTTGGTGGTTTTGGAATTTTTCTTTTCAGCTTCTTTCAAATAGCGCTGAGGAATCGGTAAACTGCGTATCCATTTACCAGTAAGTAAATCAAACTCATCTATAAATGGTGGAACACCTTTGCTAGTGACACCTTCACTAGCAATA
>Ga0209591_10008727_pt1 | contig 11021 bp, 9 predicted proteins | sample MAT01_FD_187207 | JGI IMG/M metagenome (GOLD analysis project Ga0209591, IMG submission 187207) | Freshwater microbial communities from Lake Fryxell liftoff mats and glacier meltwater in Antarctica - MAT-01 (SPAdes) (version 2) | ecosystem: Environmental > Aquatic > Freshwater > Ice > Liftoff...
CGGCGGCGCTCATTTCCATCGCACCCGGTATTGCGTGAGCAGGGTCGCCACCAGCACGGCCAGCAGCGACGCAGCGACGATCACGTCAGCGATATACGTCGGCACGCCGATGGCACGGCTCATGCTGTCGGCCCCAACGAGCACGCCGGCGACAAACACGCTGGCCGCGATCACGCCCAGCGGATGCAGGGCGGCCAGCATGGCGATTACGATGCCGCTGTAGCCGTACCCTGGCGACATGTCCAGCGTGACATAACTGGTACGTCCGGCGACCTCGATCGCGCCGGCCAGCCCGGCCAGCGCACCGGAGAGGAGCGCCACCAGGACCACGGTGCGGGTTACCGGCACGCCGGCGAATACCGCTGCACGAGGGTTGGCACCGACGGCACGGATGTCGAAGCCCAGCACCGTGTATTTAAGCAGCGCCCACAACCCAATCGCGAGTGCGCAGGCCCACAGCAGCCCGCTGTGCACCCGCGTCTGCGGGATCAGTTTGGACAACTCGAGTTCGCCGACCAGAGCCACGCTTTGCGGCCAGCCCATCGCGGTGGGGTCCTTCATCGGGCCGTCGAGCATGAGCGAGACCAGCAGTAGCACGATGAAGTTCAACAGCAGCGTGGTGACGACCTCGTCCACCCCCAGGCGTACCTTTAGCAGCGCCGGGCCGAGCAGCAGCAGGGCGCCGGCCGCAGCAGCGGCCAGCATCATCAGCACAAATAGCAGTGGCAGCGGCAGGTCAAACCCGCTCCCGCCATGCAGGCCGCCAACTGCCACCGCCGCCAGCGCACCGGCGTAGAGCTGGCCTTCGGCGCCGATATTGAAAAGCCGCGCCTTGAATGCCACGGTAGCGGCCAGCCCGGTGAGCATCAGGGGTATGGCTCGGGTAAGGGTCTCGCTGATGGCGAACACCGAGCCAAAGGCGCCTTGGGCGAGCAGGCTGTAGGTGCGTCCCACCGGGGCACCGGCCCACAGCACCAGCAGGGCGCTCACGAGCAGGGTGAAGACCAGCGCGCCAATCGGCGCCAGCAGCATGGCCCAGGCGGAAGCGGCAGCGCGCTTCTCCAGCATCATGGCATCACTCCGCCAGGAGTGTCTGGCGCGCACTGCATCATGCCGCTCCTGCCATGGCCAGCCCGATAGCCTCGCGTGTCCACGCGGCGGCCGGACGTGCCTCGCTCAGGTGCCCGGCGTGCATCACGGCCACGCGGTCCCCCAGTGTCATCACTTCGTCCAGGTCGTCCGATATCAGCAGCACAGCTGCGCCTGCATCCCGGGCACGAATCAGTTGCCGTTGCACGTAGGCCACGGCGCCAATGTCCAGCCCCCAGGTCGGCTGGTGCGCGACGATGAGTCTTGGCGTGACGGCAGCGGCGTCCGTGCTTTGCGGGTGCAGCAGGGCCCGACCCAAAATGAGCTTTTGCATATTGCCACCCGACAGCGCACGTGCTGGCGAGATCGGCCCGCCGCCGCGCACATCGAATGCCCGGACCACGCTTTGCGCGTAAGCCTGGGCCGCGCGCCTGCGCACCCACCACGCGCGCGAGAACAAGCGGCTGCGCAGTCGCTCGGAGACCGCGTTCTCCCACACCGGAAGGTCGCCCACCACGCCCACACCGTGCCGGTCTTCCGGAATGCGCGCCACGCCCTGGGCCACCAGTGTTGCCGGATCGGACTGCCAGGGCCGCCCGAGCAGTGAGATGCTGCCGCTGCTGGCCTGCCGCGTCCCGCAAAGCAGTTCGGCCAGGGCTACCTGGCCGTTGCCCGACACGCCGGCGATGGCAACGATCTCGCCCGCCCGCAGCTCGAGCGATGCGCCGCGCAGGCAATCGCGTGCAGCTGGCGTACTGACCTGGCGCAGCGCACACACGGTGTCGCCGACGGCAGCCGCTTCATGGCGTTGCGGGGGTTCGATGGCGTGCCCGACCATCCATTGCGCCAACTGCGCCTGCGTCGTACCTGCCGCCGGCGCCTGAGCCACAAGTTTTCCGCTGCGCAGCACTGCAACGCGGTGCGATACGCGCAACACCTCGGCCAGCTTGTGGCTGATGAAGATGATGGACAGTCCCTGCGCCACCATCTGCGCCAGCACAGAGAACAGGGCTTCGCTTTCCTGCGGCGTCAGCACCGCCGTCGGCTCGTCCAGTATCAGGATGCGTGCGCCCCGGTAAAGCGCCTTGAGGATCTCGACACGCTGGCGCTCGCCCACCGACAACTGGCCTACCCGTGCGTCAGGATCGACTGCCAGGCCGAAACGCTGCGCCACGTCGGCCAGACGCGCCCGGGCTGCATTGCGCCGGGTGAAAAGCTGCCACAGCGGTTCTGACCCCAGCATGATGTTGTCGAGCACGCTGAGGTTGTCGGCCAGCGTGAAATGCTGGTGCACCATGCCGACCCCGGCAGCCAGCGCCGCGCGCGGGTCACCCGGCGCCAGGGGCTTGCCGAACACCGCGATCGATCCCGAGTCGGCGATGTAGTGGCCGAACAGGATGGACACCAGTGTCGACTTGCCGGCGCCGTTCTCGCCCAGCAAGGCGAGCACCTCTCCGGCGCCCAGGGACAGCGTGATGGCGTCATTTGCCACCAGCGTTCCGAAGCGCTTGGTGATGCCGGTCAGTTGCAGGACGGTGTCGGTCACACGGTTCGATAAAAAAAAGACACCCCGCTGGAGGGGTGCCTTTCTTGTTGGATCCCCCAGGCCTACTTGAAGCTGGCCTTGGGCTGGTTGTCGTCAACCTTGACGGTGAACTTTCCCTCGCCGATGGCTTTTTCCTTGGCGCGCATCTTGGCAACCACGTCGGCCGGGATCTTCTTCTCGAATGTGCCCAGGGGCGCCAGCGAGGAACCCTTGTGCTTCATCATCGAATACGGGCCATAGTCCTCGGCGGTGAACTTGCCGTCCCTGGCCAGCTTGATCGCGCGGTCGGCGGATGGCTCGAAGTGCCACAGTGCGGACGACACGACCGTGTCGGGGTATTTGTCCTGGGTGTTGATCACGTTGCCAATGGCCAGCTTGCCCTTTTCCTTGGCTGCGTCACTGACCCCGAAACGCTCGGCGTACAGCACATCGGCACCCTTGTCGATCATCGCGAACGCGGCTTCCTTGGCCTTGGGCGGGTCGAACCAGCTGTTGATGAAGCTCACGCTGAACTCCACCTTGGGGTTGACTTCCCGGGCACCTGCCATGAACGCATTCATCAGGCGGTTGACCTCTGGAATCGGGAAACCGCCCACCATGCCGATCTTGTTGCTCTTGGTCATGCCGCCAGCAATCATGCCGCTGAGGTAAGCCGGCTCCTGGATGTAGTTGTCGAACACACTGAAGTTTGGCGCCTGCGGCTTGCCCGAGGAGCCCATCAGGAACGAGACTTTCGGGAAGTCCTTGGCGACCTTGCGCGCGGCGGCCTCGACGCCGAATACCTCGCCCACGATCAGCGTGTTGCCGCCGGTGGCGTACTCGCGCATCACGCGCTCATAGTCGGCGTTGGCAACGTTCTCGCTTGCCTTGTATTCGATGTCGCCGCGGGCCTCGGCCGCCTTCAGCGCCTGGTGCAGCCGGCCGGCCCATTGCTGCTCGAACGGAACGGTGTAGATGCCTGCGACCTTGAGCTTGGCCTGGGCTGACGCAATGCCGGGCGAACCTGCCGCGATTGCGGCGGCCAGGGCCATGAGGTGACGGCGATTGAGAGCTTGCATGGGTTGTGGTACTCCGTGGTTGGGGTGAATGAAAACGTTGTTCAGGTGCCGGCGCGCTCGAGCATGGCGTGCAGCAAGACGTTGCAGCCGGCCGTGATGTGCTCGGGTTTGGCGTCTTCAATCTCGTTGTGGCTGATGCCGTCCTTGCAGGGGATGAAGATCATGCCCGCAGGTGCCAGCTGGGCCATATACACCGCGTCGTGCCCGGCGCCCGAGACCACATTCATGTTGGAGTAGCCGAGCTTGGTGGCGGCGCGCCCGACCGCATCGACACAGTCGGCGTGGAAGGCCTGCGCCCGGTAACTCGACACCAGCTCGATCGTGATCGGCAAACCACTGTCCTTGCCCAGTTTCTCCGCGTAGGCCTTTACTTCGTCGGCCATGGTGTCGACCAGCGCGTCGGTGGCGTTGCGCAGGTCGATGGAGAACTTGACGCGGCCCGGGATCACGTTGCGGCTGTTCGGGTGCACGTGCACCATGCCCACGGTGCCGCGACCATGGGGCTTGTGGCGCAGCGCCGCCGCCAACACCTCCTGCATCAGGTGCGTGGCCACTTGCAGCGCGTCCTTGCGCAAGGCCATCGGCGTGGGGCCGGCATGCGCCTCCATGCCGGTCACGGTGCAGTCGAACCAGCGTATGCCCAGCACGCCCTGCACCACGCCAATCGTCTTGTCGTTGTCTTCCAGTACCGGACCCTGTTCGATGTGGGTCTCGAAATAGGCACCAATCGGATGCTCGCCCGGCTCCTGCGTGCCGATGTAGCCAATACGTTCGAGCTCTTCCCGGACCGATTTGCCGGCCGTGTCCTTGGCCGCATAGGCATGCTCCAGCGTAAACGCCTTGGCAAACACGCCCGAACCCATCATCACCGGCACAAAACGCGAACCCTCCTCGTTGGTCCAGAACGCTACTTCGAGTGGCGCCTCGGTCTCGATGCCGTGGTCGTTGAGCGTACGCACCACTTCAATGCCGGCCAGCACACCGTAGTTGCCGTCGAACTTGCCGCCGGTGGGTTGGGTGTCAATGTGGCTGCCCGTCATGATGGGGGGCAGGGCGTTGTTGCGCCCGGCGCGGCGCATGAAGCCATTGCCGATCTTGTCGATCACCACCGTCATGCCGGCCTCTTTGGCCCAGCGCAGCACCAGGTCGCGTCCCTGTTTGTCCAGATCGGTCAGTGTCAATCGGCAGACGCCGCCCTTCTCGGTGGCGCCGATCTGGGCCAGTTCCATCAGCGACTTCCAGAGGCGGTCGCCGTTGATACGCAAGGCGTCGATTTTCGGATTGCTGGTTCTTTCGGCAACGGCGCTGGTCATAAGGCTCTCCTGGGCTGATGGGGTGATTGTCAACGCGCGACCGCCGTCGGTCGGTTGGCCTCGGTGCGTTTCTGGGAGGCGTCGAAGTTGGGGCCGAAGGGCGGACGTTTGAGGTACCGTCCGGCGCCGCGCACCGCACGCAGGTCGCCATTGGCCCAGACCAGTCTGCCCTGGCTCAGCGTGTGTGTGGCAACGCCTCGGATCGGGCGGCCCTCGAAGACGTTGAAGTCGCCTTTGGAGAACTGGGTTTTGACCGAAATTGTCTTCGTGCCTTGCGGGTCCCAGACCACGATATCGGCGTCGGCGCCAATGATGATGGCGCCTTTTTGCGGGTGCAGGTTGAACAACTTTGCGGCGTTGGTGGAGGTAATCGCCACGAACTCGCTGGGTGTGAGCCGCCCGGTGTTGACACCGGCGTCCCAGATCACGTGCATGCGGTCCTCGATGCCGCCACAGCCATTCGGTATCTTGGTGAAGTCGTCTTTTCCGGCAGCCTTTTGCGGCGCACAGAAAACGCAGTGGTCAGTGGCGGTGGTGTGCAACTGGCCGCTTTGCAGTCCGCGCCATAACATTTCCTGGTGGCCCTTGGGCCGGAACGGCGGGCTCATCACATAGGCGGCGGCGGTGGCGAAATCGGGATTGCGGTACACACTGTCATCGAGCACCAGATGCCCTGCCAATACCTCGCCGAAGACGCGCTGGCCGCGGGCGCGGGCGCGCGCAATCGCTTCGGCTGCTTCGATGCAGCTCACATGCACGATGTAGATCGGCACACCCAGCACGTCGGCGATGGCGATGGCACGATTGACCGCCTCGCCCTCGACCATCGGCGGGCGCGACAGCGGATGCCCTTCCGGGCCGGTGATACCCATCTTCAACACCTCCTGCTGCAGCAGGAACACCAGTTCGCCATTTTCGGCGTGCACCGTGGGCATGGCACCCAGCTCGAGCGCGCGCTTGAAGCTGTTCACCAGCGTTTCATCGTCACACATGATGGCGTTCTTGTAGGCCATGAAGTGTTTGAAGGTGTTGATGCCTTCGTCGCGTACCAGCGTGCCCATGTCGGCGTGCACCGAGTCGCTCCACCAGGTCACGGCCACATGAAAGCCATGGTCGGCGGCGGACTTTTCGGACCAGCCGCGCCACATGCGGTAGGCATCGAGCAGGCCCTGCTGCGGGTCCGGGATGACGAAGTCGATGATGCTGGTGGTGCCGCCGGTAAATCCGGCCGCTGTGCCGCTGAAGAAGTCGTCCGCCGCCACGGTGCCCATGAAGGGCAACTGCATGTGGGTGTGCGGATCAATGCCACCGGGCATCACATACTGGCCGCCGGCGTCCACCACCTGTGCACCGGCCGGCGCCGGGAGGCTTTCTCCGATGCTGTGGATCTTGCCATCCACACACAGCACATCGGCACGAAACTCCCGGTCGGCATTGACCACGGTGCCGCCGCGGATCAGGACTGCATTCACGCTCATGGAGAACTCCAGGGTAGAGGTTGGGATTTGGCGGTCATCATAGGCCCGGCTCGCGTGCCTCAGGCCGTAACGGCGGCCTTGAACGTCGGGCTCGACGGGTTATTTGGATGCGTGGTCCAGTTGGCGTAATGCGCCGGCACTGCCTTGCCGGTGCGCTGGTCGACTTCGCCGCTTTGCAGGACACGCATGCTCAGGGTGTCTGGCACCGGACAGATCGACACACACAGGTTGCAGCCCACACATTCGTCTTCCTTGATTTCGAAGTGGCGCTGACCGTCCTTGCTGGCGGAGATCGCCTGGTGCGAGGTGTCCTCGCACACCGCATAGCAACGGCCGCACTGTATGCAGTTGTCCTGGTTGATGACGGCCTTCTCGACATGGTTCAGGTTCAGGTTGCTCCAACCAGTGATGCTCGGTACTGCCTTGCCAACCATCTGGGCGACGCTGGTGTAACCCTGCTGGTCCATGAAATTGGACAGGCCGTCACACATGTCCTGCACTATCCGGAAGCCGTACACCATGGCGGCGGTACACACCTGCACCGTGCCGCTGCCCAGCGCAATGAACTCGGCCGCATCGCGCCAGTTGTTGATGCCGCCAATTCCGGAAATGGGCATTCCGGCCGTCTGCGGGTCGCGCGCAATTTCGGCCACCATGTTGAGCGCAATCGGCTTCACCGCCGTGCCGCAATAACCACCGTGCGAACCTTGTTTTCCCACGCTCGGCACCATTGTCATCGTCTCCAGGTTGACGCCCATGACCGAATTGATGGTGTTGATGAGCGACACCGCGTCGGCCCCGCCTTTTTTGGCGGCCCGCGCCGGATACCGGATGTCGGTGATGTTCGGAGTGAGCTTGACGATCACCGGCAGCTTCGAGTAACTCTTGCACCAGCGCGCCACCAGCTCGATGTATTCAGGCACCTGTCCGACGGACGAACCCATGCCGCGTTCGCTCATGCCGTGCGGGCAGCCGAAGTTGAGCTCGATGCCGTCGCAGCCGGTGTCTTCCACGCGCGGCAGGATGTTCTTCCAGGACTGTTCCTCACACGGCACCATGATCGAGACGATCATGGCGCGGTCTGGCCAGGCCCGTTTGACGCGCCGGATCTCATCCAGGTTGGTCTGCAGCGGGCGGTCCGAGATCAGCTCGATGTTGTTGAAGCCGATCACGCGCCGGTCGCCACCCATCAGGGCCGAGTAGCGCGGTCCGTAGACGTTGACGACGTGGGGGTCCTCGCCCACCGTCTTCCACACCACCCCTCCCCAGCCGGCCTCCAGCGCGCGCACGACGTTGTACTCCTTGTCGGTGGGGGGCGCCGACGCCAGCCAGAACGGGTTCGGGCTGTGGATGCCCAGAAATTCGGTATGCAGGTTTGCCATCTTCAGACTCCGTTGGCGACGGACAGCGCCGCGTGGATGGACAGTGCGGCCACTTTGCCATGTTCTACGGCTTCGACCGTCAGGTCGCGTCCGCCGATGCGGCAGTCGCCACCAGCCCAGATGTTGCTGTGCGAGGTGCGCCCGCGTTCATCGGTACGGATCCGCCCGCCCTGCAACTCAACCAGTGCGCCGACGGGTTGTGTCACAAAGTTTTGACCGATGGCCTTGTACACCGTGTCGGCGGCCAGATCGAAGCTTTCGCCGGTCTCTACCAGTTTGTCGCCGTCCTGGCGGGTTCGGGCAAACCGCATGCCGCGCACTGCACCACCCTCCAGCAACACCTCTTTGGGCGTTGCCCAATGCCGGATCGTGACGCCGTTGCTCTTGGCCCATTCGATTTCATGCCCGGACGCGGACATGTCCTGCGGCCCGCGCCGGTACACGATGCTGACCTCGTCCGCTCCCAGTTTGCGCGATTGCACCGCCGCGTCCACGGCGGTCATGCCGCCGCCGATCACCAGCACCCGGCGCCCGATGGGCAAGTGTGCGTAGTTGCTGGCCTGGCGCAGTTCGGCGATGAACTCCACGGCGTTGCGCAGGCCGGCGCTGTCGGGTTCGCGGATGCCGATGGAATTCACGCCCGCCAGACCCATTCCCAGGAAGACCGCATCGTATTGCGCCACCAGCTCGGCCAGCGTGACTTCGCGGCCCAGGCGGGTGTTGTTGCGTATTTCGATGCCCCCGATCGACAGCAGCCAGTCGATCTCCTGCTGCGCGAAGCCGTCCACCGTCTTGTAGGTTGCCAGCCCGTATTCGTTGAGTCCGCCCGGTTTGGCGTTGGCGTCCAGCACCAGTACCTCGTGTCCCAGGCGTGCCAGCCCGTGGGCGCAGGCCAGGCCGGCCGGGCCGGCACCGACCACGACAATCCTGCGGCCAGTTGCCGCAGCGCGGGTAAACAGCGGTGCACCGGGTTTTGCGAAATAAGCGTCGGTGGCATACCGCTGCAGCAGCCCGATCTCGACCGGCTTGTCTTCGTTGGTGTTGCGCACGCAGGCTTGCTCACACAGAACCTCGGTCGGGCAGACCCGGGCGCACATGCCACCGAGCGGATTCGCGCTCAGGATCGCGTTGGCCGAGCCGCGGATGTTGCCGTCGGCAATACGCTGGATGAAGCTCGGGATATCGATGCCGGTCGGGCAGGCGGTCTGGCACGGGGCTGCATAACAGTAGTAGCAGCGATCTGCTTCGATCAAGGCCTGCGCCAATGTCAACGGTGGATGGGCGTCGCAGAAATTGCGCGCGTATTCGCTGGCGCTCAGGCGCTCGGGCCGGACATCGGGTGCTGGCGTGTTGGCGGTCATGGATAGGGCTTTCTCTGCAACTGGCTCGAAAATTTACCACTTGGTAAATATTCGCCAGATTGGACGCGCAATCCGGCGGCGATTCAACTGGGGTTTACCCGGAAAGCGGCACGCAAGAGTCGGGCCACGGCGGCCGCATGTTTGCGACTACCATCGGCGCAACATGACCCTGCGTGTGAAGCCCGTCGCCGCCAAAGTCAAACGCAGTGACTCGCGTGAGCGGCTGGAGCACGACATCCTGGAAGCCGCAAAACGGCTGTTTGCGGTGCGCGGTTACGGCGGCGTGTCACTCGACCATATTGCGCGCGAAGTCGGCATCGCCAAGCAAAACCTGCTGTACTACTTCTCCAGCAAAGAGAGCCTGTACCGCCGGGTGCTGCACGGCGTGCTCGACGTCTGGCTGTCGTACATGGAGGCCATCACGCACCACGCCGACGACCCGGAGATGGCGCTGCGCAAGTACATCGCAGGCAAGCTGCGTTTTTCGCGCGAACATCCCTTTGATTCCCGTGTTTACGCGAACGAGGTGGTGTCTGGCACACCCCTGTTTGCGCAGGAAATCAAGGACCGTGTGTTGCCCGCGCTGCAGGCCGATATCGCCGTCTTCAACCGCTGGGCGCAACAAGGGGTCTGCCGCCCGGTCGATGCGGCGCATCTGATGGTCGTGTTGTGGGCCTCGACCCAGGCCTATGCGGACCATGCAAGCCAGATTTGCCTGGTGCTGGGAAAGCCGGAGCTCGACGGCGAAGACTTTGCTGCTGCCGAGCGCTTGTTGCTCGACATGGTGTTGCGCACCGTGCTCACCAAGCCGGCCTGAAGCGCTCAGTAGCGAATGCCCGGCGTGGCCAGGCGCGGCGCTGGCACCAGTAACTCGCCCAAGCCCAGTTGCCGCATCGCCGCGCGCAATTCGGCCAGCGGCACGCTGCCGTGCCGGCACAACAGTGCCTGCTCGCCGGTGAAATCCACCATGGTGGAGGACATGCGGTGCGCTGCATTCACCGGGTCCAGATCGTGCGACACGATTGCGGCAATTCGGCCGCCAAATACATCTTGCACATGCTGCACCTCACTGTACGTGGGTTCGCCGTGCTGGTTGGCCGAGGTTCCCAGCATGGTGCGCACTCCCATGGTGCGCAGGCGCTGGTGCAGGTAGCGGGCTGGCGATTGGGGTGGCAGCTCAAACCAGACATTGAGCACGGTCGCGCCTTGCATGGCGTACCGGGGCAGAGTGTGGCTTGCCGCCGGCAGGATCACACCCAGGCCGTGCAGCATGCGCTGCAGTTGCACGATGCGGGCATAACGCTTTGGAGCAATTGCCAGCTGCGCGGTGTCGACAAACTCGTACAGACATTCCGGTGCACACACCAGGGCGAGCGGCTTGTGGGCCGACTGGCCCTTGGCGGCCGCCATGCGGTGCGCGGCGACGGGTTGGTCGGCGTCGCCCAGGAAGGCAAAAATCCCATTGAAGCCAAACGCGACGATCTCACCTTGCGCAATCAATGTCGCCACCCGGTCCAGGTGGGATCGGTCACGGTGGCTCAGCAACTCGGTCTGGTACTGCGCCGGCAGTTCGCCGTGCGCCCCGGTGAAGGGTCGGGAACGGTTGGCGGCGTGTCGCATGGTCTTCCTTGTTGCAGCTCAACCAGGGTTGGTTGATGCAGGCAAGTGTGGCGGCGCCATGTATCGGCAGCGCGCCGCGCGCGGCCACTTTGGTATCGTTTGTATCAGCAGCCCGGCGGGGCCAGGCCGGGTCTACTGTGTCCCGAAAATCCGGTCCCCTGCATCGCCCAGCCC
>Ga0209591_10008729_pt1 | contig 11021 bp, 9 predicted proteins | sample MAT01_FD_187207 | JGI IMG/M metagenome (GOLD analysis project Ga0209591, IMG submission 187207) | Freshwater microbial communities from Lake Fryxell liftoff mats and glacier meltwater in Antarctica - MAT-01 (SPAdes) (version 2) | ecosystem: Environmental > Aquatic > Freshwater > Ice > Liftoff...
TTGCCGCAGCCGGTATGACACGTTTTGGAAGCGGTTGGGCATGGCTGATCGTTAAAGACGGCAAGTTGGAAGTTTCTTCAACACCAAACCAGGATAACCCGTTAATGGATGTTGCAGAAGTAAAAGGCACACCCATTTTAGGTTGCGATGTTTGGGAACATGCATACTATTTACATTATCAAAACCGCCGTGCCGATTACCTGGCAGCGTTTTGGAATGTTGTTAACTGGGATAAAGTGGCGGAAAGGTTAACCCCGTAACCCCTGCCCTTCGACTTCGCTTAGGATGAGGGGGAACTATGGAGAAGATGATGTTCTATTTTTTTTTGAGCCAGGCATTTTCTCTTTGATTAAACTTTATTGGCGTCGCACTCTTGTACTTTGGTAATTCTATTCAACACCATATACTTAAAGCTGTAATCAGTATTGGTTACAGCTTTTTTATTTTTAAAAGGAAAAAATCAGGGATGATTTGGAGCATTCGAGAAGATAACAAACTTCACTTCGTTCTTCGCAAGGTTTCTCCGCCAGCCGGCGGAGGCGGAGGGGGTTTATGGCACAGGATCAAACCCATGGCCACCCCAGGGATGGCATCTGCCTACTCTTTTAAGCGTAAGCCAGAAACCTTTAATGGGGCCATATTTTTTGAAAGCCTCCAGTCCATATTGTGAGCAGGTTGGCGTGTACCGGCACTTTGGGCCGAGCAATGGAGATATGATCCACTGGTATAACTTTATTAAAGCTATAAACGGGAAACTAAATATTTGCCGGAGTATTTTCATTGCTTATTTTAATGAGCCTGATTAACACATGAAGAGTTTTTTCAAAAATCAAATCGTATTCCGGCAATTTATTTCCAACATAAATAATAAATACCGCTAATTGTTTTTGCTCTTGTTTTAACAGGCTTTGCAGATCATTTTTTTGCAGGCGATAAGCCTCTCTCATCAGGCGTTTGATACGGTTTCTGTCAACTGCCTTTTTAAAATTTTTACTGCTTACAGCAAACCCGGTTTGCAAAGGCATACCTTCAGTACCGCTAAACTTCCACAAAACCCTGAAGGGAAAAACAGAAAACGATTTCCCCTCCCGGAACAGTTGTTCGATGGTTTTACGGCTTTTAAGCTTTTCTTCTTTTTTAAAGGTATATCGTTGTTTTGTTTCCAGGTATTCAAAATTATACCAATTAGAGATTGAAAGTGTTTTTTAGAAGCTGCCAGCTTGAGCTTGTCGAAACCGACGTTGTTGCAACGCCTTCGACAAGCTCAGCCTGACAGTATTACCTTCTGACATAAATAAAAATGTCCCCCGATAAATCGGGGGACTGAATTATGTTAACCGGATTTTTTTTCAAAAAATCAGGTAATCTTATTTTTTATCACCGTGCTCGCTGGAAACTGTAAGACTGTGACGTCCTTTTTTTCTCCGGCTAGCTAATACCTTGCGGCCATTTGCGGTTTGCATACGCTGGCGAAATCCGTGAACAGATTTTCTGCGGCGCTTGTGGGGTTGATACGTTCTTTTTTTACCTGGCATTGTTTAAGTTTTTTCCTTTTACAAATTAAATTTCCGAATTCATTTTTGTTACACTCAACAAGGCACCATCCTTGCTGTTTGTGAAAGGACGGCAAAAGTAGGTGAAATTTTTGATTTTAGATTGTAGATTTTAGATTATTTACAGGTTAAAGGCTTAAATGTTTTGATTTTACCGGTTTGCCGTAGAAAACAGCAGCATGGTTGTCAAAATCTTCGGGAGAATCTGTTGTGAAAAAAGAAATTTGCCCGGTTTTACTGCATTTCTCCTCCATTTCCGGGTGCTTTTGCAAATATACTTCCAGGCTATGGGCTACAATTTCTCCCTGGGATAAAACAGTAACATTCGGTGGCACGGCTTTTTTTATCTTATCCATTAATAACGGATAGTGTGTGCAGGCCAGCAAAATGGTATCAATATCAGCCGATTGTTGTAGCAGATTGTTAATGTTCTTCTGAATAAAATAATCGGCCCCGGGGCTATTGTACTCATTATTCTCAACCAACGGCACCCACATAGGACAGGCTTCCTGAAATACTTTTATGCCGGGGTAAAATTTTTCTATCTCAATTGGGTAAGAATTTGAAATAACTGTTCCGTTTGTAGCCAGGATGGCCACACTACCGGTTTTAGTGAATTCGCCAATCACTTCTGTGGTTGGCCGTATTACCCCCAATACTCTTTTTGAGGCATCAATTTTTGGCAGGTCGTTTTGCTGAATAGTGCGCAGGGCCTTTGCCGAAGCCGTATTACAGGCCAGGATAACCAATGGGCATCCCTGGTTAAAGAACCATTTTACACTCTGCAGCGTGTATTCATAAACGGTTTCAAAGCTCCGGGTGCCGTACGGAGAGCGGGCATTATCGCCCAGGTATATATAATCGTACTGTGGCAGTTTAGCTGTAATTTCTTTTAAAACAGTTAAGCCACCATAGCCGCTGTCAAATACGCCGATCGGCTGTTGTATCATTTGTCAAAAATAACAAAGCCTCCCGATGTTATGGGAGGCTTTGCAATAATTTAAAAAAAATATTAGTTACCGGTGGGTCTTGTACCAGCCGGTGCAGCCGGAGTGTCTCTAATTCCCAATTTGGCTTTAGCCATTGGTAAAAGATCATCGCCGGGAGGCATTACCAATAAAACAGAACTTGCATCATCAATTACATAGGTGTAACCTTTTTCCTTAGCCACCGCTTTAATGGCATCCATTGCTTTTGTACGTATGGGTGCTATTTTATCCTGTGCATATTTTTGAGCTTTTTCCTGCGCTTCCTGATCATAACTTTGAAGGCGGGTGTAAAGTTTTACCAGTTCATCCCTTACAATCTCTTTTTTACTGTTCGAAAAAGTAGCTGAATCTTTAAAATACTGGTCTCTTTTGGTATCAGCTTCTTTTTGCAGGGCTAATCCCTGTTGTTGCAAAGTGGTTTGGTATTCATTTAACTCGGCATTTACCTTTGCGGCTTCAGGCATTATGGCCATCAATTCATCCGTATTAATATATCCGATCTTTGTTTGTGCTGAGGCACTCATGATTCCTAACGCCATCGCAGCTCCTAGTAATAATTTTTTCATTGTAGTTTTAAAGTTTATTGATTTAGTTGTTTATAAGATTGTTTTTTAAAACAAAAGTTGCACCAAACTATGCTATTAAGTTTTATTTAACACCCAGGTTCCGGAGAATATCTGTGCTCTTATCCAGTTTTGGGTCGGCAAAGATAACAGTAATTCCTTCACTTTTATCCAATATAAAGTCATATTGTTTTTCTACTGCCAGTTTTTGCACTGCATTAAAAACCCTGTCCTGTATGGGTTTAATCAGTTCCTGCCTTTTTTTAAACAGGTCTCCTTCAAACCCAAAACGCTTTTTTTGCAGGTCACGCAATTCTTTTTCCTTGTTATATAATTCATCTTCTCTTTTCTTTTTCAGTACATCGGTAAGCATAACCTGCTCTGCATCATAATCTTTATACATTTTATCTACCAACGTTTGTCTCTGGTCAATTTCCTGCTGCCATTGTTCGCTGAACTGGTCCAGCAGTTTTTGAGCCTCTTTATACTCGGGCAGTTTATCTAAAATATATTTTGAATCTATTACTGCATAACGTTGTGCATTTGAAACGGCAGCAAGCAGTAAGAAGCAAGTTGCAAGAATTAAGAGTTTTTTCATAATGTCTATTTTTTATTATTAAGTAAATCAGGATAATGATTTACAATCTAAAATCATAAATCCTACTCCGGTTCCTGCCCTAACATAAATGTAAACTTGGCAGCACCTTTTAAACCACTGGTACTATTGTACCTGTCAAATCCAATTCCATAATCAAATCCTAGTAAACCAAACATAGGCAGGAAGAAACGTAAACCTACACCGGCCGCCCTGCGCAATTTGAAAGGATTATAATCTTTAAAGTTGTACCATCCGTTTGCTGCTTCAAAAAATGCCAACCCGTAAATGGTACTTCCTGCGCTGGTGCTGAATGGATAACGGAGTTCCATGGTGTACTTGTTAAAAATAGTAAAGAACTCCGAAGGCGTTACACCGTCTGGATTTATCCTTGGGTTTGATTTATCATAAACCGGGTATCCTCGGTGTGCAATGATATCGAATCCCAACAAAGCAAAGTTGTTGCTCAGGCCGGCATCACCCACTTGAAAACGTTCAAATGGCGAAATACCCAAATTGTTATTATACCTGCCGATAAAACCGTATTTGGCAGCAATCTTTAAAATAAACTGCTTGTTCTTTTCTGCTCCCCTGGCGGTGCCAATAGGCACAAACCACTCTGCATTCATGCGCCACTTATGAAACTCCGGCAACTTATAACTGTTGGTTTGGCTTGATGCAAGGCCCAGTAATGAGTAAGGCAAAGTAAACTGGCCGCTCAACAAAAAGTTAGAACCGCTGGTTGGGAAAATAGGATTGGGGCCGGCTGAATTACGAACCAGGGCAATTTTTAAACTGATATTAGTTGAGGTTCCGTTTCTTATGCCCTGAAAAATATTATCGTAATTAACCAGCTTGTACCGTTGTACATTTAAAGAGTAAATCAGGTTAAAGTAATCATCGGGCCACTTTAATTGCTTACCTAATGAAATACTGAAGTTGGCTGTTTTTACAAATGATGTATCGCCACATGATTTACAAAAGCTGCCAAAACGATCAACAGCATTTGCATATTTAGTGTTGGAATATGCGATGGTAAATGAGTTACGCTTTTTACCACCAAGCCAGGGCTCGGTAAACGAGAAATTATATGAGCGGAAAGCTTTTCCGTTGGATTGTATCCTGGCACTTAGCCTTTGCCCGTCGCCCGATGGTAATGGATCCCATGTTGAGCGTTTGGTAATATTTTTTATAGAGAAATTATTGAAGGTTACACCAAGTGTACCAGTTAAACCTATACCGCCACCAAAGCCTGCAGAAAGTTCTAACTGGTCGCCAGATTTTTCTTCAATACCCCAGTTAATATCTACAGTTCCGTTTTCGGCGTTGGGCACTACCTGCGGGTTAATTTTTTCGGCATCAATAAAGCCAAGCTGCCCCAGTTCACGTTGCGTACGTATGATATCTGAACGGCTGAATTTTTCGCCGGGTATGGTTCTTAACTCCCTGCGTATTACGTAGTCTTTTGTTTTTTTGTTGCCCGAAATAGTGATGTTGCCATACACTGCCTGAGGCCCTTCTCTTACACGCAATTCAAAATCAATAGTATCGTTATATACTGCTGTTTCAACGGGATCTACCTGAAAGAAAAGATAACCATCATCCATGTATATGCTTCCTATATCTGCGGCATCGGCAGATAATTGTTTACCCAGGCGCTTGTTTAAAATCTCGAGGTTATAAACATCTCCTTTTTTAATACCCAGCAATAAATTTAATACAGAATCGCTGTATTTGGTATTGCCACGCCAAAGCATATTTCCGAAATAAAACTGGTTTCCTTCTGCTACTTTTACAAAGAGATTGATATTATTTCTCTCATCAAGGATAGCAGTATCTTTTAAAATAACAGCATTTCTGTAACCTCTGGAGTTGTAATAATTTAAAATACTCTCCTTATCATCTATGTATTTAATTTCATTGAATTTAGCGCCACTAAAGCCCCGGATACGGAAATAAGGATCAACATAATCTCTGGTTTTAGTGATAGACATAAAACCAACATCATTTATATACTCATTAAATGTTTGCTTTATTGTGGTATCTCCAAAAGGATTTTTTACTACAACCGGAAACAAGGTGATGCGGTTCATCTCCTTGGTGCTCTTCATTGATTTCTTTAAATTTTGTGCAGCAATATTCTGGTTGCCGCTGAAATTAATGGAGTTTACTTTTACCTTCCTTCCTTTTTTAATTACAAAAGTGATATTTACCGCATTATTCAAATTAGGAGCCGCTTCTTCTCTTAACTGAATATCTACGTTGCGGTATCCTTTATCAAAATAAAATTTGCGGATTGCTTCTACAGCACTTAACCTCATATTCTCGGTTACCACCCTGTCTTTTACCAGCGCCACTTTAGGCTCCAGGTCATCTCTTTCGCCTTTCTTAATTCCTTCAAATTTAAAGCTGGCCAGGCGTGGCCTTTCGGTAATCTCAAACTGAATATACAGATCCCTTCCCTCTAACTTTGTAAATGAAATTTCTACATCAGAGATCAGGTTCTGGCGCCAGAGTTTTGCAATTGCTTTACCAAAAACATCAGTACCGGGAATAGTTACTTTATCTCCAACCGCAAGTCCCGAAATTGAAATGATTAGGTCTGCATCAAATGCCTTTGATCCAATTACATTGATGCCTGCAATGGTGTATTCTTTAGGTGTTTTAGATGTGAAGATCCCTTCCAACTCGGGATTAACAGAAACAGGTTCCTGGGCCCAAACAAACTGGTTGCTGATAACAAGTATAGCAATAAAAAAAATCTTTTTGTAAATCCTCTCCATCAGTTGGTTTTTAACGTGCGGCAAATTAAGCCCAATAATTAAAACTATTTGTTAACCTCATCTTAAATCATCAATAGCAACGATTAAAAAGGGGCAAATGTATCTGTTAAACTATACCCAGCAGGCCTTTCAAGTAATGCTGTGCTCATCTTTTATCTGTTCTCCGGTTTTGCCAAATCGGCGTTCCCTGCTTTGATAATCAAGAATAGCGGTATATAAATTTTCTTTTCTGAAATCGGGCCAGCGGGTATTGGTAAAATACAATTCGGAATAAGCAAGCTGATATAATAAAAAATTACTTATCCTGTATTCTCCGCTGGTTCTTATCATCAGTTCGGGATCCGGAAAATTCTTTGTAGTAAGATATTGCTGAATGGTATTCTGGGTTATAGCATCTGGCATCAGTTTTCCATCTTTTACATCTGTAGCAATTTGTTTAACTGCATGTACTATTTCCCATCGGCTGCTGTAACTTAAAGCCATTATCAGGTTTAAACCGGTGTTAACACTGGTTTCATTAAGTGCTTCCTTTAATTCATTTTTAGCAGCTTCGGGCAGCATATCAATATCGCCAATTACATGCAGCCTGATATTATTTTTGTTCAGGGTTGGCACTTCATTTCGGATGGTGTCTACCAAAAGTTCCATCAATCCCGATACTTCATATTCTGGCCTGTCCCAATTTTCGGTACTAAAAGCATACAGGGTAAGGTATTTAATACCTAATTCTGCTGCTCCTTCTACAATATTGCGTACACTTTCAACTCCATGTAAATGCCCGTATAGGCGATCTTCGCCTTTTTCTTTTGCCCATCTCCCATTTCCATCCATGATGATGGCAATGTGGCTGGGCAAACGCTGCATGTCTATATTGTTCTTGAGGGTCATAAATACTATAAAAGCGTAGTCAGGCGCAGGGCCTGACTTTGGGGGGCAAAAGTAATAAATTTTAGTTGTAATACGGTTTTTAACACAAATCTTAAAGCTTCACCAGTTTTTCTGAGAAAGTCCTTCCGTTTATTACAATTTTACACCAATACATTCCTGCCGGTAAATAGCTGATATTAAAATGGCTTGTATTATTAAACACCGCTACCCTGCTACCTTGGATATTTAACACAATTACCTGATTGGCAATAAGCTCGGTTCCGGTTTGCATTAATTTAAAAACACCGTTTGATGGGTTTGGATACAATACAGGGGCCACGGTTATTTCAGTACCCGCATTAATGGCGGCACATACTTGCCTTTTAAAAGCAAACTTTTCATCATCGCCAATCTTTTTTGTGATGGCACAATCAACCCCGTTGGTTAATGTAACCAATGCGTCAGAAGTAATATAATCGGGTAATTCAACTATACGCTCATTGGTAAACGTGTAGGTTTGGCCCAAATCAGTAATTTCCCAATCAAATTGACCGTTTTTTGCAACAGCCGTTAACTGTGTAATACATCTGCCATTTTTGTTTACCACATCTACCTTGAAATCTGCTGAAGGGCAAGGCAACGGTTTAGGTTGGGCATACCATAAAAAATTATTTACGTTAGCAAACACCAGGCTATACTGGTAAAATTTTCGGGTAATGCGGCAGAATTTCCCTATAGACTCACGTGGTATTTCAATATAAAACAAGGCAGAATCATTCGGGGTTACTAATTGTGCTTTTAAAGTATTTCCATAATTGTCCCTTATGTTAAAGGCGGCGTTTATATGTGCTGCTGATTTAAAGCCCTCGCCTCCCGCATTACTATTTCCAAAACTGAAATACAGTTTATCAATACCTGCCGGGATGTAAATATACCCGGGCATCTCTGCATCTTTTTCGTAATATTCAGTTGCTTTGCCAAAAAAAGTACCATTCTTATAAAATACATTCTTGTTGGTTGTTATTTTTAAATTAACAGATGATTTATACTTGGAGCAAACAGTTAATTTATAGTTGCCGGCCGATGGAAGTTTAATAACTATACTGCCGGCTTTTGCGTTTCTGTCAATAGAAAAATCTTCTATAATATCCAGCACCCTGTCGGCTGATTCTACCGTAAAGTTGATGTAGCCTTTATTATCCATTTTAAATACAGGATTATAATTAATTGTAAAAGACCCTGCTGCAGGTGCTTTTATGCTAAATTCAGCACGATTATAATAATCCATCCCATTCGTATAATCAAGTTGCACATTTATTTCTTTAGCAGCCCTTAAACCGGCTGCATCAAAGCGGCTGGCAATGAGATCGGTACTTTCAAATTTATATTTGTTAATGGTGCCGCTGAATTTCACTAAATCATTTCTATAATCATTTTCAATTTCGGCTGCAGTTATCAAAGGCAAATTTCCATTCTGATAGGCTGTTCCGGTTGCTACATTGTATTGCTGATGAAAACTGGTAGTAGTAGCATAGCTTCTGCTGATGGTAGATATAAGGTAGTAACTGTTAACCAGCTGCATTTTGTTGATTTTTGCCAGGTAAACACATAAAGCAGCAGCTTTGCTGGTTTTTGCACTCGTTCCCTGGTCGCCGGCCCAATTATAAAATAAGGCCATGTAGTGCAGATAGGCTTTTAATTCAAGCAACCTTTGTTTTACAATTTGAGGTTCGTTTGTAATTTGCTTTTCTGCAGTTTTAACCAGTTCAAAATACAAAGGCATTTTATACAGGTTAGAAATACCGCCTGCAAGTTTTTTATTATCAGCCCATAAATGCAAGAGGCTGTAAATAGTTTTACCAGCAGCAGTAAACATGCTGTTGCAGAATTCAGTCAGGCTGCTATCAACAGAAATATTGTCTTTTAAATTTTTGTTAGCAGCCATTAAAAACGGCAGACTTGCAAATTTAGCAGGTGAAGCTTCCCAAATCAGGCCCTGGCTCTTTTTATCTTTAGCAATCTGCAGGGTGGTTTTTAAAGCGTCTAAATCCAGCGATGGTGTTTCGCCACTCCAGCCCGATAGATTTAAATAATTATACTCAGATATATTTTTTGTGCGGTTATACCAGCGGTTGCGCAAACCATTGGTGCTGGTAAGGTTTTGATATACTTCTGGCACTAACTGAATGTCTAATTTTTCGTTGATAGCAAGGTTTGCTGAAGGAATATCGGCATGTGTTGAATAAGCATATAACTGGAAACGGATTTTGGGATATTTTGCGCCAATCTTTTGTGCAGTGTAATTTGCCAGGGTAATACTCTGATCGCTCTCTTTTGCATAACCAACATTACTGCATCCCGAATTATCTTTCGAATTTCCCCAAAGGGCGCCATCAGTCACTTCAATTCCAACATTAAAGTTGCCGTAGTTTAACCCTCTGTACTGGTTTATAAGTACATTAGAGTTATTTAAAACCATATTTCTATAGGCTGTATATTTCTGCTCAATGGTATTAGCCCATAAATCTTTGGCAACCGCATTATTTACATCCGGCACCGACAGTGAACTTACCACCCGTAAATTATTATGAGAGGCTACATAACATGGATTATTTTGCCAGGTAGCAAGATGAGCACCCCCAATTATATCGCTCCTGTGGCCCGAAAAGCTGTATTGGCCGGCCATTCCATTGCGGCGCTGATACAATGACCAGTTATGCCCGTTCAATCCAAAGTAAGATTCCCATCCGTAATTATTATCATTATCCATTGCCCAACGGTTGTGGCCACCGCTTAAAAACCAGCCATTGTATTTAAAACTGAAACTGTATGTACTATCTATAATTTTATAAGGCTTGGTAAGAACGGGTGTTGTTTCCCAAACAGAACCGGGCAAATAAAAACGGAAACCGAGTTGTTGTAAATATTGATAAATGCCAAAACACATACCGTTATCTTCTGCCGCCGAAAATTTTATGAAATTAATACCATCGCTTTCTACTTTGCATGCCTTGTTGCCATTAATGGTAGAATCATACACGAATATGAAACCAGTTTGCGGTAGTATGCCATAAGAAGTAGTAATAAAATGGCTGCCGTTGATTGCTTTTTGAAGCAAAAGGGCAACATCTTCAGCAGTTGCTTTAAGCACTTTTGAAGATTGTGCAGGATAGCTTACTGTTTGTGCATTTATAGATAACACACATAGTATTGCTAATGCAATAACAAAGCATTTGCGAATGAACGCCATAGTTAACTTGTTGGTGGTGAGATAAACTATGGTTCAATCACAGAAATAAATGGATTCGGCTTTTGTTATTCTTTGGAAGAAACGAAAATGATGGGGTAAGTCATCACTTATTTGATTGGGGAAATGCTAAGATATAGAAAAAATCAGAAAAACAATAAATTCTCTTCTTTTATTTTTAGCGTAAAGGGTTACTAATCCCCGCCATCGTCAAACCGAACGGATAATAATGCATTATCCCTAAAAGTTGGCTTCTTATATGTATCACCTGTACATTATCAAAGAACACATCAACGGTGCTTTCGTTGCTACAGTAAATGTACAAAAAACCGCACACTTGCCGGTGAGGGATACTTACGCATTACAAAGATTAAAATGGTTAACGCTTCGGCTGTTGGCGAGACGCTCAACAGCGGCGTTAGCA
>Ga0209591_10008735_pt1 | contig 11017 bp, 9 predicted proteins | sample MAT01_FD_187207 | JGI IMG/M metagenome (GOLD analysis project Ga0209591, IMG submission 187207) | Freshwater microbial communities from Lake Fryxell liftoff mats and glacier meltwater in Antarctica - MAT-01 (SPAdes) (version 2) | ecosystem: Environmental > Aquatic > Freshwater > Ice > Liftoff...
GATTGCTTGTAACGCTGCTTTTCCTCTTCGGCCTTGATCACGTCCTTGATCTCACGAATCACGCCACCCACATCGGCGCGTTTCTGATTCCGCGCAAAGCGGCCGCTGAGCACGCTATCCGGTAGCAACTTGCCCGATTTATAGAGCGCCCAGATCTCGCCGCCGTAATCGGTGGTTAGCAGCTCTGGCGCGAAGCGGCCAAACCAGATCGCCAGATTCAGAATGTCACGTTCTAGCAACCGCTCGGCGCTGTTATTGCCCGCCGCGTCGACCGCCTGCGGCAAATCGATGATGACCGGCCCCTCACCGCTGACCAGCACGTTGTATTCCGACAGATCACCGTGAATAATGCCCGCGCAAAGCATCAGCACCACCTCGCGAATCAGCATGGCGTGGTACTCGCGTGCTTTGTCTTCACTGAGCACCACATCGTTCAAACGCGGTGCGGCGTTGCCCTCGGCGTCGGTGACGAGCTCCATGATCAACACGCCGTTGAGAAAGTTGTAGGCTTTGGGCACGCGCACGCCCGCCGCTGCCAGCCGGTACAGCGCATCGACCTCGGCACTCTGCCAAGCGTCTTCCATCTGCGCGCGGCCAAAGCGTGAGCCTTTGTCCATCGCCCGTGCGCGACGGCTGTTTTTCACCTTACGGCCCTCGGTGTATTGCACCGCCTGACGAAAACTTCGCTTGTTGGCTTCCTTGTACATCTTCGCGCAGCGAACGTCGTCGCCGCAGCGCACCACGTACACGGTCGCCTCTTTGCCGCTCATGAGTTGACGAATCACGTCGTCAATCAATCCTTCTTCTACCAACGGCAACAGGCGTGCGGGAGTTTTCATTGTCAGTTTGTGGATGGACGATCGGGTGCGAACAGTTTGTCATACGCCGCAAGCAATGTCTGGTGCATCGCGCTGCCCTGCATATCGACGCCAAGCGCTTCCAGCCCGAAGAATTTGTCGCGGCCGTCGAGCAATGCCTCAGCCTGACCTACATTGGCTTCGCCATACAACAGCACCATCGAGCGCCGGTAATCGGCGGTGTCCTCTACGTTCAGCAAACTCTCGACGCATCGATACACCAACCGCCGCTGCGGTGACATATCCGCAAAGTGGTGAATCCAATCGCAACCTTCCAGAATGGCTTCTTCATCACCCACTACGAGCGCGAGCAGCGTTTTTAGTTCACCAATACGCAATTGCTTCCACACGGTATTGTCCGGCACCGCCAAGCCGAGGATTTCCCACAGCGGCCGGTCGTCACCCATGTTGATCGTTTGCAGATCGGCGAGCAACTCTTCGGCCTCGGCTTTGCTGAGCTCACGTAGCCGCACCATTTCCGGGCGGATGGTGTTACCGACGCTGTTGTTCTCCCACTCAAGGTCTTCAACAGGATAAATCTCGGACATACCCGGCACCAGAATACGGCAGCTGTACGCGCCCTGTTCGCTGAAGTCGGCAATGTAAATGTCGCGACCTTCTTTGTGGATCGCATCGACCAGCCATTGATAATCCTCGGCGGTGGTAGTGCTGAAGTTCCAATCGGCGAACGCGAAATCCGGCGTGTCGCGCATGAAGTTCCAGCTGATCACGCCACTTGAATCGACGAAGTGAATTTCCAGATTATTGACGGCGTTGATTTCGTCCATATCGAAGCCGGGCTCCGGAAAACCTTCGAGCGCGTCGAGTCGTCGGCCTTGCAGCAGCTCGGTCATGGCGCGCTCTAACGCAATTTCAAAGCGCGGATGCGCGCCGTAACTGGAAAACACGCCTTGGTCTTTCGGGTGCACCAGCGTGACGTTCATCACCGGATACTGGCCGCCCAATGAGGCGTCTTTAACCAATATGCCAAAGCCCGCCGCACGCAGGCCGTCGATGCCGGCGCGGATGTTCGGGAAACGCGAAATCACATCGTCCGGCACTTCCGGCAGACATAGCCCCTCGCTGATGATGCGGTACTTGACGTATCGCTCAAAAATTTCCGACAGCGCCTGGGTGCGCGCTTCTTTTTCTGTATTGCCCGCGGCCATGCCGTTACTCACGTACAGATTGCCGATGATGTTCACCGGGATGTAGGTTGTTTCGCCGTCTCTCAAGCGCAGGTAGGGCAGCGCGCAAATGCCGCGCTCGACGTTGCCGGAATTCAAGTCGACCAGCACATCGGCGTCGATCTCGCCTTCGGGGTTGTAGAAGGCGTGCAGCGCCGGATTGAGCATCGCCGCCGGCCATTTGCCGTCGTCGGCTGGCTGAAACCAGCGCTCTTGCGGATAGTGGACGAACGGGCGATTGGCGCGCGTCTCGCCCAGATAAAAATGCGTCCAGAAATAGTGGGTGCCAAGGCGCTCAAAAAACTCGCCATAGGCACTCGCGCGTGCGGCCAATTCGGTAGCACCCTTGCCGTTCGAAAACAACATCGGGCAATCGTTATCTTTCATGTGTGTCGACCAGATGCCGTCGACTTCATGCAGCAGCGAAGATTCATTCAAGCGAAAGCCGCGCGCGGCGAGCTTGGCCTGCATGGTGGCGATGGTCGATTCGAGCGAGGCGTCTTTGCCGACGATGAAGGTATTGGCGGTATTGGAGGGGTTCGCGGTCATGATTGGTCGCAATTGGGGTGGCGCATCGGTGCGATGCGAAGGCGACGCAAAAGGAATCGCGAGGCTGAAAGTATCGATAGCAGGCCGCAGACTACCCTGATTCGGCACTTGCGGCGTACGGAGACTGTAAAAAAGCGAAACGCCTTATTCGGCGGGCACTTTCAGGCATAAGTGGCTGAAAGTGTCCGTCCTTCCTTGACTTTCAACTTTGCCAAATTACGCGACCACGGCGTCTATTTAACGTTTGGCCCCATCGCGCTCGTCGCTCGCAATGCCGCGACGGGTGTGATTAGTCCCTGTTGACAGGCATGGCAGCAGCTAGGGCAGTCACGCATTCCCCGCTCGCCGACCCCGGCATTGATGGTCGAGGTATGTACTGTTCGCTGCCCGATCGGTCCGGCGACACTCTGCACGGTCATCCATGCGCCCCAACAAATTTTTTCCCCGTCAACGCAGTCAATCTTCAGTTGTTGGACGGCGGCGTCCGGCCGCAGCGAATAGGCTTTCGTTTTGGCGGGCCAATGTCGCAACGACTCGCCACGCGAGAACAGCTTGAGGTTCAACGCGCGATCCGTGTCGTTGACGAATTGAAAGGTCATCTCGGCGGCGGCGACACGGTTGGTCGCGCTCGCCAACAACACCACGGCAAGCATGAACGTAACGCGCACTAGATTTGACATTTCAGCCTCTCTCTCAGAACGATACTGTAAGCCCTACTATGCCGCAGGAAGGTGTACGCCGGCATTGCGACGCAGCAGCAACCATCCTGCTGCCACCGCGACGATGATTAAAAACGGTATCGCTGCGTAATTGAGGATTGTCCATCCATTGGCTTTCAACAACAATCCCGAGCTAAACGACGATGTGGCGGTGGTGACAAACACCAACAGATCATGCAGCCCCTGTGCCTTGGCCTTTTCGGCGGGCAGGTAGGTTTCGGTCAGCAACGTCGAGCCGCCGACAAACATGAAGTTCCAACCGAGCCCGAGCAACACCAATGACCACCAGAAGTGCGCCACACTGACACCCGCGACCGACACCACCAGACACACGCACATCAACGCCACACCGGCCAGAATTACCGGCAGCACGCCGAAACGCTTGATGAGGCTACCGGTAAAGAACGACGGCGCAAACATCGCAATCACGTGCGCCGAAATGACGTTCGCCGCGTCGTTGTAAGGGTGCCCGCAGACGCCCATCGCCAGCGGCGTTGCGGTCATGAGCAGATTCATGATGCCGTAGCCCAGCGCACTGGTAAGCGTGGCCACCACAAACACCGGCTGCATGGCGATGGCTGAGAGTGGGCGCGCGGCGGCGGCGTTCGCATCCACCTTCAAGGCGGGCATTCTAAGCAAACTCAGCACACCCGCCGTCAGCAGGCAGAACACCATCAGCGACGCATACGAGGCAAGAAACTCCGTGTCCGCCAAATGCCGCGTCCATTTAGAGAGCGCCGGGCCGACAATACCGCCAACCAAACCACCGGCCACCACCAATGAGATCGCATTGGCCTTGAAGTCGGGGGCGGCCGCGTCGGCGGCGGCAAACCGGTAGAACTGTCCGAACGCAGCGTAGATGCCAAGCACGAAGGTGCCCACGCACAGCATCGCCATGCTTTGTTGGTAAACACCGAGTGTTGCAATCGCCCCGCCGATCAAGCCACACAACGTGCCGACCAGAAAACCGGCGCGCCGACCGATGCGCTGCATGAGGTGCGAGGCCGGCATCGCCAGCAGCGCCGAGCCGATGATCTGTGTGGTGACCGGTAGCGTGGCGAACGATTTATCGACGGCCAAGTGATAACCGACCAAGCCATTGAGCGCGATCAGGGTGACATTGTTGGTGAACAGCAGCGCTTGGGCGGACGACAGCAACGCGATGTTGCGCTGCTGGAAAGGAAGTCGGGACAAGTCGGTCTTTCGGCTGGGGACTTCCAACATGATAGCGGAGCAACTTGGTCTAGTGCCGTGGCGCATCGCGACATCGACATCCAGATACTTCCACTCGACGCTCGCCATCATCAGCGGGCCGTTCCTGCGCCCAACCGATCGGCAAACGGTGTGTTCAGGAGGACGGCTGAATTGGCGTCGATACCGCTTCGGGCTTGTTGCGCCGTGGCTGATTCACCCAGATGACCGTCACGCCGTTGCGCTGCGCCCACTTATCGATCAGATAGATTTTCTGCTCATCGACCACCTGCTCGTTTGCGCCAAACATATTCGCGCAGCCGGTGAGGCCGACCGCAGCAAACAGCACGGCACCCCGCACTACCGCGCGGGCAACATTGAAGGCTCTGTTCATGTGCACCTCCTTCGTCAAGGCATCCAAACTCCATGGACAAAAAATCCAATGGGTGGAAACACGTTACGCCCGAATCCGCGGCAATGCAACAGCGTGGCCGCTACCCGCGCTTGGCGGCAATCCAGGCGTCAATCACGCGTTCGAGTACGGTAAGGGGCAGTGAGCCGTTCTTCAAAACTTCGTCGTGGAATTCGCGCAGGTTGAATTTTGGCCCGAGCGTTTTCTTTGCCCGCTCCCGCAATTCAAGAATCTTCAACATGCCGACTTTGTATGACAGCGCCTGGCCGGGCATCACAAAGTAGCGCTCGATCTCGGTGACCACTTCGGCTTCCGGCATGCCGGTGTTGGCCATCATGTAATCGATGGCTTGTTCGCGTGTCCATTTTTTTGCATGAATGCCGGTATCGACCACCAGCCGCACGGCGCGGAACATCTCGTCCCGCAGTCGCCCCAGATTGTCGAGCGGCTCTTGTTGGTAGCCCGCTTCCCAGGCGAGTTGCTCGGCGTACAGCGCCCAGCCCTCCGCGTAAGCGGTAAACGGCACCACCGTGCGGAAAATCGGCAAACCCTTCAATTCCTGCGCGATCGAAATCTGCATGTGATGGCCGGGTACGGCTTCGTGATACGCGAGGGTGCGCATGGTGAACTTTGGTTGCTCGGTCAGATCGCGCAGGTTGGCGTAGAAAATGCCGGGTCGTGAGCCATCGAGCGGCGGCGGGCTGTAGTACGCTCCGGGCGCTGTTCTCTCAGTGAATACCGGAACGCGTTTGACTTCCACCAGCGCCTTTGGCTTGGTGATGAAATAGGTGTCGAGTCCTTTGGTAATCTCATCGATGATCGCCTGATAGTCCTTCAATATCTGCACGCGCCCCTCGTCACTATCCGCATAAACCTGCGATGGAGACTTGGCCATGGTTTGCATGCGCTCAGCGCGAGAGCCCTTGGTGAATCCGGTCGCGGTCAGGATCGCATCCATGTCGGCACCGATACGTGCCACTTCCGAAAGACCAGTCTCGTAAATATCGGTCGCCTTCAGTGTCGTCGTCGTTTGTGACTCAACCGTGTATTGGTAGAACTTGTCGCCATCGGGTAGCGCCCACACGCCGTCGTTACGTGTTGCTTTGGCGCGCAGCGACTCCATTTGTACCAGCAGCTTCTGATAGGCAGGGATCACCTGCTTTTCAACGCCCTGCTCAACCCGGCTGGTAAGGTCCGAACGCGCGGCAGCATCCATCTTGTCAGCGGGAATCTTATCGAGCTTTTCCTTGAAGCCAACCGCAATCGGGTTGCCCTTCACGCCCAGCGCGATGAAGCCCTTGATCTGCTCCACCACCTTCTCGACCGTGAACTTGGGCGGGATGATGTTCTTCGATTCGCGCAACTTAACGCTGTCGATCACTTGATCAATGGCACGTGGAAATTCGCCGATACGCGCAATGTAGTGCCCGGCGTCGGTCGCATCGTTGACCTGCTGGATCTGCGCGAGCAAATTGGGCAACTCGCTCTGTACACCGAATAGCTGGTTGACCGGATGGTTGTGAAGCCGCCAAGGCTCACCCTTTACCGAGTCGCCGAGGAAGTGGTGCAGGACTTCGTAGGAAATACGATCCTGCCCACTGGCTTTGGTCATCGCACCGTCGCTGTTATAGCTGGTCAGCGTTTCGAAGTTCTTCTTCAACTTGGCAAACTGTTCGTCTTCGTGCGCCTGTGAACGATCAGCCAGCTTCGCGTTGTGCCCGCGCAGACCGACTTGCTCAAGCAGGCGAAGTTGCGTCAGCAGCTCCGGGCTTTCGACGGCGAACTGGAGGAATACGCGCGAATAAAACCAGTTGATCGACAGTGGCTTGGCGTACCAGGTATGGGCAAGCAAAGCTGCGGCGAGCAAGATGAGCGTCAGCAGCACGATGCCGGACCATTTGAAAAAGCGCTTCATGTAAGGCTCCGTGTCAATGAATGCCGAAAGTCTAGCACTGGCAACCGTGAAACCACCTCTCGAGTGCGGCGTGTTTTACGGCACGCGATAATGCGGCTATCCGCACTTTCAAGAGTTACGCCATGACCATTCGCTTTGACGCCCATACCTGCCTGCCCCTGCACCCCGACGCCGATTTCGCGCCGCTCGATCGACTCGCGGAACAGGGCGTCAATTATGTGTCGATCAACGTCGGCATGGACTTCAACCCGGTCGAGCAGGTGATGTCCACCATCGCCGGATTTCGCGCCCGTATCGCCGCGAACCCCGGACGCTACAAATTGGCCACCCGCGTTGCCAATATCGATCATGCCGTGGCAAATGGGCAACTGGCGATCGGCTTCGATCTGGAGGGTGCGGTGCCGTTACTCGAACGGCCGGAGATGGTGGCGATGTATCGTGCGCTGGGTGTGAATCAAATTCACTTTGCCTACAACCGCAACAACAGCGTGGCGGGTGGCTGCCACGACGAAGAGCAAGGCCTCACGCCCTTGGGACACCGCATGCTCAAAGCCGTGAACGCTGCCGGCATGTTGATGGATTGCTCGCACACCGGCCGCCAGTGCAGTCTCGATATCATGGCCGCTTCCGACAAACCGGTGATCTTCAGCCACGCCAACCCCGTCGCACTGGTCGATCACGGTCGCAATATCACCGACCAGCAGATCAAGGCGTGTGCGGCAACCGGCGGCGTGGTGTGTATCAACGGTATCGCCAAGTTTCTGGGCACCACCGCACCAACCGTTGACGATGTCATTCGTCACGTTTCCTATGTCGTCGATCTGATCGGCGTCGAGCATGTCGGCATCGGGCTCGACATCAGCTTCTTCCAACGCGAGCTCAATGACACGCCACCCAACTTTGAGCCCAGCCACTGGTGGCCGAAGAGCGCGGGTTACGGCGGTGGCGTCACGGGTATCGCCTACACGCCGGTGGAGACTTGGGGACAGTTGCCTGACGCACTCGAACAAGCCGGCATGAGTAGCGATGATGCTGCCCTGGTGATGGGCGGCAATATGCGGCGCGTGGCGGCGCAGGTCTGGGGGTAGCTCAGTGTCGTGCTTTGTAATTAATGCATCTCTACGTTAGCCAGTTGCAGCAACGACACTTACGGCACACGTTGCGCTGGCGTTCTATCAAGCCCAACAATCCGCTAGTTGACATCGCCGATGTTGGGCAGATGACACTTGCCCACCCTTGCGTCTATTACCGTTGTTGTCCCAGAAAACTGAAGATGGAATAAGTCGCGAGATGGAATAAGTCGCGACCAGAATGAAGCACGACGCTGGCGCCTAAACTCCAGTATGGGTGAGGCGTTCCGCGCACTATTGCCCCGAACGGCAAGCGGGGCGGGTAGTTTGTTCTTCAAGTTTGATCAAAGTGGCAGCGTCTAATTATCTCTGCCGGGCATCGCCGGCACCGAAGGATCGGTGCCGGCGATGCCGGTCTTGCGCCACGACGTGGACCTGCCAACCATGCGCCGTGCCGCTACTGATACCGCGCGCACTCGACATATTCGGCGTTCGCCGGTAAACAAGTGCGCAAGCGCACAGACGCTTCGCCTCGGCAATCCTATCTTGCCGTAGGGCCACATTCGGCAACCGACTTGTGGCTTTCACCCACACATCACAACCCATAGGAAAGTGCAATGAACAAAGATCAGGTTAAAGGAAGCATCAAAGAAGTGGCCGGCAAGGTACAGGCGCAGGTTGGCAAAGCGACGGGCAGCACGGCGCAACAGCGAAAAGGCGTGGTCCGCGAGATCGAAGGTAAGACGCAGAAGATCATCGGCAACGCCAAAGAGATCGTTCGGGACGCGCGCGACGAGTCTTGAGCGCGAGCGCGGTGGCGGCAACTAGACTGGGGCGATCTGTGTCCGAGCTACAGGGGACCAGCGGGCTACCTGTCGAAATTCAGGAACCTGACATGACAGCGCCTGCCCCGGCGTCAGATCCGATTACACACAACATCGAGTCGATCGCCGCCTTCTACGAACGCGAGCAACAAAAGGTAGGGCCAGTGCAGCGGGTCGTTGAGGGGCTCAGCAACGTGGTTGGCCAACCGGCTTTTCTCGGCGGCACCCTCTTTGTCGTGGTCCTGTGGATCGTTGCCAACGTGGCGGCGCTGCACATGGGTGTTGCTAGCTTTGACCCTGCGCCGTTCTTCTGGCTCCAAGGTATCGTCAGCCTGCTGGCATTGCTGACGACGATGGTGGTGCTGGTGAGGCAGGAGCGGCTCGCCAAGCTGGAGGCGCTGCGGTTGCACCTCGACTTGCAGGTCAATCTGTTGACCGAGCAGAAGACCACCAAGCTGATCGACCTGATTGAAGAGTTGCGGCGCGACCTGCCGATGGTCAAGAACCGGCGTGACGCACAGTCCGAGGCCATGCAGCGCCCTACCGACCCAAGCCGTGTGCTGGCCGAAATCGACGAGGTCCGCGTTGCTGCGGAGCATCACGTGCTAACGGAACAGCATTACGCCGCGCGCGACGCGGCGAAGGTGGCACCGGTGACTGACTCGACACCGCCGACATCGGCCGCCGACCGATCACGGCAATAACGTACCGACCATCGCCTCGGCGCGCACCCATTCGTCAAACTGCGCCGCGCTGAGATGGCCAGAGGCCACGGCGGCTTGGCGCAAGCTCAGAGCCTCGCGATGCGCGCTGTTGGCGATCTCGGCGGCCTTGTCGTAACCGATATGCGGCGTCAGGGCCGTCACCATCATCAGCGAGCGCTGTAGCAGTTCGGCGATGCGGGCGCGGTCGGGCTCGATGCCGGCGGCGCAGTGCTGTTTGAAGCTGCGCATGGCACCCGACAACAGCCGCACGCTCTGTAGGAAGTTATGCAATAGCAACGGCTTGCAAACATTGAGCTCGAAGTTGCCGCTGGCACCAGCCCAGCCCACCGCCACGTCGTTGCCGAACACCTGTCCACACACCATCAGCAGCGCCTCGCACTGTGTCGGATTGACCTTTCCCGGCATGATGGAACTGCCCGGCTCGTTGGCTGGGATCACGATTTCGCCGAGGCCACAGCGAGGCCCTGAGGCCAGCCAGCGAACATCGTTAGCGATCTTCACCAGCGCGCACGCCAGCGTCTTCAGCACACCGTGCGCGTGCACCATGGCATCGTGTGCGGCCAGCGCCTCAAACTTGTTCGGCGCGGCGTTAAAAGCCGTGCCGGTCAAACGACCCAGTTCGGCCGTCACGCGCACCGCGAATTCGGGGTGGGTATTCAGGCCGGTGCCCACTGCGGTGCCGCCGATGGCCAATTCACGCAGGTGCGGCAGCGCGGCATCCAGGTGGAGCTCAGCGTGGCGAAGCTGCGCCGCCCAGCCCGAGATCTCCTGCCCGAGCGTCAACGGCGTCGCGTCTTGCAGGTGGGTGCGACCGATCTTGACGATGGCGGCAAACTGCTGCGCCTTGGCTTCCAGCGTCCCCGCCAAGCCGCGCAGCGCGGGTAGCAGATCGCGGCCGATGGCCAGCACCGCCGCCACGTTCATCGCCGTCGGCACGACGTCGTTGCTCGACTGGCCGCGATTCACGTCGTCATTAGGGTGTACCAGTCGATCCATGCCGAGCCGCCCGCCCAGGCGCTGCGACGCTAGGTTGGCCAGCACCTCGTTCATATTCATATTGGTCTGCGTGCCCGAGCCGGTCTGCCACACCGGCAACGGAAACTCGGCATCGTGGCGGCCCGCACACACCTCGTCGGCGGCTTCCACGATGGCGCGCATCTTGCGGGCATCGAGCAGGCCCAGCGCGCCATTCACCACAGCGGCTGCGCGCTTGGTCAACGCCAACGCATGCAAAAACTCGGTCGGCATGCGCTCATGCGAAATGGCGAAGTGCAGCAGCGCGCGCTGGGTCTGTGCGCCCCAGAGGCGCTCGGCGGACACCTCCACATTGCCCATCGCATCGTGTTCGATTCTGTGTTCAGTCATGGCGGTGACATCAGCGGTAAGTCCTGGACAGATTAGCACTCGCCGCCGACCGGCTCCGTGCGCTGGCGCGCCATGTGCGCCGCTGAACGGACGGGTAGCGCAATGCGGAACTGTATTTATCCATTAATCACCAACCCGGATTGCATTTCATTCCATCCAGGTTACCCGCCTTGCGTACAAACTGCCTCACAATTGGTATCAAC
>Ga0209591_10008736_pt1 | contig 11016 bp, 13 predicted proteins | sample MAT01_FD_187207 | JGI IMG/M metagenome (GOLD analysis project Ga0209591, IMG submission 187207) | Freshwater microbial communities from Lake Fryxell liftoff mats and glacier meltwater in Antarctica - MAT-01 (SPAdes) (version 2) | ecosystem: Environmental > Aquatic > Freshwater > Ice > Liftoff...
GAGGCTGACTGCTACCGAACGGGGTACATACATTGAGGTGCAGGGTTATCCCGAACGTCGTAGTGCTGACACTTTGAGTTCTACCCTTCGATCGCAAGGTTTAGACTCGAGAGTAATCTACTTCTAGAGGAATGCCTCTGGAATGGGATATTTAACTTGGAGACTTTAGGTTCTCGATCCCCTTGGTTACAGTTATAGATTCGATTCGATCGCCAACTTGAATCTTATCAACTAGTTCCATGCCATCCGTGACATAACCAAATACAGCATAGGAACCATCGAGGAAATTGACATCTGCTAGGGTAATGTAAAATTGTGAAGAGCCAGAATCAGGCGACTGCGATCGAGCCATTGCCACAGCTCCTTTGACATGCTTCAGCATTGGCGGCTTTGTAATGCCAGCTTCGTTAAATGTCTTGCTATAGACTGGTTTTTTTCCGCCTTCTGGCAGAATTTCTAGGGGAATTTGCCGCTCAGATCCTGTAACTGGATCGATAAATCCACCCGTACCATTCCCTAAAGGATCGCCACCCTGAGCCACAAAAGGCGCAGGTTCTCTAACAACGCGATGGAAAATCAGGTTGGTGTAGGTTCCACGCTTCACCAGATCGATAAAATTACCTGCCGTAATTGGCGCGGCTGTCCCATCGACTTCGATCGTGACCACACCACCCTTCAGCTTCATTTCTACGGTGGCTTTACCAGCTAACTGGGCGAACTTTTTCAGGGTAGAGTCAGCCGTTGGTGGACTAGTCGGCTTGAGTGCGATTGGGCTAGATAAAGTCGTACTATCAGGAGTTGCGATCGATGTGCTAGTAGAGCTAGTGGATGATAGCCCCGCATCGTTACAGCCAGTTAAAACCACCAAACAAACAACCGCGAAACAACTAATTAAAGTTCGCCACATATTTTTCATAAACCAAGTTTTGTTAAGTTAGACAAATTCTAGGGAGATAATTTCTACAATCCTTCGAGCGGGACAGACAAGAATTTTGCAATCTCGGCAGCTCTGTCTTCGAGCGTAGATAGAGCGATCGGTTGTCCGACTTCGGTGAGCGGAATTTCGCCTCTACCCTTAAGTTTGAGATACAGTGCTCGCTTGGGGTTAAGTCCGTTACGGATCTCGACGCGGACTGACTGGACATCGGTAAGTGGGTACTCGAAATCAATCAGACGATTTTTACCAGGGTAACCCCAACGGAAGATCCGAACTTTTTCGGTCTCTAAGCTAAATTCATTGAAACCACCACCGATGTCTAGGACGATCGATGCCCACAGGTAGATATCTAGCAATGTCCCAGCCACACCATAAAAAGTTAGAGCTAAGCCCTGTGGCACAAATTCTAATTCGAGCGGGTTGGCGACAGGAAGTAGGTTGATCTTGAAAAGGCTGGATAGTCCTGCAAGCAGAAATCCGATCGCCCCGATCGACACAATAATGGCAAAGGCGAAATTACTCAGTCGTCTGGCTCCCGCGATCGGATATTTGAGCACGTTAGTTTGAACAGGTGTAGTTGTCACAATCGGTGAGTTTATATAACTTTGATAACGTCATCTAGTATAGACTTTCGGTATGTTTGATTGTCTTTATTCTGATTTTGCTCGTATTTATACCAATGCCGAGCTGGCTTTGCCTCTGACTGGGATTAATGTCCAGCAAGTCGATCGAAGTTTTTTGCGACCATATATGTTGTTTAACATGGTGTCGAGTGTCGATGGCAAGGCAACCACCAGTGCAGGCGGACTCATGGGACTGGGTTCTGAACCCGATCGCCACCTGATGACCAGACTTCGATCGCAAGTTGATGCTGTGGTGGTTGGTGGCGGCACACTGCGCGTCGATCCGTTTATCCCCACAACTCCACCAGAATTAGTTGAAGAAAGATTAGCTGACTTCCAAACGCCTCAGCCATTGGGCATAGTTGTCAGTACAAGCGGCGATCTGCCCCTAGATCATCGGTTTTGGCTAGCAGGTCGAGATTTACGCATAGTTTTTTTGGGGGAATCAGCATCCCAAGCAGTTGAAGCTGCCTTAGCACAGAAAGCCCAAGTCTACCGCCTCTGTACTTCATCCTCTGGGGTCGATCTAGGGCAAATGCTGGAAATTATGTTCAACCAGCTAGGAATCAAACGCCTACTTGTAGAAGGTGGCCCCTCGCTGAATTACTCTTTGATCTCTCAAGGCTTTGGTGACGAGTTGTTTCTGAGTCTGTCACCGCGTCTGGTTGGGGGGGTGAAAAACTCAACTGTAATTACTGGCGATGGTTATGGTTTGGGTGCAGAAAATTTACGCCAACTCAAATTTCGATCGATTTATCGCCACCAAGACGAACTATTTTTGCGTTATCAAATTCACCATAATTCGTCAGGTTGATTTGCATAGACTTTTTTGGATTTAAAGTTGCTTTCGATCGGCGAGGTCTTTCTGTATTATGCGTAGATCAGTCTTCCTTTTGGATTGGGAATGGGTCGATCGAGCATTTGTGCAGTTTCTATCCATTCTTGGATCGCAACTTCGGCGTTGGTTGCAGCTTCCGTGAACCCAAGAATCTCTTAGTTTTTAGCCTGATCGTAATTTCTAATATAACATTCGCGCTGATACTCCATAGTTAAAGTTTCTGGTGATGGGTGAAAAGCAAAGGGGGCTAACTGGCAAGTAGAAGAAATAAATTGCGGGCTGAAAGCTCAAACCCGTTGAAACGGATTAAATGCAATTTTGAGAGGTTTCTCAGTCAGTTTTAACTGACTTTAGCTTTAAGCCAAGAACTTGAGTTCTTGGTTAGCTGTGCTTTTAGGGCAAAACCTTATCCCGAACTCACGTTAAGATAACATCAACGAAACCAACCCAAAAATCCCTTTTTTTCCTTTTACCCTTTTCCTTTTTCCTCGATCGATGGTATCCAACTCTGGGTAGCTTTGGTATTGTATTACGGTTGACGATTTTGCTCCTTCCATTCGATGACTTTTTCGTAAATACTCTCAACTGTTTCATCACCAAAGAGTCGATCTTTGATTTCTAGGTAGTCGGTGGGTTTCCAGAAGGTATCGCTCATAAAGAAGGATCTATTATGATTTGGGCAATATGCTCTCCCAACCTTGTAAAATGTTTGGGATTGAGCGTCAAGAGAACATCTACATTGGCTTTCAAAGCTGCCTGAGCAATAATTGCATCATAAATTCCACCGCCTGTTATGTTCAGTTTCGCCACATTTTGTAGAACATCTAGATAGTCGCTACTCTCTAAATCCAAGAGATGAAAATCTTCAATGTTATTTACAATTGAGTTGCGAGCTTGCTGAGGACTGAGGGGTTTAGGCAAAGGTAGACGAGTCATCACAGCATATAGTTCTGCAATGGAATGGGTTGAGATATAACCATTAATTTTTTGGCTTCTGACTTGTTGTATCCAAGGAAGACTGACGGCATGATTTGGGTGTGTTTCAATCATAGCGGCAACGAGGGTATTAGTGTCAAATAAGACTTTCATCATTACATTAGTGCGTTGATTCGCTCTTCTCTTGCAAGAGATACCCAGTCAATATCTGGTAGAGAAATTTGTTCTTTAATTACTATAAATCCATCAATATCTTTAAATGGATTTTCTGCTGTTTCTATAGCTATAGAAGGAGTTGGCAATTGAGATTGAAGAAGGTGCAAGAAATTAAGTAACTGAGTGGCAAAATCTTCAGGTGCTTGCTCAATTTCGTGGATTAGTTTTTCTTTGGCTGTCATATGTTTTTCTACTGTTGTTTTGATCTTAACGCATTGCCTTAATCGCAGAGTTCGTCAAGGTTTGCTTTGGCATAATCTACTGTGACGTGATACATATTATTTTTAGCCTAATCCTAACTCCTAAATTAACATCAACGAAACCAACGCAAAAAATCCCCTTTTTCCCTTTTACCCTTTTCCTTTTTCCTCGATCGATGGTATCCAACTCTGGGTAGCTTTGGTATTGTATTACGGTTGACGATTTTGCTCCTTCCATTCGATTACTTTTTCGTAAATACTCTCAACTGTTTCATCACCAAAGAGTCGATCTTTGATTTCTAGATAGTCGGTGGGTTTCCAGAAGGTATCGCTCATAAAGATGGCGGTTTTGGCAATGCCCATGTGTTGCGTTAAGACTTCAATGGCTTCTTGCTGCAAGTCTACGGTTTGTGGGAGTTTTGGGAAATTAATTTTCATTCGCTTTCTTCCATTCGTGTTGTTAGCAAAATAAATTCGATGGGATTGCACAACTGCATTGTACCTTTGTAGCGTTTGATCGGTCGATCGTCACAGGTGATAAAGAAGTCAACCTGCTGAGTTTCGGCACAGGCAACATGAAGTGCGTCGAGTTTGCCAATTTTGCTGCTACTTTCTAGCTGTTGTCCACGACTGAGGATTTCGCTGGTGAGCGGCTGATAAGCACTAGCGAGTTTTAAGATGCTTTGAGCGGCTGCCTTACACTCAGGATAAGGATTGCGGGAAATCTCATAGGCAAGGGCATCAGAGACGATAAGCGCGACATTACCCTCTTCAATTGATAGCTGAATGGCTTGAATGGCAAGAGCTTCGAGGGCAAGCTCGTATCGAGATAGATTTTCATGGAGATTCACTCTGATTCCCTAAGGCTACAAAAAATCCAGTATCAGCAATAATCATTGAGGTTCAGCATATTTCTGAGTGAATAAATTTTGGATAATTTGTTCTGAATTTTCTGCCAAGTCTGGCTCGGCACTAAAGCTGCCAACAAAATCACCCCAGAGGGCTAAATTGTCTTCGGGCTTGAGAAGTTCTTGAGATAGTTTTGGTAATTGTTTTGATTGAACACAAGTCTTCAAATCGACGAGTAATTTATCAATAAAAATCAATTCTTCTACTGACAAAGTATCCAATTGATCGACAATTTTTTGACGTAGTATGGATGTACTCATAAAAATTCTCCAAAATTAGAATAGTTCAAAGCTGATACCAAATTGTTTCTACCTGTTGCGCGATGATGCTGGCTTGTTCGTAATCATCCGCCAAAACCGTCACATGTCCGAGTTTGCGTCCAGGTTTGACCTCGTTTTTGCCATACCAGTGCAGATAAGTTCGATCGAGCTGTGTAATATATTTACGCTTGTCGGCATAATCTGTCGTCGCTGTTTCATAGCCCAACAAATTGATCATAATCGCGGTGGGAACGTGCATCGTTGGATCGCCTAGAGGCATCCCCGTCACTACCCGCAATAGTTGCTCGAATTGCGATGTCTGACACGCTTCGATCGAATAGTGACCAGAATTGTGGGTACGGGGCGCGATTTCGTTAACGCTGAGCTTACGATCGACGGTGAGGAAATATTCAATCCCAAAGATGCCCACGGCATTGAGGTTCGTTGCAATCGTTTTGGCGATCGACTGGGCTTGAACTGCGATCATCGGATCGATGCGGGCTGGCGCAATCACACGGTTACAGACCTGATCGACCTGTTCCGTCTCAACTACAGGATAAACCACGCATTCACCCGACTCGGAACGCGCTACCATCACCGCTAATTCTTGGACAAAATCGACATACTCTTCCAACAAAGCTGGCACCTGTCTCATGCTGCACCAAGCATTTGTGAGTTCAGTTTCAGACTGGACAACAAACGTACCGCGTCCGTCATAGCCATAACGTCGCGCTTTGAGGACGGCAGGAAAACCAATCAGCTTTGCCGCAATTTCTAGATCGTCTCGATTGTTGATGCCATGAAAATTTGGGACTGGAATCCCCTGTTGCTGAAGTAAACTCCTCTGCTTGTATTTATCAACCAGTCGATCGAGGGTTTCTAACCTCGGTAAAAACTTTACGCCACGCTCAGCTAGCTTTCCCAACTGTTCGAGGTCAACAAATTCATTTTCAAACGTAATTACTTGGCTGAATTGAGCGAGTTGCTCGGTGGCGACGGGATCATCAATCTTGCCGATCACTAATCGATCGGCAAGACTAGCGGCGGGATCGTGTTGTTCTGGAGTTTGGACTGCTAGGGTAATATCGATCGACTTGGCAGCGAGTGCCATCATCGCCGCCAATTGTCCACCACCAATTACGCCCACACAAGTTTTGACGGAACTTTCTGCCAAACTTGTGCTGTGCGATTCGATCGACTGATTCTTGCTCTGTGAATCCAATTTCTGACCCTAAAATAGACTTAATCTCACAAAAAATATACGAAACGCGTGAAGCTCAGTGGCTTAAGCCCTGAGAGGTAAGCGAACGAGCGGTTTTAACCGCCTTGAAAAATCCTTGCTATAAATAGTCACTGTAGTGATATGATATCAGCTATGAAACAAATATTAACGATAGTTTGCAAGTTGCAACCCACAAAAGAGCAATCTTCTCAAATAGAAGAAACTCTAACTGGGTTCGCTAGTGCTTGCAATCATATCAATAATACCGTCGATCCGAAACTAACTAGGGCTTGCTGAAAAAGCGGTTAAGCGGCAAGTATCAGATAAGGAAAAAAAGAAGACTTCTTGGCAGTAGACACGATCGAACTGGATAAAAATCCATAGCTTCATTTGAAAATTATTCTAAATCAACTAAGCTTAGCCTTGAGGTCTGTTCCTTTTTACCTAAAGAAACTTCCAGCATTTTTAGCAGTTCTCCAGTAACTTCAGCAAAAGCTTTGGCACTGCTCGAATTTGGATGTGCTAACGACACAGGTAAAAAATCATCTACAGCTTTCGCCACATTGACATCGTTGGGGATTTTAGTTTTAAAAATTTTCGTACTACTAAAATCTGCACTCACTCGATCGATCACCTTCTTGTAATATCTACTGAATGTAAAGCCTGCCGACAGGCTAAACACGATACCCAATAACTGAATATTAATTGACATGTCATCGCGATAGAGTTCACGCAATTTCTCAATCCGTCTTTCTAATAACTGGATGCCAACCACAGAGAGTGGCTCAGGCTTTGCGGGCATAAGGTAATAATCGCTAGCAATAATGCTGCTACGGGTAAGGAGGTTATAGCCTGGGGCACAGTCGAGAATGATCAAGTCGTAGTTTTTAATTGCCGAAGCCAGAATGCCTTTGATTAAAGTTTGCTCAAACTTGCTCCAAATCTGCTGAAAAGTTTGTTTTTCTTCATACAGTAGCGAGCGGTTGTACAACATTTCCGAGACTAAAAATTCATCGTATAGATCGATATCTCCTGCTAGAAGATCCAATCCATTGACTTTGCAAACATGGGGGATGATCAGATCTTTGACTTGGTAAACCTTTTCGTTTGGGGCATTGACCTGCATTCCATAGTGAGAGATCGCTTGACTGACCAAATGCCGCAAGGTGCGCTTTTCTTTGCGACACTTAGCAAATTCGGCAGGTGAAATCATGCTCAGCGTGGCACTGATTTGGGTATCTAAATCTACGACTAAGACCTTTTTACGGTGGATTTTAGCCAGACAAGTGGCAATGTTGACAGTTAAGGTGGTTTTACCAACTCCACCTTTCATATTTACTGTTGCAATCACTTTTCCCATGATTTTCTAGCCTAAAAATACATACATAATTGAATCGCGATTAAGTGCATCAACAATACACTTTATTTCTACATTCTTATCAACTTGTTGATATTTTACTGGCATTCTAAATGAGTCTCGATCGACGTTTAACCAAAGAAATTGATAGCTCAGTCCATATATTCAGTCTGTGACTTGGGTTGAGCGATCTCAGGCTCTATATTTAGTCAAACTAACGCATGTGCAGGTAACATGATTATGGATCGTTAAGCAAATATAAATTTATGGGTCGTGTCATCAAGGCGATCGCACCTCATGGCGGTCAGTTAGTTAACCGTCTGGTGTCAGAAGCGCAGCGTCAAGAATTTCTTAGTAAAGCCGATTTTCTGCCAAAAGTGCAGTTGACCGCTCGATCGCTCTCGGACTTAGAACTCATTGCGATCGGGGGATTCAGTCCATTGTCAGGCTTTATGGGAAAAGCCGATTACGAATCTGTTGTGATCGATATGCGGCTGCACAACGGTCTACCTTGGTCAGTCCCGATAACTTTACCTGTGAGCGAATCGATCGCCGAATCCCTGACAATTGGCACATCGATCCGTCTAGACGACCCCAATGGCAAGTTTATTGGCGTATTGGAACTGAGTGAGAAATATACTTACGATAAGCTCAAAGAAGCTCTGTATGTCTATCGCACTAACGAAGATCGCCATCCTGGAGTCAAAGTCGTCTACGAGCAAGGAAACATCTACTTAGCGGGGGATGTTTGGTTAATGGAACGCCGCGCCCATTCCCAGTTTCCCACTTATCAAATTGACCCAGCCGAATCGCGTCAACTATTCCTGCAAAAAGGATGGCGCACAATTGTGGGATTCCAAACCCGTAACCCGATCCATCGTGCCCACGAATATATCCAAAAGTGCGCGCTCGAAAGTGTGGATGGACTATTCCTACATCCATTAGTTGGGGCGACGAAAAGCGATGATGTCCCTGCGGATGTACGGATGCGTTGCTATGAGATTATGCTAGAGCACTACTTCCCCCAAGATCGAGTCATCCTCGCGATCAATCCTGCGGCAATGCGTTATGCTGGGCCACGCGAAGCGATCTTCCATGCGCTGATCCGTAAAAACTATGGCTGTACACATTTCATCGTTGGACGCGATCATGCTGGGGTAGGCGATTACTACGGCACATACGATGCTCAGTACATTTTTGATGAGTTCGAGCCGAGTGAATTAGGGATTACGCCTCTGATGTTTGAACACGCTTTTTATTGCAAACGCACTAAAGGCATGGCAACCAGCAAAACTAGCTCTAGTTTGCCTGAAGAGCGCGTCCATCTCTCAGGCACAAAGGTGCGGGAGATGCTACGTCGGGGAGAATTACCACCGCCAGAGTTCTCTCGTCCTGAAGTCGCGGCTGAACTGGCTAAAGTCATGCATCAGATGGCGATTGCTGAAGCTGCAACCGAGTTCCAAATTTAGAAATTCTTCACCAGATATACTAGAAATCACCTGACCTCAAAGTTTAGGTGATTTTTTAGCTAATGTTAAAGGCCAACCATATGAGTAAATTTGAGCATATCTCAGTAAAAGGTTTTCGCCGTCTTCAAGATATCGATCTTGAGATGAGAGATCTCACGGTGATGATCGGGGCAAACGGAGCGGGGAAGACTTCTTTTTTGGATGTTCTTTCAGTGCTAGCTGCTTCAGCTAATGGAAGGCTGCATGAGACATTGCAGAATAAAGGCGGTTTGAATGAAATCTTAACCAGAGGTAAGGCTCAGGAACTGGAAATAGCACTCTCGATCGGAATACTAGACCAAGGAACGCTGAATTATAATTTAGCGATATCTCCTAAAAACCTATCTTATGAAATTAGAAATGAGACATTAGTACTACAGCCATCTGCAAGAAGAAAAGCGAGGGAGGAGCTCATAATACAACATGCTCAACGAAGAAAGATTGTAATTGAAGGTAAAGACTTAAAACTGACTGAGCCTAAAATAGAGCAAAAGATAGAAAAATTGCTTAAGTTTATCGACTCTCATGGCTTAGATATCAAATATTTTAAAAAGGGTGCATCTCTGATTCCAAATTGGGAACATAACTATCTTGAAACTTCACTTTCTCAAGTTCCTAAAATGTATCTTGAACCTGAAAACCTGAGAAAAAGTCTTGCTTCCTGCACCTATTATGGTGCACTCGATGTTTCAGAAAAAAGCCCAGTTCGTTTACCTCAACCAATGCGCCCTGCAAAGTTACCTGGAGCAAGAGGAGAAGATTTAGTTTCCTGTCTCTACGATCTAAGGGAAACCGATCGAGATCGCTTTGAAATGGTCGAGAGTATCATTTCTGCGGCATTTCCAGATTTTGAGCGATTAAACTTTCCGCCAGTCGCGGCAGGAATTATTTCGATGACATGGACAGATCGAAATTTTTCTCAACCGATCTATGTGCATGAGTTGTCAGAAGGAACACTGCGCTTTCTGTGGTTGATTGCGCTGCTTCAAAGTCAAAATCTAACCACGATTACCTTGTTAGATGAGCCAGAAGTTAGCTTACATCCCGAACTTTTGCGGCACTTAGTATATCTGATGAGAGAGGCGGCAAAGCATACACAACTGATCGTCGCAACCCACTCAGATCGACTGATCCGATTTCTTGAGCCGCGTGAAGTTCTAGTTTGCGATCTCGAAGAAGGGATGGCGAAGATGACATGGGCTGACACGATGAATTTAGATAAATGGCTGGAAGATTACACGCTTGACGAGGTTTGGGCAATGAATGTGATTGGCGGTCGTCCATGAAAGTTGCTATTTTAGTCGAAGGAGCTACCGAAGTGGCATTTAAAGAAAAGCTACACGAGTTTCTAAAAAATCGTTTAGGTCAAAAAATGCCAAGACTCGGCTTTAAACCTCAAAACGGTCGAATTCCTAAAGAAGAAAAACTTAAGCGTGTTGTTGAAAACTTGTTAGGTGACTATGATGCTGTGATTGCGCTCACGGATGTTTATACAGGCACAAAAGACTTTCAAACTGCCGAAGATGCTAAAGCGAAAATGACCCAGTGGGCAGGCAACAATCCTAAATTTTATCCTCATACAGCATTACATGATTTTGAAGCATGGTTGCTACCTTACTGGGATACTATCCAAAAATTGGCAAAACATAATCGTTCGGCTCCTAGTGGTGCGCCTGAAACGGTCAATCACCATAATCCACCTTCTGATAGAATCAAAGAGATTTTTGAATCAGGCAAATCACTAAGCTACAATAAGCCAATTCATGGAAAGAAAATCTTAGAGAAAAACGATCTAGTGATTGCTATTCAAGCATGTCCAGAGCTAAAAATGTTTGTGAATCGAATTATTTCCCTCTGTCATAAGAGTAAAAAGATTCCGTGATTAAATTCAGCAGGCAGATCGTCCTGACGTTTAAGCTTTCTACTCATTTGGCTCTTCAATAACGCGGTGATGATCGGTCAAGGCTTACAATAGAAATGAAAATCTAACTCTTGTCGTCAGACTGGTTG
>Ga0209591_10008737_pt1 | contig 11016 bp, 13 predicted proteins | sample MAT01_FD_187207 | JGI IMG/M metagenome (GOLD analysis project Ga0209591, IMG submission 187207) | Freshwater microbial communities from Lake Fryxell liftoff mats and glacier meltwater in Antarctica - MAT-01 (SPAdes) (version 2) | ecosystem: Environmental > Aquatic > Freshwater > Ice > Liftoff...
GATATTAGTTGCGGCGAAAAACGAAGAAGCCGTAATTGGTTCTTTAGTAGAAGACCTCTGCAACTTGGATTATCCTGCCGATCGCTACGACCTATGGGTAGTCGATGATAACAGCAGCGATCGCACTCCCTTAGTGTTAGAACGCCTTGCCGCAGAACGCCCTCAGTTGAATATCATTCGCCGCGCCGCCAACGCCATGGGCGGCAAATCGGGGGCGTTGAATCAGGTTTGGACGGTGGCAAAGGGCGATATTATTGCTGTTTTTGATGCCGACGCCCAGGTTCCGAAAGATCTCCTGCGGCGAGTATTGCCCCTGTTTGAGCGAGAGCAAGTGGGCGCAGTCCAGGTAAGAAAGGCGATCGCCAACGCTCCTACTAACCTTTGGACGCGCGGACAAGAGACAGAAATGGCGATCGATAGCTATTTCCAACAGCAGCGCATTGCCCTGGGGGGCATTGGTGAACTGCGGGGCAATGGCCAATTTGTCCGACGAGCCGCGTTAGAAAGCTTTGGCGGCTGGAATGAGCAAACCATTACCGATGACCTGGATCTGACCTTGCGGCTGCATTTGGATCAATGGGACATTGATTTTCTGCTGCTGCCTGCGGTCGGCGAAGAGGGCGTGACTCGTGCGGTTGGGCTATGGCATCAGCGCAGTCGGTGGGCAGAAGGCGGCTATCAGCGCTATTTAGACTATTGGCGGCTAATTGCCCGAAATCGGATGGGTCGGCGCAAAACCTTTGATTTGTGCCTGTTTTTGATGAGCCAGTATGTGCTGCCAACAGCCGCAGTACCAGACTTTATGATGGCGATCGCCCGCAGCAGTTCGCCCATGCTGCTCCCGATTACGAGCTTGATGATCATGCTATCGTTCATCGGCATGTTTACTGGGCTGCGGCGAATTGAGTCAGGGATGCAGGAAACCTTGCCTAGACGGAGCTTCAGGGCGATCGCCGCAACGCTGGGTCAAACCCTACTGGGGCAAATTTATATGCTCCATTGGATTCCTATCATGGCAAGTACGACTGCCCGCATGTCGGTTCGCCCTAAAAGATTGAAGTGGGTCAAGACTGTGCATCATGGCGTAGAAGAAGAACTAGGTTTTGAATAAACCAATTGCAGTTTCGTCAAAATCCATCGCCTCAGAATCGTGAAATGTACGGTTAACTCTTGATGATGCGTTGAATTAAACTGGCGCAATGCCACCACTAAACGCAATTAGGAGCCATTTTTTCATGACCACTAGCTTGCCCTTACAAACTCCTTCTAAAGAGCTAATTCCGATCGTCATGCAGAAAGTGACCGATCGCTGTCATGTGGTGCTGCCCGGAACTGCCAAGCCGACCAGTGCCATTACCTTTGACGACAAGTTTTACATCTTTGTCAAGTTCTTTGCCTCTGATGCTGTAGCCCGCCAAAAAGCAGACCTCATGGTCAGTCGGGGCAATCAAGTGGTTCTGACCAGGGTGCCTAAAGGTCTGGTGCTGTGGACGCTGGAAGCAGATGCTGAGCTTGTCAATCGCTAAAGGATTTGATAAACCTTAAAGGAATTCCTTCAGCTAAAGATACTGTGAGCAAACGCCTACCCGAAACCACCGCCTATATTCGGATTACGCGCCAGTCTTGGCAACAAGGCAAAATTGAGGGCGATGTGCATGTGAGTGATTATGAATGGGAATTCAAGTGGGAATTTCGCAAGGGAGAACTAATTGTAGAACCGTCCAGAGGTCGGGCGTTAATTAAGGAGCCATTAAGCCGTTTTCTAGAGCGATGCGACTACCAGCTTGAACCCGGTGGCGATTATTTCTTCACCATTCGAGCAGAAATTTAAGCGGTGAGCCGTTCCAGGTAGCGTTCGATCAGCAAAATAGCGACAATATCGTCGATGGGACGGGGCAAGGTACGAATGCCCTGGGGCAACAGTTTTGCCAGACCTTGAGGTGGATACATTTGCCAGTACCGATCGCGCGCCTCCAGGGTGCTGTAGCGCTCGTCTACTGGCATGATCCGCAAGGGATCGGTTAGCCCCGCAGTAATTTGCTGTCGCCATTCCTTTGCAGTGGTTTGGTCACCCATGACCAGAAAAGAAATAGGATACTGCTGTTGCAGTGTTTGAATAGTGGCGATCGCCTCTGCTGCCGGAACGACCTGATGGTAGTACAGGCAACGGTCAAGCCCCATCACGGCCAAGCCACACTTTTGGCGACCCGGATCGAAGCCGAGAATCACAGGCTGACCGGGGAGGGAGGCGGAAAGAGCCATAGGGAAAACAGGAGATAAGAATAGGGTGATGACTTAAGGAGAAGCAGCCTGAGTCGTGAACAAAATTTGTCCATTCTGTACAGCCACCAGCTCAAGACGCGCAATTCCGGCAGTATAAGAGTCTTCAGCGGCAGCAACCTGAATTTCTAGGGGCTGGTTGTATTCTTCCACTTCTTTGAAGAACTTGACAACGGTTTCCGATCGCTCGTCAGCAACGACGACCTGTTCAGGAAGAATCCCTGCTTGACGCGCCCTAAATTGAGCCGCTGCAATGACTCGGAGAATGAGTTCTGCCAGGGCGTCGCTGCTTAAAGAAGTGGGGTCAACGGGCGCAGAGGCAACAATACCACCCCTAGGAAAAACGAGCTGGTTAAGAATGGCGATCGCCCGAACCTCAATACAGGCATCGCCTGCCAAAACACAGGGTTGCCCGATCGCGTAATTGCGGGCAGAAAGAATCCGCAGAACATATTCTTGACCATCTTGGATTTGCTTAATGACTGGATCGACTTCAGAGTTAGGAATTCGGATAATCTGGCTATTCAAGTTGGGCACATCAGGGCGAATTCGCTGAAGCGCAAAGCGGTTGGCTTGGAGCAACACCTGGTTCACGAGTTGAGGAGCAGCATTGGGATCAACCACTTTAAATGGGGGCGATGAGGCAAGAACTTGATTCCGAAAGAGCGTCACGCTGCCGTCTCGAATACCCTGCAAATCCTGGACTTCTTTCTCTAAGTCAGAACGCTGGCTAGCGAGGGCTGAGAGCTGGGTTTCGCGTTCAGCGATCGCCCGATCTCGTGCCGAAATTTCTTGGTCACGCTCAGCAATTTGTCCCCTCACCTGATCCCGCTGCCGAATTAAGTCTTGGCGACCCGCCTGAAGCTGTTGAAGTTCAATGCGAAGGGTCGCGAGCTGGCTGGATACAGTCTGCAAAAAAGCTTGAGCCTGTTGAAAGCGAGATTGAACTGCCCCTAAGCGAGTCTGGGCTTGGCTGAGCTGAGCCGCAGTCCGAGCTTGGCGATCGTTGGCAGCTTGCAGGAATTGGTTAATAGTTGCCAATCTTTTTCGAGCTGCTTCTTGTTTGCGTCGAGCCGTCTCTAACCGTCGCTCAATTTGTTCTCGTTCTGCCCTGGCTTTATCTCGTTCTTCTTCGGCAACCTGCCGCTCGTGGCGAATTCGTTCCAGGTCAAAAACCCCAGTACGTAGGTTATCACTCACGGCAAAGAGAATGCCAAAGGTAGAAGCCGCAATAATGCCCCCCGTCAAAATGGTAATTAGGGTAGCCGTTTTGCGGGGTCGAAGATTGAACAGCGTGAGGCGGGCTTTGCCCACACGGGTACCTAAGCGATCGCCGACTGTGGCAATGACTCCGCCTAAAATTAAAATTGCTGCAATTAAGACCAACCCAGTGGTCATTAGTATCGTTGAAGAAGTTCAGATCCAGACTACTGTATTCTGGGTAGTCTGATAGTGCGGCGTTGACATCCTAGTAAATTTTGGGCTAATGGATCAGCAGATGAAACTGCTCTGCTTAAGTAATGGACATGGAGAAGATGCGATCGCCCTGCGGATTATTCAGCAACTCCAGCAACATGCCAATTGTCCACAACTGGCGGCGCTGCCCATTGTGGGCGAGGGACGTGTCTACACAAGCCATGGCATCCCGGTGATCGGACAAGTTAAAGCAATGCCGTCGGGTGGATTTATTTACATGGATGGACGACAGTTTGCGCGAGACTTGCAAAGCGGACTAGCCCAACTCACTTGGACACAGTTGCAAACGGTGCGAACTTGGGCAAGGGCAGGCGGAATGATCGTGGCGGTAGGTGACATTGTGCCCCTAATGTTTGCCTGGTGGAGTGGCGCTCCCTATGCTTTTGTGGGTACAGCCAAGTCGGAGTATTACGTCCGCAATGAGCAAGGGGTTTTGCCGCGTGGCTCTTGGTTTAAGCAATTGGAAAGCGCGTGGGGTTCTGTTTACTTGCCCTGGGAGCGCTGGTTAATGAGCAATCCTCGCTGTAAAGCCGTCTTTCCTAGGGATACGTTGACTGCCGAGATCTTGACTCAGTGCTCAATTCCAGCATTTGATGTGGGCAATCCGATGATGGATGGGTTAGAGCCAGCGGGGATCAACTTAGAAGTACAGGAGGGAGATCTGACCTTTGTCCTACTGCCAGGGTCAAGAGCGCCAGAAGCGTACGAAAATTGGGAAACAATTCTGGAGGCGGTATCAGAATTATTAAAAACATCAGGGCTACTAAAAATACTAAAATCAGGTCAGCCTTTGCTAGAATCTACGCAGATGTCTCTGCGCTTTTTGGGAGCGATCGCCCCTACGGTTGATCCTGCTTCACTCTGCTGCATTTTAGAGCGTCATGGCTGGATCTTGGTGCCCCATTCCCCTCTGACTTTTAAGCAAGGAAATGCTATTCTGCGGCTAGTTCTATCGGCGTTTAACGATTGTCTGCACCAGGCAGATCTGGCGATCGCCATGGCAGGTACAGCCACTGAACAGTTTGTTGGGTTAGGCAAGCCCGCTTTTATCCTATCGGGCAAAGGGCCTCAGTTTACATCTACCTTTGCTGAGGCGCAAACTCGTTTACTAGGAGATTCAGTGATTTGGGTTAGGCACCTTAATCAACTGCCTAGGGCAGTTCAGGAACTTTTACAAGATTCTCAGCGACTACAAAGTATCGGTAAAAATGGGCGGCGGCGGCTCGGCAAAGCGGGAGCATCGGAGCGAATTGCACAGCTTTTGTTGGAGCAGTTCGTCTGTTAGCCTGATTCACTTTACAATTGGGGCATAAGTCTTGCGCTATGTTACCCAGGGTGCTTTTGAGTAGATGCCGAATACCATTGATCATTAATGACGTGATTCAAAGCACCTGTTAAGTGAGGCAGCGAGACATGAGAACAGACGAAGTATTAACGCTTTATGAGGAGGGAGTCAGAGATTTTAGGGATCACGACCTCAGAGGCGCATTGTTGGCAGGGCAAGACCTGTCGGGGAGCAACTTTAGCGGAGCTGATCTTCGAGGTGCAAGTTTCAAAAACACGATTCTTCATGACACCGACTTTACAGGTGTTAGAGCTGGACTATTACCTATTCAAAAGATAATCATATTCATTACGTCTGTCATAGCGTCTTTGTTACTGGGAGGCTTGGCAGGTTGGGTCGATGCCTTAGTAGAACTAGAATTTCACAATAGCGATGGGTTTGGGGGAATTGCACCCTCTGTTAGCGCCAAGTGGATTGTGCTAATCATCATGTTGGTGTTTGGCTATGTCATGCAACGCCATGGCATATCAGCGAGTTTCGCCACCTTTCTTGTGGCGTTGACGATCGCTGTAGTGGGGGCATTTATTTCAACATCTTTTGTCTCGATCGCGGCTGCAATTGTGATTGCTATCATTGTGGTTGCTTTTATTGCAGCGGTCACGACCATTATCGTTATCTTATCCCTAACCACAGCGCTCTCGATCAGCGTGAATGCTGGGGCGATCGTCTTAGCTGCCTTCACGCCTAGTTTTGCACTGGTTGCTGTGCCATCGGCGGGTGAATCAGCAGTGATTCTGGCGATCGTAGTGACGCTACTGAGCGCCTACATTAGCTGGTGCGCTTACCTGGGAGATGAACGTCACCTTGTACTACGGGAGATCGCCGCAGGCTTTGCAACTCGCAAAGGGACGAACTTTCAAGGTGCTGATCTGACCAATGCAGACTTTTCGCAAGCTAGGCTGAAAGGCGCAAATTTCAATGAGGCGACGTTTAACCAGACTCGTATCACCAGAGATATTTATGCAGGTTCTGTCGTTTAAATATCTCCGTTTAGCAAACTATCAGCAAACTGCCACTTAGCAAACATTGCTGCCTGCCCACATAATTGTTGCTGGTCATCCAAGACATTCCACAAGATGACATTTTCGATCCAAAACTGTCTGCCTGTGCTAGACGTGCGAATGCCCCGATAGTTCTGGATGTATCCCTCTTGTTTTGCCTCTACCAAAAACTTTTCCCGTGCTTCTCGTTCTACAGGCGTAGCCGACTGGCGGGAAGGCATTTGGGTGAAGGATTGCCAGTCTAGCTCCCAAAGGGTTAGAGCCTGTCGATTACCGTAGTTAAAAATCGGGTCTGCCTCTGTGCCATGGGAAACGACGACAAAGGGAGCCTCAAATAAGTTCTGTACCAAGCTTTCTAATGGCTCCAGTGATGATACCGACAGATTGGCTGAATTGCTTAGGAGCGATCGCCCTGTCCAATGGTGAAAGCTTTCGAGCAAGCGCTGGCTGTGCTGTAAGACTTGAGGGGTTTTCCATGGAGATTCTGGCTCAGAAAATATTCTTTGGAACATACATCACGAGACCCCTAATTTTTCCCGGATCACTGTTTCGGGGGCAGCAAAACCTACTAAAACTGCCGTTTCATCTTTAACAAACAACGGTCGTTTGAGCAGCATGGCATCATTCGCAAAGGCATCGATCCACTGTTGCTCTGTCCAATCTTTTTTGTCATCAGCCAAGGCACGGTAAGACTGTCCTGAGGTATTGCGCATGGGTTTACTGGTCAACGCGCTGACCCAAGTGGCGATCGCCTGCTTTTCTGGGGGGTGTTCTTTAGTATTAACAAACTCATATCCAATCCCCTTAGCTTGCAGCCATTGAAAGGCTCTCTTGCAAGTCCCACAGTTAGGAATTCCGTAAACTATCAGGGTCATCTTGTGTGTTTCCTCTCTAGAAAAGTTCTAGCGCCAAGATTCATTCACTCCCACGAGCCGAGAGGCTCAAGACGCACTGGATTGTAGTTCATCTAGCTTCGCTAAAACTTCAGTGCTATGGCTGGCTGGGTTAACCCCCACAAAGCGTCCTCGCATCATACCGTCAGGATCGATCAGATAGGTATGCCGTAGGGAAACGTAGCCTAACCACGAGCCATACGCCTTGCTGACTTTGCCATCCACATCTGCTAACAGAGGAAACTTCAGACCCTCCGAATCACAAAACTCAGCGTGAGAATCCACATCGTCGGCACTGATGCCCAAAATTTGAGTATTGCGCTCCAGATACTGAGGTAAATCTTGCTGAAACCTCCGAGCTTCTAAGGTGCAGCCAGAGGTAAAGTCTTTGGGGTAGAAGTAAACTACTACCCACTTGCCTAGGTAATCTGTTAGCGATACTTCCCCGTTGCCTGAATTGCTGGGCAACACAAACCCAGGAGCGGCTTGGTCAAGGGGAGGTTGTTCTCCGCCCATGGCTAGAGCAGTCTGAGCAGGGCTGAAAGCAGTCATGAGCGCCAGGCAGCAGACCCAAAAGAGTTGGAATACAGTACGACGAGAAATCATGGGGTTGAATAAAGAATTAAAAGTAGTTTCACATAAGTTTACAAATATTTCGACCCCCTGGCTCAAAACTCCGCAAAACAAGGAGCATCGCTACGCTTCTCAACCTAAGAGGGCTGCAATCTGATACTGCATTTTCAAGCAGTTCCCTGAGGGGGAAACCCGCTCTCCCCCATCGTCTGTATCCGAGTCAGAATGATAGGGTATAACCGGGACAACGCCATCAAGCTAGTCCTTTACTTTTCCCCCCTTTACTCTTCCTATGCTAGAGCTATACCAATTTGAGCTATCTCACTACTGCGAGAAGATTCGCTTCATCCTGGATTACAAAGGTTTAGAGTATCGCAAGGTCGAAGTTACACCGGGCATGGGGCAACTAGACTTGTTCAAAATGTCTGGACAGCGACAAGTGCCCGTGCTGAAAGATGGCAACGAGGTGATTGCCGATTCAACGGCGATCGCCCAATATCTCGATCAAAAATATCCCGATCGCCCCATCTATCCATTAGACCCAAAGCAACGCGCCCTTTGCCTGATTTTAGAAGAATGGGCTGATGAGTCGATTGGGTCAAATGCCCGTAAGTCGATGCTAGGAGCCTTCAGCCAAAACTCCACTTTTCGGACAGCCGCGCTCCCGTCTTCCACGCCAGCCTTCCTCCGAACCCTGGTAGAATCGGTGCCCCAAGAGGCGATCGATGTCTTAGGCTTTGGGGCTGGCTTTGGGGCTGATTCGGTGAAAAAGGCTCACAAAGCCATGCAGCAAAATCTGGAGGCGCTTTGTCTGCTGCTGGCTGACAGTTCCTACCTAGTCGCCGACCATCCAACGCTGGCAGATTTTGCAGTAGCAGGGCTAAGTATGTATGTTAAATTTCCCACTGGGAATTATGTCGATATTCCCGAAGGCTTAAAGGGCAAGGGCGTACCTGGCTTGGCTGATAATCCAGCCTATGAGATTTTCTGGGCATGGCGCGATCGCCTCTACGCAGATTTCCGTAAGGTGGGACAGGTCTCTCGTCCGGCTTCATCGTCTGCACCCACTTCTATTAATATTGACTAACTGGTCAATAAGTAAAGAAATACTCCCGGCTCCTCTAAGAAGTCGGGAGTATTTCTTAGAAAGTGTTTGTAAATGAAATTAAAGATAGCTGAACTACAACGCTTTGGGTTTAGATCCTCCCTAGCCCTCCTTAATAAGGAGGGAATTGAGCTAAAACTCTGAAGTCCCCCTTGATAAGGGGGATTTAGGGGGATCAAAACGTTTGTTTACAAATACTCTCTTAATGAGATTAAAGATGAATTTGGCTCAGGATGATGCGCAGGCGATCGTAATCATCTTTGAGGAGAATACTGAGCGATCGCCCTGCTTCAACTAACCAAGCCCGATCTGCCTTGCGAAGCTGGTAAATTTCTCGAATCGCAGCAGCAGCTAAACCATCGACTGGAGCACCTGCCACCTGAAGCAGGGTTCGCAAGAAATCTAGCTGGTCACTGAACCGGATGATTTCCTCAGCCTCACAGTAGTAAACTGCCTGATGAATCTGGGGCGGACGCGGCGGCAAATATTGATAAACGATGGGTTTTGCCGCAGTGCGCCCGGCACCGTTCTTGCCATTGCGAGCAGGGGGCAGAAATCCGACGATCGCCGCCCGAAACTCAGTTTTCAGCATGGCAAAAATTTGGGGCTGCTGCTCCCGTAAGTCTTGCAGCGACAGCCCTAAAGCTCTGGCACGATGCACCGAATCAATGGGACTAGTTGTAACGTGATAGACCACGGCATAAATTTGGTTACCCGACTCTTCATCGGTTGCCTTAACCCAGCTCCCAAAAGGCGGCATCACCGCAAAGCTCAGGTCTTCGGGTTCTAAACATTGCGCCAAAAACTCTGTTGTAGCGGTTTCAATCACCTCAGCAATGTGGCTGGGCGATCGGCTTTGAGCACTGAACTGAGGAAGGGGTAACCGCATCACACTCTACTTTTTGCCCCGTCCGGCAGTTGCATCTACCAGCTCAAGCTCAGACGGACGAAAAGTAACGAGCTTATCCCAGTTGCCCCCTTCAAACAAAACGGCAACCAGCCCACTACTGACCCGCTGCACTAAACCTTGATATCCATAGTAGATATCATTAACGTTTTTAACCCGAACGGCTGAACCCGGAAGAATCATAATGTCTTTTAAGGATTGAGAAGTGGCTTGTATTCAGGTTAAAACATTTCTGTCAAATTGTTCTGTCAAATTGTTAGAGATTCTATGTCTCAACTACTTTTGTGGAGAGGTTAAGCCAGTCTCCTGACTCTGTTTTTCCAAAAATATACACATCAATGGCGATCGTGCCAACGCGATAAACCTTGATGTTGCTCAAGTGTTGCTCAATCCATTGAAGCAGGGTTTGGAAATGCTGCATCCTCTCTTTGTCTGCCTCCTCATACCAATCCTGGGGTTGAATGGCTGGAGCAAAAAAACTCTCGACGCTGCTCTCCGCTACAAAGGCATCTGCGTCATGCCCAGTGAGTTGCAAAATCTCCTCAGAGTTAGGGGGAGCAAGGCGATCGGGCAGGCATGAAACCTCAAACGGATAGTCAGACTCACTCATCCAAGTCAACCCTTCGACGATCGCCTTCAAAGACTCCACGGCAAGTTTTCCTTCATCAGGCTTGGAAGCAGAGCATTGAGGATCAAGGTTTTCGGCTTGAGACATGTTTGGTAAGCCCACTTGAAAATCAGGTCACCGGGGCTGAATTGCATAGCGTCGTGAAGGAAGCGATCGCTCTACGCTTTTTTGAGCAACCTTATTAATTCGCTCGCGCTTAAGCACTAATCCAGCAATACCACCCGCCGCTAAAATATAGATTGGGTTAACCATGGCATTAATTAAGCAATCTACCATGTACAAAGCCGTCATGAGGGCAATCACTGCTGCCGAAGCAACCCTTCTGTTTGTCCACAGTCTGGCAGGATAGCGCATCCAGAACAAGGTGAGTGTCGGTAGCAACATTGCCACAAAAAGGCTAACCAAACCCACAGCGCCATTTTGTCCAAAGATGTTAATCCAAAGACTATCTGGAATCGTCCGTTGGCTGCCATCTGGGTTAAAAAGTAAGGCACGTCCATAGCCGCCCCAGCCAAAGACTATTCTTTCTCTAGCCTTAGCCGAAAGAAGTTCTTCATTGTCAAATCGGAACACTAGAGACTCCACCCGATCCTCTGGCAAGATCTTAGAGAGCGACTCAACAATTTGGTCGGCAACGTACGTTCCTGACACAGCGTTGATATAGAGATAAGCCGCTATCCAAGCAATGAGGACGAAAACCAGAATTGCAGTCCGCAGGTTCTTGGCAACAAATAGGATAGCAATGCCACCTGCCAAAAGAGCATAAGCGCCAGTAGAACGAGTCAAGATAAATGTGATGAACAACGTA
>Ga0209591_10008739_pt1 | contig 11015 bp, 7 predicted proteins | sample MAT01_FD_187207 | JGI IMG/M metagenome (GOLD analysis project Ga0209591, IMG submission 187207) | Freshwater microbial communities from Lake Fryxell liftoff mats and glacier meltwater in Antarctica - MAT-01 (SPAdes) (version 2) | ecosystem: Environmental > Aquatic > Freshwater > Ice > Liftoff...
GTGGTAGCCGTCGAAGTCACTCCAGGCATCAACGAAAGTAACTGCATGTAATTGCGATTATTCAGCGACAGTTCACGAACTTCTTTGCCCGACACCAATCCTTCTGAAGCGGCATTCTGCAATTGCACCTGCGCCGCATCAGCCTCAACCGTGATCTGTTGCGCAAGCTCACCCACCTCAAGTCGCACGCTCACCGTCAGTTTCTCGGCAACATGCAACTCGATCCCGGATTGCGTATACCGCTTGAACCCAGGCGCTTCCACCTCAACTGCGTAGAGCCCGATCGGTAACAAGGTAGCAACATAACCGCCACCCTCATCAGACCGAATCGTTCGAACCACCGCCCCGCGCTCGGTCGAGCGCACTCGAACCGTCGCCCCTGCCACGGCTACGCCAGTCGAATCGACAACATTCCCCAAAATAGCTCCGGTAATCTCCTGCCCCCAGGCACTCAGACCAATCAAAACAAAAAGAAGCAGCGTTCTGCACATCCCTAGATTATGGCGCTCCGCGTAGGCACCCACAAATCGGTCCAGGCCAGTTTTAGTTCGCCAATCATCTCCAGCCCAAACTCACTCCGCTTCAAATCATTCACCGCGCTATTACCTGTACCAAGAACAAACTTGCACCCGGCCTCCTTGGCCATCCGCAGAAACGCCAAATTCGGCAAACGATACCGGTCATTCATCTCGATTGCCACCTGACGCGAAGCCGCTGCATCCACCAGTCGCCGCATCCGCGCCGGAGTCCACAACCGCGCATGGTCCTTGCTAATGCTATCGGGCAAGAAAGTAGGAATCGCCAAAATATCCATCGGCGTCCTCGTCAACAGGTGCACTGTCCGCTCCACTAGCTCATCCACTAACGCATCCGCATTCGCAATCGGTCCGATATCTTGTGGTCTGTATAACCGCGTCCACCGCCCGCTGTCATCAGTCCATATCATCCCGTCATTGAAGATGAAATCCACCCGGTCGGTAACCTTCGCGCCAAAGATCTTCATCCAGTCCGCGCCTTCAGCCTGCATCCCGACATAAGCCGCATGGCCCCTCACACTATCGATGAATCCAAGCGCACCAGCCTCCGTGTTGTATTGGCTCTGCCGCCCGCAATTCGCCGCAATCCCGTAGTAAATTCCATCCCTTTTGCTCTTCTCTAGCGCCTCCTTCACCCCAAGCCCGGGTTTCAGATGAACATGCCAATCCACCAGCGGATAGTTCTTCGCCCCAAGCGTGATGATCTTCCGATACGTCTCATCCACCTCAGGCAGCGCCTCCGGTGTCGCCTCGCTATCCCCAAGCGTCCGCACCCTCAACCCACGAAATTGCACGAGCGACCCTGCGTCATGACACTGCAACGCAAACAGTCCCTCACCGAGAAACCGCCCTGTCTCCTGAGTCGGCGGCAAAACCGGCGTAGCAGGCTCCGTGTAATCAACCGTCAACATCCCGTTCACCCTTACCTGGATATTCTTCCCCCTCACCGCAATCGCAATCCGAAACCACTCGTTGTCACGCGCCAACTGCTGCGGCACATTACGAATCGAATACAGCGACCCCGTGCGTTTCCGCTCCCGGTAAGTCCCCTCCCCCAGCGCCGTATTATTCACCTGAACTTCAAAGCCCTTCTTCGGGAATCCTCCCTCCTGAAATGCCGTATGAAAATAAATACCCGAATTGCATCCCGGCCGGGTCAGCACCTCCCCTTCAAACTCGAAATTCTTGAAGCTCCGCGAGGTATAAAACAGATGCGAAGCCGGCCCAGACCCCACCAGATGCCCATCTTTCACCGTCCAAGAACCCGGATTTCCGCCCGTTTTCCACCCATTTAGAGTGGATCCATCAAACAAATCAAGCCATCCAGTGGCGCCTGAAACAATGGCTGCAGAGGCTGTAGCAAGGAACATGCGTCGGTTTTGCATGCAACCACGTTATAATAAGATTCTCCCGCTTGATCAACGTAAGTTCCCTATCCATGCGCTTCGGCGCCAAAATTCTGTTTGAAGACGTCACCACTGCTTTCCAGCCCGGAAGGCGGTACGGTCTTACCGGCCCCAACGGCGCTGGCAAGTCGACATTCCTAAAGATTCTCACCGGCGAGATCGAACCCACCAAGGGCTCGATCAACCGCCCGCGCAAAGTCGGAATCCTGAGACAGGATCAGTTCGCCTTCGACAACTACCGTGTCATCGACACAGTGATCATGGGCAACGCACCCCTCTGGGCTGCCCTCACCGAACGCGACGCCCTCTACGACAAAGACCATGCCACCCTCACCGACGATGACGGCATGCGTCTTGGCGAGCTCGAAGGCGTGGTAGGCGAAGAAGGCGGCTACACAGCAGAATCAGACGCCGCCATCCTCCTCGACGGGCTTGGCGTCGAAGCCGGCATCCACGAACGCAAGATGGGAGAGCTCCAGGGCGGCCAAAAGGTCCGCGTCCTCCTCGCACAAGCCCTCTTTGGCAGCCCCGCCGCCATGCTCCTCGACGAACCGACAAACCATCTCGATCTCGACAGTGTCCATTGGCTTGAGGATTACCTCAACAAATTCGAAGGCACCCTCATCACGATCTCCCACGATCGCCACTTCCTCAACAACATCTGCACCCACATCGCCGACATCGACTACAACACGATCATCAACTACACCGGTGGTTACGACGACATGGTGCTGGCCAAAACCCAGATCCGTTCGCGCATCGAAGCCGACACGGTCGAACGCCAAAAGAAAATCACCCAGCTCAACGAGTTCATCGCACGCTTCTCAGCAGGTACTCGTTCTGCTCAAACCACCTCGCGTAAGAAGGAAGTCGAGCGCCTCCAAAGCGCAGATCTCGCCCGCTCCAACATCCAACGCCCCTTCATCCGCTTTCAGCTTAAGCGCCCCTCCGGCCGCACCCCACTCGAATTCAAAGGCCTATCAAAAAGCTACGACAAGCTCAAAGTCTTCGAGAATTTTGAATCGCTCATCACCCGTGGCGACAAGGTTGCCATCATGGGCAGAAACGGTGCCGGCAAAACTACTCTCCTGCGCTCACTCCTGGCCAATGCTCCCATGCTCGCCGGCCATCACGAAGACGAGTTCCAAATCAACAGTGGCAACGTCGTCTGGGGCCACGAAACCAGCATCGGTTACTTCGCCCAGGACCATTCAGAAACCATTGAACACGGCCTCAACTGCATCGATTGGCTCCGCCAGTACGACATGGAAGCTTCCAACGAAGAACTCCGCGGCCTCCTCGGTCAAATGCTTTTCTCAGGCGAAGACGCACTCAAACCCACCAAAGCACTCTCCGGTGGCGAAGCCGCTCGTCTCATCTTCTGCCGCCTGATGCTCCTCAAGCCCAACGTCCTGGTTTTCGATGAACCTACAAACCACTTGGATCTTGAATCGATCAACGCTCTCAATCAGGCCCTACAGAAATTCGATGGCACTGTCATCTTCGTCACCCACGATGAAGACCTCCTCGACGAATCGGCAACACGCATCTGGCATGTCCACAACGGTCAGATCGACGACTTCAAAGGCCCCTACTCCGAGTTCATCGCCCAGAAGAAGTAGCTTGGCTCCGCCGCTTCCATATTTCGGGCAGCAACGAAAATCGCGTCACCCCCTTCGGGAATGGCGGGTCGTCCTCATCCTGAACAGCCGCAAAGCTTTCAAAGCTCACGATCGGATCTGGCAACGTCAGCAAATGAAGCAAGGCATAGTTAGACCTTGGGGAACCCATCTCCCTGGTCTCAGGAACACTCACAATACGCAAACGATAGTCTTCGAGGCTTTGCTCAATACTTTGCTTGTGCCGGACAAACCCAAAATCCTGAATGACAAACAATCGCCCGGCCCGCCACTGTTGAGTCACCAAATGCAAGTCGAATAGCAACCCGGCGATCATTGCCACCCCAACCGCCCTCTTCAGACGAGGCACTCGCCCCAGATAATGATCCAGCAGGCAAACTCCAAGGATCGTCGCTGCAAGAACAAACGGAATCGCCCTTCTTACGCCAGGCAAAGTGCCTGCCGTACAGGCGACAAGGATGGATGTAATCGCCACCAACACTAAAGGCATCAGTCTCCGCCACCGGGCGGCGGCCGAGGCCAACCCGAGTATCGCCACCCAGGGAAGTGGGTTCAATCCAAGCGCCGGATGCAACTCTAGCGGATAGTAATAAGTTCCACCACCAATCATCAGGTCATTCCGAATCAACAGAAAAGACTCCCACGGAGTAGCGCGTCCTGCTCCCCCACCGCCAACAAACAGCAACTGTATATTGGTCCAATACAAGACAGGTACGCTGACTACTGCCAAACCAGCCACCAATGCAACCGGTGCCCGCCTCTTCCAATCGGGATGCCGAAACACCAACCACGCTACTGCAGGCCCAAAAGCAATTCCCGCCCCATAACAAAGAGCGCTAAACATCAACAAAGCCCCAGCCACCCCCACAACCCAAAGCCGCTGGCTCCCCGCCAGAATCAAAGCCGCCAATCCAAACGGAATCTCAAGTCCAATATCAATCCCCAACCCGTAAAAGAAGTACAGCCCCGGCACAAGTCCAACTGCCAATGCGCACCACAAGGAGATCCACTTCGAATAACTGAAGCGAAGGTGCATCAACAAAAAGCACAAACACGGAATTGACGCCATTACGATAGACTTCAACATCCGCCCGTAAAATACACCGGGCTCTGGACTCAAACCAAATCCAAGAGCAAATAAAAGCGTTCCTGCAAAGTTGGTAGCGAATTCACTTGCCTGAAGTCGGTGCTTGAAATACAACACATTTACAAATGCCGTATGCGCTTCCTCACGACTCAGAAAATTAAAAAACCCGATCGACCAGACCAGGTATTGATTGAGACAGAGTTGCCAGAAGTAAAGAATGGGTAGAAGAAGGGAAGTCCGCAAAAAAGCCCCAGTAGTTAAACCCGGAGTGTTGGGGCGTATGGAGGGATAAACACCCCAATACTCAACGGGTCAAAGTGGTTACGAAGAACCACCACCTATGAGTACTAGTGTCCCTCTACTTTTTTTTATATGCAAGAGGAAAATATGAAAAACCGTAATATTCTCGTAACATGTTCAGACGAACTTTTCTCGCCAGCACCGCCGCATTCTCCCTTCAGGCCGCACCTAAACTCAACGTTATCATCATCTTGGCAGATGACCTAGGCACCGGAGACGTCGCCTGCTATTCCCGGGAGGCTAAAGTTCGTACACCCCATTTAGACAAATTGAGCCGCCAGGGAATGCGCTTCACCGACGCCCATTCCCCCTCCAGCGTCTGCACTCCGACCCGGTACGGGTTACTAACGGGCCGTTACTCTTGGCGCAGCCGCCTCAAAAGCGGCGTCCTCAATGGCTACTCCCCCAACCTGATCGAAGACGGCCGACCCACCCTCCCCAGCCTCTTCCAAAAAAACGGCTACCGCACCGGCGGCTTCGGCAAATGGCACCTCGGCCTCGGCACAACAGACCCAACAGACTACGCAAAAGACCTATCCCCCAGCCCCCTCACCCATGGCTTCGACGAATACTTCGGCATCCCCGCCTCCCTCGACATGCCACCCTACCTCTACTTCGATGGCAAACGTGCCGTCGCCCAACCTACCAACAAAATTGCCGACAACGGCGAGGTCAAACGAGGCCCCTACTATCGCGGCGGCCCCATCGCCCCTGGTTTCTTGATGGAAGAAGTCATGCCCAGGATCACCGAACGCGCTATCAACTTCGTCCAAAAACCCGGCCCCTTTTTCTGCTATGTCCCACTGCCCGCGCCTCACACTCCCTGGGTCCCAACCAAAGCCTTCCAGGGTCGCAGCCCAGCCAAGTTGTACGGTGATTTCGTAGAGCAGGTAGACGACTCAATCGGAAGAATCGTCAATGCTGTAGATACCTCCAACACTCTCGTAATCGTAACCAGCGACAATGGCGCTCCATGGGAGAAACGCGACATGGAAGAAAACGGCGGTCAATGGGCCAACCTCATGATGCGAGGCCAAAAGTCCGACGCCTACGAAGCCGGCCACCGCGTCCCTTTCATCGTCCGTTGGCCCGGCAAAGTAAAGCCCGCAACAGTCAGCAACGCCCCCATCTGCCACACCGATCTTTTCGCCACCTGCTGCACCGCCGCTGGCATCCCCATACCCAAAGACGCCGCCGAAGATTCCTTCCCCATCCAGCCAGCCCTCGCAGGCAAACAAGGCCCCACCACCGTCCGCCCACATCTCATCCACCACTCCGGCAGCGGTCTCTTCGCCATCCGCGAAGGCCGCTGGAAACTCATTGAAGGCTTAGGCTCCGGCGGCTTCACCGCTCCGGCAAAGATCACCCCGCAACCAGGAGGCCCCCAAGGCCAGCTCTTCGATATCATCGCGGACCCCAACGAACGCGAAGACATTTACCTAAAGCACCCAGACCAGGTAGCCCGCCTCACCAAGCTACTGAACGAACTCCGAGACCAAGGTCGCACCCGCCCAGCCTAACGAGCGACATTGCCTCGAACCTCAAAATCGATAGCGTCTCCATTCCCTTTGACGCCCTGCACACTAATCCGCCAGTTCCCGCTCTCCGGCTGCTCCACCCGTAGTCGCTCGGCGTTCTCAAAAGGCCCCCCATACTGATAGCCCGAAGGGCTGGTAAGATACACATCCACCTTGTTCATCTCTTTGTTCCAGGCAGTCAAAACATCCAGTGCCCGAGCCCCCTTGGGGACAACAATCGTTTGCGTCCACCACTCGGTAAGCCCCACCCGCCCATTCCACTTGGGCCCCGCCGAAACCTCCACCGGGCCATCATACTGCACACTGCAATTCCCAAGCAAAGGCAAAGCATTGCTAACCAACCGTCCACGAGCCGCATCCGGCGCATTCGAGTAAGTAAAAGGAATACTCTGATTAGAAGCCGCAAACCCGCGAGTAACATGCGCGTGCACGTGATATCCACCGCCCTGCCCCAGCGTATGTCCACTATTTCCAACAGTAGCCAGCGCCTGCCCGGCCTCCACCTTCTGCCCCGTGCGAACGACAAACGTCCCCGTCCGCAGATGCGCATAATGCGAAAACTCCCCGTCCTCATGCTGAATCGTAATCAAATTCCCAAAGCTCCTCCCATAGGAATTCTGCCTCTCCCCGCGATCGAAAGCATGTACAATCCCCGCCCGCATCGCAACCACACAGCCCCCACTCCGCAAACTAACCGGAGCCAGATCCCAGGCATGCAAACTCCGTCCCCAATGAGAAGTCCCGCCATAGGGCCCCTGCGTCACAATCCACTGTTCCCCACCCGCAATCGGCAATGAATACCCCTGCTCACTCTGCACCAGCAACCGTGCCGGAGCACTCTGCGTCCCATCGCTATTCTTCACTACCACCCAATACTCACCAGGCCCTAGCCGCCCCGCATAGCGCGCCAAAAACCGTCCTGCATCTACTGCCTGCGCTGGCATCGAAGCAATAAACTGCCACGCACTGGAAGCACTATAAGTAGCCAGGTGAACCATACTCTCGGCATTCATCCCGCTCCCATCCACTTGCAAATCCGTCTCGGTAGCACTGCGTTCGATACGGGAAACCCGCCGCACAGCCAGTCCCCGCGCGGAAGCCGCATCCCCTTTCATCGTGAACTTCCGCTCATGCAGCACGGTCCCCCGCGCTACAACCCGAACCGTCCACTCCCCAGGCTTCCCGGCCTGCTCAAACCCGGCAATCGGCATTTGCGTCACAAAACACATCAGCGGCGCCGAAGGCAATTGCTCGTAATTGAGGAACTCCATAACCTGGGCCCCCGGAGCCAGCCATTCAACGGTAAGACCGCTAACCCCAGCCCCCCGAGCCAGCAAAAACCGAAAAAAAACTTGCCGCTCGGTATTCTCAACCAACGAAACCGCTCGCCCCACCGCACACTTGTCCTCACTAGCCGTAAGCGACAAACTACTTTCGGTAACTTTCTGAGCCAGCGCCGCACCAGCCACCAGCAAACAAACAATAAAGTGCTTCACAGACCTCTTCAATCAGTATCGACAGAAAGCCCGGAGAACTGCACTCGAACTCGGCTAGAATGGTGCGAGTTATAAGTTCATTGAACTCGCCCCAGCTAGGTAAAACTTGCCAGACATTCAGCCCAATCAGCGACTGCAAGCAAACTTGATTCGTCTCTGCGACGACCTTTCAGCCTGCACAAAATCATTCTCCAAGCCTACCCCCGCAGCTTCCAATCTGGCAAACAACCTGCCTCTTTCACACGCCACTTCAGACAAGAACGTCGCCGCCATTTGTGAATCTGACTCTTTCAAATCAATGGCAACGCTTATCGCAGAGGGCTCGCGGCAGCATCGGCCAGACTGTGCCGAAGTCGAACTCGGCACAACCACCGCAGTCTTCTTTTATGTGGGGCCTTTTGCATATCCAGCAACAATTTTCGGCTTTCTCTTCTCCGCCGGGCTCGAAGCGGAAAACCAAATCGATGGCTCAGCAACCCCCTTCGATTCCGGAGGACTGGTAAAGCACTTTGGCTGGCCAGCGAAAACGACCGAATCGCCAAAAACCTTTTTTGACCGGCATGAACTCCCACTTCCCCGCCATCGCGTCTACCTCCAGTTCTCGCTCGACCACCTCTTCGCCGACCCAAAAGACTACTTGGAACCAACAGATGTGGAACTCTTGGCAAACCCCATTGGACTCAGCGGCGGCGATGCCATTCGGCGCAGGACGCACGAGGTTCGCATTCCAGGCACCGTTAAGCTGCGCTCACCACAACTCCTCGCAGTCTTCGCCCCAAGAAACAGAGTGGCCACGCAGCCCCACATCCGCGAACTTTTTAGTTGGTGCCGAACAAACAATGTGGACCGGAGGACATTTGATTCTCCAAAGGAAGACACCTTCGACGGCCTTCGATCAGCTTGCCTCGACTACCTTTATCAAAGGTATACTTAAATCAGATGTCGGTTGAGCCACTGGATGTGTCGTCCCTGGAGATAATTGGCTACGCCAACGTCTTGCCCCAATCTGCGCTCCCAAGCATTGTTGCTCCGGTATTCCGAAGAAAAGATAACCATGACTCGGTCTTGGTTCCTCCATATTCGTTCAGTAACGGTCGATATCTGTGCGACGCAACTGAAATCACTCAATCTGAATTTGAGTCCTTGGAAAACCGCTCAGAGCTAACAAAACTGGCCTCCCCAATCCCAGCTCAGAAGCAACACGAACTCTGGGTAGACCTAGACGGCCAGTACCACTATCAGACTCGACTTGAAACCAAACGCCGCCTGGAACGAATCGCTGCAATTGAACTCGAAAAGGCTTTAACAGCATTCTTGAATCGCGAATTCGAGAAATCGGAACTATACTCGTCAACAGTCCTGCTTGCGGATGAAAATAACACGGAGGCACTGGCAATCAAGATAGCCATTGCCAAGGTAAAGCAGGATCATTCCTCCATGGACACACTGCGCGATCTTGTCCCAGTTCCTACTCTGCGATCAATTAATTTGCGAGTAGACGATCTTTGTGGTTGCATCAATGACACCCTGGCCAACAATTATCAGAAGCCTCACTCGTTGATGCACATGATGGCCACAATCAAATCTAATCCCTGTTATCAGTAGATGCCCTTTCCCTACACATTCACTTTTTACAGCTACAAGGGCGGCGTTGGCAGAAGCTTGGCCTTGCTGAATACGGCCTACGTGCTGTCAGGTTGGGGCCGTCACGTACTGATCGTGGATATGGATCTTGAAGCTCCCGGAGTCGGTGGACTCCTAACTCGACTGGGTGAATTATCAGCTCCGCCAGACCAAGATCTTTTCGATCTACTCTCCCAGGCCCGCACATGTCCGGCTGAGGAACTGCCCCCTGTCTCGACCTTTATTCGATCCGTATTGCCGGAAAAGCTAGCGCCCCTAAAACCCAAGTTGGGCGAATCGGGTCGGGTAGACGTTCTGGCCCCAGACATGGACCGCAACTTTACCAATCGATTGGCAAACTTGGCCATACAGGACCTGGACCGGGATCAAATTATTGCCCTGGGACAGAAAATCCATACGTACTTCAAGAGACAACGCTTCTTACATCGTCCCCTCGGAATTGAAGATTTCGAAGGTCCCATTCAGACCCCATATGACTACATCTTGGTGGATAGCCGCACCGGTTTAACCGAAATTGGCGGACTTTGCGTCGGCCCCCTCGCCGACCGATTGGTAGTGCTCTCTGGACTAAATGATCAGAACATCAATGGCACCAAACTATTCTTGAACGAAGTAGGGATAAAGCCAAATCTTGGCCCGAAGGAACTGGGCTGGGATGATGCTGACCCCAAAGAAAAGGGTGAAGAAATTCCAGCTTTGGGCCCAAAGCCAACAATAGTAGTGGCAAGCCCTGTTCCGATGGGGGAGATCGAATTCAAGCGCGAGCGCTTGTCCGTTTTGCAGAAAGAAATCGGCATCAAGCCTCTGCTGATCTCATACCACCCAAGACTCGCATTAATGGAAACGATCTTCGTCCGGGACTTCACGGATGAGCCGCCAACTGCGGATTACGTCAGGCTTGCGGACCGAGTTACTGCGCAAGTTGAGGATAGTTCAGAGCAACTAGCCCGCTTGGCCAGCGAAGGGCCAGTAAGCTCAATCGACGGCCCACAAGCGCTTCGCTTACTGGCACAGCGACCCGAGATGGCACCACTGCTCCACTTCCGTGCTTTTTCAGAAGGCAACTTAAGCACACATTGGAAAAGGCGAATCAATGCAGCTCTTGCACAGAGTTTACCGAATCGCGCCGAAATGCTCAGTGATTTGGCCTTCGAATGTTTAGAAGAGGCAGCTGTAAACGAGTCAAGCCTCCAAAAAGAGTTTCTCGAAGCCGCCATAGCCAAATTAGAGCAAGCCACACGTCTCAAGCCAGACCTCGCCGAGGCCTTCAGCAACTGGGGGAACGCTCTCTCAGCTCTCGCCAAAACTAAACCCGCAGAGCAGGCCGACCCGCTTTTCGCCCTATCCTTCGAAAAATACTCCGAAGCA
>Ga0209591_10008740_pt1 | contig 11015 bp, 8 predicted proteins | sample MAT01_FD_187207 | JGI IMG/M metagenome (GOLD analysis project Ga0209591, IMG submission 187207) | Freshwater microbial communities from Lake Fryxell liftoff mats and glacier meltwater in Antarctica - MAT-01 (SPAdes) (version 2) | ecosystem: Environmental > Aquatic > Freshwater > Ice > Liftoff...
GTCGTCGGCCAGTTCGATCACCCGCTGGCGAGCGCGTTCGGAAAGATCGCCTTCTGCATCAGCCTGCAGCCGCCAGCAGATCCGCTTGAAGAGGTAGGGGCGGTTGTTGCAGCGCGTGGCCTCGCCGAATACCTCGGCGTATCGCGCGCGGAGCTGCGGCGTGGTGAGGATTCCGAGTCGTTTGAGTTCCGCGTGGATGTTCATCGCCATGACTGTTCTCCGTCACTCCCGCCCGCGACGGGCGGTACGGCCGTGTCGGGATCGGGCGGAAGGGGACGATCAGTGCGATCATCTTCCGCACAGTCAAGTCGAGAACTCTCGGGTTGTGGATGCTCCCCCGCGGGCATGCTCGCCGCGCGGCGGACGCGAGCGCCGGCCCGGATCTGCTGGCGGTGCCAGCGGTGCAGGGCGGTGGCGAGCGTGGCGACGACCACCTCGCGCCGCTGGGCGGGGGCTTCCGGAGACTCTTGCTGGGACACGAACGGCTCCTTCGCGGGTCAACAGCAACCCGCCAAAGAGCACCTAACCCGTCGGAGGACGGTTTCACGAAGTCAATTCGTCATTCATGCGAACACACGGTTTCCTAGCGGCGGACCCGATTCACTGTGGTCGGCCCGCTCGAATCTGGGCGAGTAGTGATACCGGCGGGAACCCGGTAACTCTGACGCCACCTCGCCCATCCAAAGTCACCTCAACGGCCGCAGCGTCGCCTTGAACATCTGCTCTGTACCGCTCGGATAGGAAGTGAACTCTCTGATTGCTCGAACCGCGCCAGCGCAAGTCAGTGCGCTTCAATGAGGCCACGAAACGACCCGTCACCACGATGTCCAGCAGTCCCAGAAGTCGTCGCTGATCGGAAGCGGACAGCTCTTCGATCTCATAGCCGGTAAACGCCATGAGTGAAAGCCCGCGCTCTCGCACTGCTTCTGCAAGTTGCAGAAGTCCCGAGGCCTGAACAAAGGGCTCACCGCCGGAGAACGTGACCCCTTCGACTGGCATTGCGCGATCGAGAAGTTCCAAGATGTCGTCCACGGTCATCAACGATCGCGGTTGATCTGACCATGTGTCAGGGTTCCAGCACCCTGGGCACGCGAGCGGGCAGCCCTGCGTCCAAAGCACAAACCTCGTGCCAGGGCCGTTCGCTTCACTACGCGGGAGCCAGTGAGCCACGTTGATGGACGCGCGGCGTTTCACCTAGTACACCCGCTTAGTCAGGACCAATCGAACAGCCTCTCCCTCTCTGACTTCTTGAATCCGATAGCCCTGCTTCTTCGCGGCATCGAGCACCGATTGTCGCTGAGCCTCGACGAGACGTCGCCGTTCCTCCTCAAGCCGACGGCGTTCCTCAGCTGCCAGCCGCTGCTCGCGAACGTGGCGATGGTGCTCGTATCGCACCGACACCTGGGCAAGCCACGTTGGGCCGAAGCGTGCTCGATCGAAATCACTCACCATCAGTCGGTAACCAGTCGGCGTGGCCGCGAATCCAACATCGTTTGAAGACGCGCCGATCTGAGACTTTCGAATGATCACCTCGGCCTGCTGCACTCTGGCGTCCCCTCGGTAGCCCACAAGAGCTGCCTGTTCCGGGTGAACCTCCACTTTCTCGGCAGAGAACCCCATGTCCGCCAGAGCATCGAGGAGGCACTCTCGGCTCGTCATTGGTGTGGCAAGCTCCATGTACGCGCTCATGGCTGGCTCCCCGGGCGAATCTGCTGAGTGCTCTTCGCAGCTACGTGGCCTTGCTGATCCGGCTGCTTCCGATCAAGTTTGACGCACCCTGGCGATGCCTCTGCGAGGAGCCTTTCCATTTCACGAACGCAGAGATCGCCCGCGAAGCCGTGGGCCTCCGCCGTGATACGACCCTGCTCGTCGATCCGAATTTCGATTCTGTGTTCACGCTCTGCCATAACGACTCCTACTCGACCACAAGCTTGGCATCCAAACGACGTGATTCCTGTTCGCCAGACTGCACGTCCTCCCACAGCTTTATGGCTAGATAGCGAACGCCTCCCGCATCGTAGAGGACACCAACCGTCGGAAGTGTCTCTGCTGGTACCACCAGACGAGCATCAGCAGGCCGTGACGGTGCGAACTTCCGGCTCTTGTCGCGAGGGGAAGATCTCGTAGACTGCGGACGAAATCTGAACTCTTTTTCCTTCTCAAGCCATGCCGAGTGTTCGCCACCCTTGCCAGCGAATGTGGCAACTGCTTTCCTCAACGCCTCGATCTCATCCTTGAGACCTGCACGCTTCGCCTTCCAATTCGGATCCTCAGCTGCTGTCTTCTCTCCAGCATCAAGAGCCGCCTGTGCCGACTGCTGTTTCTCGATCGCGTCCTTTCGCTGCTGCTGGATATCTGCAAGTTCCCTCTGACGCCGGCGTGTATCATGCTCCCACACCGTGCGTTGCTCGGACTCCTCCGCCTTCAGGCCGTCGTGCTCTACGCCATCCGCGAACTCATCGATCCGGCGAGTGAGATCCGCCAACCGATCGACCAGCGACGAAGCCTCGGAAGCAAAGAGCGAAGAAGGATGAGCCTTTTTCAACTCCGCTAGCTCATTGTCAAGTCGTTCCCAACCGGTGTGAAACCCCATCGCTTGCGCGGCAAAGGAAGTGAGCTGTTCCTTGAACCCCTTGCTCTTGTTGTGCGACTGCTCTAGCGCCTGCTGCAAACCAGACACCCGGTCGGCAAACACCCGATCGATCTGCGACCATTGATCGTAGAGTGGCGACTTGCGGTTGCTGGCAGGCAACTTCGGTGGCACAGCGGTCCATGTATACACGACGGTACGCGCCAACGCTGTTGGGCTCGGCAGTGCGGATGGTTGACAGGTGAGCACATCAACGATTTGTTCGCACTGCATGGAGCCGCAAGGCACCGGATGGCGCTCCACGCACGCGACAGCAGTCTTCGCGTCGGGCAAGAGGATCTCGCCTGAGAGATCGCCCAGCTTCGCGTCAAGGCGAAGCCGCCACTCAGCTGGTGTTGTTGACAGCAGCGATTCAAGGCTCCTCCGCTGCGCGCCATCCAAGCTGAGAATCACGCGGCGGGAGCCCACCTGCCATTCCATCAAACCGCCTGCTGGCGAAAGCGATGTTCTGGGCAAGCCAACCGCCGCCCACAAGATCTCACACCCCGCAGTTGCCAATGACTCAAGCGACTGCAGTGTTGCGCCGCGAGGAGGAGTCAACAGTCGACGACAGCTCGCTGGGGGATCACCATCCGGGCACACGCAGGCGAGTGTCCCTTCCAGCGGTTCAGCCGCATGGGCAAGCTTTACCGATCCGGAGCGGGGCGCAGGTGCGTCAAACGCTCGATCTCTAGGTGGTCGAAACCCAAGCGGGTCCTTCTGGCCAGCCTCGGTCCATCCCTCGTCAGCCGCCTCGTGCCACCACCAGTGAAGCACCAGCGCACGCAGCGAAGCCGCCTGCTCGGTGTTGAGCGAAAGACACCAACCTTGACCGGAAGCCGAATCGCTGAGCCAGATGGCCGCGATATCGCCATCGGATCCGAGAGCGGCCGTAAATGGCAGGTTTGCAACGCGACGAATCAGCACCTTGGCCTTCGGGCGATCGCGCAGACCATGATCTTGCTGTCCTTCACCGAAGCCGGGCTTTGCCAGGACGTACACCCTGGCTCCTCGATCTGCAGCATCGCACATCGCTTTCAACACAGGCGCGGGTGCATGGTCGCCAAGCACAAACAGCTGCGATGGCTTGGATGCACACCTAGAGAGCCACTCCTGCTCGGCTGGGCCACCAATCTTGGAGAGAGGCGGGGATGCCTCACTGATGGACTGCGTGTGTGATTTGGCTACACGCTCCCAGCTGATGTGGAGACGCTCCCCCGAGCGATCACATCGAGGGTCCGGCGGCTCAAGACGCCGTGAAACGGAGTTGATCGGTCCGCTCATTGAACTCATTGGCGACCCCCTTTGAACCAAGCCTCAAGCTCTTCGGGCAGGTTGCCAATCTGCTGGCGTGTCGCGAGCAAATCGCGCCATCGCAGGGGTTCAGAGATCGTGTACGGTCGGCGCGCAGCGGGCTGGGCCCAGAGCGGGCTGTCTGACATGTGCCATGCCACAGGAGAAGCGTCGCCGGCGATCAACAAGTAGCGAGCGTGGGGCCAGCGAGAGGTCTGGTTGCCGAACATGTCCCGATACCACTTGGCGTCCTGACCAAGCACACCCTTGAGCTTGTCGCCATGCTTGGGATCATCATGATCTCGCTCTGTCCAGACCTGCACTGCGCAACTTGGGACCAGTGAGCGGATGGCATCGCGCAGTACTTTCAGGGACTCGAGATGCCAGTCGTTCCGTACATATCGATCGCACAACAGAATCCGGTTCGGTCGCGTGCCAGTGAGGAGTCGCTCAGCGAGTTCACGCATCGACCACGTGCACTGTCGGGGGATGTCAATCACGGACGAGTTCACCTGCGCGTCGGCCTGAGTGGCCCACCGTCGTGCCTCCAGGTCCGAGGGCAAAGGCTTTGTGGGCGCAAGATCGACGCCCGCAGCGATTGCCCAATACGCCGCTCGGTTTCGGTCAAACCGCTCACACAGATCAGCGTGGCCTGGTAGCACCGGGGCGTGCTCTTCCAAAGGAGTCCCGCCAACCGACTCGGCGTACGCCGCCACGACCTCTCGTCGCGTCATGTATCGATCCTGACCAACCAACCGCTTTGCGAGTCGCTGGTCGCTCCATGCCTGTGCGTCGTTCCTATCCACTGGTCCGACTGGCACATCTGTCAGCTGCGCTGCCTGAAACCGGCCCCGATTGGGCACCTCTACATTTTCCAATTCTGTCGAGTACGCGAAAGTGTCGAGTGACGCCTCAGGCACGGCCGAGATCCGAACCGCCAACCGTCGCTTGTCGGGAAGCCAACGGCCAACGTTTCGCAGGTGGGTATCAGCCCACTGGCCAATCAGGTGCCATCCATCGATTGCCACAGCGCTAGACAACTCGTTGATCGTTGAGAGCTCTGGTCGATTTCGCCCGCCGAAATCGAGCTCTCCCTCCAACGACCACTCGCTCGATCCCTTGACAGGGTCGATTATCCAGCGGAGCAGGCAGGGAGGATTCGCCCGTGGATGCAGCACGACTTGTGGTTCTCCCTCGCCAGCCGGAAGCTCCCGGAGCTCGAACACTACCCCTGACTCGATGGCCGATTCAGTCAGTTCCTTCAGCTTCGGTCGAACCGGGATCGGCGAAGTCGTGACATCGTTGAACATGTCGGGCCGAATGCGATTCACATGCACGATTCGGAGTCCTGGAAGCGGATGATCCGTGACCCAAAACCCGAAGACTCCTTGCTCAAGAAATGGAGCAATGCCCTCGTTCGCCGTGCGGATTCCTGCAGGACTCAGAAACCCTTGACGATCACACAAGCCGATGACGGCGCACCACGAGAGAATGTTCTTCACGCCAGCATCCGCAATGCCAGGTAGCACTTGGCCAACTACGTGGTGATCGATCGAATTTCCCGAGGCCACGGCGGCGGCACAGAGAGCCTGGAGCTCCGGGCGAGGCTCGTAGAACGCCATCTCGGCGAACGCCGCGAAGCGATGAACACGGATTGGAGTTGTCAGTTCAATCTTCATGAAGCAGTCATCCACGAGCGCGTTGAGTCATGTCGATTCGCTGGGACATCTTTGCCAGAGACTCGAGTTCTGGTACACGGCACCGTTTCTCGAAGTATTCGTGATGCCCAACGATCACGAGCTGCTGCCGAGCACGCGTCACCGCAACGTTAAGGCGGTTCGGACTATCCAAGAAACCGACCCGCCCGGTGTTTCGCATCGCCAGAAAGCAGAGGTCCGCTTCCCGCCCTTGGAAACGATCGACGGTGCCGCAGCGAATCTCGACGTTGTCGATGACAAAGCGGCTCTTCAGATCGGTCCCTGACAGGCGTTGCAGCATCTCGCTCATGGCTCGCTCCTGCTTCGTGTAGAAGCACAAGCACGCAACCTCCCACAGGCGTCCTTCCGGCGGAGGGCGATCTGCAGCCCAGTGCAAGAACTGGCTGACTCCTTCTTCGATGACGTCAAGTTCCTGCTGATTCACACCATCGCCATCGCCACGGACGTCGAGCCACACTCGACGCGCCGGGAGCGTGCTCGCGGCAAAGTTCCATTTCACCTGCTGATCCCGCACAGCAATCGTGTTGGCCGTCTTCAGTGCCTTGTTCTTGTAGATGATGTCGCGTGAGTATGACGCGATATCCGGGTGCATGCGGTGCTGGAAACTGAGGCCCACAAACCGACTCTCGAACACGCCAGGACGTGCTTTCTTCAGCCCATCCGTAAGAGTGCTCCGTCGCTTCGAATGCTCACCGCCAATTCCTTCTTGGACTACTTCCATGATGCTCGGAAGCGCTATGTCGTACACCTCATGCACATAGTCAGCAACCTCGGGCGGATCATCCGGAAGATATTCGTTCAACTGGCCGATGAGCCGCTGCTGTTCGTCGCGCCCATTGAGTTTCAGTTCGTGGATGCGAGTCAGCCTCCATGCCACTTCGCTCGCCCACGACTTTTCGGCTAGCCACTTGCGTTCGTTCTTCTCAAGCTCTTCGGCGGTTCCGATCTCTCGTCCTCGCTCACTGATCGAGGGCAGCCGGCGCTTGAGCGGACGCCGGCGGCGGAATGGCCACAAGTGATCGTCGGCGAGCTTCATCTGTCCGGCCTGCAGGAGGTCACTGGGCAGCAGATGGCACAGCCGCTTTGCCGTAGGCGGGTCCAGCAGCACGAACGTCGCGGCCGCCAGCCACAGCGAAGCCGTCTCGCCATTTAGTACTTCCTCAGCGGAGCACCGGCGGATCCCATTTGGCTTGCCGTTCGGACGTCCCTCGCGGATGCGAACCACCTGCGATTCAGTGTCCGTTCCAGCAAACTCTGACTCAAGCGCGTCAAGAACTGCGGGTTCCCGAACAACAAGCCATCGCGTGTCGGTGTTCTGAAGTGGCCGCCGAGTCAGTCGCAGCCTCAGGACTCGGGCCTCTTGCTGTGCCTTGGTAAACAACTCGCGAGCCTCGCCGACTCCATACGCATTTGGATCCTTGATGAACTCCAGATTCGCCACGAGGTCTCGCCGCTCAGTGAATGGCGGAAGCTGGTGAACGTCCCCAACGATGACGTACTTTTTTGCGAGAAGTGCTGGAACGAAGAACTCGGAGATAGTTGTCTTACTGGCCTCATCAACGATCAAGAGGTCCCAGGGAACGAGCGTGGTGATTGGTCGGTACTCACCTCGCTCGAATCGCTTGTCGAGCTGCGGATGCTTGAGAATGCCAGTGGTGGTGCCGCACGTCAGGTTCGCCGCCATGAGTACCACGTTTTCGGCCGCCGCTTCTCTTTGCTCAGTAGACAGTTCTGCGAAGGACCCTGCTTTGTCCCATGCCTCAACCAGCCTCTTGACTCGCTCGTCCATCTGACATGCAAGCACTTTGTCGTCGACCCGATCCGGATGGCCGATCCGTACCGCATACACGTCGTCGGCAGCCTTCTGAAGCAACTTCTCGAGCGCATTGTCGATCGCCACATTGGTCGATGCACATAGGAGCACACGCTGGCCTCTCCTGATGCACTGGAGTACCAGCTCGCAGATGGCCGTGGTCTTGCCTGAGCCCGGGGGCCCTTCGAGCAGTGCAACATCTGGGGAAGCGAGTGCTTTCTCCACGAAGCGTCGCTGCTCATCGGTCCCATCCCGGGTCGGGGTATCGAGCCATTCCCATTCAATGGGCCCGACGGGCGGGGGATCCGGCCATCGCATCTTCTCCGGGTCTTCACAGAGACGAAGCAGCGCCCGATGCGCGGGCAGTGGTCCCCGCTGCAGTTGCTGCACCGCACGCTGCTGAAGCTCAAGCGCTCGTTTATCGACGGGCAGATACAGGTCCGTATCAGTGGGTGGAAGCCTGTCCAGTCGAAGTTGGAAGTTATCGCGGTCAACTGCCCTCACCTTGAAGGTGGTGGCGACGTCGAACCGTTTCTGTGTCCAAACTGCATCAAGATCGCCGTCGCAAAAGGCGGCGCGAGGGTCCAACGTGCCACCCGAATCTTCGTCCTCATCGCCTGGGTCAGGCGGCAACAACTGCACCCAGTGACCCTCACGACTCGCTTTACCCTGATTGCGCCATCCAAAGCGAACGCCGTTCGATCCCGTCACATATTGGCCCGAAGGCAGCGAGTCGACTTTGAGCATGCCGCCAACGAGCTTGTGCTGGTTCCTGGCAGAATCTTCGACCACGCCATCATCTGGCCAGGCTCGAATCGCCTCAGCGTCGCGGCGCAGGCCGTTCACCAATAGAGGGCCGTTCCCGTGTTTCCCTTCAACGCACACAACATCGCCGTCCTCGTCGCGCCATGCCCGACGGAGTTTCAAGGTGCCTCCATCAGGCAGTTCAAGTTCTCGCGGCTCACCGGGACTCGCTTGCTGTTGAAGTTCGCACGCGTGCCCACACCAGAACAGCATCTCATCTCCCACCAACGACTCGGCGGGAAACACCACGACACCGTCGGAAGTGTGAGACCATGAATCCACGGCGACTTGCCGACTGCGAGGCCGGACGACTGTGAGTGGTTCTCCATCCTGCGGTGTGAGGCCCGCGGGCCAGTTCTTGATGACCCAACCCAACTTCGGGTCACTCAGGCGAAACACGGTGTCTTGCGGGTCGAGCCGAAGCTGGAGCTGGTTTCGAATTGGTTCCCACGGAACCACATACCGGAACTGCCGCTCCTTGGCGATGTCAATGGCGCGGCTGACATACCTCTCGAACGGCCACATAGTCGCTCGGGTCTGCGGCTTGAGCGCGGCAACACGCCGAGCTGGTTCCATCGCGAGAAAGTTCAGCAGGCTCACGTGGCCGCCCTGCCTTCCGGTCGTGCAAACGGATTGCGGCGTTCCTGTTTCAGCACGGGCACAGCGGTGCCGGCATCATCCGGGAGCGGCTCGGCCGGTTCGCTCGATGCAAGGCGGGCGCGAGCCTTGGCCCACTCGCGCAGGCCGTTGATTGCTTCTCGCATGGTTCGCGAGAGCGGATAGGTCGCCTCGATCGCCTTGGCGATGTGCGATGTCGAGAGTTCCTTCTGTGAAGCAAATGCATCGAACATGCCCTCGCGAACGGCTTCCTCCAGTTCGGCACCGGAGAATCCACGCGACAGGCTGGCGAGCTTCGGAAGCTCGAACGCAGCCGGATCACGCCCTTTCTTTGTGATGTGAATCCGCAGAATTTCCTCGCGGGCGTTAGCTGTCGGCAGATCGACGAAGAACACTTCGTCGAAGCGGCCCTTCCGCAAGAGCTCCGGCGGAAGAGCCTCGATGTTGTTCGCGGTTGCAACGACAAATACAGGTGCTTTCTTCTCCTGCATCCACGTCAGGAGCGTGCCGCCGATGCGAGCCGACACCCCGGAATCCAGATCGCCAGAGCTGTTCATCCCCGACAGCCCCTTCTCGATTTCATCGATCCAGAGGACACACGGCGCGAGCGCCTCGGCGACCTGCAACGCGGTTCGGATGTTGGACTCCGATTGGCCCACGATGCCACCAAACACACGGCCGAGGTCGAATCTCAACAGCGGGAACTTCCAGGCAGCAGCGATCGACTTTGCGATGAGACTCTTGCCACAACCTTGGATGCCGAGGAGTACAAGTCCCTTTGGGGCGTCGAGACCCCATTGGCGAGCGCCGTGGCCGAATGCCTTGCCCCGACGGTCCAGCCACACCTTCAGATTCTCGAGTCCGCCTACATCCGCCATCTGGGCGTCGGCTTCAAAGTACTCGAGGATGCCGCTCTGGCGGATCACCCGCTTTTTTTCACCAGACACGATCGAGACGGCGCTGCCATCAAGACGCTTGAGTTCGTGGGCTGCAAGACCAAAGGCGAGGCGGGCTTCCATCACGGTCAACCCGCGTGCCGCTTCCAGCAGGCTGTCATCCCGATTGGCCTTGACTCCTTTGTCGCGTGCCACTTCTTCGCAAACGGTCCAGAGATCATCAGGCCCGGGCAACGGAAGTTCGACGACCGGAATCTCCTTGCTGACTTCGATGGGGAGGCCAGGAACAGGACCGGAGAGAATCAGGATTCGACGCGGCGCTAACGGCAAGCGACACGCCTCTCGCAGTTGGCGAGTGACCTCGTGTCGGCGATCGGAGTGGAGGTAGAAGTGGTGTGCGTCTTCGAGAAGCAGGATCCCGCCTTGATCGCTGTTGACGTGGGCCTTGAGCACCTCCTGGGGGTCTGTCTCGCCCGCCTGAACGTCACTGACCACAGCGTCAGTGTTCATCACGCCGAGTCCGGTCGGACAACTCCAGACCTTGACTGGCAAGCTAGTCTCTTCGGCGAGTTTGGCGATGAAGTGTCTGACTCGCTCCCACTCGTGTGAGACGATCTGAATTGCGCCGGCTCCGGCGTGGGCGAGGGCAGAAATCTCGGCGTAGGGATCGTTCATGGCGGTCGGTTCCCGAAAGCAGGGCTCTTTGAAACGCGCCCCGGCAGAACGCTAACGGTAACACGCCGACTGTCACTCTGTGAGATGTGCCGTAAGCCTGCCAGCCGCCAGGATTTTCGGTGCCTGGCATGGGCATTGATGCCAAAGTGCTCCCAGCCTCAGCCCTGTCGCAGCCGCGCAGTTGATCGAACTGCCGCTCGGTCCAGCGAGCTTGCTGCGAACGCCCAAGTTTCGCCAGCCATGCCCGTTAACCCCCAACCCCGTCCACCCGAGAACGCGAGAGTTTGAGAGGTTTTGGCCGCAATCGTCCCGACACACATGATGTCCGGACTTCATGCCTCTGGACCGGCCTCGAACCGAGAGCGCAGACGCGCGGGGGGCCAAATCGCCAAACGACGCGGATTCTGCGGGGGTTCGGGCCAACCCGCTCGCGCGGGCGAAAGTGACCCACCCGTAAACCAAAACGGCTCCGCCAGAGGCGGAGCCGTTCAGAACTCCCCGACTAGGATTCGAACCTAGAACCTATCGGTTAACAGCCGATCGCTCTACCGTTGAGCTATCGGGGATCT
>Ga0209591_10008743_pt1 | contig 11014 bp, 8 predicted proteins | sample MAT01_FD_187207 | JGI IMG/M metagenome (GOLD analysis project Ga0209591, IMG submission 187207) | Freshwater microbial communities from Lake Fryxell liftoff mats and glacier meltwater in Antarctica - MAT-01 (SPAdes) (version 2) | ecosystem: Environmental > Aquatic > Freshwater > Ice > Liftoff...
GTACTTCTTTTCTCACATGTCCCTTCGCGTCGATGCCATCTTCCGCCGCACGGATCCGACCACAATCCTGGCTCAATTGCATGTTTACCTGTGAGGAAGATTGTCGATGATCAACGATAGACATAGCCTCATGAAAGCTTTCATCGCAGCCGCAAGTCTTGGATTCTCGTTTGGAATTCCCTTGCCTGCGCAAGCCTCGGAGACATTTCCCGCTCAGGTTAAGGAGCACCTCAATTTGGTGTGCGTTCCACAGTGTAACCTCTGCCACAGCAGCAATCCTGGGCTCGATTCGACCTGGGCAACAAGCAAGCTGGGGCCGCAGATGGCAGCGAATGGGGCCTTGAGCAAAGATGCTAAGCTGGGGCCAGTGTTGGACAAGATGCGCGGGCTCGGCACAATGCTGGATGTCGATAAGAACGGTGCCAACGACATTGAGGACATCGCGAAAGGCTTCAATCCCAACTTGGACGGGGAGCCCGTTTGCGATGTGCCCAAGTACGGCTGCGGCGCACATGTCGCACCCCAGAGCCCCTTCAGCAACTGGGGCACACTGCTGGCGGGAGTATTTGTGGGTGGGGTAGGACTCGCGCGTATTCGATTCCGCAAGGGAAAGCACCGAGAGAAAGCCTAATGGGGAGGAAATCCGAAGGCCTGACGTATACTGCTTTAGGAGCTCGAGAGGGCTCGCATCAGCTCTCTTGCTTGTGCCCACGGTCCACCGCCGGGGCGGGCTCCTTGAATTATCGTTCGATGCCTACCGTCTCACTGGATGGTAGGTGGATCTTCTCCAGGCTCACCACTACCCCTACAGGGAAAACATTATGATTGCTCGTAGAAGTCTGTTCAATGCTGCGGTTGTCCTGTTCACAGTTAGCTCAGCCCTCGTCGCCAGTGCTGCCGGGGAACTCAAGAAGATTGGAACGGCTCAGGTTCAGTTCTTCGCGCTCGGACCTGCGGGAATGAAGATCAACGGAGAAACCAACGATCTTAAGGTCAAGGATGCTGACGGTAAGCTGACGCTCATCACCAAAATGGGCACCTTCAGCACCGGGATCGGCCTGCGCGATAGGCACCTCAAGAAATACATGGAAACAGAAAAATATCCCGACGTTAAGCTTGTCGTGGATAAGATCAAGATCAAGATGCCGGCGGATAAGGCGACATCTAAGGGCAGCGTGAAGGGCACCCTGACGCTGCACGGAAAAACGAAGGATGTTTCGTTCGACTACCAAGCCAAGCGCATGGGCAGCGATTATTTGGTGCAGGGAAAGTTCGGCGTGGATATCGTGAATTATGGCGTTGAGCAGCCTTGCTACCTGGGCGTGTGCATGGAAACGGCCGTGAAGATGAAGGCGTCGTTCAAGCTTCGCCAATAATCGTTAGGCTTCGGAGGTGTTGGCGCTCAGCTCGCCCGCGATGGCGGCGATGCTGTGGCGTATGCCTTGGAGCTCGGGTTCTTGCGTGTCCGGATCGTCTGCGAGTGACATGCGGCGATTCAGGCGCCACCATTTGATGGCTTGGTTGGTGACTTGCGGGAAGTACACGCCCACGGCTGTGGCGCCTGCCGAGGAGCCGACGGCGAGTGCCCAACCGATGGGTCCGATGGGGCGGCAGCCGAATACGCCACTTAGGCCCGGGGTTTGAACGATGGCACCCAAGACGGCCGCGGACGCCAGACTGGTGGTGACCACCGTGCGATTGAAGCGACCTGAAACCAGCGTTTGCCCAAGCTGAGTGCCCACGAGTGCCAAGAGGCCCACGGTGCTCGCACGCGGCCGGGAACTGGTGAACCTGCTGGCCATCCAGGCGGTGCCGGCACCGAGGGCGGTGATGGTGGCGCGGGCAGCGATGTCGCGGTTCAGCGGCTGCCCGAGCGAGACATCGGGGCCTTCGTTGGCCAACGAATTCAGCGTGGCTTCGTCCGGCGGGCGCAGCGCAATGGCCATGGCAGGCGCGACATCCGTTAGCAGATTCACCAGCAACAACTGGCGAGGATTCAAGGGTGGCCGGCCATCCACCAGGCCTCCGAGCAGCGTGAACGCGATTTCTCCCAAGTTGCCGCCGACGAGGATCGAGACGGCGTCGCGCACCGAGGCCCACATTGCGCGGCCTTCAGCGATAGCATCCACCAAGGTTTCGATGCGTTCATCGGTGAGTACGATGTCGGCAGCAGCCCGCGCCGCGGAGGTGCTCTGCTCGCCGATCGCAATGCCCACGTTGGCGAGGCGAATCGCGGGTGCATCGTTGGCTCCATCGCCCACCATCGCGACGACGTGTGAAGCGCGTTGCAGGGCGCGCACAACGCGTACCTTCTGGGGTGGGGTGACACGTGCAAACACTGCTATCTGGCCAACCCTGGCGTCCAACTCTTCATCGCTCAAGCGAGAGAGCTCGGCGCCTGACATCACTCGATCATTGCGTAGGAGTCCTATTTCGCGAGCAATGGCCTCAGCGGTGCTCGGATGATCTCCTGTGATCATGACGGGGCGAACTCCGGCGCGTCGCAGGCGCTCAATCGCAGCGGCTGAAGTCGGGCGGACAGGATCGCGGAAGGCTACGAACCCCTGGAAAACCAGGTCATTTACCTGACCCGGCTCGACGAGCGAATGTGGGGTCGCCAGTCGCTCGGCTACCGCCAAAACGCGCAATCCTCGCCGAGCCATGCGGTCGGCTACCTCGTCGAGCTTGGCGCGGGTCTCTCCTTCGAGCGGCAGGATTCGGCCATCGGTTTCAAAATAGGTTGAACGTGGGAGCAAGATCTCAGGGGCGCCCTTAACGCTGAGGAGTGCGCCTACCGCTGATTCACCGAGCACGGCGTGGTAGCCGCGACCCGATTCGAACGAGAGCTCAGCAAGCCTCTGCCAACCCTCGCGACCGAGATCCGGGCGAATGGCAAAGCGCGCTGCGGCGCGGAACAGGGAAGCATCCGTGGGGTCGCCGCCAGATATCAGAGTTTGTGGATCGGGAGCCGCCCGGAGCGCCGCACCTAGAATCGCCAAGCCTCGATCGTAGTTGTCTTCCGTCAGCTCGTGTTCGCCACTCAGATCGGCCACCAAGCTGAGCTCGATGCGGCCCTCAGTGAGCGTGCCTGTCTTGTCCAGGCACAGCACATCCACGCGACCCAGCGCCTCAATACTGCGAGCATTGCGCACTAAGGCACCGCGTTTGGAAAGGCGTTCGGCAGCCGCCAACTGGGCCGCGGTGGCTAAAATGGGCAGCCCTTCGGGCACGGATGCCACCGCCAAACTCACGGCAGAGCCGACAAGATCTTCCAGCTTTCTACCACGCAGCAAGCCCACGCCGATCAGCCCCGCACCCGCGCCGAGAGCAATCGGCCCCGTTAAATCAATCAGAGACTTGAGGCGGCGTTCGACACCTGAACGGCTGGCATCATGGCGCGGCGCAACCGCTCCGCGGCGTGCTTCTGTTTCGTCGCCAATAGCCACCACGATGGCTTTGGCGCGCCCACCAGCGATGCTCGTTCCTTCGAACAACATCGAGCTGCGGTCCGCTACGTGCGCTTCGAACGAAGGCGCAGCACTCTTCTTCACGGGCAAGGACTCGCCAGTCAGTCCGGAGGCATCAACTTCCAACGATTCGGACTCCAGGATGCGGCAATCGGCTGGGACGGCGTCGCCGGGACCCAACAGCAGAATATCGCCACGCACTAGCTGTGCGGCATCCACTTCCAAAACCTCGCCGGCGCGGAGCACGTTGGCACGTCGGCGCGTCGCCTGGGCCAGGTCGAAAATAGCGCGTTCTGTGCGGAACTTTTGCACGCCTCCGACCACGGCGTTCAGCACCACGACGCCGCCCACCATCGCCGCGTCGCCAAAGGAGCCGACGACGGCTGACAATCCGGCGCCCGCTGCCAAGAGGGGTGCTAGGGGATTGAAGAGTTCGTCGCCGATCGCTTCGCCGAGACCTGCGAGCCGCGATTGAGGCAAAGCTTCTTTTCGCGTGCGCTCGCTGGCTTCACGGTGGGAGAGGCCCGTTTCCATGGTGGTGAGCTGAGTGAGAACCCCGCGCGCGTCGAGTGCGTGCCAGGGCGTGCGATCGCGCGGTGCTGGCAGCGTTCGGCGCGCTAACGAAGTCGAACCACGGACGCCATTGGCCATGGAAATGAGCGAGGCTACGCTGACGACGGCGAGCACGCGCCTTCCAGTTAACTGCAAAATGCCGCCGGCAGATACTAAAGCTCCCGCTGTCGCCGCGCCGAGCGCAACGTTCACACTTTGCTTGGAGATTTTCCGAGCGACGACGCAGGCATGAATGATGAAACGCACGTCGGTGAGGTCGTCGCCGCACAAGGCGTGGGCGGCCCAAGGTGTCGGCTCGCCGGTTCGTGTGAGGCCAATCCCAACATCGGCGACCGCGAGCCCCGGCGAGTTGCCGGTTCCCACCACGCACACCACTCGGCCTTCGCGTTGCAGCCTGCGGATCCCAAGCCGCATGCCTTCGCCCTCGCCGATCGTGTCATCCGCGGGAAGGCCCTGTAAAACGCTCTCATCAGTCGAAGCGATCACCACCGACATCTGGGCGGCGTGCGCGGCTGCGATCAGTTCATCAATGCCCGTCTGCGTGATCAGTCGAACCTCCACCAAGGCAACGGCCACCACGCCGTGCGCCAGCGCCAGCACCAAGCCGCCATGCCCCGACATACGGCGGTGCTCCTCGCCGAGGCGGGGTGATAAGCTGGCCCGCACCAAGGGTGCCGGACCGAGTGACCAACCATCCAGCGAGCGAACTTCAATCGCATGTTCGACGTCGAAAAGCGTGCTCACGCGCGCCCGCACTTCGCCCTCGTCGAGCTCAATGTCTTCGGTTGCGATTTCGCCGACAACGAAGCGATCGCGAGCCACAAGATCTCCTTGCAGCACCAGGCAATCAACACGATCAAGCCGGCGCAACACGTTGGGGTTCTTGACGAGCACACCGCGACGAGAAAGCGTTTGGCTGAGCCCCGCGGCAAACACATCGCGACCGATGCGCGCGGGCCTGGGCAGGCCGCCAAAAAGCGCCGCGACGGCGCGCGGCACGCTGCGCGTTGTGAGGAAGCTCACGGCGAAACCACCCAGACCGACGAGCCAGGCGCGATCCGCATACTCTTCGATGGGTCCGGGAGGGAGCGGGCGGGGCCGTGGTTCGGGCGATAAAACAGCAGGATCGTAGGCTACTGGCGTCCCTGCCAGCTCCGGCTCGCGCTGCTCCCACACCTGATTGCGACCTCGCTCTTCGCGGAGCAGAGCCGTCTTGTGGCAGAGCTCGACGAGCGAACTGAGCGGCCGCTGCCCGAGACCTAGCGTTAAGCCGCCGGCCATGCCCAGAGCCAGATCGCTGCGCTCAAATCCGAAGCGTTCGTCCAGGCCTCGACGCAAACGGGGTGTCGCACGCACGACAGCGATCACGCTTGCCGTCCCACTCATGATCATGGACGGCGGAAGAGGTGTTAGCTTGAGGCCTAATCCCACCAGCAATCCCAGCAGATCGGCTGCAAGCTCCAGCGTCAAGCGTTCCCCGGGCTCACCATCCGCGGGGTGGTCGGCATCCCGCTCTTCGAAGGCCGCGCTGCCAAGGCCCGCACTTCTTTCTGCGCTCTCAACGATCTGGCTTAAGCGTTGTCGCGAATAGGCGCCGTCTTCAAACGCGAACACGACGCGCTGGGTGTAGGGATTGACTTCGACGGAAGAGAGACGGCTGAGCTGTTTCGAGTGCTCGCGGACGCAGCCCTCGAACAAGGCGTATTCTTCGCGACCCAGTTTCTTAAATTCGACGTGGGCGCGGTTTCGCCCCATCCAGGCTCGCCGTTCTCGTCCGCCCAAGTGCTTGACGGCCGTTGAAAAGAGCTCTCGCAGGCGCATGGGCTCTCTTCGATAGCAGGGGCAGGGCTCACCGCAAAAGGGTTTCAGTCTTGCCCGCGCCCGAAGGGGGCAGTACCAAAGGCAGCCGATGGTTGCCGACATGCCCGCTCCTTCCTCCGAGACGGCCCAAGCGCTCACCGAGCGCCTCCTCGGGGCCCAGCGCGGCTTTCGTAGCGATGTGGCTCGCCTGATTGAAGGGCTGGCCGGAGGCGAACTAGTGATCCCGCTCGCCAAAGATTTGCCGGAGATCCCAGAGGGCGAACGCGTCGAGGTCCATGAATCGATCGAAATCTCGCCGTATCTTCTGATGGACCCCGAAGGCGGCGCGTTCTTCGTCGTGTTTTCGGAGGCGGGGCTGTTTACCGCCATGGCCAGCGAGAATGCCGGCGAGGACGTGCGTTATTGCACGATGCCGGCACTCCAAGCGTTGCACATGGCCCTGGATGTCTTGGACAACAAAGATGTGCGTGGCCTGGTGTTGAATCCTGGTCATGCTTCGGAGCTGGTCCTGCGTCGCTCGGAGCTCGCCAGTCTCGTCAACGGCACCGCCATCCCGTTGGTCGGCTACGTAGGAGAATTCTTGCCGTCGGATGAAGAGGGCACGATCGTGGCGGACGGCGCGGCGGCTCCTCCTGAGGCCTTCGAGCACAGGATCCAACAGGTCGTTCAGAGTTTTGCGAGCCTCAGCGGCTATGCGCTTTCATTCTGCTTCAACGCGGAACGCGACCTAGAGCCGCACTGGGTTCTCCGCATTTTCGTCCAAGAGGCGAGCGCCGATCGCCAGGAAATTTCCAGAAATCTGTTCGAAAGCGTCGAAGGCGCGGTGCCCGCTCCCGGCTACTTCGACGTGGTGTTTGAGAGCCGTGGACCCGAGGCTAGGTGAGCCTTGTTGCCGTTGCTCAGCCTCCGCCAAGTTGAGAAGAGTTACGGTCATGTCCGTGCGCTCAAGGCACTCGATCTTGAAGTGATGCCGGGCCAGATCCTGGGCTTATTGGGCCCGAACGGCGCCGGGAAGAGTACTCTTTTGCGCATGGTCATGGATATCGTGCGGCCCGATGCTGGCACGATCGAGCTGTTTGGGCAGCCGCTCAGCCGAGCCTCGTTGGAGCGAGTCTCCTATTTGCCCGAAGAGCGCGGGTTGTATCGCAAACAATCGGTGCTCGACGTCTTGGTTTATTTGGGGACGCTCAAGGGGCAAAGTCGAAAGCTGGCGGCGACGCGTGCGCTTCATTGGCTGGAGCGAGTGTCACTGTCGCACACGGCAAAACTGCAAGTGGAGCGCCTCTCCAAGGGCATGAGCCAGAAGGTACAGCTCGTGGCGGCCTTCATGGGTGAGCCGGAGCTCTATGTGCTTGATGAGCCATTTTCTGGGCTCGATCCGCTGAGCTTGCGGGAAGTGCGAGCGCTGATCGCCGAACAACGTGCACTCGGGAGAGGCGTCATTCTTTCCACCCACCAGATGAACGAGGTCGAAGATCTGTGCGATAGCATCGCGCTCATTGACCGTGGCCAACTCTTAATTTCAGATTCGATTAAGAATGTGCTCGGCGCCCAAGTGAGCAATAGCTATCGCGTTCAGTGTCCAGACGATTTGGCGGAATTGCCTCAGAATGATCGCCTTGGGCCGCTGGTGGTGGAGCGCGGGGCTGCTCCGAACGATTGGTTGATCACACCAGCTGGCCCGGCGTTGGCACACGAAATCCTGAATTTCATGCTGGCCTCGGGCATGCGGATTGAAGCTTTTTCACCAGTCCAAGCGACGCTCGAGCAGACCTTCTTGCGCGCGCTTGAGCAAAGATTGGTTTAGCGCATGCAGTGCTTAAAGGTCTTTGCTGTCGCTCGGTTCGAGTTCCTATCTGTGGTGCGGCGCTGGAGTTTCCTGGTTGTCACCGTGCTGATGCCGCTCTTCCTGGGCCTGGGCTTGCTGGTCGTTGGTGGCTTACAGAGTGAGGCATTCAGTCGGCGTGCTAACCTCGCGGCAACTTATGCGCTTGTCGATGAAGGGCGCACCCTCGGTGAGTGGAGCCAAGAACACGACGCGCAGATCCGGTTCGTACGGCTTAACACCGAGGGTGAGGCACGAGCCGCGCTTCAGGCTAGTCAACTCTTAGGCTTCTTTGTGTTGCCGGCCGAATATCGCAGGAATGGGCGTGTTCAACTCGTGGTGCTCGGCGCCGATCCCCTCGACGAGCTCTCCACCAGGGTTGCGGAAGCGCGACTCGCTGACCTCCTGCGGGCGCAACTCTTGAAAGATAGGCTGGAGCCCGAGCTCGAGGCCCTCGTGATCCATCCGCTCCGCGTGGAGCGAAGAACGCTCTCAGAAACGGAGGTGAGTGGCACCGAAGCTGTCGATTCGGGAACAGAACTAGCAACGCTCGCGGTCCCGATGCTGGTGGCTTTTCTGCTCACGCTAGCGCTCATCGGTACGTCTTCTTACCTCTTGCAAGGACTCGGCGCCGAACGCGAAAACAAGGTGATTGAAGTGTTGCTCGCGTGTGCCCGCGCCGATGAAATTTTTCTAGGCAAGCTCTTAGGCCTCGGTGCAGCGGGCTTCGTCCAGTTTGCGGTTTGGGTCTCTCTTTTGTTGGTGGGATTGAGCGTTGCGGCATTCAGCTTGGCGTCGGGCGCGTTTGAGGTGCCTTGGCGAGCGCTCTTCATCGGAGGAGCGTTTGTTCCGCTCGGCTATTTTTTCATTGGCAGTTTGATGTTAACTACTGGCTCCCTCGGGAGCAATGTGCGCGAGAGTCAGCAATATGCAATGATCTGGGCGTCACCGTTGGTGTTGCCCATGACGCTCCTCGGCTCGGTGCTGTCCGAACCCGATGGCCGACTCGCCACTTTCCTCTCGTGGTTTCCATTCACTTCGCCGGTTGCGCTGGTGCTCCGGCTTTCACTCAAGAACGCCCACGTGTCGCTGTGGGATGTGCTCGGTGCGGCTGGCGTGTTGTTGCTGTGCACGTGGGTGTCCGTCACTCTGGGAGCGCGCTTGTTTCGTGCGGGTTTGTTGATGAGTGGGTCTGCGTTTTCCTTTCGGTCGTTTCTGAAAAAGACGAGTTTAAAGTGACCGAAGGTCCGCACCCCGACATTCGACCTGATCTGGTTGCCATCGGTGGCAATCGGTTGAGTCGCATCGAGCGCGCGCAGATCGGGTTTGTCCGGCGCACCTTCGATCCAGGTTGGCGTCAGGCGTTGATCCGGTGGTGCCAACGTCGCCTGGGCTCGACCTGGATTCATTACTGTACTCGCCATCTGCGGCATGTTCATGGCCTTGAGCGGCTTCCTCCGTTGGAGCTCAGCAAGAGCTACTTGTGCGTGTCCAATCACCGCAGCTTTTTCGATATGTATGTCGTGACGACGGAGCTCGTGCGCCGTGGTTTGGCTCACCGCATCGTTTTCCCAGTCAGAGCCAAGTTTTTCTATGATTCGCGGCTGGGGCTCCTGGTGAACGGTGTGATGAGTTTTTTTGCGATGTACCCGCCTATCTTTCGGGAGCGGAGGCAGGCAGCGCTGAACCTTGCGAGCTTAGATGAGCTGGCTTGGTTGCTTCGGCATGGCGGGATTTTCGCGGGATTGCACCCGGAGGGGACGCGCAAGAAAGACGATGATCCGTACACTTTTTTGCCGGCCCAACGCGGTGTGGGCAAGGTGATTGCGAATTCTCGAGTGACGGTGCTGCCGGTGTTTGTGAATGGGCTCATCAATGATCTGCCCAAGCAGGTGAGCAGCAACTTTGACCGAACGGGTAACCCAATCAATATCGTTTTTGGCAGCCCGATTGATTTCACGGATCTATTCGCCGAGCCTTCAAGCCCCCAACAGCATCGACAAATCGTCGAGCGTGTGATGAGCGAGCTCGGCCGTCTAGGTGAAGAAGAGCGGTTGATTCGCGCGGCAAGCGCGGGCCGCTAACCTAAGGTTTGAAGGAATGTGGCGATCGCCTTGGCTTCGGCGGGCGGCAAATCAGTGAAGCTGAGACCCATGCCCGGTGGAAGATCGCGATCCGCTCGAAAGGCGCGCGTCCAGCGTACAATAGCGCTCACCTGCAGAGGTAGACTCTGCTCAGCCAAGAAGATTCGGATGTCTAGAGTTTCACCCACGAGCTTGAGTGCGTGGGTCGCTATAAAGATCCCGTGCGTTGACAGATTCTCTGCCATGCCCGAATAGAACTTTTGAGCGCTGCCGAGGCCTACATCGAGGTCCACACCCTGGCGCTCGTCGGCGCGACGTTCGACGCCGGTCGGACTGACGCCCGCTCCCGTCGCTTGGGGTGCGCGGGTGTCGCCATTGGTTCCGGTGCCGTTGTGATGGTTGGCCAAAATCCCTCAGGGAGTGCAGTCGTGTGGGTGCCAAGACGGCCAACTCCTGGGATCGCTTTAGCGTTTACGTAAGTTTGTGCTGCCGATGGCCGTATTTCAGCGCAACAGGTTGGGCTCAGGGGGCTCGATTAGACCCAGGGTTGGATCCCAAGCTCCGGCCGCCGCGCGCGCCAAGCGCGGGCTACCTGAAGCAATAGGTACAGGCTGAGCAACACGAAGATCAGCAGCAGTGCGACACGCGACAGGTCGGCCACAATGATGGGTAAGCTCAACCGTTCAACAAACGGTGTGAGCGCTAACAATAGAGTTCCGGGTAGAACCGCCCATTTCCAAAGCCAGCCACCCAGATCTCTAACGCTCGCACTCCGCACAGCCGCCCGGACCAAGAGGGCGGCTGAGAAGAGCAGCAGGCTCTTGCTCCAAAATAGCGCGATGCTAAGGCCCTCGCTGAGTAGGTTGGGTGCGCCGAGGCCAATGCCAGCACTGCTCCAACCACCTAAAAAGAAGACCGCACCGAGCGCTGCCAGCACACTCAAGAAGAACCAATCGACGAGGCTAGGCAGACGCGTTTCGCCGCGCAGATGTGCGAGGGGCAAGCGCGTGAGTTGGGGGGCGTAGCTTGGCACCAAACAAACAAAATAGAGACCCAGCGCCGCCAGGGAGAGCGGGCTAGCGAACGCATTCCAACGCCAAATCAGCGCTTCCTGTCCGTTGGCGACCCGCGCCAAATCAAAGGTACCGATCCGGAGCGCCACATGCCCGAGAGCTGCGAAGGCGAGGCATAAATGCGTTAGCGAGAAGAAACCAGCTTTCAGGGCCTCGCGGAGTGACCAGGAA
>Ga0209591_10008744_pt1 | contig 11013 bp, 10 predicted proteins | sample MAT01_FD_187207 | JGI IMG/M metagenome (GOLD analysis project Ga0209591, IMG submission 187207) | Freshwater microbial communities from Lake Fryxell liftoff mats and glacier meltwater in Antarctica - MAT-01 (SPAdes) (version 2) | ecosystem: Environmental > Aquatic > Freshwater > Ice > Liftoff...
CAAGCAGGCGCACAAGTGAGCCTAGTTAGCCGAAATCCCGATCGCATTCTTAGCGAATTACCCGCAGGTAGCAGGGCCAAAGGCTATGCAATTGATTTAGGTGATATTTCTCAAGTTGGGGCTAAGATCCAAGCAATCGTTGCCGATATGGGCGGCGTGGATATTGTGATTAATAACGCAGGCATGGCTTATATTGGCGAATTGATCGATATGCCACTGGCTGAATGGCAAAAGTTATTCGATCTAAATCTGACTAGCGTATTTCAATGCTTGCAGGCTGTATTGCCATCAATGCGATCGCAAAAAAGCGGCACAATTATTAACGTCGCTTCGATCGCTGGCAAACAAGGTTTTCCAAACTGGGGGGCATATTGTGCCAGTAAATTTGCTCTACTAGGTTTGACTCAGGCGATCGCCGCCGAGGAGCAGCCCTATGGCATCAAGGTCATGTCCATTTGTCCTGGCTCAGTCGATACGCCACTATGGGATACTCTGGGCGACAAAGTGCCACCAAGTTTTAATCGAGCTGCTATGCTCCGACCTGCCACTGTTGCCGAGTCGATCATGACATTAGTAAATCTTCCCGATGACGCAATAATCAACGAACTTGTACTAATGCCCAATGCAGGGACTTTCTAGTAAACCCAAAAGTTAGTGTTGCGGTGCTTCGCACCGCAACACTAACTTTTGGATGGGAAAAAAGTATGTCTTGCGGATGGAATTAACTGAACCTTAACCCCAAAAAGACTAAGCCATGAAGGAATAGTTTAGAATTATGTAGGGATGTTAAATCACAGTTGAAAAAGTTCAATCTATTGAGAAAAGCAATAACTTCCACAGATCTGCGACTATGGGAGAATATATATTAAATTTTACAGTTTGAATTGCGAGTCAAACACCTTTTTATGTTGGTGGATTTTGATCTGAATCAAACAAAAAATTTTGATGTTTAATTACTGCTTTCTCGGTATTTTTTCGACTTCCTCAGTTTTAAATTAATTCATTGGATATTTAGTAAGTATCACACCATGACGATCAGTATATCTCGCCCTCTTAGCGACCTTTCCGCAAACGATTCAAAAACCGCAAAAGTCCTCGAATCTCTACCCACTAGAAAAGCAATTTCGCAAATTATTCGCGATCGCGTAATCGCGGCTGGCGATCCTTTTTTTGCCAATGACACAATCGCTCATCATATTAGCGATATCGAGCGAGAGGAGCTAAAAAAAGAAATCGAAGGCAAAATGCAAGGTGTTTTTGATTCGTTGATTATTGATACTGCCAACGATCACAACACCAAAGAAACGGCTCGTCGGGTAGCCAAGATGTATGTCGATGAAGTCTTTAAGGGGCGTTATCATCCGATGCCCAAGGTTACCGATTTCCCCAATGCCAAGGAACTTGACGAAATCTACACCCTTGGACCAATTACAGTGCGTTCAGCTTGTTCTCATCACTTTGTCCCGATTGTTGGTCAAGCATGGATTGGTATCGTCCCTAGCGATCGCGTAATTGGCATCTCCAAATTTAACCGCGTCGTGGATTGGGTAATGAGTCGCCCACATATCCAAGAAGAAGCAGCGATCATGGTCGCCGATACGATTGAAGATTTGATTAAGCCCAAGGGTTTAGCCTTTGTGATCAAAGCTCAGCATATGTGCATGACTTGGCGTGGAGTCAAGGAACCTGAAACCAAGATGGTCAACTCGATCGTGCGCGGTGTATTCCGACAAGATGCATCAATGAAAAAAGAATTCTTTGATCTCATTCGCGCTCACGGCTTTGGCGATTCCTAAAGCGCCTTACGCTTAACTAAACCCCAGAGATTAGATTCAGCACGATGTGCTGAATCTAATCTCTGGGGTTTAATTTGTGATAGCTAGCATCTATAGTATTTTATGTAGCAATCCTAAATGAATTGTGAGCGCGCGTCCCAAAGGGGCGCACTCTCACACTCTTTTGGTTTTACAAATGATTTAGGATGGCTACAGAACAATTTATATTTAAGATGATGAAAAATTGGCTGAAGCGATCTTTTAATTTGATTTTTTGTATTGCGATCGCAAGTTGTCTAAGCCTAAGCATATTGCTAGGAAATGTATTTGGTGAAGACCAATCTGCACAAGCCAAACTTACCGATGACTCCTATGATGGCAATATATTTGCTCTCTATGGTGGCAATGGCTCGATTGTGCCACCCAAGATTAGCTTGGCTCAATCCCTTGAGAAAGGTCGGGCTTCGATGTTGGTTTTTTATGTTGATGACAGCGCTGACTGCAAACGATTTTCGCCAATTCTTAACATAGCTCAAGGCTTTTATGGCAAAACAGTTAGCCTAATTGCCGTTTCGGTAGATAGCTTAGATCTCCAAAAGCAGAAATATGCTCCCACTGAAGAAGCCTACTACTACAAAGGCACTGTCCCTCAAACGGTTCTAATTTCTGGCGATGGCAAAGTTGCTTTCGATCGCGAAGGGCTTTTTGGATTTGAAGAACTCGACTCAGCACTACGAGATCTGCTCGATCTCCCTGATGCGCCTCCTGAATTAAAATTCCGTAAAACCGATAAAGTCATCAACGAATTAAATCCTTAGGAAACATCACCCCTAGCCCCTCTCCTTGTAAAGGAGAGGGGAACCAGAGAAATTATCAACCTCTTTTTTATATGGCATTAGATCCAGAAATTATTACTTCAGATTTAGCGATCAATGAAGATCTTGTTTTAGATCTAGATTTGGATCTAGATTTAGTACGTCAACAGTTAGCCAAACGCGCTCAGCAGTTATCAATTCCCCAGATCGAGAAGCATTTATTCTTGTGTGCCGATCAGACCAAGCCACTTTGCTGTCAAAAAGAAATCGGTTTGCAAGCATGGGACTATCTCAAACGGCGGATTAAAGAGCTTGACCTCGAAACAAAAATCTTTCGTACCAAGACTAATTGCCTACGTGTTTGCGATCGCGGTCCAATTTTATTAGTCTATCCCGATGGGGTTTGGTATCACTCGGCAACCGCAGAGGTACTAGAACGAATACTTCAAGAGCATATTATCGGTGGTCAAATCGTCTCAGACTATGCATTTGTTACTCCCAGCTAACTCCAGATAAGGCGGCGCGAAGCGCCGCCTTATCTAGGCACTGATTATTGGGAAAGCGCGGCTTTGCGAGAATCAAACAACTGCAAGACAGCACCCTTGATCATCGACATCACGTAGGGATCACAGCTTGCAATTAACTCCTCAGAAGTCAAGTTACCCTTAAAAAATTCCTTAGAAAGATTTAACATACGTTGCATTTCCGCGAAGCCTATGGATTTCACCATAAAAGTTGCCACAGGTGAATTTTTTACATCGTAGCTAGAGTCAACCGTTCGTCCTTTCTCTAGAAGTTCTAGAACTTCAGCTTCAATCGGAGTTGCAGGGCTATATGGAGACTTGATTTCTGGAAGAAACTGTTCTAGTCCCATCACTGGCTTCTCTTCGATGGGCAATTCTCCCATCATGGTAGAGAGTGAGATGTCACGGGCAATCCGAAATGATAGCGCTTCTAAAACTGCGATCGAAGTCAGTTTTGTTCCTAAATACAATCTTGCCACCTCCAGATTTTGCTTGGTTTGGGCAAGTAACTTGTAATAGGTTTTCTCGCTTGGCTCATTTCGATAGCGTCGAAACACAATTTCGGGGAATAAGAAGTTCATAAACCCTTCCATCTTTTGGATAGAAACTCGATATCCATGCACACTATAGGAGTTTACATTCTTCAGATCGTGATTAGTCTCTGGAATCAAGTTCCAAGTGTTGTTTAGAAAACGTGATGAATTAGGACTAGCAAAGTTTTCGACATCGCGATTGGCTAGACGTACTGACCTCTTAACGATTTCAGCAATTTTTTGATCATTCCAGCTCAATTGAAACTCTTCATTGGCAATAACTAATCGCCCAAACAGTAAGTCAGAACAAGTCAAACCAGAGTCTAATTGCGGGCGAAACGGAATTGTTGCTTCGATACAAGCTGCTATTTCGGTCAGCCTAGATAAAGGAAGCATACTTTCTAAGGCTTTGATCGCAATGAGCGCACTAAGAAACTCATTTTGTCCAGACATTGGTAGTAGAGGCTGCCCATGCTTAAACCCAAACAGCATCGTTACCATTTTAAAAATTATGTCTTCTTGCAGTTCAGGCGGATCGAGAATAACTAGTTGCTCGCGATCTTGTTTGATATAGGGAGAAATGTAGCGACTAATATTGACACTGATACCTTGATCGACTTGTACATACACCAGATCATGAAATATTGCTGATATTACTTCGATCGCATCCCCCCCTTCGCCAACCTCAAAAATATGATTGGGCGTATGAAACGATCGCCAACGACCAGTCATGGTCTGAATGATCAAATTGGAGATTTTAGTCAATTGCTCTTTGTCAGCTTGACCATCTAAGTCTGCGATCGCTTTTGTTAAGCAATCTAGACATTTTTGTTTATCTTTTGCAGTACTCATCCAATCCTCTCCGCATTTAACGTCTTCGTATTTACAGCGTTTTACCGAGCATCTCAACCATAAAATGCTGGTGAAAATCTAAAAATTCAGTGATTATCACCTAATAATTTACAATTAATTTATTGATATTTGTCTAAGCGAAAGGCGCTGTAGGCTCTGTATTGCATGAAACTTAAACCGATTTGTATTGATGACTGATTGGATTTATATAATTTTGCTTGAATTTTTAATTAAGTCAAAAAATGGAAAACGCGAAGCATCGCCCATCCATAACATATTAATACGGCGCTTTGAAGATGACAGAAAATCTAGCATAGTCTGTTTATCAATAGGCGTAAGTAGGTGATTTTCTACCCCATTACTCATAATCCATTAAGTTTGAAATTATGTATATCGTCAGTTTGGCTTGCAATCGCTAGTAAACCAAAACTATCGCACTGCCCCTAGTTTCTAGATTTTGCGATATTCTTAAACTAGAGATATTAAAAGCTAGCGCTAGGCAATAAATAGGTGGACATAATTAAATACAAAACCCAAAAAGCTGTGGCGCACGCGCAGCGTGCGCCACAGCTTTTTGGGTTTGGATTATTTACTACGTCCATCTACTTAACTTTTAATATTTACTTTTAATATTTTCTTGGATGTCGCTCTTTTTTGAGTAGGGGAAAAAACTTGTCATTAACAATGTCACAACGAATCAGCGATCGCTTGGTACTATCCAATGGCATTGTCGTCTTAGTAACCGAAAACCCAACGGTTGACATCATCGCAGCGCGGTGCTTTTTTGCAGGTGGTGAGCGCGTCCAAACCGCCTCGAAGTCAGGACTAACTCATTTAGCCGCATCCCTGATGACCAGAGGCACTGAGCGCTATTCTTCCTTAGAAATAGCCGAACAGGTGGAGTCGATTGGTGCATCTCTGGGGACAGAATGCTCAAGCGATTATTTTTTGCTGTCATTGAAAACAATTTCCTCAGATTTTCATGACATGTTGATGCTGGGATCAGAAATTTTGCGATCGCCTAGTTATCCCGATAGCGAAATCGATCTTGAAAGAAGGCTGACGATTCAAGCGATCCGATCGCAACAGGAGCGACCATTTACGATCGCATACGATTGTTTGCAACATCTAATGTATGGGGATCATCCCTATGGATTTTCTAGTCTGGGGACAGAGGCTACGGTTAGCCAGCTTACTCGTAATGACCTCGTTGATTTTCATCAGACCTATTTGCGACCCGATCAAATGGTGGTGAGTATTGCAGGCAAGATCTCATCTGAGCAAGCGCTCTCCCTTGTGGGTGAAGCCTTTGGCGACTGGAAAAGCCCCAATCAGCCACCAGTCATTTCTACGCCTACACCACAATTTCAGCCGCTATTAGTGACCCATGAGCAGGATACGCAACAGGCGATCGTGATGATCGGCTATCCTGCACCATCGGTTAGTTCACCTGACTATGCAGCTCTGAAGATGATCTCGACCTACTTAGGTAATGGGCTATCAAGTCGATTATTTGTCGAGTTGCGAGAAAAGCGTGGGCTGGCTTACGAAGTTTCTGCTTTTTATCCCACACGTTTAGAGGCTTCACAATTTGTTGCTTATATGGGAACTGCCTCACAAAATACGGGTACGGCTCTAGAAGGTTTGCGCCATGAGTGTGAGCGACTCGCCACAGTGACGATCACTGAAGATGAGTTGGCGATTTGTAAAAGTAAGTTATTGGGGCAATATGCGCTTGGTAAGCAAACCAATGGTCAAATCGCTCAAGTCTATGGATGGTATGAGGTGATGGGCTTAGGTTTGGAGTTTGATCGCCAATTTGTGGAAACCATCGAATCGGTAACTAGATCTGATGTCCAGAATGCATCTCAAAAATATTTCGCAACACCTGCAATTTCGGTAGTTGGTTCGGCAGAGGCTTTGAAGCAGGTAAACTAGCTTTAGGCGGCGCATCGCGCCGCCTAAAAATTTATAATTGATTAAGGAGTACTTTTTTCTGTGTTGAAGCTCAAAAATTATTGGAAAGGTTTGCAGCAAGTTGCGATCGCATTTTGCGTAATGCTGACACTAGTTGGCACACTCTTTGCTCCCGTTTTAACTCAGCCTGCGATCGCCCAAAGTAGATCTCCAGTCGCGATCCGTGCAGCCGCGGTCGAAAAGATCAAAATGCTTAGAGAGCGCTTTGATCGTCTCGAAAAGTTTGTATATGCCGAAAGATGGGTTGATGTGATCACCTATACTCATGGACCATTTGGCGAAATTCGTCGTGAATTAAGAATGATCGCTAGTCAGTTGAGCAAAACTCAACAAGAAGCTGCTAACGATTTGGCGAATAAGTTATTCAAAAATTTTGTACAGCTTGATAATGCTGCGAAAGGTAAAGATGCGATCGCAGCCGAGAATGCCTTTAAAAATGCTCTCCAAAATTTTGAGGCTCTCGCTAATTTAGTGAACTAATCAGAAAAGGGACGTTTTACGTCCCTTTTTCGATCATGAGTTTTTTATGCAGAAACCAATTTATCTAGATTGCCACGCCACCACACCTGTCGATGAACGGGTGTTAGAAGCGATGCTGCCCTATTTTCGGGAATCATTTGGTAATCCTGCTAGTTCTGGTCATTTTTATGGATGGGAGGCTGAAGCGGCGGTCAAATTAGCGCGTGAGGCGATCGCTGATGCCATCAAGGCAACACCCGAAGAAATTGTCTTTACTAGTGGCGCAACCGAGGCGAATAATCTCGCGCTCAAGGGTGTGGCTGAGACCTATCACCAAAAAGGGCGGCATATAATCACCGTTCAAACCGAACATAGCGCCGTGCTTGATCCCTGTGCTTATTTGCAATCCCTTGGTTTTGATGTTACCTATTTACCCGTCAAAGCTGATGGTCTAATTGATTTGCAAGAACTTGAAAAAGCCATTCGTCCCGATACAATTTTAGTCTCGGTAATGGCAGCAAATAATGAGATTGGAGTATTGCAACCGATCGCAAAAATTGGGCAAATCTGTCGCGATCATCAAGTTTTATTTCATAGCGATGCGGCTCAAGCGATCGGCAAAATCCCGCTCGATGTAAACGCGATGCAGATCGATTTGATGTCGCTGACTGCCCATAAAATCTATGGCGCAAAAGGAATTGGGGCTTTGTACGTCCGTCGTCGTAATCCAAGAGTGACCATTGCGCCGCAGTTACATGGTGGCGGACATGAGCGGGGAATGCGCTCTGGTACTCTCTACACACCGCAGATTGTGGGTTTTGCGAAGGCTCTTGAAATTGCGATCGCATCTCAATCTGAGGAGCAACAAAAAACTTTAGCGCTGCGTGAATATCTATGGCAGAGATTAAAAGAATGCGATCGCATTATGCTGAATGGACATCCCACTCAACACCTCGCAGGAAATCTCAATGTGAGTTTTGTCGGTATAAATGGACAAGCTTTAATGCTTGCCTTACAGCCGATTGTCGCGGTCTCTTCAGGTTCTGCTTGTACTTCCGCAAAAACGGCTCCTTCCCATGTGCTAATGGCTTTAGGTCATTCTAAGGAATTAGCCTATGCTTCCATTCGTTTTGGAATTGGCAGGTTTAATACTTTTGATGAGATAGAGATAGTTGCTAATCATGTGATTGCTTCAGTGCGATCGCTCAAATAGAGCAAATTTTTGACAGTATTTATCTGAAAGCTATTGCCATCTAGTGATTGTAGTTGATTAATCATGCGATCGCACTCTTTCTAAAAACCGAAAAACTTCCCGACCATGCTAATAAGATTACTAATGAATTGAAAGTTTTGTTCTAATGGCGTGAGCTTGTTTACAGGAGCAATAGCTTGTCTAAAAAATACACCTTTTCCAGAAAATTGATTATCAATCAACGAAATTTTATTACGAAAATATGGCCAAAATGTTTCGGTACGGATAGTTGAATAAGCCAATTGACTGTCAAAGCCTACCAATAATTGACTTTCAAGACTTGTCTTTGCTTGCGATGTCTCCATGGCATATATACCACCTCTGCCTTCTAAATATAGTTTACCAGTCTCATAAAAAATAATGTACCGATGTTGTCCTGTTAACCAGCTATGCAAACTCCATACCCATTGAGTTCTTAATTGAATATTGCCAGATATTCCAACAATATAAGATGGGTGAATAACAAGTCCAGGATGTTGTTGTAATTTAATTTCAGTAATATAATTACCTTCTAATCTGGGCGACAAAACAACAGTTCCATTTTCATCTTTATTTTTAGTAGTAAATTCTGTTAACTCAACTAACCCTGACGCATAACTGATAAACGGGGCAGACCATTTCCAAAATAATCGTGTTCGTCTAATCAGATTACGATCATATTGATTCATGTAATCCATCCTTATCCATAAAGGATTACATGAATCAACCTTGATAGCGATTGTTTTTTCTGCGTTTTTATAGAAAATATCTTCAGAGATTGTTGGCTCAGTTAATTGAATAGGACGAGCCTTTTCTGCAAGACGGGCAAATCCAAAAAAGCACATTATTTTCCACAGAGGTGAAGCTAATAAAACAAAAAGAACAATAGAAAAGATATGCGCCCAATTCTTTTGAAGATTTACCTCTAATAATTTCCATACTCCACTCACATTATTAAGTTGTGTAAGTTTTTGTCTTAGTTGTTTGTTGAGGTCAAAGTATTCTTTTTTTAGCTTGTGATACGCTATATCTCTCTCATCTATTATTTTACAAGCGGTTTCTTTTTTTAATTGTTTGTCAAAACGATAGAGTTCATACCACGGATGATTAGCCTCACATTCATCTTTAAGTTGGAGATCTATATTCTTGTTTGTGTCTTCAAGTTTCTTTTTGGCTTTTGGTATTTCAATATTTTTAAGCTCATCAATTTCCTTATTTAGTGTGTTGACCATTTCTTGACTGTTTTTTCCTGAAATTTCATTCCAGAAATTTAGTGCTTGTGATTCAAAAATATTACGGGTACTGAATAGAACGGTCAATATAGCGACAAGAAAAAGAATGCTAGTAATTTTACTTGCCAGCCACAAAATGATAGCGGATATTAGTTTCATAAAATATCACTAATTCAAATCTGAAGTGCAATACCTAGATATCTATGCACAAGGGACTCATAAGAATATTCTGACATTTATCACAACTATCAAGATATACCCATGAGCCTACCCATTTTACGACATTAGAAAGAAATCAGTTATATCAATTGCGAATCACAGACCACTTATCACAGTCAGCGATCGCATTAATTTAAAATCCGTGAAATCCAATAATCCATTTAATCCGCGATTCAGACTTATTCCCCTCGCCTCATTGCGATCGCTCCAACAGAGCCACCCACAAACGACGCGATCCAATTTGAGAACTATAAAACAGCAAATCGATTAATAATTTTAAAGCCAAGCGCTGAATCGCGTCAGGTTTCGCTTGTTCCTCCTCAGCCATCCGCTCTTGATACAGACTATTAAAGCGATCGAGATAATCACCCAAAATCGGTTCGCGGTGAGGTGGACGCTTTAGCGCCGTGCATTTTTCTAACTGCGCAACCGCATTGCGGATTGCAAATTGTTGTTGCGCCGCCAACGTACAACTGATTAAAGTCATCGCCCGCGCCTCATCAACATCCAGTTTTTTGCGCCCCTTGCCCTTGCGTAAGGGACTAGCCTGTCGCAAACGCCACAACGTAATGCGATCGCTTAAAATCTCTTCTAAGCCCAATTTCTCCGCAACTGTTAGCATTTCATCAGAGCCAAGCCCCGTTAAAGCCTCCAAGGACAGCAGCACTAAATCCAAATGCGCTTTGATCGCCTGTAACTGAGGCAAATCTGGATTATCGAAAGATGGCACTGGTTGGGATGTCATGAGTCAGAATTAGATTTAATTTGCGGTAGCGGTGGCAGAGGTAAAGGGCGCTGTTTGCTTTGTGACTTCTCAACCAAGTCTTTAGTTGCCTTGCTAACTACACTAATATCACTTAATTTGTCACTTGATATATCAATCACTTCACCCCGCGACGCACTTCTTGCCCTGCCTTGGGTTGCCCATGCTTGCATGAAGCTAATCTGTTCTCTCGCCGTACTAGCCAAGGGATATGTTTCCTTGATTGCGCCTAAAATATCCTCAGTATTCACATCACGCTGCTCATGAAAAGCACGATACATTCCTTCGACGATCGCCTGTTCTATTTCTGCACCACTAAATTCTTTGGAAATCGCCGCCATTTGAGCGCTATCGAAAGTGCGTAGTTCCATCGGTCGAAACCGCTTCAAATGGAGCAGAAAAATTTCTTTGCGTTCTTCATAGGTAGGTAAATTGATAAAAAATAATTCATCAAATCGCCCTTTTCGCAATAGTTCAGGCGGTAAAGCATGGATATTATTCGCTGTTGCTACCACAAATACAGGACTGGATTTTTCTTGCATCCACGTTAATAACGTCCCTAATACGCGCTGACTAGTTCCCGAATCACCTGTGCTATTAGAAATTCCCCCAAAAGCTTTGTCGATTTCATCA
>Ga0209591_10008746_pt1 | contig 11012 bp, 7 predicted proteins | sample MAT01_FD_187207 | JGI IMG/M metagenome (GOLD analysis project Ga0209591, IMG submission 187207) | Freshwater microbial communities from Lake Fryxell liftoff mats and glacier meltwater in Antarctica - MAT-01 (SPAdes) (version 2) | ecosystem: Environmental > Aquatic > Freshwater > Ice > Liftoff...
AAGATATTCCCGTTGAGGCGCTGAAGTCAGGTGACGCCAATAAGTTGATTCCGCCGCTCTACGGCGCGCTGATTAAAAACGAACAGGACGTACATCTGTTTGAGCGACTGGTGTTTCTGTCCAAGCGGCGCAGCTAACCAATGACCTTCGTTGAGCCGGTGGTGCTGACCGGCAATCATGTCAGCCTTGAGCCGCTCACGGTTGAGCACAGCGCCGCGTTGAAGGCGGCCGCTGCCGATGGGGAGTTGTGGAATCTTTGGTTCGCCAGCGTGCCGCGCCCCGAAGAAGCCGAGGCAAACACCGTCTATCGACTTGGTCTGCGCGAGCAGGGCTCGATGATGCCGTTCGTGGTTCGAAGTCTCAAGACTGGTGCCGTAGTCGGCGCCACCACGTACATGAACATCGCGGCCGAACATCGCCGTCTTGAAATCGGCTCGACATGGTATGCGCAGTCGGTGCAACGCACTGCCGTCAACACCGAGGCAAAGCTACTGCTGCTGACGCACGCCTTCGAGACACTCAACTGCATCGCCGTTGAACTCCGCACCCATTCGATGAATCGCCCCAGCCGTGCGGCCATTGAACGGCTTGGTGCCAAGCTCGACGGCGTGCTGCGCGCGCACATGAGCGGTCGCAACGGTGAGCTGCGCGACACCTGCGTTTATTCCATCACCGCGCCGGAATGGGCGACGGTGAAGGCGGGGCTGGTTCACCGGCTGCAGCCCGGGACGGGCGCGTAGTCTGCCGTGCTGATCGATTTCTTTCTTGCGTTGAAGCAATCCGGCCTGCCGGTGTCGGTCAAGGAGTACCTGACGCTGTGCGAAGCCATGCAGGCGGGTATCGCCTACGGCAGTGTCGATGATTTCTACTTTCTGTCGCGTATCTGCTTGGTCAAGGATGAGGCCAACTTCGACCGCTTTGATCGCGCCTTCGGTGCCTACTTCAAAGGCATGGAGAATTTAGACGCCGCGCTCGCCAAGGCGTTGCAAAAGGAAATTCCCGATGAGTGGCTGAAGAAACTTGCGGAGAAATTGCTGAGCGAGGAAGAGAAAGCGCAGATCGAGGCGCTCGGCGGCTGGGATAAGTTGATGGAAACGCTGCGCCAACGTCTCGAAGAGCAGCAGGGGCGGCACCAAGGTGGTAGCAAATGGATCGGCACTGCCGGCACCTCGCCGTTTGGTGCGTATGGCTACAACCCCGAAGGCATCCGCATCGGTCAGGACAAGAGCCGCAACAAATCTGCGGTAAAGGTTTGGGACCAACGCGCGTATCGAGATTACGATAGCCAAGTCGAATTGGGTATCCGCAATATTCAAATGGCGTTGCGGCGCCTGCGAAAGTTTGCCCGCAGCGGCGCCGAGGAAGAGCTCGATCTCGACCACACCATCAAGGCGACTGCCAGCAACGCCGGCTACCTCGATATCAAGATGGTCCCGGAGCGGCATAACCGTGTGAAGGTGCTGTTATTTCTGGATGTCGGCGGGTCAATGGACGAGTATGTACATCGTTGCGAGGAACTGTTCTCCGCCGCCAAGAATGAGTTCAAACACCTCGAATATTTCTACTTCCACAATTTTCTCTACGAGTCGGTGTGGCGCAACAACCGCCTGCGTCACTCAGAGAAATTTTCGACATTGGATGTGCTCAACAAATACGGCCGCGACTACAAGCTCATCATTGTCGGTGATGCAGCAATGAGCCCCTACGAAATTCTGCAGCCTGGCGGCAGTGTGGAGCATTGGAACGAGGAGGCGGGTAGCGTCTGGCTGGAGCGATTAACAAATGCCTATAAACATGCGGTCTGGATCAACCCGACGCCGGAGGAGCATTGGCACTGGACTCAGTCGGTCAGAATCGCCCGCGATCTGATGGACGCCAGAATGTATCCGATGACGGTGGCGGGTTTGGATGGCGCGATGAAGTCGCTGCTGTAGCGCTCGCTCAGGCGAGACATCCGAACTACTAGTATGCATTGACCGCCGTGGATAGAGTGAGATAATGTAGCAACTTGTTAAGAAGATCTGCGTAAACAAGCAATCAACAATCGGGAAATCCGCAATGAGAATCGCGATGCTCGAAGACGACGTCGATGTCGGTGCGGCGCTAACGCAATGGATGGAAGCCACCGGGCACAAAGTTCATCATTACACGTCGGGCAAGGCCATCGTCCGGGAAGCCGGTCGCGAGAGTTTTGATATGTATGTGCTCGATTGGCACGTGCCCGACTTGTCCGGTATGGAGGTGCTGCATTGGTTGCGCGAAAAGCAACACATTGAGGCGCCGGTACTGTTTGTCACCAGCCGTGACACGGAGGCCGATATCGTCGCCGCGCTGAGCGCCGGGGCCGACGACTACATGGTCAAACCGATCCGTCGCCTTGAGTTGCTGGCACGGATGGAAGCGCTGTTGCGTCGCGCGCGGTCGCGCAGCGCAGAAGTGTCGAATATCGATGTCGCGCCGTACTTCATCGATTTGGCCAATCGAAGCGTAAGCCTCGATGGTGCGTTAGTTGAAATGACCGATAAGGAATTTGAATTGACGGTATTTCTGTTTCAAAACATAGGCCAGTTGCTCTCGCGCGGCCACATTACCGAGAGCGTTTGGGGCCGATCCGCCGAGGTACAGTCGCGTACCGTTGATACGCACATGAGCCGCCTTCGTAAGAAGCTTGATTTTGGACCGCAACGCGGCGTGCGCTTGACGCCGATCTACAACTTTGGCTATCGGCTTGAGAAAGTCGTTGCCCAGTCTGACCCGGCAGATTGATTCCTGACAATTGTTGACCCTTGCCGAGCGATGCCAGCGGCGATGCTCCGGTAGACTCTTCAATGCAGTCGCGTGAGATCGGTGCCGTTATCGATCGAGCAGGCGGCATTTCCGCGCATGTGACCCGAGGAAAACAATTGAACCAGAGCCAGACATCTCATCAGGTGATCAGCCACCGCGTGCCGCTTGTCGGTGTAGGGCGTCGCGCCATCTCCGCCATGACCGCTATCGCCAACATCGTCGCCGTGGTGAGCTGCGTCGCGATGTTTCCAGCGCAATCTGCCATGCCAGCGGGCAAGGCTGCCGCTGGAGGTGAGCGCATCTACGTGTATACCGTTAAATCCGGTGACACATACTTGAAGCTGGCAGCGCGTTATTTGATTGACCCAAGCAACTGGGCGATCCTCGCCAAATATAATCCGTCGGTAGATCCATTCAAGATACCGATCGCCCATGCGATCCAGATACCCGTCGCTGCGATGCGCGTCGAGGTGACTGGTGCGACCGTAGTGTCAGTGCGCGGCCAAGCCGACGTCAATGGGGCCAAGCTCATCGCGGGACAAAAACTCAACGAGCGCGATAAACTCAATACCGGCGATGACGGCTTTGTAACCATCCGGCTCGTCGATGGCTCGACGCTTACGGTACAGTCGAAATCTGCTATCGAACTAGAGCGAACCCGTCAACTGGCCAATACCAGTGTGGGTGAATCGGTCGTCAAGCTTGAGCGCGGGCGGCTGGAAACCTCGGTGACAAAGCAGAATCAAGCGGCGCGTTATGAGGTCCGCACGCCAGCCTCCAACATGGGCGTTCGCGGGACCGTGTTTCGCGCCGCTACCGACGCCTCCGGAAAAAAGGCCTTGAGCGAAGTGATCGAAGGCTCGGTCGGCGTCGCGCGCGGCAGCGAGCCACCCGCCGACGGCTTGGCGTTAGAAGCGGGATTCGGCTCGGTGGTCGAAGCCGGCAAGGCGCCCTCGGAACCAATCAAGCTTCTGCCCGCTCCGGTGCTCCCGCAGATTTCGGGGACGCAGGTTCGGCCCGCCATCTCAGTCAGTTTTCCAGTTGTGAACGGTGCCACAGGTTATCGCGCGCAAGTCGCGCTGGATAAAACATTCCAGCAATTGATCGGTGAGGTGCTCGTCTCGAGGCCGGTCGTCGAGTTCTTTGACCTTCCCGACGGCGAACTGCAACTGCGCGTGCGAGCGATTGACGCGGCAGGGCTGGAAGGCCTTGACGCGGCGACGCGGGTCACGATCTCCGCCCGCCCTCTGCCGCCGAAACTGAGTTCACCTGCCGCCGGCGGGCAGGTCAGCGTCGGCGAGACGCGATTTGGCTGGGAACCTAGTTTGGGAGCCACTGCCTATCGCTTTCAACTGGCGGCAAATGAAGCTTTTTCCCCAATGCTGGTCGATCAATCCGCGATTGCAACGACGAATTATGTCGTAAACGTAACGTTTGGCGGTAGTCGCTTTTTTTGGCGGGTGGCAGCGATTAGTGCGGACGGCAAGCCACGTTCATTCAGCGAGGTGCGAGAAGTCGCGGTGCGCAGCAACAAGCTCGATATCACGCCAGTCGTGGTCGGTAATGTTTCGCGACTGCAGTGGAAGGGTGGCAACGACGAGACCTACCAGTATGAAGTTTCTCGCCGCGAAAGTTTCGCAGAAGTGTTGCGCAATCGTGTGACACAGGACAGCTCCGTGCTGTTGGAGGGGCTCTCGAAGGGAACGTATTTTGTGCGGGTACGCGTCGTCGGCACCGGCTCATCGCCGGGCAACATCAAGAACGCTGGCGAATGGAGTGATCCGCAGGCCATTGAGGTGTTCGGCGCGCTCTTCTAGATGAGAGAGGCGAGCGGTGCGCGCTCGCTGTCGCTGCCAATGTTGGCCTTTCGGCGGACCTCCTGAGTTTCAGTTTAGCTTTCATTAAAGCGTTCACATCCACGCCATAATCGTCGAATGAAGCAATCCTTTTGGCGCGAGTGGATCGTTATTTTGCTACTGCTGTTTGCAGTCATCGGTGCGGCGGCACGATTTGACTGGCTGGCGCGGATAGACCAATCGGGTTATGACCTCGCCATGCGCCTCTGGCAGCGTCCCGCCATTGCAGAAGTGGTTATTGTCGGCATCGATGAAGCCAGCCTGCAGCAACTCGGGCGCTGGCCTTGGCGACGCGCCATCCACGCGACGTTGTTGGAGAAGCTCGCAGAGGCAAAGCCCGCCATCATCGCGCTTGACCTCATTTTGACGGAACCGGATAAGACCGATCCGCAAGCCGATGCGGTGTTGGGCTCGGCCATCGCCCGCGCGCGAGGTGTCGTGCTTCCGGTTATTCCGCGAATTGACGAGGGCTTGATCATCGGTGACTTGCCGCCGGTTGCGAAGATCGGTGCGGGTGCTGTGTCGTTCGCGCACATCCTGTCACAAGCGGATGCAGACGGCGTGTTGCGACGCGTGTTTCTCATGGCGGGGGCGGGCAGCCCGAAGTTCCGGCTGCTAGGCTATGAGGCACTGGTGCAAAGCGGACTGTTTTCTAACCGTGTCAAGACGGCGGCGGGGCTTGTTGGCATGCCCGTAGCGGTAGCGGATCGGTTTGGCGGTGCATGGCAGCGTGAGCATCCGCTCTTGATACCGTTTGCTGGTCCGGCGGGCACCTTCACGGTTATCCCCTACATCAGCGTATTGCGTGGTGATGTGCCGGCCGACACCTTCGCCAACAAAATTGTGCTGGTCGGCGTCACGGCTGGCGGGCTCGGTGACGAATTTCCGACGCCCGTCACCGGAATCACGCGGGCAATGTCGGGTGTTGAGGCGCAGGCAAACGTGGTGCAAGCGCTGGTGCAAGGCATTGAATTGCGTGAGGTGGATGCTTTGGAGCGCGCGCTGCTCGCCATGTTTGCGGTCTTGGTTGTGATGTGTGGGTACCTGTGGCTCAATCCCCGACAGTCGCTGACGTTGGCGATTGCAGCGAACCTTTACCTGTTGCTGGGAACGCTCTTGCTGTTCAGATTTGGCATGTTGTGGATCAGCCCGTCGTTGGCGCTGCTCGCGGTCGCCACAACCTATCCCCTGTGGAGCTGGCGTAAGCTGGAGGCGACGCAGCGCTACTTCGACGCCGAGCTGGCCCGTCTGGCTTGCGAGCCGGATGTGTTTTCTGCCGCCAAAAGTCGTGGCAGTGCTACACAGGAACGGCGTGCCAGCGGCCGCCCGCGCATCGCTGATTTCATCGAGCGCCGTATCGCCACGATCACTGCTGCCACCGAACGTCTGCGGAATCTAAAGCGGTTTGTGGCGGGCACCCTTGAATGTCTGCCGACTGCCGCGCTGGTGGTTGATTTCAATGGCCGGATCGTGCTGTCGAACAGTATGGCCGAGCAATTATTGAACGGATCGGGCGGGTTGGCGGCCGCAACCGGGTCAATGCCACTGGCTGGGCGCGAACTACGCGACGCGTTGGCCCGATTGCGCCTTGGTGAAGGTGGCACGTGGGACGGTCTGCTTCAAACTTTGCCCGCCACTGGTGTGACGTCGTCAGTGGGAGCCGCCGTTAACAGTGCGGTTACGCCGACAACTGTTGAGGCGAAGACGATCGATGTCATTCCTGAACGCGATTGCGTGGTGCAGTTTGCGCCGCTGTATTCCCACTTGGGTGAGGCGACTGGACTGATTGTTACGATCGCCGACATCACGCCGCTGCGTGAGTCGGAGCGCCGTCGCGATGAAGCGCTACGATTTCTCTCGCACGATATGCGTTCGCCACAGGCGTCGATCATTACCTTACTCGAACTGGTGGGGGAGGATCCGCAAAGCATCCCGCAGGCCACGCTACTACAGCGAATCGGCAAGCACGCACAGCGTACACTCAATCTGGCAGACGACTTCCTGAGACTGGCTAGGGCGGAGCGGGCCAAGCCCGCCGATTTCGCGCCGGTTGAATTGACGGAGATTTTGCGCGATGTTGTGGAGGAGGGCGAATCCGCTGCGCGCGGAAAATCAATTCGCGTGTTGCTTGATGCGCCACAGGACGAGGCATGGGTATCGGGCGAGCGTGATCTGCTGACGCGAGCGGTGAACAACCTCTTGTCGAACGCGCTCAAGTACAGCCCGGATCACACCCATGTCACCGTCGCGCTCAGGCTGGCCGATGCTGGCAAGCGTTGGCGCATCGACGTGATTGACGAAGGCTTCGGGATCGCGCCGGCGAATATGTCGCGTCTTTTCATGCGCTTTCAGCGCATTGAACAGGAGGGGCAGCCGAAGGCGGACGGCATCGGGCTCGGTTTGGTGTTCGTCAAGACCGTCACTGAACGCATGGGCGGCGAGGTTTCTGTGACGAGTCAGGTGGTGGCGAATGAAGGTGATGCACACGGCACAACGTTTTCCATCGCGCTGCCGGTGGTTGATGTCGACGCTTGATCAGCGCGGAACGTCGGTGTCCAGCCGGGCCTGCGCACCGTTGCTAAGGTTTAGCGCGCTTGAATACCCAAAGTCCATCGGCGTCTTTGCTTCGTGTTGCCCGCCCCGCAGACCAGAGGTAGTGCAGATGGGCGATCGCCTCGCCAATGGCAAACACTAGCTGGTGGTGATCGAGCGGACGGCGGAACAGCACTGGCAAAATTTCGGCGGCGGTCTTGGGTGTGTCGAGCACGGCCTCCAACTCTGCCAAGCGCAGTTGGTGGTGCGCCGCCAACTGGTCCAGACGCGTGTGCAGGCCGGTGAAGACGCGGTCGTGTGACGGCAGTATCAGGGTATTGATCGGCAACGGTCGAAACTTATCCATGCTCGACAAGAACTGCGCGAGCGGATTGGCGTCCGGCTGGTTGCCCCACACGCCGACGTTGGTCGTAATGCGCGGCAGCACTTGATCGCCGGAAATGAGGATGTTGTCGTCAGCCGAAAACAGGCAGGCATGTTCAGGCGCGTGGCCGAAGGCGGTGATGATGCGCCAGGTGCGCTTGCCGACTTCCAGCGTGTCGTGTTCCATGAGCCGCCGATACTGCGTCGGTACGGCCGGCACACCACGTTTGAACGACTGGCTGCGCGCTTGTTGAGCGTCGGCAAAATCGGGCCGCGCGCGCGCCAAACCATGGGCAACGAACAAGGCCTCGGAATTGGCGCGGTCAAACCCGGCGAAGTCGCCAGCCGCAGCGTGTGCGGATAAATATTCGGCGGCGGTCATATAGACTGGCGCGCCGGTCGTTTCATGCAGCCATGCCGCACAGCCAACGTGATCGGGATGGTAGTGCGTCACCACGATCTGCTTGACCCGGCGGCCAGCCATCGTCTCGGCAAAATGCCGCTGCCAAAGTGTATGTGTCGATTCGACACCATAGCCGGTATCGACCAGCGTCCATTCATCACCGTCTTCGAGCAGCCAAAGGTTGATGTGATCGAGTGCGAACGGTAGCGGCATGCGAATCCAGAAGATGCCATCGGCAACTTTGATCGCGTCGCCGGGCGCGGGCGGCGTTTCGTGGGGATAGACGATGGCGGGGAAGCTGGTGACAGCGACTGGGGTGGCAAGTGCGGCGGCGGAGTTTGCGTTCATGCCGACATTATCAACGGCTGACACGCGTGCCGATCGAGTGAGTGCAGGAATTGAAACACAAGCAAAGACGGGTAGTTTCAGGCGAAAATGCCTGAAACTACCCGTCGATATTAGGGTTTAATAATTGGGAACTTCTATAAACCCCAAAACTTTGGCTCCCCGGCCCCCGATTCAATCATTCGAGGGCAGGCTCCGGCCGGGGTCCAATTTCGTTGATGTATCAACGGACTACGAAACTTGGATACCGGCTTCGACCGAAGGAAGTCCCTTTAGGGACGCCGGCATGACAGTGGTTTTTAGAAGTTCCCATTTGGCGCGCGGGGTGCTTAACTGCAGTCTATTTGCTCATAAACGTAAACACCCCGTCCCAATTTTTTGCGGGGGGGTTGACTCGCAGGGCGGCAATCCGCTCAAGATAAATGTGATAGACCTTGCGAGTCGTGTCAGCCATCGACAGTGAGGCGATGGTCTGTTCTGCCTCGTCCCAGCGCTGCTGGCGGTAACGATCGAGCGCACGGTGGAAACGATCAACCTCGTTGATCACCGTGTCGCCGACTTTGCCTTGTACACCAACCGGCTCGTAAATGGTTATCGGCTCGAGCTTACCTTTGACGCGTACACGGTCGAGCTCGCGGTAGACCATACCCGGCACTGCGGCGACAATGTTCTCGGAGACCAAGATGCCGACGCCGTATTCCTTGGTCAAGCTCTCGAGACGCGAGGCCAGATTCACCGCATCACCCATCACCGTGTAAGCGCGCCGGAACGCCGAACCCATGTCGCCGACGTTCATCGGCCCGCAATTGAGTCCGACGCCAATGGCCAACTTTGGCCAACCGCGCTTGATAAAGTCTGGCGCGATCTCATCGAGCTGGCGTTGCATGGCCATGGCCGAGCGCAGCGCATGTTCGGCGTGTTGCGCGTCCTTCACCGGTGCGCCCCAGAACGCCATGATGGCGTCGCCGATGTACTTGTCGATGGTGCCTTTTTCCGACTGAATTGTCTTGGTCATTTCGGTGAGGTAGGCATTCATCAAGGCCGTCAACTCTGTCGCGGATAGGCCTTCCGAAATGGAGGTGAAGTTGCGAACGTCGGAAAACAGCACCGTCATCTCGCGCGTTTCGCCTTTGGTCGTGTACGCACCCGGGTTTTTGGCCATTTCATCAACCAACTCTTTTGGCACGTAAGTTCCGAAAATGCCGGTGATCGCCTTCTTGCTGCGCGCTTCGACGAAGAAGCCGTAAGCCATGTTGAGCAGATAGATCAACAGGATCATCAACAGCGGTAGAGCCAACGGCAGAACCAGATTCTGGCTCCAAAAATACAGATTCAATCCCAGATAGGCGGCGGCCGAAACGCCAACGGTGATGGTCGACCACAACGGATTGAGTTTGACCAGCGCCAGCGCCAACGGAATTCCAATGAACATGATGATGATGACGCTGACGGTCATCTCAAACAGGGGCTTGGCGCGAATGGTGTTGTCCATATAACCGGCGATCATGTTGGCATGTGACTCCACGCCCGGGTAGACCTCGCCAACGGGTGTGGCCCGCAGATCGAACAGACCTTGCGCTGATGAGCCGACAATAGCGATCTTTCCTGCCAATTCACCTGGATTGAGCTTGCCCTGCATGATGTCAGTCGCCGAGATGTAGCGAAACATCGGACTTCTGCCCTTAAAGGGAATGAATGCGGTTCCCTTGGCGTCCATCTTAATCGGCGCGCTCTTGCCGATCACCACCTCTTTAAAGCGATTGACCTTGTCGCCCTCGTCATCGCGTTGAATCACCCGCATCGGCGCATTATCAAGATAGGTGCGGTATATCGCAACGGATAGTGAGTCGTAATAACCACCGTCATACCGAACAAAAATCGGCACGCGGCGCAAGATGCCGTCAAGATCAATGTCTGGCAGCATATGCCCGGTGGCGGCTGCATTCTGCTGGAACTCGGGAAGGTTGCCGCTGAAGCCGTCGATGGTCAGTGAGACGAACGGTCGATTGCCGAATGAGGTTTGCAGGAACGTGGGCGGGGGCAACACGCCAAGCTTCAAGGATTCGAGCGACTCGCTGCGATCATTCGACCCGGCAAAGGCGAGCACGACCGGATACTTTTTGATTGTGTCGGCGAAGCGTTGGTCATAGTCGAGCATCGGCCGCAATTCGCGCAGTTTCTCTTGAAAGTCGTCGTTGTTCTTGAGAGGCCCCTTGGCAAGTTCGTCGAGCGTGGCAAGTCCGGAGCTGGTATCGCGTTCGGTGAATAGCACGTCAAACCCCATGACCTTAAGCTTGTATTTGTCAAACCCGTTCTCAAGCAAAGCCACCCAGCGGTCGCGCGCCAAGGGCCATTGGCCTTCATTCGCAAGCGTTCTTTCGTCGATGTCGATAATGACGATGCGTGGATCGACCTTGTTGGGCATGGTGGCGCGAAGCTTGGTATCGTAGGCCTGCCACTCGATGTTCTGCAGGAACCTGAGCGGCTCGTTAAAAGCGTAAAAGGCGCCGAACAGGAACACTAAGCCGAGGCCGAGGGCCGCCCTGAACACGGCATTCACCGACGAAAAATAGTGCTTCCACAGCGCTTGCAGCTTTTCCATGTAGCCCTCGCCAGATTGGTACCTTGCGTTTGCCGCCCAAACGCCCTCCGGCACCTTATGTATCTGGACTCATTCTGCCACGAGTGCACCTGCATTCGCATTC
>Ga0209591_10008747_pt1 | contig 11012 bp, 10 predicted proteins | sample MAT01_FD_187207 | JGI IMG/M metagenome (GOLD analysis project Ga0209591, IMG submission 187207) | Freshwater microbial communities from Lake Fryxell liftoff mats and glacier meltwater in Antarctica - MAT-01 (SPAdes) (version 2) | ecosystem: Environmental > Aquatic > Freshwater > Ice > Liftoff...
AGAATTTTACTAATATTATAAGAAAGGAAATCAAATTCAATTCTTTAAGCTAATTAGAAACCTACGGATATTAAAATTATTGTTTGGACTTTTATAATCATTAAACATATTTTTGAATCAGACAAATCAAAAGATCTTTTTATAAATTTACAATATTTCCAAAAAATTAAATTATTTTTTAATCAAGGAGAAAATAATAGTAATGAGAAAAATTTTTCTAATATTAATTTTATTTATACTTTGCTTCAGTAATTCAAAAGCTCAGACAATAAATCCACCAACAGAGCTCGAAGCTCAAAATGAATTACCGTTTTATATAAAAGTAAAATGGAATGATAATTCAAATAATGAAACCGGTTTCAGAATAGAAAGAGCTGTTTCATTAGATTCATCCAGTTGGGACGTAATTGGACAAGTAGGACAGAATATCAGAGTTTTTGCGGATTACTGGATTACTTTAAATAAGAAATATTTTTACAGAGCTTATGCATTTAATGAAACAGGAATATCCGGATATACAAATATTGATTCTGCAATAGCAATTGGTGATACAACCAATTATCCATCAGCACCTTCTGAACTAAGAATTTCAGGAATTACGAATACAAGTATCAGGATAAACTGGAATGATAATTCGAATAACGAACTTGGATTTATTATAGCAAGAAGAGGTCCGGGAGAAGTAGCTTATACATACATTGATACAGTAGCTACTGATGTTCTGACTTTTCAGGAGGTAGGTCTGACACCTGATAATGTATATTTTTATAAAGTTTGCTCTTACAATAATACCGGGACTTCAGATTTTACCAACACAGTTTCAGGAATAACAAAATCCAATACAATTGTTGTAAATAATTCGAATGTAAATGCCGGCGGATTTTTTCTATACAATAATTACCCGAATCCGTTCAATCCATCAACAACCATAAAATTCGGTCTTCCGGAAAACTCTTTAGTTAAAATTATAATTTATAATTCATCCGGGAAAGAAGTTGAAACAATAGTGAATAATAAATTTGCAAAAGGTGTTTACTCTGTAAACTGGACTTCTGTGGGGCTTTCGAGTGGTATGTATTTTTATAAAATAGAAACTAATAAGTTTACTGAAACAAAAAAAATGATTTTAATAAAATAAATATTCAATAAAACAAATAAACCAAATAAAAAAATGAAAAAAACAAAACTCATCTTCACTTTATGTTTCACAATTATTATTCTTTCAGGATTTATCAGCAATGTTTCTTATTCAAGAATAATTAATGTAAACGTTTCAAATTTTTCTTTTACACCCGCCTCTATCACGAATGCAGTAGTTGGTGATACAATACAATGGACAAGAACCGGTGGCAGCCATACTACAACCTGTAACGGAACAAACGGAACAACAAGACCTGCAGGTGCTGCTCCATGGGATGCGCCAATGACATCAGGTTCACCTACTTTTAAATATGTAATTCAGGTTGCGGGAATGTATAATTATGTTTGTACACCGCATGCACCTGAAATGGCGGGAACAATAAATGCAACAACATCCTCAATTTCACAGATAAATGAAATCGTAACCGGTTTTAAAATTTCTCAGAATTATCCGAATCCGTTTAATCCTGAGACTAAGATAAAATTTTCTGTTCCAAATTCATCACAGGTTACATTGAAAATATTTAATAATGTCGGGCAGGAAATTGCGACTTTAGTAAATGAAAATCTTAGTGCAGCTTCATATGAAGTTAACTGGAATGCGGCAGATTATACAAGCGGAGTTTATTTCTACAGAATCAATGCAGGAAACTTTTCAGAGACACGAAAAATGTTACTTGTAAAATAAATTTATTAAACTAATATTAAAGAAAATTGTTTTTAATATAAATTCTTTAAAAATAAAAAAAAATAAAATGGAAAAAGAAAATTTTAACAGAAGAGATTTTTTAAAAACTTCACTGAAATCAATAGCTGTAGGATCAATTGCCATCGGAGCAATAGGCGGATTTGATGTAAAAAAATTAATTGCTGAAACTGAATCTGATAGTTCAATATCGGCACCGAAAGTACTTAACCTTTCAGATTATCCGGATTTGGCAAGTGTTGGCGGCAGCATAATGATAGGAAAGACATATGTTGAAAAAACCGGTAATGGAAAATTTCTTGCTTTGAATACTTTATGCACACATAAAAAGTGTGATGTAGACAAAACGGATGAAGGATTTGAATGTCCGTGTCACGGATCGACATATAGTAAAACGGGAAAGGTCACAAACGGACCGGCTACAAAGAATCTGAAAAGTTACAAGACTACTTACAAGGAAAGTGAAAATACATTAACTATTAATATGTAAACAGTAGAATAAAAAATGTTTTATTTTACTCCTTGAGAAATCCGGGTTCTTAATTGAATCCGGATTTTTTTTTATAGAATTGCGATTGACAAAAATGTCAAAATTGACAGAAAGTTCGCGAAAATTGAATTTTACATCAATTAATTTGTAATATGAAGTTGAGAAAAGTTAAAAATAAGTTATTTTTGAACATTAATTTGTTGGCATAGTCATTGTTAACATATGGTTTCAAGGCAATACATTGAAATTAGAAGAAATCAAAAGAAGTAAAAAAATATTAAATAACTTAACAGGAGAAAAAATGAACTTTGTAAAAATCAATAAAGACACTGACATACTTAATGATACATTTAAGTCAATAATGAACAGTCCGTTATTTCAAAACATTGAAAAGAGCAGTACAAATAAGACTTACATTCCTAAAGTTAGAATTAGTGAAGATAAAGATAATTTCAATATCAGACTTGAGCTTCCCGGAATGACAAAAGAGGATGTGAAAATTTCAGTTGAGAATAACGAATTAACAGTCAGCGGAAATAAAAAAGAAGAAAAGAGAACAGAAGAGACAAATTTAATTATCAATGAAATTTATTCAGGCGAGTTCAGCAGAAAATTTAATGTTTCAAATGATATTAAAATAGATGCAATCGAAGCCGAATATACAGACGGAGTTTTGAACATTACACTTCCAAAAATCGAAGAAGCAAAACCGGTAGTAAAAGAAATTAACATTAAGTAAGTTTAAATAAAATCATTCAAAATTAAGGTGCACGGAAAGTTAAATTCCGTGCATCAATTTATTATTTATTAAAAAAGGAAAAATTAAAAATGGGTAAAATCATAGGAATTGATTTGGGAACGACTAACTCATGCGTTTCAGTAATGGAAGGTAATGATCCGGTTGTGATACCAAATGCAGAGGGTACAAGGACTACGCCGTCTGTTGTAGCATTTTCAAAAAACGGAGACAGACTCGTCGGAGATCCTGCAAAACGTCAGGCAGTAACGAATCCTCAGAACACTATCTTTTCAATAAAGAGATTTATGGGAAGAAGATTTGATGAAGTAACTGAAGAGATTAAAAAAGTGCCATATAAAATAGTGAAAGGTGAAAATGATACAGTGAGAGTGGAAGTTGACGATAAAGGTCAGAATAAAATTTATTCACCGCCGGAAATCTCAGCAATGATACTTCAGAAAATGAAGAAGACGGCTGAAGATTATCTCGGTCAGCCTGTGACTGAAGCGGTTATAACTGTTCCTGCATATTTTAATGATGCACAGAGACAGGCAACAAAAGATGCCGGTAAAATCGCAGGACTCGATGTAAAAAGAATTATTAACGAGCCGACAGCAGCAGCACTTGCATACGGACTTGATAAAAAGAAAGCAAATGAAAAAGTTGTTGTGTATGATCTTGGCGGCGGAACGTTTGACGTTTCGATACTTGAATTAGGTGATGGAGTTTTTGAAGTGAAGTCAACAAATGGTGATACTCACCTTGGCGGAGATGATCTTGATCACAGATTAATAGATTTTCTTGCAGATGAATTCAAGAAAAAAGAAGGAATAGACTTAAGAAAAGATCCAATGGCATTGCAGAGATTGAAAGAAGCTGCTGAAAATGCAAAGAAAGCTTTGTCTTCGAGTTCACAGACAGAAGTAAATCTTCCTTACATTACTGCAACAGCAGAAGGTCCTAAGTTTTTACTTGAGACAATTACAAGAGCGAAATTTGAATCATTAATTTCGGATCTGATAGAAAAAACAGTTGGTCCTTGTAAGAAAGCAATCGAAGATTCAGGATATTCAATCAGTGAAATAGATGAAGTAATATTGGTTGGAGGATCAACAAGAATTCCATTAGTTCAGGAAACTGTAAAAAAATTATTCGGTAAAGAGCCGAATAAAAGCGTAAACCCTGATGAAGTAGTGGCAATAGGAGCAGGAATACAGGGCGGAGTTTTAGCAGGAGATGTTCATGATGTATTGTTACTTGATGTGACACCATTATCACTTGGAATTGAAACACTTGGCGGAGTTATGACAAAATTAATTGAGTCAAACTCAACTATTCCGACAAAGAAATCCCAGGTATTCTCAACAGCATCTGACAATCAGCCTTCAGTAGAGATTCACGTTTTACAGGGAGAGAGACCAATGGCAACAGACAACAGAACTTTAGGCAGATTCCATTTGGACGGAATACCGCCGGCTCAGAGAGGATTGCCACAGATAGAAGTTACATTTGATATTGATGCAAACGGAATTTTGAATGTATCGGCACAGGATAAAGGAACGGGTAAGCAGCAACAAATAAAGATTACACATTCTTCAGGATTATCCGAAGCTGAAATTGAAAAGATGAAGAAAGATGCAAAAGAACATGAAGGCGAAGATTTAAAAAGGAAGGAAACAATTGAATTAAAGAATCAGGCAGACTCGATGGTATTTCAGGGAGAGAAACAGCTGAAAGAATTTGAAGCTAAATTAAATCCTGAAACCAAATCAAAAATTCAGACTGCAATTGACAGACTTAAAGATGCAATCAAAGCTGATAACTCTGCTTCATTACAATCTGCAATAGATGAATATAACACAGTCTGGAATGAAGCTTCATCACAGATGTATTCACAGACTACAGGTGCAGACGGACAGGCACCGCCGCAAGGCGAGGCAGGTTCACAACCGGGTGGTGAAGAGAAAGCAGCTGATCCGAATGTAGAGAATGCGGATTATGAAGTTGTGGATGATAAAGATAAAGATAAAAAGTAATTTGTAAAAAATATAAAGTTCTAAAATTAAAACCACCTGTACGAAAGCCCGGGTGGTTTTTTTGTTTTAAATGCTTTGAATAATTGAAACAGATGAATTATTTTAGATTCAAATATTAAAAAAATTCTAATATTTTGATCGGTTTTAATTAAATTTTGAAAAGTGCGTAATTAGTATTAATAAATTAATATATTTAAGATTTTAAAATTAGTAATTTTATAAATGGATAATAATCAAGAAAATTTAGAGCCAAAAGATGTAGTAACGAAAGAAACATTAGAAATTAAAAACTTCGGTCCAATAAAAAATATAAGTTTAGAATTAAAAAAAACATCTGTATTTATTGGTCCTCAAGGTAGTGGAAAAAGTACAATTGCCAAATTAATATCAATATTCCGGGATTATAAATTTCTGTATAATGAGAATGAAACAAATTACAATAAATTTTTTGATAATTACAACATTGGTAATTATTTTATAAAATCATCTAATCCTATTGAAAGAGATTCTGAAACATATATTGAATATAAAAATCCACAATACAAAATTGTTTATAGAAAAGGTGAGTTTTCGATTGAAAAAAAAATATTTTATCAATCTGTAAATAAAAGCGAAAATGAAAGAATTGAAACTCTTTTAAATCAATTTGAGAAAAATAAACAATCAAATGAGAAACAAAGAGAATCATTAAAACAGATAATACTAGGGGAAAAGACATTATTTTCGGAAGTCTTTTTAAAGCTGATCACTGATTCTGTTTATGTTCCAGCTGAAAGAATATTAATATCTTTACTATCCGAATCTTTATTTGGAATTATTGCAGGACAGATTTCTCTGCCTAAATGTATATCGGATTTTGGCAGTTTATTTGAAAAAGCTAGAAAAACTAAAAATGAGATTTCAATAGACTTTTTGAAAATTAGTTATAAATACGAACAAAATATAAACAAAGTGTATTATGAAAAGAAGAAATATGTTAAGTTGTCAGAAAGTGCAAGTGGTTATCAATCTATAATTCCCTTATTAATGGTATTAGAGTATTTGTCAAAGGAAAATGTATCAAGAATTTCATTTGTAATTGAAGAACCAGAATTAAATTTATTTCCAACTTCTCAAAAAGAATTAATAGATATTTTATCAAAAAAATGTTTGGAAGGTAAAAATAATCTAGTAATCACTACTCATAGCCCTTATATTTTATCTTCATTCTCAAATTTACTTTTTGCATTTCAAGTTTCTAAAAAGCATCCTAAAAAAGATAAAGAAGTTAATAAAATAGTAAACAAAGATTCTTGGATTAATCCAGACCATTTTACGGCGTATTTTATTAGTTCAGATGGAGCAACTCAAATTTTCGATAATGAAACAAAATTAATTGATGAAAATGAATTAGATCAGGTATCTGATTTTATTGCTGATGAATTTAATCAATTAATGGATATTTATAAAACTTGACAATAATTGATAAAATAAAAAAAGAATTTGAGAATTGTTCAGCGAATAATTGTATTGAACATACTAAAGATAAATATTTTGAAATACTAGATGACAATAATAAAAAATGTTTTATAGTAAAAGATAAAATTATTAAAGGGAATTTTCAGGTTAAAAATCAAAATCAAAACGAAATATCATTTATTGCGATTGATAAATGCCTTTTCACAATAGATGATATGCAAAAGAAATGTGATTTTGCACTTTGTAACAACTACGAATTTTCATTTGTAGAAATAAAAGAACCTTCTAGCGTTTCAGGAAGAAAAGCACTTCGAAATGATGCAGTTGAACAATTAAAAGCTACAATTGAATATTTTTTTGATAAAAAAATATTTGAAACTTTTAAAATTAATATTGAAGCAATTATTTGTTTAGTAGGTAAAAAATCATATCCTTCTTTGACTTCATCAAAAATAAAAAGAGTTAAAGAATTTCAAGATTTGTATAGTGTTAACTTAATTGAAGGTAATTTCAAGATATATTGATTTTTAAAATAAGTAAATTCTAATCTCGGTTTTAAGTAAATTTGACTTGGAACTTAAGAGTGAATAATTATTACAAATCAATTTACCAAAAACTTAATCACATCTTCTTTAGAATGCTGCTCATTTATTTCCATAAAACTGTTTCTGTCTCTGTTAAGCGCAAGCCAGTTTGAGATTACTTTTATTTCATCGAGTTCGTAGTTATTAAATTTATGCTGTATATATTTGCTCAGTGAAAAAAATAAATATTCAGTCGCTTCTGTAAGTTCGTCATAAATACTGCTCTGATTATACTCATTATCTTTCTGAATGAGATATGTCTTTACAAGTTTACCGTTTTGTATAAAAAATATTTCCTTACCGGCTTCACTTATACACTTAATAATTATTTTTTTATCGTTGATCGCAGAAGTAATTACTTTCTGATAGCTCATAACTTTCTGAATGTCATGCAATCTGTCTCTGATATATGCGGCTCTTTCAAAATCCATACTTTCAGAGAAATCATTCATTCTGATTTCATATAATTTCTGTGCGGAATTTTTTTCAAGTGACGTGATAAATTCATGAACATTCAAAACTTCATCCTGATATTCTTTTTGTGTCTGTGTGAAATTACATGGTGCCTTACATTGCCCGAACTCGTGATACATGCAGGTAGAATGGTCTTTTGCAGGTTTAAATTTTTTATGATCACACTTCCGTAATTTAAATTCACCATTAATATCTTTCAAGAGTTTATTTACTGTCTGACCGCTTCTGAACGGTCCGTAATAATTTGCACCGTCATTTTCTATTTCATAAACTTTATTAACTTTAGGATAATTATTCTGTACATCAATTTTCAAAAACGGATGGTAACGGAATCTTTTAATCGCGGAATTAAATCTCGGTTTAAATTTTTTTATAAGTTTAGATTCAAGTATCAGCGCAGATAATTCTGAATTTGTAACTTCATATTCAATGCTTCTTATATTATTCAGTAACTTTTTTAATTTAACGGGCATCTCAGAATTATATCTGAAGTAAGAAGAAAGTCTTTCGCGGAGATTCTTTGCTTTACCGATATAAATTGTTTCACCGTCTCTTGCTTTCATAAAATAAACACCCGGAGATACCGGAAAATCTTTCAGAGAAAGATTTAGCTTTTTTAATACAGGTGATTTATTTTCATTATTATAGATTTTACAATTCTGAAATTTCAGTACTTCCCCGACATTATCATATTCAAATTCATCTGACAAAGTATCAAAAAAGTTAAGTAAAATTTTAGAAGTTGCGAGTGCATCATCATAAGCTCTGTGTTGTCTTTTGAATTTAATTCCGAAGTGAGTTGCAACATTTATAAGAGACTTACTTTTTAAACCTTTCAAAAGTCTTCGCGCAAGTTTACATGTGCATAAAGTTTTTAAATCTATAACCTCACCGTTTCTTTCAAATGAATGGAACAGAAATTTATAATCAAACGCAACATTATGACCTGTGAAAATCACTTTTTCATTTTCATAATTCAGGAAAGTTTTAATTTTATCTGCAACCTTTGCAAACACAGGCATATTCATCACATCTTCATTTGAGATTCCGGTCAAAGTTGTAATCTCTCTCGGAATATGCTGCTGAGGATTTATGAGAGTTGTATATTTATCAATTATTTCACCATTCTGAATTTTGATAAGTGAAATTTCCGTAATCCTGTTAAAGACCGCCGAGAGACCTGTAGTCTCAACATCGCATACAATGAAAGTTGTATCTGAAATATTTTGAAGTGTTTTTTCCATTTTCAAATTCAATATAAAAATCTGAAAGGATTCATTCTATATTAGAATTTTGGACAGAAGAAATAAAATACACGCAGCAAAGTTATAGATTACCAATATTATAAATCAAAATATAAACATATCTATAATTTTATTTAACTTTAAATAATTCTTTTTAAGTAATAAATTGTAATAAATTTAAACGATAAAACTTAAAAGAATATAAGGAAAGATGTTAAATATATTTGCAGAAGATTTAAAAGCTATAAGGGAAGAAAAAAATATTTCACTCAGAGATGTAGCGAATAAAACCCGTCTTAATATTAACATTTTAGAAAGTCTCGAAAGCGGAGATTATACATTTCAGCCGCAGGCATATATAAGGGCTTTTATGAAGCAGTATATTGCGTCGATTGAACTTGATGTAGAGGAAGTTTTGTTTGATTATGACCTTGCCCGCAGCGGTAAATATAAATCCAAAAGACAGAACGTTCCGCCTGTTTCCGTTACAAAATCTGAACCGGTTAACGAATCAATTGAAATTCAGCCGAAAGAAATTAAACAAAGTTTAACTGAAAAGATTAAGGAAATTGTAAATCCTGCTGAAAGCAAACAGGAATATAATTCTGCAAAGGCGAAGGAAATTCAGAAAGAAACCAAATCTATACCTACTGTTCAGGAAACAATTATACCAAAAGATACATTTGAAATGAATGAACAGGAATTTCAGGAAAAAAAACCAAAGAATAAATTTTCAATAAACCCAAACACCAGCAAAGTACCTCCGGTAGTTCCTGTAAATAATAAGAGTTCATTTTCATTTTCATTTTTAAATTCCCCGATTGTAAAAAATATTATGCTGATAATTATAGTTTTATTAGTATTGGCAGGACTTTACTCGCTTTTAAATATTTTATTTTTCGAAGGGAATAAAAGTAAAACAGAGATAATAAGACAAAATTTTGATGAAGTTGTCGACGAGCAGGAAAGGAAAATTCTGGGAAAAAGGACTCCTGAGGAAATTCAGGACTCAATAAAAAAAGCAGAGGAAGAATTTAATTCTTTGAAAGATTCTATTACATTGAAAATATCTTCAGTAGCTCCGGGAACAGTTTATATCGTTACTGATTCTGTGAGTTACAACAGACCCGAGAAAATTGAATTTGAAAAAAATGAAACAGGTACTTTCAAGGCTAGAAAGTCATTTCATATTTCTTCTATGAATACTGAAACGTTTAAAGTAACTATTAACGATAAGCCGGTAAAGTTTGAAGGAAAGTCTGTGAGTAAGGTTAAGGTTACGAAGGATGGGGTTGTAAAGTAATTACGAATTACAAATTACAAATTACAAATTACAAATTACAAATTACAAATTACGAATTACAAATTACGAATTACAAATTACGAATTACAAATTACAAATTACAAATTATGAATTATGAATTACAAATTGCAAATTATGAATTATGAATTATGAATTATGAATTATAAATTATGAATTACAAATTATGAATTACAAATTACAAATTACAAATTACAAATTACGAATTACAAATTATGAATTACAAATTATAAATTATGAATTACAAATTATAAATTACAAATTATGAATTACAAATTACAAATTATGAATTATGAATTACAAATTACGAATTACAAATTACAAATTACAAATTATGAATTACAAATTACAAATTACAAATTATGAATTATGAATTATGAATTATGAATTATGAGTTATGAATTATGAATTATGAATTACAAATTACAAATTGCAAATTATGAATTACGAATTATGAATTACAAATTACAAATTACAAATTACAAATTACAAACTATGAATTACAAATTATGAATTACAAATTACAAATTACAAATTATGAGTTATGAGTTATGAATTATGAATTATGAATTACAAATTGCAAATTATGAATTATGAATTACAAATTACAAATTACAAATTACAAATTGCAAATTACAAATTATGAATTATGAATTATGAATTACAAATTACAAATTACAAATTACAAATTGCAAATTATGAATTATGAATTATGAATTATGAATTATGAATTACGGATAACATTTTTTGATAAATTTTAAATTGTAAGTTAGAAAGATTTTTAATTCCATTAATAAATATTCAAATAAATATTTGAAAG
>Ga0209591_10008749_pt1 | contig 11010 bp, 12 predicted proteins | sample MAT01_FD_187207 | JGI IMG/M metagenome (GOLD analysis project Ga0209591, IMG submission 187207) | Freshwater microbial communities from Lake Fryxell liftoff mats and glacier meltwater in Antarctica - MAT-01 (SPAdes) (version 2) | ecosystem: Environmental > Aquatic > Freshwater > Ice > Liftoff...
GACCCCCAGGTCCGTCGAGGAGAACTTCGTGCGCGCTGTCATCGCCCCTCAGCCTGCACGACCCCGGAGGACCCCGTCCCGCACGCTTGCCGAAGGGACACGATGCACCGAGAGCGCACCATAAAACACGGCGCTCGAGGGCGTGGGTCCTTCCATGGCACGGGGCAGCCAACCCGAGAAGGGGACCAGTGCGGATTTGCCGGCGGCGGCAATTACGAACAGTACTCCCAGCAGCGCGAAGTGCGGGCCGACCAAGAGCGGATCATGTTCCGGCCAGGCGTGTTTGCCCACGATGTGGTCGAAGTCACCCGCGCCGTTAATTTCGTGCATCATGATGGCAGCGAGCATGAGAGCAGCATCGCACACGCGATAAACCACCCAAACTCGCAGCCCGTTGCGGGGCGGCGACGGGCGCTCCTGGAAGAAAGCGATCAGCAACACCGAGGACAAGCCCACCATTTCCCAACCGGCGAACAACGTTTCGACCGTATCCGAAAGTGCGGCGATTACCATGCCCAGAAGAAAGACCGCGAAGAGCACAAAGAAACGGTGGTAACCCCGCTCGCGGTGCAGGTATCGGGTGGAGAAGGCGCCGATGGTCGCGCACAGCACTAGAGTTAGGATGACGTACGAAAGCGAAAGCAAATCCAGGATGAATTGGAACTTGAGATGATAACTGGGTGTGATCACCCAGTCGCCCAGTTCAATCACGAACTGCGGCATCCGGCGGACCAGCATCGTGCCAGCGGCGCTGAGGGCAGCCAACAAACTCAAGGCGATCGTGCCTTGGATGAGTCGGCCCACGGTTGCCTCCTGCATCCGGTGATTGCTGAGGAAACTGGCGAAGAATATCGATAGAAGGGCCGCTGGCGAGGCAACGATCAATAGACCGAGAAAGATCAGCAAGCCGTGGAAGGTGAACAGAGTATCCGGTGAGGGCATGAGATGAATCAATTCGAACGGGTGGGCGACACGATTTCGGCGAACTCCAAATGGTCCCGCCAACCGGTGTACCATTCCAGGGAGGAGGCAGCGACGGGCAGCGGTTCGCCTTGGCCGACATGCGGCTCAAACCCGCCCTCGTGATATTCGCTGAGGGCGCCGGTTTCGGGGTTCATTACGGCGAGTTGCACCCAGCCGCGGCCCACCATTGTTTGAATGACGGGATTCTTCTCCATGATTCGCTGCATTGCCTCGGGGGTAGTCTCGATGATGAAGAGCAAGCGGACGGGCTCGTGGATTTCCACCATTTGCCAGGGAAGACCCGTACGCAGGTCGCTCATGGCGCCATCCATCACGCCGAGCAGGCCCGTGATATTGTGCGGCAATTTCGAGCCGCTACCCCAGCCTGGAGAATCCACATAGGAGAAATAGTATTCCAGGTTAATGCCCGAGCACACCGGCACCACGGCACCCAGAATTCGGGTGAGAATTGTTTTTTCGACGTCGTCCTGATCGGGGTCGTAGGAAACTAGGAACGCCCGTCGATCCAGAAACAGTCCGTAGGTCTTTTGGCGTCGGCCCACCAGGCAAATGGCGTTGGTGGCGTGACCCCACTCCGGGCGTACTTGGGAGAGATCCTCAGCGCGACCTTCCATGTGCCGCTTGGCGGCAGTTGGGGTAAGGCCCAACGAAGCTGAACCAAAACGGCGCGCGCGCTCGTGCGCGTTGCGGACGGCCGCTTCAAGCACGGCCTTGCTGGCGACCTCGAACTCGAATTGGTGGGTCATCGGCACGCGGTCCACATCGTAGAAGGTGAAATTATCATTGGAGGTGTTGTGCATTCCTCCCACGAAGACCGTGTCTCCCGGCACTTGAATGCCGCGTCCCGTGAGCGCCTGGCGCACGCGCGGGTCGTTGAGCATTTCGGCGATGGCTCGTGCATTGGGGCCGCCGCGTCCGCCGCCGCACGCTCCGCAATCGTGGGCCGACTCATGCGGATTGTTCATACTGGTGGAACCGTGGCCGAAGATGAAGATGACGCGGGCAAAGCGTGCGGTCAGTCCCACATCACGCAGCAAACGTTCGGTAATGTTGATCATCTCCTCCAGAATGAAGCCGTGGCTTTCCTCGCCCGGGCCGGGCTGGGGTGTGCCACGCTCCAACACCAGTCGCGTCACCGGGGGCGGCGCGATAAAGCTGCCGAAGAAGCCGCGGAAACGTGCGGTCAAGCGGGGAAAAACCACCCGCGCCACCAGCGGTACGGTGGCCAGGAGGCCGAGTGTGGCCGAGAGAAACGCGCCGCTGACTATGCGTCGACTGCCGCCGTGAAACCCTTGCAACGCCATTCCGAGGCGACGTCGGGTGCTGCTGCGCCGGCGCGCATTCTCCGAAAGCCGTCGGTCCACTTTCTCGGAAACCCAGTGTTGCGGCCGGACCACCACCGGACAGAGCGGAACAAAATCCGCCGCCGCCGCGCCGCGATAGTACATCACGACTCCGAAGAAACCGGCGGCGCCAAACGTTTCAGCCGTCGGAGCGGCTTCCTCGACGTGTCGCCGAATGGATTCTTCGCGTTCATCGATGCAGAACATGGCCTGGAACGAAGGGCGCTCGGAACGTTGGGAGGCGCGGCCCTTGTGCGCCGCGAGCGCGCCTAGGGTCTGCAAACGAAACCGGTGCTCATAGGCGAGATGGAAAACGCGTCGCCGCGCCAGATCATCGAAGCCTTCTACCTCATCAAACAACCTGGCCCAGGCTCCTGGTGTCAGATGAAACAATTGCTCGGGCGTCCAACCAAGGACCTGTGCAAGTTGGAAGATCTGGAAGGCGCGTTGCTTGTCGCAGGTGGGCCGGATCGAGGGAAGCCGCCGTCCGAGTTCCTCCCGCAGTTGCGCCAGTTCGCCGCGGTGGCCGAGTGAAGACTGTGTAGCGGCCCGCAACGCCAGACGTTCGAGCAAGAGACGCACTGCCACGAAGTCAATCAAGCTGCCCTCGGGCACCGCGTGATGCACGCGATCCGCCCGTTGTTCCACATGCCAGATCATGCCGCCCCAGCCGCGCAACGTTAGCAAGGTGGCTGAGAGGAACTCCTCGGTCTGCTCCCGGGTTACGCCGAGGGCGACGAGCGATTCTTGAATGCAGGCCAGTGCGCTGATGTGGTGTGTTTGGAGGCGCTCGACTTCGCTCCGCAACTCCCCCATCCACCAAGTCGAGGTTCCGCCGCCCTGCCGGTGGAGCGCACAAAACGATTGGTAGAATCCATGATCACGCTCGGGCAACGGCCAGTGCGCGATGCCTTGGTCGAGGAACGCTGCGCAGAAACGGATTAAAACGTCGTTGACCATCAGGTCCGAATCCATGCCGCCGAGGTCCTGGACGAAGTCGCGGTGTCGAATCCGCGGTCGCGCCGCCGAAGTTCGTTCGCCAGCCAGGCGAACCCCTTCGCCAACAGTCTCCCACAGCGCTGACAGGGTGAATGCCTCCCAACGAGCATCAGTCCACTCCTCAATGCGCGTTTCCCGGAAGCGGGTGAACAAGTCGCCGATCCACGATGGGCGCTCAATATCGGGTAGTGAACCGCGCAAGCGGCGCATCACCCAGTGCCGCGTCTCGGTGATCAACTTGCGTCGCTGCACTTCGGAAACATCCCGGCGCGATTGTAGGAGCGCGTCGGTCTCGGCCATGAACCAATCCAATTCCTCGCCCTCACCGCTGCGCAACGGGTGTTGGAGCATCGCCAATCGAATCTCCAAGCGGGAAGATAGCGTCTGCACACACTCCTCCGCGCCCGCCCCAAGATCGCGTTGCAAGACCGTGCTCAATTCGGAGAACAAGATCCGTCCGCGAGCCAGTTCTTCGCGGTAACGGTCCTCGCTCAAGTAGGGCTCGCAGCCAAACACGCGCGACCCTTCACGCACCGCTTCATCAAAGGGGAGGTGTTCAAAGGCGTGCAGTGTGTTGTGATGGATGAAAACGCCGATAGGCCCCTGGGCGGGAAGCAGGTGGGCCGCGTGCAGCACGGATTCCTTGAGGGCGTGCAAAGGTTCCGGCAAAGCGGCCTGCTGGGCGCTCGGAAAGTTGGAATGCGATTGGCTCATGAGAGGCGGAAGATCGAGTTCGCCTAAAGGTTAGGCTGGGCCGGAGATTTGGTTTCAATGGTTCGAACGCCAGGGCGCATTTCGATCCGCGGTAATGGTAATTCTGAGCTGGCGGAACGGGACCATACGGTCGAAGTCGTTGTGGAGAAATTACCGTCTGTTGGCCAGGGTATTCGCCGTTCAAATGGCGATGACTGATTTCGCCTGCGGCTCGGCTCGTTTCGCTTCCGGCGCGGCCAGCGCCTTCAGGGCGGCGAGATGATTGGAACCCAGACCCAGCAAACCGATGGCGCCCGCCTGAATCGCGTGACGGCGGGTCACGCGCGGACCCGGGCGATCCGCGCCGGGACGAGGGAAGGAGGTGCCTAGGTTCATGGGGTGTGCTGTGGAAAGCGGTAGCACATTCTGAAAACCCCGGTCACTCAGAAATCTGAGTCGGATCGAGGCCGTTGCCGACCGGAAGCCGAAGGTCAAGCGACACAGAAACTGAGGAGCCACCAAGGCCGCGGGCTCTTTCCCCGAAAACCCTCCGGGTGAGGAGTCTTTTGCGGGTGGCCGGCGTTGGCTCGGCCCTGACCGCCCGTTCCGGGGAGCCGCGGGCCTCGTCGCCTGGGACACTACCTCAATTCCCCTTCGCCGGACCCCTGGGAGTTCTCAGACAGACGCTGAGAGAGTGTGACACGCCTCGACGGCTTGGCTACCTTGAGCGGAATTCCATGGCGTTCTGGTTCCCTCGCATCCCAGTTCTCGTACTCTTGATCTTCTTGGCGCCGGCCGGGGGGGAGGGCGCGCTCGCGGGACCCGAGATTTCCGAGTTCATGGCGGCCAATACCAGCGGGCTCGTCGATGAGGATGGAGACCCTTCCGATTGGATTGAACTCACCAATCCGGATTCCGTTCCGGTGGACCTCGCCGGTTGGAGGTTGACCGATTCGCCCGCGAACTCCTCGATTTGGGTGCCTTGCTTTCCGAAGATGGACCGTGGTCCGATGACACCGTGAGCTACGCCTATGATGCTGGACGCCGTCGCCAGCGCCTCACCCTAGCCCAGCTGGGCGGGACGGTGTGGTCTCAGTCGCAGGTTCACAACGCCGGGCACGAGCGTACTCAGCAAACTCGGACGGACGGCGACTACGCCGATTACACCTACGACAACGCTGGCCAGGTGCGCACCGCGAGCGGGAAGGAAGCGGGAGGCACCAGCCGGATCCACGAACAGTTCGGCTACAACTATGACGCCGGGGGCAACCTGATGCAGAAGACCAACAACGCCCTCATCCAGACCCTCGTGGTGGACAACCTGAACCAACTGAGCAGCGGCAGCCGATCGGGAACCTTGACCGTGGCCGGCACCAGCGCCAGTGCGGCGAGCACAGTGACGGTGAATGGCTCGGCGGCCACCCTGTACGGCGACCGGACCTTCGCGCGGGCCGGGTTTGTTCCGGCGAGCGGCAACAACACCTACACGGCGGTCGCCAGTGATGGGAGCGGACGTTCGGACACTAATGCGATCACCGCCTACCTGCCGGCCAGCCCCTCCTTCAGCTACGACGACAACGGAAACCTGCTCTCCGACGGACAGCGCAGCTTCAGCTATGATGACGAGAACCAGCTCATCAGCGTGTCGGTTTCGGCTTCCTGGAAGAGCGAGTTCACCTACGACGGGCAGTTGCGCCGCCGTGTTCGCCGGGAATACGTGTGGCCGGGCGGGGTCTGGCAACTTCAGCAGGAAGTGCGCTATTTTTATGACCAGCTCCTGCCCGTCCAAGAACGCAACGGGCTGGGAGTTCCCCAGGTCACCGACACGCGGGGAAGCGATCTGAGCGGCTCCCTCGCCGGGGCCGGAGGAATTGGCGGACTGCTGGCCCGCACCGAAGGGCTCGCACCGGCTTACTACCAGGCCGACGGCAACGGTAACATTACTGCCTCGATCAACGGCGCCCAGCGAGTGGCGGCCAACTATCTCTACGACCCTTATGGCAACCTCTTGTCCCAATGAAGAGGTTAGAGGTCTGGCACCTGGTTCCCTTTTATCCCGTGCTTCCGGAGCAGACTCATGGCGGCCGCCGCTGCTCAGTGACGCGCCGGGGAGCGTGCCCGGGATGGAATCGACGCGCAATCGGCGCGTGCACTGGAGCAGCCTTGTTCGGCAATGAGAGTGTCATGAGAAGATCACGTAATCCAGGGCAGCCGCTCGATGATCCAGTGCCAAGCTCGGTCGCACCAACGACCACACGCATAGGCAGTCGCGAGTGAGGTAACAACCGCGGCGATGGTGGCACTCCAACCGCCCTCCAGAATCCACCAACCAAGCCAAGCTCCAAGGGCCGCGCCGAAAACCAACCCGCACCAAAAATGAGTTCAGCAACAGTGTGAGCCATCCAAGTAATCGTCGCGTTTCTTCATGTATATTACCTCGCCGAACGCTCCGGCTCAGGCACGCCGGGCCGATGATGTCCGATTGTCAACTGAGGCGCGCACCCGGCGTTGCCAGCCGCCGGTTTGTTGGACCCCCGGAAACTATGGTCTGAACTCTTCGACATATCTTGGCTCGCCAAACAACTGCAATCGGACACCTCGTCCGGTGACCGTCACTGCGTGAACAGAATCAAAGATGAGGCGCAATTCGGCTGGTGCTGCTGATACAAGAGGCACGGGAATGTGATTATCGTGCCGCTCTCCACCAATCGTCAGCGCACCATCCATGACGTCGCATGGTAGATCGGGAAACTCGCCGCTAACGGAGGCATCATCGAAAATGAGCCGGGCATCTTAAACCCAACCGGTGCCAGGATCGGACCCGGGCTGGCCTTCCGACTTGTGGAGGTAAGCTGGCAGGAAATGAACGACCATCTCGCCCTGCTGCCTGTCAATCTTGGCGACTGCTGAATCGTTAAGCTGAATCATGGTGTTCATGCGGTCCAACGCCTGAGCTCAGTGACCCGGCCTACTGGCGGTCGAGGATGGATCTGGGGCGGCAAGGCCGGATTCACTGGAGCGGTTCGCCAACCGGAACACAAGTCGTGTGTTCCAAGAAATTCCGAAAATCGTCCATTACCTTGTTCAGTGCAGCCTCCGCATTCTCCGCGATAAAGTCGTCTTAGAGGCCAAAATTGCGACCACCCCACTCGACCATAAGGAGATGGTCAGAAGGCGAATGCGCGGGCTGGCCTTGCTCCTGCGGAAAAGTGAACTGGATTCTAAAAGGCTCCAACTGCCAAACATGACACCGGAAGAAATCCACACGTTCGGTGTCCCGAAATACCTCGATGCGAGTCGGCCACGTCTCGTCCGAAAGCGATAAATCAACTTCAACGGTTTTCACCAGCTCAAATACCAGGCTGGTAATTGCTGGGTGGTGAATCTTCATAATGCGCAAGTCGGCGAACGATTCAGCTCACCGATGGCGGCCCCTCCGTAACGTGCAAATTGCCAAGGTGCGCGGTGGGGCCGCCATTCGGTGAAGCGTCTTGTTCGTCGATGTTTTTCCTCCGGTAATACTCGTCAATCGCGTAAATGGCCGATGATGCATGGTGACCCCAGTGCTGGAAGTAGGACTCGCGCCAGTAACTCACCGCGTAAATCCCGTCACCGCGATCCAAAGCCTGCAACCCATGCCAAAGATCACCATAAATGTCGGCAAGATCATCGTGAACGTCTCCGGCGACGGGCGGCTTTTCATCAAGGTCGCAAGGTGAAAACACCTCTCGGTAATACTGAAACGGAAAGTCGGAGAACCGCTTGTGGTCCACCGGCCAACCCTCGTGCCCTCGGCGAGGATAATCCGGCTCGTCCTCCCTCCCGTCTTCCGCAACAACCAGATAAGGAATGCCCTGCATCGTGGTAGAAGGAACGAATGGCATTCGAACCTGTCCGCATCTCCTTAGCCGACCATCCTCTCATCCACGGATGTTTCGAGAAGCACGGATTCCAACGAAGCGTTCCCAGTAGGTTTTCCCACGGTCGAGCTGATGTTCGATTCGAGGGAGTCCGCTTAATTGCGGAACCCATCGATGGTTCGAGAACCTGGTTGTCGGACGTCGGTCAGACGCCCCCAGAAGCGGTCGTCGAACTTTTGAACGTTGTCCTAGCGATGCCCCCATTCCTTTCGCAAAAGGAACTCGACCGGAGAGTCGAACGGACCCACGACGCTAAGATAGCTCTCGATCGGGTTGTTGAAGTCGTTCGTGAAGCCCCGGAGACCCACTGTGGTCGGGAACTGCGTCGGTTCCTCTGGTCACTCTTCAACCAGCATCATGTCGTCAATCTGTGGAACTTGAAGGACGTCCTCGATTCTCGCGGCAGTAGTTGGGTGACCGAAGTCTTCACGGCCTGGATGCAAGGCTGCGTCTCTGAAGAAGTCCTTCGCCGAGCGCTGACCGACTCTGGAGAGATGGACCGCTGGGACACTTTTAGCTTTCAGCGACGCGACGCGGACCTTCTGACCGATGCCCTGAATGCGGGTACCTGCCCCCTGCCGTCCACGGGTCGATCTTCGAATTGGAAGGCGCTTCCCTCAGCCAATCGAAGCGAGCCGAACTCCACTTGCGAATCTTCCCGAACTTCCAGTGAATCTCCCCTGAATACCATCCGCTCCTTCGCCTCAAGAGCCGTTGGTTGAACGTCAAAAACCTCGGTCTGGACCAACAAATCCGTGAACAACGGGTCTAACGCTAAAAATTCCGGTCGCGGCAACCGTGCCCGGAGGATGACGTCACATTCCACTCCGTCTGCTCGGTAGACGACACGGACATCCACCGAAAACCACCGAAACGCATTGCGAAAAAGGATCACGTTAGCCTCCACCTGTTCGCCGAAAGACGCCTGCAACTCACCAAGCACAGCCGACTGACCCGACCGCGTGTCATGGAGTAGCAACTGGAGCGGAGTGGACCGCCAGCGGACTCCTTCAGCACTGGTTACCTGAATCGCACCAGCGACCTGGAGATTCTCCGATACCACCACTTGGTGGGATCCGCGTAAGGCAGCCCATCCACCCCCCGGTAGGGCTTCAAATCGAACTTCACTCTCCTGCCACTCGCCGTTCTCGAGAAAATGCATTCCCGGAGAGAGGACAGTATAACGATTTGTCTGCCACTCGCGGTGACCTGTTTCATCCAGAACTACCTCAACTAGTTCCTCAATCCGGTGATGGTATCCGCGTTCGGTCACCGTCACAGCAATCTGCTGAGTTTTTGAAGTGCCCTGGGTTGGTTCTGCAAAAGCAGCGCCTAGTGCAGGAAGATTGGCGAGAACGGCTACCAGCCCGAAGGCGAATGCAAAAAGTGAAATCCGAGCCTAACGGTGTAGGAAAAGTACATTTTATAAATTGTTGGGTTAGTGCCAATTATTATTAATTTATCTAACATGAAACCGGGCTCATGAAGCAATGAAAATGTGCAGATGTGCGGCAGATTTATTTCAGTCGTGGTTTTGGTTTTGTTTCCATCCATCGCCGAGCACCAGCGCGCACTGGGAGACCCCGAACCCCGCTTCGCGTCATTTGTGGACGCGTTGCTCTACCTCGCCAAGGCCGGGTGCCAATGGAGCCTGCATCCCGAAAGCTTCCCGCCCTATAAGACAGTCTACCACGTCTTCGCAGCGTGGAACCGGGATGGTGTCACGGCGACGATCCACGATCGGCTACGGGCCTATGCACGGCAACAGGCGGGGCATCCGAGCCGGGCCACGGCTGCGATCATCAACAGCCAGACCGTGCGTTCGGCCGGCCTGGCTTCGGAAGTCGGACACGACGCTGGGAAGAAGACCAAGGGACGCAAGCGCTTCGTCAGGGTCGACACGCTGGTCCACATTCTTGCGACCCTGGTTACTCCGGCCCACCGGCTGGTGCGCGAGGGGGCCAAGCACATGCTGGACGGATCCCTGTGTCACCACGGTTGGCTGCGCAAGCTCTGGGTGGAGGGGGGCTTTAGCGGTGAGGATTTCGCCAACTATGTAAAGGGACTCCGTGGAGTCATGGATGTGGAAGTGGTAAAGCGCTCGGACACGGCCCAGGGATTTGAGGTGCTGCCGAGACGCTGGGTGGAGGAGTGCAGGTTTGGCTGGCTGATGCAATGTCGACGGCTCGTAAGGGATTATGAACGCACCATCCAAAGCGCGACGGGTTGGATTCACGTGGCAATTATACGAATCATGTTACGCCGACTGGTGTAATCCCTAGGAAAGCAGGGGTTCTTGGACGGGCTCTTAACCGAGGAGCAACAAAGCCAGTTCGATTTTCGTCCAACCCGATCAAGTGGCTACCCGCAGGAGTGCCAAGTCACTTCGCCAATTTTCATATCACAGATGCAGAAGGAATGGGCGCGACAATGGCCTGGTGATGCCAAATAGAAGATTCCGGGCGAGGGGCAGATTGCGGGGACGGGACACAGCCGACTTGCTTGAAACGGGTACGGAAACTCACTCCATTGGATTTCCTCCGTTTCACCCGCGCTACTGCTCCAATTGGCTTTGAAATCTGGAAAGAAGGCGATGGTGGGACCGGACGCGGTCGCGGCCATGGCCTTCAGGGAATCGGCGGCGAATCTGGCGTATCCGCTTGGTGATAACATAGAGTTCGGAAACAACGACAACGGAAGAAACGTCACCGCTCCGAAATGAAAGGGAAGTTGTAATTCATGAGTGATGCCTTCGGCGTCGAGTTGGGGCCAGTGTCCGAAATCACTGGTCGAAAGTGGATGCCGGACCAAGTCGAGGTCGATATGCTGCAATGCCAGTTTTCCATCCCCTCGGTTGGGATCGTCGCGGCGTCCGGGATGAGGGTAGTGAAAGCAATCTCGATTCCGCAGATTCAATGCTTCGTGAATGGCACTCGGAAAGCTGTGGTGATCATTCCCGCATATTACGGCGAACTTAGGAGCCGTAAATAAATTAAGGTAGCAATCAAGCCGAGAAGGTAGTATGGGTTTTGAGCGTGAACTCAGGTGCCATGCTCTCCCGGAGATTTGCT
>Ga0209591_10008753_pt1 | contig 11003 bp, 11 predicted proteins | sample MAT01_FD_187207 | JGI IMG/M metagenome (GOLD analysis project Ga0209591, IMG submission 187207) | Freshwater microbial communities from Lake Fryxell liftoff mats and glacier meltwater in Antarctica - MAT-01 (SPAdes) (version 2) | ecosystem: Environmental > Aquatic > Freshwater > Ice > Liftoff...
CTTGAGGATCTTTCGCATGTTGTGCCCCGCACCACAAAGCAGCGCATTGATCGCGTCACCGTGGGCACCTTTGAGGAAGTTACGCGCCAATCGGCCAACAGCCGGCCACTCTACCGCAGCCAAATCCCGACGTGAACGTCAGAGACTGCGTCAGAAAAACAAGAAAGCGGCCGTTTTGACGGGCCGCTTTCTTGTACATTCTTCTCTAACCTGTTGATTAGATTGAACTTATTCTGGTGGCCTGGGGCGGAATCGAACCACCGACACAAGGATTTTCAATCCTCTGCTCTACCGACTGAGCTACCGGGCCAAGCCCACGATTGTATAACAGGCCGACGGTGGTTTAAGTACCCCGTTTGCCGCGCGTGAGGTCTACACCCAATTGCTTGAGTTTTCGATACAAATGGGTGCGCTCCAAGCCTGTTTTTTCAGCCACACGGGTCATGGAGCCACCTTCTTTGGCAAGGTGAAATTCAAAGTAAGCTTTTTCAAACTCATCTCTGGCATCGCGCAAGGGTTTTTCGAGTAGAAAGCTCTGTGTGGCTTGCGGGCCAATCTCGACCACGACCGGCAGGGTGCTGCCTGTCATGGCAGCTTCAACGGTGAGCTCAGAAGGACTGGCAACCGTGCCCACAATCACTGGCTTGCGGCCCGCCGATTTAGCCAAACCCTGCTCTACCGCTTTGAGCAGCTTTTGCAGGGTGATGGGTTTTTCAAGGAAGGCCATCGCACCAATTTTGGTAGCCTCAACGGCTGTGTCAATGGTGGCGTGCCCGCTCATCATGATGACGGGCATGGTCAACAAGCCGCTGGACGACCACTCCTTGAGCAGGGTCACGCCGTCGGTATCAGGCATCCAGATGTCCAGCAGTACCAGGTCCGGCTTGCTGCAGTTGCGCGCAGCGCGTGCCTGAGCCGCGTTTTCGGCCAACTCAACCTGATGGCCCTCGTCGTTGAGAATTTCCGAAAGCAGGTCGCGTATGCCCAGCTCGTCGTCGACCACCAGAATGTTTGCCATATTGAATTGTTGCCTGCCAGTTTGCTTGGAGTGTTGTTATTCCGTTTCCAAATCATTTCCAGATCAGGCGCATAGCCGCAGACAGTGCTGTAGTGCGGCAAGGACGAAGCAACGACATATAGGAATGATTCAGGAACGGTATTAGGTCACAACTGCGAATGATAACGATACTTGGGCACCCGATATGACACCATCTGTAACACGGTTGGAAATATCAACGCGGGCACCATGCTCGTCGGCGATTTTTTTGACGACAGCCAGCCCCAAACCTGTGCCTTTGACTTTGGTGGTGACATACGGTTCGTAAGCGCGCTTGAGGATGTGTTCGGCAAAGCCGCTGCCGTTATCCCGGATCGAAAGACGCACCCGAGACGACGATTTCGAGTACTCGGTTTTAATTGTCACAACTGCATGAGCCACGCTCTCTTGAGCATCTTGTGCGTTTTGCACCAGGTTATGAATCACCTGGCGCAATTGCTGCGCATCACCCTTGATTAAAGGTGCATTCGGGTCTAACTCGGCATGCACGGGAACTACCGCGTTGTCTGCGCCATAAAGCTGAATCACATCGTTGATCAGCGCATTCAGGTCAACCGGTTTCAATTCAGCAGCGGGTAGCCGGGCATAGTCACGAAACTCATTGACCAGCCGTTTCATGGCATCGACCTGATCGACGATGGTTTTGACCGATTTGGTCAACAGCGCCTGCTCGGGTTCGCCCAGCTTGCCACCCAACTTCATTTCCAGCCGCTCGGCGGACAGCTGTATCGGTGTTAATGGATTTTTGATCTCGTGCGCCAGCCTTCGAGCCACCTCCCCCCATGCTTGCGCACGTTGGGCCGAGACCATTTCAGACACATCGTCAAAGACCAGTAAAAACTCTTCTGCGCCTGGCATTTTGGCGCCGCGTGCAATCAGCGTGATGGCATTGTCAGGCGAGCCCGGCATGGCGGTGTTCAGCTCAAACGACTGCTGCCACTGCTCAAGGCCGTGAGGCGCATTCACGTCAGTTAAAAAATCAGCAAACTGTGCATTCACGTCTTTGGCAAACAAGGCCAAACCGGGGACCTCACCCAGCGGCTGGCCGTGGTAAGCCGCCATCGGCGCGCGCAAGATGCGCGTTGCACCCGGGTTACTCGATTGAATGCGCCCCTGAGCATCCAGTACGATCACGCCGGCCGTGAGATTGTCCAAAATGGTTTGTAAATTAGCCCTGGCGGCATCGACCTGGCTCATACTCAGTTGCACGGCGGTGCGCGCGTCGCTGAGCTGCTGCGTCATGTCGGCGAACGAGCGCGTCAAGCCGCCCAATTCGTCCCTGTCTTGCAACGCGGCCTTGGGTGTCAGGTCGCCCAGCGCCACCTGCCGCACACCATCGGCCAGCACCAGCAGCGGCCTGGCCAATTGGTTGCCCAGCAGCACCGCCAGCAGCACTGCGCCAAACACCGCCAGAAACAAACTGAGCGTGAGCGTGCCGATGTACATCTTGCGCAAGCCGCCCCTGGCCAAGGCCCGCTCCTGATATTCACGATTCGCCTCCTGTACGGCAATCGCGTTGGCCACCACCCCGGCAGGAATCGTCTGCGTCACCTGCAAAAACCGTGGCTCACCCGTCAACCCCAAGTTGCTACTGCTGACCAACGCCACCGCCTGAATACGCCCCGACGGCGTAGCACCTGGCAGTGCCGCCGGTCCGCCAGACAACTCCTCCAGACCTTCGATCTGCGTCGCCACACGTTGGGCTCTGGCATTGCGAAAAAGGGCTGGCGCTGGCCGCTCCGGGTTGATCTTGAAACGCGAATCACCGACGCTGGCAATCACCTGGCCAGCAGCCGTCCAAAGCACCACATCACTGGCTGACAACTGGGTGCGCAAACGCTCCAGCGCCAGACCCGCAGAAGCGTCGGGCGCTTCCGATAATTGGGTAGCGGCCTGCCGGGTTTTGCTGGCCAGATCAAGTGCCATGGCGTCAAGTGTGGCGCGGCCCAGGTTCAGTCCGGCATCCAGCGCGCCTTCAACCTTCACGTCAAACCAGCTTTCGATCGAGCGTGAGACAAACTGGTAAGACACCACATAAATCATCAACCCCGGCATCAGCCCCACCAGCGCAAAAATTGCTGCCAGCTTCACCAGCAGGCGGCTGCCAAACCGCCTCTGGCGCAGTCGCAGCAGCAGGCGCAAAACAATCCAGCCAATGACCAACAGCAACAGCACCGCCACGGCAATATTGAGTGCCAGCAGCCTGGTGTAATTGCGCTCGTACAGTTCACGGTTGCCTGTAGCCTGCGTCAGTAAAAACAGCAGTACCAGACTGAGCGCCAGCACCGCACCTGCGCCCACGCCCACCGTCCAGCGAAACGCCGAGCTGCTTTTGATCAAATCGGCCTGGTTTTTCAGGCTCACTTGTCAACCTCTTTGGCTGGCGGCAACGCCGTTTTAGGCCGGACAGCGCCCAGCAGCAAGCGCTCGTTTCGCTGGGCAGAAATCGTCCAGTCTTTTTGCCCGGCCACGCCAATCTGGAAGGGGCGCGGCAACTGCGACAAATCAAGGTTGAAGCTAAACTCCAGCTTGTGTGCCACATCTGCTTCAACTTCGGTATTGTCAGCAATCCGCCAGCGCGACAAACGCTGCACCGCAGACAGCGCTTCAGCCAGCGTGTCGTAGTTTTGATTCAAGTTGGCGCGTAAGCCCGCTGAGTTATTGATCAGCCCACTGACGATGTTGACGCGCCAGCGCCGCGTCAAAGGCTGATAAGCCAGGCGAATAGTGCGTGTGGCGCTGGCCACACGTTTGTCCACCCAGTACCAGCGGTTCAGGTAAGTGTCCACCTCTGCCACGAAAAACATCGGAATACCCTTCAGCAAGGCATCTTCTACCACGGCGGGCAGGTCAAACCGAACGATGGCTGACAGATAAACGCCGTCGTCGCCGCGCTCAACGTTGAACTGGGTCAGCTCTGCAGAGCGGGAGGCATGGCTAAAAAGCAACAAAAAAGCATATGCCAGGAGTATGGAAAAGCGCCGCATTACAGCATCAATTGCTGTGCTTTTGCCTCTTTTGCAGAAGTGCGTAATAAAAACCGTCGTGATCACACATCAAATTGTCCGGTATGACAGCGCCCGGTACGCTGATTTGAGGCAGCAAATGCCCTGGCGAAGGCATTAATCGGGCGTCGGTGTGGTGCGCAAGAAACGTTTGTATCTGGGTTTCACCCTCTGCTTTGAAAACCGAACAGGTGCAGTAGACCATAGCACCACCCGGTTTTATCAGCGGCCAGAGTGTTTGCAGCAGTTGCGCCTGGATGCCGTCTAGCTGCGCAATATCTGTTGGCCGACGCAGCCAGCGCACGTCCGGGTGGCGGCGCACGATACCGGACGCAGTACATGGCGCATCTAACAAAATGCCGTCAAAAAGCTGGCCGTCCCACCAATCGCTAGGCTGAGCCGCGTCACCCACCACGATGCGGGCCTGCAAGCTCAGGCGCCCCAGATTTTGCGCGATACGCTCGCAGCGGCGGGCGTCAATATCAAGCGCGGTAACGACGTTGTCACCAAGTTCGAGTAAGTGCGCGGTTTTGCCGCCGGGCGCGGCGCAGGCGTCCAGTATGTTTAGCTGGCCACCAAATGGCAAAGCATTTAAAAGCAAAGGCGCGGCCAATTGCGCCGCCGCGTCCTGGACCGAAAAGTGGCCTTCAGCGTAACCTGGCAAAGACGGCACAGCGATCGCGCTAGCCAGAATCACGCCCTGCTCGCCAACCTGGACTGCTTCAATATGAACAGCTGCCAGCACTTGAATGTATTCGGCTACGGTCGTTTTCTTTAAATTAATACGCAACACCAAGGGCGCTTTGGCGTTGTTGGCGCGCAAAATATTTTGCCACTGCCCGGGGTGGTCTTTGCGCACCCGGTCTACCCACCACTGAGGGTGGTTCCACACGGCTTGCGGATTGGCGTCGGTTTTGGCAACCAGCGCGTCTCTTTCGCGCAAAAACCGCCGCAGGCAGCCATTGATGAAACTGGCCTGATGCGAGGTGGCCTCAGACCGCTTGGCGGCCTCTACAGCTTGATCGACCAAAACGAATGCCGAATATGGCGCTTCTTTCTCATTCCATGCCAAAGCCAAGGCAACGCATAAAAGCGCATCTGCCTCTGGCGGCGGTGGCCGCTTGGCCAGTTGCTGGCGTAGCGCCTCCGCCCGGCCCAGCCAGCGCAGCGCATGAAAGCCCAAGGCCTGCACGCCCGGGCGCAGCGTGCTGTCCACATCCAGCAGCGCAGCTGTCATCGACTGACCGTCGCGTACCGCCATCAGCAAGCTGGCTGCGCCTTGCAGTTGTCGCCAGAGCGGGATTTGGGTGGGTGAAGCGCTGGGAATCTGCTTGGGCGGCTTGTTTTGCATGCGATGGGCTAAAACGACATGAAAAAGGGTCAAAAAACAGTTTTTTTGACCCCTTTTGTTGATTGAATAGGGCTTTAGCCCAATAAATACGGGCGCAATCAGCTATAAATAGTATAGCGTAAATCCGCCCCTGCAAACTACCCTTATGTCAACGGATCAGGTCAGCGAGTCCGCCCAGATGTTACTCGCCCAGTTCAACGCATACACGCCTTCCAGCTCGCTGGGCGCAGCGCTCAGGCCGCCAGAGCCCGCAATGGTTTTAAAGGTTTTCTCTGCGGCCACGTATTCATGCACGCTGGCCACGTGAACCACGTTTTTCTCGTCGACAAAGCTGTAGCAGGTGTTAGTCAACATGGGGGCCGGATTGACGTCCCAGCCCGAGAGCTGCGCCACGATGGCACTGGCCGCCACTTTGCCGTGGCTGTTGGCCATATGGCCGCTTTTGGGCATGGCGGGGGCAATTTGAATGGAGTCGCCCAGCACGTGCACGTCTTTGGCGGCGGTGGATTCAAACGTCAGGTAGTTCACGCCGCACCAGCGGTTGTTGGCCTGGTTGTTCAGCCCGGCTTTCACAGCAATCGCACCCGCCCTCATGGCCGGAATCACGTTCAGCACAGCGGCTTTCACGTCGTCCTGTACGTCAAACTTGACAGTGTTCGTTCTAGCGTCAACCGCCACGGCCCTGTGCTGCGGGCGGTATTCCACCATGCCTTTGTACTGCTCGGCCCAGACTTTTTTAAACAAAGCACCCTTGGATGTGACATCCGGGTTGGCATCCAGTATCAATACCTTTGACTTGGGCTTGGCCTTTTTGAAGTAACCCGCCACAACCGATGCCCGCTCATAAGGGCCAGGTGGGCAGCGGTACGGCGCTTCAGGAATGGTGATGGCAAATACACCGCCGTCGGGCATGGCTTCCAGTTGCCTGCGCAAGGCAACCGTCTCGGGGCCCGCCTTCCAGGCTTGCACGATTTGCCCGCTGGCACTGGCCGCCTGCAGGCCTTCGACACCGCCGAACATCAAATCCACCCCCGGCGACACCACCAGCTTGTCATACGCAATCACGCTGCCGCCACGCAGCGTCACGGTTTTTTTGGCGGTGTCGATGTTGTCGGCAAAGTCTTTGACCACCCTGATGCCGTGGTTTTTAGACAGCCCCACGTAAGAGGTTGTCAGGTAGTCGATCTTTTTAACGCCGCTGACCACCAGGTTGGACATCGGGCAGGACACAAAGGCGTCTTGCGGCTCGATCAGCACCACGTCAATTTTGTAATCTGACAACAGGCGCACGTACTTGGCAGCGGTGGCGCCACCGTAGCCGCCGCCAATCACCACCACTTTGGCTTTGGACGGCACGCCGCTCATGCTGGCGCAGCCCGACAGGCCTGCTGCACCCAGCAAGCCCAGGGCAGCAGACGATTGCAGGAAGTAACGACGATTGGATTGAAAGGATTTGGTCATGATGTGGGCCTTTATTTTTTTTGCGCTGCAAAGTAAGTTGCCAGAGTTTCAATTTGCGCATCGCTGTAGCCCTTGCTGAGCTGGTGCATGATGGTGGCGGGGCGGGTGCCATTTTTAAAGGCTGTCATTTGCGCAATGTGATACGCCTTGCCCAGCCCCGCAAGAGACGGAACAGTTGACCCTTCAACCGATTTGCCATTGGTACCGTGGCAGTTGGCGCAAGTAGCGGCCAGGCTTTTGACGTAAAGCGCCTCTTTGCCAGCATTGCCTTGTGCGAAAGCGGTGTTCGCCAGGCAAAACAACGAGGTGGTCAAGACGGCCAACTTTCGGGCCAGGGGTTTGATTGTCATGGTGGTTCCGTGGTGTTTGGTCTAAGCCACAATTTAACGCAGCAGGGCCTTTGAGGTATTGGGAGTATCCAGTACTTGACGGCGATTTTGCGCGCAAAGCCATCGAATCGTTTGAGATTTGCTTATGCCCAAACCAGGCTGAAGTTCCCTCTAGAAAATAACATCCGGCCGGGTCGGCACCACTTCCTGGCTGTCCAAAGCGCCCATGGGTCTGCCGTAAATCCGCCGAATGCGCTCGGCTATGGGCGGGTGCGTCGCCAGCCAGCGCTCATGCTCCGGGCCCAGCAACAGCATGTGCTGCACCGACGGATGCAAGGTTTCGGCCGATCCGCCGTGGCCTAGCGCCTTGCGCAGCACACCGCCCAAGCCCTCTTTGCTGCGGGTAAATTGCACAGCTCGCGCGTCGGCCAGGTATTCACGCTGGCGCGAGACTGCTGCCTTCAAAGCCCGGCCTGCCAGCCATCCCAATGAGCCCGTTGCTTGAATAGCAAAACCCGGCATTGCTAGAAAAGAACGCCTGCCGTCGCCACCCGGCTCACACATCGTCCGGCCCAAGTTAAAAATCATTTCCAGCCCCGACACCATACCCGCCAAGCGCATGTTCAGCTGCATGTCACCCTCTCGAATGTGGCTGAACTCATGCGCCACCAGCCCTTGCAACTCGTCTCTGGTCAAGCTCTCAAGCGCGCCCTGCGTCACAGCCACCACAGCGTCGTCGTCGTCCCAGCCGCAGGCAAATGCATTGATGCTGTGTACCCGGTCCAGCACCATCGGCGTGGGCGGCTTCATGCTGGCTGCAATCGCCAGCTCGCTGACGATATTGCAAAACTTTTGCTCGATGTCTTCCGAGCCAAGCCGGGACAGCGGACCCAGCACCTTGGCCGGCCGCGCACCGACCCGCCGCGCCAATTGCTCCCCGCCGCCAGCCAGGTTAGAACTTTCTATCCACCAGCCGCCCAACACAAACAGCAGCGTCATGCCGGTATTGATGTGGAAAAAGTAGGCTGGGTAGGCCGCATCCTGCCAGGCCACCAGCCGCCAGGTCAGCGCCAAAGCGGCATTCACCGTGATGACCAAAACCAGCAGCGTGAAAGCAAACAACAGCAACAAGCGAACGGTTTGCGCTCTGGCCTGGCGCTGATGTTCAAAAAATCGCACGGCTATCGTGATTGGGGCTAGGTTAACGCAGCCTGTGCCCGCAAGGCGTTTCTCAGGCGCTCAAGTTTGAGGCGATCAGGAATGTCGGTTTCGCGCTTCGTTTGCTTGGTCAGCAACATACCGTCTACGTCAAGCGTGATGACTGGCGAACCTTCGAAGGTGACGGTTCGAATGTGCCCCTTTAACGACTCAAAGGTCTGATCTGCTGCCACATAAAGCAAATCCACATAAATTTCGCCTTCTAACGCCGTTGAATGACCTTTATCCATCCATTCACGCCGCAATGCGCCAAGCGCCTGAGTATTACCAGGAATGCTGGCAAGTGCTTTTAATAAACGTGCGTTGTTTTCAGCGCTGACGGGTAACAACAAATCGATGTCTTTGGTTGCGCGTGAAAAGCCGTGAACGGCCATGGCAGTTCCGCCGATCAGGGCGTATTCAACACCAAAACCTGACAGTGCCTGCGCAAGCAGAACCAGGTCATCCGCTACTGGCTGTCTTGATGTCATGTTCGTCACGCGTCTTTTTGCGTGGCATAGATGGAATGGCGCATTGCAAACTCTAGCTCGCGCGCCTCGTCGAAGCGGTTTTTCTCTTCAGGCGAAGCATAGCTGCGGGCGTCGGGTACGCGATAGGGCGAATTGACTGAAAAAGCATCCGCGCTGCGTTGCACCTTTCCCCACACGTCCGCAAGCCACGCGCTGCGCTCGGCCACCGACATGGTTTGCACTCGCAGGGCCTCAGCTAATTCAGAGCCTTCTTGGTCGATAAACATTTCTGGATGGTAACGTGAAACATGCCAGAAAGCAGTTGGTTGAAAAATTCAAAAATTGCTGAATCACATCGCAATCCGCACCGTCTTGCGCTCATCCGCACTCTCGGTGGCCTGCAACACCGCAGCTGGTGCAAAGCTGAACAAGCTGGCCACCAGCACCGCCGGAAACTGCGCTTGCGCATTGTTGTAGTCCAGCACGGCATCATTAAAGGCCTGGCGGGCGAAAGCGACTTTGTTTTCGGTGCTGGTCAGCTCTTCACTCAAATCGCGGATGGTCTGGTCGGCTTTCAGCTCAGGGTAGGCTTCGTTCAGCGCAAACAACTGACCCAGGCTACTCGACAGTGCATGCTCGGCAACCGCTAGCGTAGTCACAGCCAACGCGTTGGCGGGGCGGCTGCGCACGGCGTCGCTGGCGCTTTTGGCCTGGTTTCTGGCGGTGATGACCGCCTCCAGCGTTTCGCGCTCATGACTCAGGTATTTTCTGGCAGCTTCGACCAGATTGGGAATCAAATCGTAGCGGCGCTTGAGCTGCACGTCGATTTGCCCGAAGGCATTGGCAATGGTGTTTTTCAGCCGCACCAGACGGTTGTAGGCTCCTACGGCCCAAAACACCAGCACGGCCAACACGGCGATGGAAATTAACTGGGTAGAGGTCATGCAGTCTCCTTGGAGTGAACAGGGTAAATCCACGCCAAGATTAACTGGTTTTTATGATGATTCAAATTGCTATATTTTTTATAGCTATGTGCGCCCGTTTTTATTGGGCTAGAGGCTTACCTGCTACCAAAAATCAGTGTTTTTAGTTTTTTGACGCTTTCACGCTCAGAAAACAGGCACAACCCCTGATCAACCCCTGGCGCGCTGGTACAGGCCCTGCACCTTGGGCACATTGGCCTGAAGTTGCTGGATTCGCTGCGGCCCTGACGGGTGGGTGGACAAAAAGCTAGGGCCGCCTGCGCCACTGCCAGCTTGAGCCATTTTTTCCCACAGACTGACACTGGCTTGCGGGTTGTAGCCGCCGCGCGCGGCAAGCTCCAGCCCCACCAGGTCAGCATCGCTTTCGTCTTCACGGCTGAATTTCAGCGTCAACAGCTGCGTGCCCAGGCTGGCAGCCACGTCGCCCAGCTGGCCGAGGCCGAATAACTGCGCACCCAGCGAAAACAGCATGCCGGTGCCCTGACTTTTGGCAATCCGGGCTCTGGCGTGCTCGCGCAGGGCGTGGGCCATTTCGTGGCCCATGATCATCGCGGTTTCGTCATCTGTCAGCCTGAGCTGATCCAGGATACCGGTGTAAAAAGCGATTTTTCCGCCGGGCATGCAAAACGCATTGATCTGCTTGCTGCCGAGCAGATTGACTTCCCACCGCCAGCTTCTGGACCGGTCGTTCCACTGCGCGGTTTGTGGCACCAACTTGGTGGCAATACGCTGCAGCCGCTGCAATTGGGGGTTGCCAGGGGGAGCCAGCGCACCCTTTGACCGGGCATCGGCCAGCAACTGGGCGTACTGCTGGGTCGCAGCATTTTCAAGCTCTTCAGCAGATACAAAGTTTCGCGCTCTGGACGAAGGACCGACATCCACCTGCGCCAGCGCGGGCGCAGTGAAGACAGCCGTGCCCGCAGCCAGTAAAAATGCCCGGCGGCTGGACCAGGCGGATGATTTAGCCTCACAGAGGAAACACATCGCTTAATAATAGTCATAAATTATTTAAGCTGCGTCAGATAAAACCCCGTCATCCACACCGTCATTCACTCAGTTAGCCAGAATGTCAGAAGAAACCATGAACGTTACAAGTGAAAACACAAAAAAACCATGGCGTGAGGTGTTCGCCGTTTATGCCGAGCCCGCC
>Ga0209591_10008757_pt1 | contig 10999 bp, 7 predicted proteins | sample MAT01_FD_187207 | JGI IMG/M metagenome (GOLD analysis project Ga0209591, IMG submission 187207) | Freshwater microbial communities from Lake Fryxell liftoff mats and glacier meltwater in Antarctica - MAT-01 (SPAdes) (version 2) | ecosystem: Environmental > Aquatic > Freshwater > Ice > Liftoff...
CTTCGACACCGTCGTCCCCGGCGCCGCCCAGATAAGTTGCGTAATAGACCCCTGTGCCCGATGGATTGATACGCAAGAGGAATACTTCCCCATTGCCGTTGGCTGTCACATCGAAGGCGCCAGGGGTTAGTGCGACCTCTCCGCGTGTGAAGCCGACGATCGTCGCGATGCCGGAGCGATCCACGGTGACGTCGACAGTATCCAATATGCCGGGCGCGCCGAGATACGTGGAATAGATGAGTTCGGTGCCGGTGCCGTTCAGTCGTGCCGCATAGCTGCCCGCAGGGTCGACCCCGATTGCGCCCGCGGAAACCGGGAAATCGTGAGAGAAAGTAGTTCCAGTGAGCACGACTCCTCCATCCGACACGAGCGCCATGCCCCTGGCACCATCCTGTGCCATGCCGCCGAGGAACGTCGACCACACCAACGAGTCTCCTGTCGGCGTCAACCGAGTGACGAACAGGTTCGGCTGACTGATACCGCCCATGAAGGTCGTCGCGTAAGCGCCGGGCGTCGTCGGGAAGTTCACCGATTGCGTCGTACCGGCGACCGTGACGAAGCCTAGCTCGTCGACTTCGACACCGAGCGGATAGTCCGAGAACACACCGCCGAGCAGCGTCGACCACTCCAAACGGCTCCCAGTCGGGTCCAGCTTGGTGATGAATCCGTCCCCAGCCCCATTGGGTGTGGTGTCGTAGGCCCCTGGGGTCACCGGAAAACCGGGGGACGTCGTACCCACGACGATGGGCGAATTCTGAGCATCCAGCGCTAGGTCGATAATATCGCCCACACTGGATCCACGCAGGAACGTCGACCACAGGAGCTGATCTCCGTTCCTGGAGGGCTTGAGCACGAAGCCAGCGCTGAGGACCGAGTCATAGACCGATTCAAAGGCCCCCGGCGTGGACGGGAAATCGTTGGAGAACGTCGCGCCCGCGACGACCGCTCGCCCCTCGGAATCCACGCGGATCGACTGCGGACGCTCTTGGATGTGAGCGCTACCGAACACGGACGAGTGAAGCAGCCGGCCATCGGCGTCGAACTTGGCAGCGAAACAGTCGTTGCCGTCGCTGGACTGATGCTGATACGTTCCCGGCGTCGTCGGGAACGCGAGCGACTGCATCTCACCCGTGACGTACACGCTTCCCGCCGCATCCACTTCCACGGCCGTGGCGTATTCGAGCCCGGCAATCGGGCCGGCCGGCCCGCCGAAATACGTCGACCAGTCGAGCGCTGGATCGATCCACAGCGCCGCCTGAGGATCGCGCGCGTCGGACGTGAACCCGAAAGTGCGCTCATCGATCCTTCGATAGCGCACTTCGATCGGTGAGAGCGTCCCATCGATCGACCTCTGAAAACTGACCGCCGGCGCCTGACTGAAGCAGCCGCGCGCGCCCACGATGGCCAAGAACCCCTGGGGGTCGATCTCGATGCGCTCGGCGCCCTCGCAACGTATCCGAACCTGCGACAAGTCGGCGCCAGCGGCGACCTCGAGGTCATACTTCACGAGGCCACCGTCTTCGTGCAAGACGCGATCGATGCCTGCGTAGAGCCCGTGCCAACGCAGGGCTCCGTGCTCGCGCAATCCGGTACACCACTGGGTCGGATCGTTGCCGAGAAACCAACTATGCAGCGCTCGCCCGGGTCGCTCGGGGATCAGGGTGACGCCTGCGGAGGCATCTTCGAAGCGCAGACGCAAGTACGTGCCGCCGAATCGCGTCCCTTCCGCGTCCGGAATTTGCAGCCCGAGCGCGTGCGGCTCGGCGCGCACCAAGAGATCGGGCAGCCAGGCGACGAAGTGCGCGTCGCTGTTCCACTGGCCACGGTTCTCGATCAGAGCCAAGTCGCGGCGCTCATCTCCCGCGCCCCAAACGCGCGGGTGGCGCGCGGGAGAGGAGCCGGCCTGCGCGGAGTCGGCGAGCTGCAAAGCTACGCAGCACGATCCGATCCACGAGGACTTCATGGCGAGACCTCGAGCAAGACGACGGGAAACAGTCTGTCGAGGCTCTTATCGTACACGGTCGTTGACCGCATCAAGATGGAACGGGGGCCTCGACCGCCTTGATGAGCGCGAGCCAGCCGGTCGGTCCAGGGTTGGGTCGAGTTCCGCGGCTTTATCACAGCATGGCGACGCTCCTCGAGGACGGACGCGTGCTCCTTGCTGGCGGCGAGGACTATCCCTCTCCTCCGTTCGAGCTGAGCGGAAAGAACGGAGAAGTGTTCTCCCCGCCTTACATGACCCCGTCCTCCGGCTCGCGCCTCACGATCGGCTCGGCCGCTTCGGCTGTCGGTTTCTCGACCGAGTCGACACCTTCGACGTTCGTGATGACCGTCTCCCACAGCCATCCGCTCGATCGCGTCGTCCTGCTCCGTCCTTCAGCTGTCACCCACGCATTCGACCTCGACCAGCGTTTCATCGAGCTCGAGTTCACGCAGGGCGAATCCACGAGCGGGGTCTCGCGGCATCGCGTCACCGCGCCGACCGAGGACCTCGGCCCGCCGGGCTGGTACATGCTCTTCGTCGTCCAGGATCTCGGCAACGGCGAGCGCATCCCTTCGAGCGCGTGGTGGATCCAGATCACTTAGCAGCGCGTGGAGCACGTCAAGTCCCCTGAGGCAACGTGCCGCCGCGCTGCTTCGTCGACCTCGTCACGCCGTACCGGGGCGGCCAGGACGGCCGCCTCGGCCGTCGTTCCGTCGGCGTCCTCGTAGCGCTGGGACTCGTAGCCTCGGGCGTCCCGACGTGCTCACCGGCCTGCTAGCGAGTGCCCTTCGTCTCGCTGAGCGGTGATGTCGCCGAGCGCGCCATGGGCGCGCTTCCAGGCACACGCAGTCCGAGTAGGCCCGAAGTAGGGCCGAATCTCTCGAGCCGTTCACCCTCGGTCCCGAGCGGCGGCTCAAGTTTTCGGCCCTCTGCTTGAGATCGTCTCGCGCGGGCCGGAGAATCATCGGGTCCCTCCCCGCCGCCAAATCCCCGACGAGCACGCCCCTTTCCCATGCCTGCCTTGAGCGTGTTCGGTGCCCAGTGGGGCGACGAGGGGAAGGGCAAGCTGATCGACCTCCTCGCGCGCGAAGCCGATGTCGTCGTGCGCTACCAGGGCGGCCCGAACGCCGGTCACACGGTCGTCGTCGGGTCCGAGAAGTACGTCCTGCACCTGATTCCGTCGGGGATCCTGAACCCGGCGACCTTGAACCTGATCGGGAACGGTGTCTCCGTCGATCCGATCAAGCTCCTGGACGAGGTCGACGGATTGCGCGCGCGCGGCGTCCGGGTCGACGGCTCGAATCTGCGGCTCTCGGCGCTGGCGCACGTCATCTTCGAGCACCACCGCGTCATCGACGGGCTTTCGGAGCGCTGGCGCGGCGAAGGTCGCATCGGCACCACCGGCCGGGGCATCGGTCCGTGCTACGCCGACAAGGCCGCGCGCGTCGGTTTGCGCGTGTGCGACCTGCTCGAGCCCGATCTGTGCCGCTTGCGCTTGCGCGCGGCCTTGGCCGAGAAGAACGCTCTGATCGAGCGCGTGCACGGCGCGACCCCGCTCGATCTCGACTCGACGCTGGACCGCTACGTCGCGATCGGCGAGCGCCTGCGTCCTTTCGTCGCCGACGCCGGCGCGGAAGTGCGCGCCGCGCACCGCGCGAAGAAGCGCATCCTGTTCGAGGGCGCGCAGGGCGCGATGCTCGACATCGACGCGGGCACGTACCCGTTCGTCACGTCGTCGAACACCGGCGCGAACGGCATCTCGGCCGGCGCGTGCTTCCCGCCGCGCTGGCTCGATCGCGTCGTCGGCATCGCGAAGGCCTACACGACGCGCGTCGGCGAAGGGCCGTTCCCGACCGAGCTCAACGACGAGATCGGTGCGCGCATCCGCAAGCAGGGGAACGAGTACGGCTCGACGACCGGAAGGCCGCGGCGCTGCGGATGGTTCGACGCGGTGGCGGTGCGCTACGCGCTCGACCTGTCGGGCGCCGACGGCTGGATCGTGACGAACCTCGACGTTTTGTCGGGCTTTCCAGAGCTTTCCGTCGCGACCCGCTACGACCTCGGCGGCACGGAGGTGCGTGATTGGCCGGCGCACTTGCCGGCGATCGACGTGGCGCGGCCCGTGTACCAGAGTCATCCGGGCTGGGACGAGGACATCACGACCGTGCGCAGGTTCGAGGACCTGCCCGCCACGGCGCGTTCCTACGTCGAGTTCCTCGAGCGCGAGGTGGGCGCGCCCGTGCTGATGATCTCGGTCGGCCCCGAGCGCGAACAGGTCATCCAGCGCGGCAGGATCCAGCCCTCATGACCCGCGCAGCGCCCGTGCGTCCCGATCTCGGCGGGCCGTTTCCGGCCCACATCGCGATCATCATGGACGGCAACGGGCGCTGGGCCGAGCGCCAGGGTCTGCGCCGCATCCTCGGGCACCGCGAGGGCATCCATTCGGTGCGCGAGATCACGACCGAGTGCGCGCGCATGGGCGTCGAGAGCCTGACGCTGTACGCCTTCAGCCACGAGAACTGGAAGCGGCCCGCGCCCGAGATCCGCTACCTGATGTCGCTCTTGAAGCGCTTCCTCGCCGACGAGCTGCCCACGCTGATGCAGAACGGCGTCCGCCTGCGCGCGATCGGCAGGCTCGAGCAATTGCCCGCCGGCGCGCTGAAGGAACTGCGCCGCACGGAAGAGCACACCGCCGCGAACGACGGCATGTTGCTGCGGCTCGCGCTCTCGTACGGCGGCCGCACCGAGATCGCCGACGCGGTGCGCCAGGTCGCCGAGGACGTGCGCGCCGGCGTGCTCGACCCGTCGAGCATCGACGAGGAGACCCTGCGCGCGTACCTGTACGACCCCGAGACGCCCGATCCGGACCTGCTCGTGCGCACGGCGGGGGAGATGCGCGTCTCGAACTTCCTCCTCTGGCAGATCAGCTACAGCGAGCTCTACGTCGCGTCCGAGTGCTGGCCCGAGTTCCGCCGCGCCCAGTTGCTCGCGGCAATGCGCGCCTACGCCGGGCGCCGGCGCAAGTTCGGCGGCCTCGTCGCCGACATGTCGCCCCAGTCGGCCGCGCCCCACCGCCGGACGAGCGGGACGTGAACCCCGTACGGAGTCAGGTGAGTTCGTGCAGGGTGCGCCCGCAGGCCCGCCCCTGCCGACGACTCGGCGGCGCACCCTGCACGAACTCACCTGACTCCGTACGGGGTTCCGCGGTCCTCCGCTAACCTGCCGCTCCGTGTCCAAGGCCAAGAAGATCCTGCGCCGCACGCTGTCCGGCGGTGCTTTGCTCGCGACCGTCGCTCTGCTTTTGTGGTGGAACGCGCAGGATGGCGCTGGCCGACCGCTGTTCTGGGTCACGAGCTTGATCCTCGTCGCGGCCGTCGTCGAGGTCGCGCGGATGGGTAGCTTCGCGCTGCTCGCGATCCGACCGCCGCTCCTCCTGGGCGCGATCGGGGTGATCTTGCTGGCGAACGCGGCGATCGAGGGCGCGACGCTGCGCGCGACCTACCCGGACTTCCCGGCGGCGAGCAGCGCCACCGCGCGCCCCGGATACCTGATCGAGGCGGCGTTCGCCGGACTCGCGGCGCTGTCGGTCCACGGGCTCACGCGTAGCTTCGCGCGTTTCCTGGGCGGGCCGGCGGTCGGTCGCGTGCTCGGCCTGGTGGTCGTCGGCGGGGTCGTCGTCTGGGCGCTGAACGACATCGCCCTCGCGCGCGTCAACGTCGGGCCGGCGCTCGTCGTCCTGGCCTTGCTGGCCGTCACCAGCGCGCCGCTCGCCGCGCTCGAGCCGGGCGGCGGCCGACGACTCCTCCTCGTCCTCGGCCTGGCGCTGTGGCTGCTCCCGCCGCTGCCCGCCTTGTGGGGGATCTGGCACACGTGCGGCACGAGCGGGCTGGTCGCGCTCCTCGCGCTCTCGAAGATCGGCGACACGGCCGGCTACTACGTGGGCGGCTCGATCGGAAAGTCGCATCCGTTCCCGCGCATCTCACCGGGCAAGACGACGGCCGGTTGCGTCGCGTCGTTCGTGGCGGCGACGGCGCTCGGCGGCGCGCTGTCCGCCGCCGGCGTGCTCCCCGAGGGCCGATTCGGCATCGCGAGCGGACTCGCGGCAGGCGCCCTCCTCAACGTGGCCGCGCAAGCCGGCGATCTGCTCGAGAGCTTCGTCAAGCGCCGCGCGGGCGTGAAGGATTCTTCGAATTGCTTCGGTCCGTCGGGTGGACTACTCGACCAGCTGGACAGCCTCTTGCTCTCGATCCCGATGGCGATATTGACGTGGCCTTTCCTGTTCCCGGATAGCTTCTCCGGGGTCGCGCGTTGACAGCCGCGCGAAAACAGCGGCATTCTTGGCAGCGCGCCGCTTCGCGTCCTTGGTTCCAAACGCCGGTACCCAACGGAGTCCTACCCTGAGTTCGACCGAGATCACGATTCCGCTACGTTCGCACGACGAGGCGATCCTCGTCCTCGGCCCCTATGACCGATACGCGAAGATCCTGCGGCAGGACTTGGACATCGAGATCTTCACTCGCCGCGGCAACCTGCGGCTGCGCGGCACGGACGAAGGCGTGCAGGAGGCGCGCCGACGCATCGAGCACTTGCTCGGCAAGTCGCGCAAGGGGCGCGAGCTCGCGCTCTCCGACATCGAATCCATCCTGCTCGGCACCGATTCGCAGCCGGCGGCGGAGCGCGTCGACCGCGCCGTCGCGCCGCGCGCTGCGCAGGGACGCTCAGTGCCTTCGTACCGCGTGTTGCGTCCGGGCTCTTCGCCCGAGCGCGTGTCGCACGGCGATTCGCACGAGAGCTCCGCGCCGCCGCGTCCTCACCTGGTGTCGACCGCCGCGCTGTCGGCCTTGCGCGTGAACCCGGTCGCGGCGCGCACCGAGAATCAGCGTCGTTATCTCGAGCAGATCGAGAAGAACGCGCTCGTCTTCGGCGTCGGTCCGGCGGGCACCGGCAAGACGTACCTCGCTGTCGCGGCCGCGCTGCGCGCGCTGCGTGGCGGACAGGTCAAGCGCATCATCATCACGCGCCCCGTCGTCGAGGCCGGCGAGCACCTCGGCTTCCTGCCTGGCGACCTGCAAGCCAAGCTGAATCCGTACACGCGGCCGATCTACGACGCGTTCTACGACCTGCTCGATTTCGACGACGTCGTGCGCTTCGAGGAGCAGGGGGTCATCGAGGTCGCGCCGCTCGCGTTCATGCGCGGGCGCACGCTGGCCAATGCGTTCGCGATCCTCGACGAGGGCCAGAACACGACCTTGCCGCAGATGAAGATGTTCCTGACGCGGCTCGGCGAGGGCTCGCGCATGATCGTCACCGGCGATCCGTCGCAGACCGACCTCGAGCACAACCAGCGCAGCGGACTGATCGACGCGTACACTCGGCTGCGCGGATTCCAGGACGTCGGCGTCGTCGAGTTCGGGAGGCAGGACATCGTGCGCCACCCGCTCGTCGAGCAGATCGTCCGCGCCTACGAGGGTCCGCCGCGCGAGGTGCCGCGGGAGCAGCAGCGCGATGGTTCTCAGCGCGATGGTTCTCAGCGCGAGGGTCCGCCGCGTGAAGGGCCGTCGCGGGATGCTCCGCCGCGCGACTGGCCGCGCGATCCCCAGCGTCCGTGAGCCAGCTGCGGCGCACACACGCGCGCCGCGGCCACCGCGGTCGCGATCCGGACGTCGCCGCGCCGCGTGCGCGACGGAGTGCGGCGAAGAAACTCGCCGCGCGCGCCCCGGCCGTGGCGGTCCAGTGGATCGGTTCGCGAGCCTTCCTGACCGCGGCGGAACTCCGTCGCACGGCGCGCGCCGCGCTGCGCGAGGGCGGCCGGCCGGCGCTGAGGCTTTCGATCGCCGTCGTGCCCGACCGCCAGCTCACGCGGCTCCACGCCGAGTGGCTGGGCGACCCGACGCCGACCGACGTCCTGTCGTTCGATCTCACCGACGACCTTTCCGAGGCGGGGGAGATCGTCGCGAGCCACACGTGCGCGCGGCGCACGGCCCGCGCGCGCAAAGTCGAACCCGGGCGTGAGCTCGCGCTCTACGTCGTGCACGGCGTCCTGCACTTGTGCGGACACGACGACCACACCGCGCGTGAACGGACCGCGATGCGTGCCGCGGAGCAGCGCGTACTCGCTGCTCTCGGCTGGCCGCCGGACCTCGCGCCGCACGACGAAGCGCCCAGGCGCTCGCGACGAGCCTCTTGATCGGGCCGCTGGGACCTGTATGAGGAAGGTGCGCGTAGCGATTACGACGCGCCGTCCACCCGTTCGTCGTGACGATGTCTCGTCCGGAAATTCAGCGTCCAAGGAGCCAACCCATCGCGGTGGCCGTGCTCGCGCGCCCTGGTGCCGCAGCGCGGAAGGCGAGTGTGCGCGCACCGCGCCTGACATCGCCGCGGGTCGCGGGCCTGACCGCGGTCGGCGCGCGCGCGCGCGCAGTAGGTGCTCCGGAAGTGGGCGTTCCGGCCGTGAGCGGTCCGGCACCGTGCGTTCCGGCACCGTGCGGTCCGGCACCGTGCGGTCCGGCACCGTGCGTTCCGGCAGGGTGCGACGATGCGACGCTCACTCCGAGCGTGCAGCCCGTGCGCGCAATGCGCCTGCACGCGGGCCGCGCCGCGACTCCCGAAGCCGACCGCGCGGCGAAGGTCGAGGCCAAGCTGTGGCGCGCCTACCAGCGCGCGCGTCGGCGTCTCGAGGGCGGCAACGCGCGCGTCGCGTCGGCATCGTCCTCGGCGAGCGCATCCTCCACTCTGGCCGTGCTCTGTGATCGCGCCCGCAACGCGCTCGTCGAGCACTACCAGCCCCTCGTACGTGTGATCGCCGGCGCGCTGGAACGCCGGCTGCCGCGCAGTATCGATCGCGGTGACCTCGAGACGGCCGGGAACGTGGGCCTCATGTCAGCGATCGAGGCCTTCGATCCGGCGCGCGGGGTCCCGTTCGAGCTGTACGCGGAGCACCGACTGCGCGGGGCGTTGCTCGACGAGCTGCGCAACATGGACTGGCTCCCGCGACCTTGGCGTGCGCGCCTCGAGGCCCGGCGTCGCGCGATCGAACGGTTGCGCGCCGAGACTGGTCGCGAGCCCTGGGACGAAGAGGTCGCGAACGCGCTCTCGATCCCGGTGCAGGAATACCGCCAAGATTACGGCCCCGCGCTGGTCGACGGCCCCGTCCACCCGACGTGGGGCGACGACGGGAACGCGACCGGCGGGCCGGCGCTCGAAGGCGTGCCCGACCAAGGGCGTGAAGCTCCCGAGGAGCGCCTCACGCGCGACGACTTGCTGCGCCTCGTCGCCCAGAAGCTGTCGGTGCTCGAGTACCGGCTCGTCTACCTGAAGTACTGGGAAGAGATGCCGCTGCGCGAGATCGGCACGGTGCTGGGCCTTTCCGAGTCGCGCGTGTGCAAGATCCACATGGCGCTGCTCGATCGCTTGCGCGACAAGCTCGGGCCGGATCTGCGCGATCGTTAGGGCTACACGTGCCTACGCGGCCTCGACTGCCGGCCGTAGCCCCAACACCGACGCATACCCGCGCTGCAGGCACTCGCCCGCCTCCTTCGCGGGTACTGGGCGGCTGAACAAATATCCCTGCGCCTCGTCGCACTCGAGGACGCGCAGGAATTCGAGTTGGCTCTTCGTCTCGACACCTTCGGCGACGACGGTCAGGTTCAGGCCCTTGCCCATCAGCACGATCGAGGTGGTTATCGCCGAGTCCTCGGCGCTGGTCAGCACCTCACGCACGAAGCTCTGGTCGATCTTCAGCGCGTCCACCGGGAAGCGCTTGATGTAGCTCAGCGACGAATAGCCTGTACCGAAGTCGTCGATCGACAGGTGGATGCCCATGTGCTTGATCGTGCGCAGCGTTTCGACCGTCGCGTCGGCGTCCTGGAGCAGCATGCTCTCCGTGAGCTCGAGCTCGAGGCCGCTCGGGTCTAGGCCCGTCTCTTCGAGGATGCGCGCGATGCGCAGCTCGAGATCGGGCTGGCGGAACTGCACCGAGGACAGATTCACCGCCATGCGGACGGGCGGCAGTCCAGCCGCGCGCCACGCCTGATTCTGACGGCAGGCCTCGCGCAGGACCCACTCGCCGATCGGCACGATCAGGCCGGATTCCTCGGCGATCGGGATGAATTGCGCCGGCGAGACCATGCCCAGCTCGGGATGTTTCCAGCGCAAGAGCGCTTCGAAACCGACGACTGCGCCGGTCCGCAGATCGATGCGCGGCTGGTAGTAAGGCATCAGCTCGCCGCGCTCGAGCGCGTAGCGCAGGTTCGATTCGAGCGTGAGTCGCTCGAACGTGCTCGAGTTCATCGAAGCCGTCGCGAACCGAATTCCGTGCAACTGTTCCTGTCGCGCGCGCGCCATTGCCTTGCGCGCCGATTCGTACAGCTCCGTAGCGCTCGAGCCGTCGTGCAGGTGGACGGCGATACCCACGTTGACCTGGATGACGAGCTTGCGGCCCTCGATCTCGACCGGCTTCTCCAGTTGCTGCTGCAACCGGCGCGCGACCTTGTAGGCATCCTGCGGACGCTCTTGGCGTTCGAGCAGAACGCTGAACTCGGATCCCTCGAGCAAGGTGACCATGCCGGCGACGTTCGTGCCCGATCCGCCGACGTCGCGCGTGCGCACGATCTCGCGCAGCCGCTTCGAGAGCGCCGTCATGCAGGCCGAAACGTGGTCCGCGTTCGCGGGCGCGTCGGCGATCTCGGCCGACATCGCGATCAACGCGGCGCTGTTCTTCTTCGTCCGCGGGTTGCACAGGACCTCGTCGGCGCGCTGCAGGAAGCGCTCGCGCGGCGGCGGCGCGGAGATGGCCGCTTCGCTCGCGACCTCGTCGGCCAACAAGCGGAAGCGCGTCGAGGCGAGATCGCGCTCCACGCGCGCACTGCGCAGCACGGAAATCACGCGGTGGGCGAGCAGCGGTCCGGCGACCGGCTGCACGGTCCAATCCGCCGCGCCCAGGCCGAGCGCGTGCTGGCACTGCGCGATCGAACCGATCGCAATCCACGGGATGCGCGAGCGCGCGCCACCGCCGGC
>Ga0209591_10008760_pt1 | contig 10996 bp, 8 predicted proteins | sample MAT01_FD_187207 | JGI IMG/M metagenome (GOLD analysis project Ga0209591, IMG submission 187207) | Freshwater microbial communities from Lake Fryxell liftoff mats and glacier meltwater in Antarctica - MAT-01 (SPAdes) (version 2) | ecosystem: Environmental > Aquatic > Freshwater > Ice > Liftoff...
TACTGAATTAAAATATATCCGCACGATACTTCTTCTTTTACACAAGGATTGTTTTTTCACAACAATAAAATGTATGAAGGAACTGGAATGGAAAAAGAAAGTAAGTTATTAATTGTTGATTTAAATACTGGCAAGGCAGAAAAAAAAATACCCTTGGCTGGTTCTGTTTTTGGCGAAGGGATTACATTGTTTAATAATAAAATTTATCAGTTAACATATCAGAATCATAAAGTATATGTTTATGATGCCAACACTTTTAAAAAAGAAAAAGAATTTGAATGGCCTTTTGAAGGTTGGGGAATTACGCACAACGATTCCTCATTAATTATAAGTACAGGAGGTAGTAATTTGTACTTTGTAAATCCAGCAACATTTAAAATAGAACGTACAGTAGGCGTGTCAGACAATAATGGATATATCGATAGTATTAATGAGCTTGAATATGTAAATGGTTCTATTTATGCCAATAAATATTTGACCGATTTAATTTTAAAAATCAATCCTCAAACTGGTATAATTGAAGGGAAAGTAGACTTAACTAATTTAATAAAAGAGTCAGGAGCTAGTTACGATCCAAGATCTATAGATGCAGGTTATGTTTTAAATGGCATTGCCTATAATAAAGAAAAGAAAAGCTTTTATATAACTGGAAAGAGATGGCCATTTATTGCAGAAGTAAAATTTAATTAATTATTCTTAGTAAAAACATAAATAACTGAACTGCATTTGCGCCTATTAAAAATTGAATTGCAGTTAGATAGAAGTCCGTTCCAAAAGGCTTTAAACAAATTAGACCTTCCATTTTTACATTGTTCGCTTAACATAGAAACATAAAACGAATCGAACCACATTGGATGTATCGATTTTAATATGAACCCATATTGTGATGCTATTAATTCAATTGACTGAGGAGAAAAATGGTATAAATGTCGAGGAACATCGTATGCAGCCCAAAATTGGCCATAATGCTTAGCATCTAGTGAAGTATAATTAGGTACAGCAATAATTAATTGACCTTGGGTTGATAATAATTTTTTGAAATGATTCCAATACCCTTTTAAATCGTGTACATGTTCTAATACATGCCAAAGAGTTATTACATTAAAAGAAGCTGCGTCAAAAAAATTAATACTATCAGGCAAATCGAGCTGAAATTGATAATTTTTTATTGCTTGTTCTCTAGCAGTTACATCTGGCTCTAAACCAACTACATTCCACCCATTTTTTTTCATTGTATTAGCAAATGCACCAGTCCCGGCGCCAATATCGAGTAGTCTACCTTTGGATAATTTTGTAGAATTTTTAATAAGGTTATACTTTTGTTTTAAAGTATAATTTCTAACCAAATGGTACAATTTATTTATTAAACCGTCTTTGGTATCACTATGAGAAACATAGTTAATAGACTGATAATATGCAGCAATATTGTTTAAGTTTGGAACATCTTGTGTAAATTGAAGCGAGCAATTGTTACAATTCCAAATAGTAAATGACTCATTGCTTACAGTATAATCAACTGCGGAAAATGCAGATTGAATTGAGGAAGAAGAACAAGCAGGACAAACTGAATGATTAATTAATACTGACATACGTTACACGTAATAAAATAAAAGTGCCCCCACCCCAATCAATAATAAGATAAGCGCATAAACCCACCAATTATCAGCACCTGCTTCCTCTGAATCTTTACCCATCAATTCTCTAATATCATCTTCTTCTTGAGCAGATAGTTCATGATCTTTATCGTAATCAAAAAGAGTTTCCTTTTTAGCTATTGGATAGGAAGCCCCTATCCTAACTTGTGGCAATAATTCTTGTAGGTTCTTTTCTGGAGAGAATAAGATATATCCATTTTCTTCCTTTTTTAATCGTCCTATTCCTGGGATTACAGATCCTTGAGAAGTGTTTAAATTTGATTTGATTTTATATAAATAGTCATGAAAATTGCGAATTGCAACTACTTCATCCGTACCCATTTCTTGAGCTAAAAAATCAAAAAAGAACTTATCGGCTTTGGCAGCATCTTGCTTAAATACAATCATTTGTGATGGGGCATATAAAAGCCCATTTATTGAGTCCAATTGTGCGCCAGTTGATTCTAATACAAGATTTCCTACATCGGGGATGCTTAATTTTTTATTGAGCACCAGATATTTATGCAGGTATTGGTTCATGCCTCTAGTTATTTACTTAAACGAATATACAACTCCTGCCATAATATTAAACCCAAAAACTGGATATTGATTCCATCTTTGATAAGTATTATTAAACAAATTATTCATTTGAAGCCAAATATTCAAGTTCTTTTTAAAGCTAAACTCCCCTCCAATATTAAAATCTAGCCCTGGAGAAAGTCTACTTATTGGAGTTGTAGCTGTTTTATACATACTACCACCTAAATAAAACAAGTCGGCTTTAATTTGAAGATCTTTTATGGGTTTCCATAAAGTAGATGCCGTAATTTCCACAGGTATTAGTCCCCAAGCTTCTGAATTAATTGAAGGAGTATTGAATTGAATAAAATTAGCAGAAGCCAAAAAAGAAAGATTTTCTTGTACTTTATACCCAAATTCTCCATGAAGTTTTATTACATTCATTGAAGGTTCATAGAGTGTTACAAATGATTTGCCATCAATTGGGTCATTTAAAAACAACGGTTGGTTATCCATTTTAATGAATGATATTCTAGAATTATATGAAATATGATTTCCAGCTACCCCTTTCACTCCAAAAAACTGCTCTCGTATTTTAGTATTTAATATAGTTGAAAAAGAACCAATCCAAGGATTAAAAGCAATTAATGATCTCCAGTTATTTTTATTAAAATAACCTACCCACCCTGCTTCAAGACTAATATTGGTATTTTTAAGTTTACTTTCTGCTGTAATATCTGGTAACATATTATATGCACTATTGTCCCATGTTGGACGCAGCCCTATATTTAATTTAATATTTGGTGTTGTAAATACAATAGCAGGATTAATAGAGAATAAGTTGTTAGTTATATTTCTTGATGGTGTAGTTTGTAAATTAATGTTAGCTATATCCACATCAAACGCTAATTTAAAAGAAAGAAGTTTAGTTAATTCCTTTTCAATAGGAGCTTTTAAAACCAAGTTATTTTCGGAGCTGCTGTAATTATCTGTAAAACGATAAAAACTTAATTGAGGATGAAAGCTAATACCCGCTTCATTTACCTTCTTATTCTTAAATCCAACTTCTAAAGCAACTGTATTATAAGTTTGTTTTAATTGATCTTTTGAATAATTAAGTGTTGAAGGTTTAAATCCAAACTTATATTGAGTTATTGAATTAAAAAACGCGTGGGCTGTCCATTCTATATCATTTGATGTATTTAAAATGGAAAGTATATCAAAATTAAGTTTACTATACTGTTGAGCAAAAATCGTTGACTTTGAAGTTATATAGTCAGCTTGTATAGAAGTGATAGATTTTTTACCATCTCCAATAGAAAACTTTCCTTCTCCATAAATTGAATTCAAATTACCAGCACCAATTTTAATTCGTTGATGATTAACCCATTCTTTTATTGAATCAGCTGGTAGTGCCAATGGTTGAATAGAAATTGGTTGATAAGAAAAGAATAAATTAGAAGAAGGAACCTTGTATGAAATTGAAACTTTAGTACTATCAATAACTTCAGTTGCAGCAGTAAAATTAATTTTAGCAGCATATTGCAATGATGGCTTAAATGCCGAAGTAATTATAACTGTTTTTGGAGCAGAAGTATCAAGCAGTACTTCATTTATACTTACAGAAGAAGTTTTAATATTATTCTTATTAGATGGTTTTACATTTTTTTTGCTTTTAGAAGTGCTTATTTTTTTCTTAGCAAGAGTTTTCTTTTTTTGCGCAACACTATCTTCTACTAAAACAGCAACAAAAAGAATAAGTAAAAATATTTTTATTGTTTTTTTCATTTCTATGATTACTTTATATCTATTGAACTTTATTTACTTTTTCTTTAGCTGCTATAACTTGAATTAGTTTCTCCCCAGCTTCTTTTTTTAATTCTTGTATTACAGCATTATCTAAAACACTTTTATAAGTAGCTTCAGCATTAAATAAATCGTTTTGCTTAAAATACACATCTCCTATTAATAAATAACTTTTGGTTACCCAAATATCGTAAGATCCATATTTTTTAATTACTTCAAACCCTGCTTTTTCAGCTTCTCCCAATTTGTTGCTTTGATAATAAATTTGAGCAATTTGATATTGCGACTCAGCAGTAATTTCCGACTTGCCTTTATTTAAAAGCACCTTGTAACCCAAAAGCGCCTGATCATTTCTGCCATTTAACTGGTCGTTTTTAGCAACAACAAATTCGCCCATTAATTGATCGTCCGTAGCAATGCCTTTTTGTTGTAATAACTCAGTTGCATTTAGTGCAGCTTCAGCAAATTGTTGCAACTTAAATTGACAGCGCAATAAGCCTCTCATTGCTTCTAAGCGATTTTCTTGTTGGCTAGCAATTCGCTTTAACAAAGCATAATACTTGGCAGCTTCAGTGTAATTTTTTAAATCGAAAAAGTAAATTCTTGCAGATTGCAAAATGCTTCTTTCTGCATATTTATTAGGCGCTAAATCAGCAACTTTATTATAAAAAGGAAGTGCATTTAAATAATCTTTTTGAGCAATATTAATTTCTGCTAAAAAATAATTTGCCTCAACCTTATATTTCCCATCAGGGAATTTTAAAATATATTCTGCGAATCCAGATTGAGCTCCTAAATTATCTTTGGCTTCATAACGAATCATTGCAGATTTATAGGTTACCGAATCGGCTTCATTTACATTGAGCGTTTTTCCATTTGATTCCATGAAATTAATATACTCATTTGGCTTTTGTTGCCCAATAAAAATATTTCTTATATAATCTACAGAAGCATCCGCTTCTACACTATTTGGATATTTGGTTACTAATATTTTAAACTGATCTAATGAAGCATCATTTTTATCTAAATTAAATAAAGCAATTCCTAGCTTTAAATAAGCTTGAGGTCTTAATGAAATTGCTTTATCATTATTTACAACTTTATAAAGAGGCGTTAAAGATTTTTCAAATGCTTCTTCTGCTAAATAAGTATTGGCAATTTCTAATTGCGCATTTTGTAGTAATGCCGAGTTTGGATATTGCTGTTCGAGTAATCCCAATAACTGTAGTTTATCATTTTGCTTATTCATTGCACCCGCAATAATTGCTTTTTGAAATAATGCATAATCAGCAGTTAGCCATCTATTTTGACTTACTTCATTATAAACTGTTAATGCTTGATTGTAATCCTTAGCCATAAAATGGCAATCCCCAATTCGTAAATAAGCATCTTTTTGAATATCTGTAATAGAACCGTTTACCGTTTTATAAACTAATTCGAACTGATCTTTAGCCAAATTGTAATTCTCTAATTTTAAATAACAATAAGCTAAATTATATCTAGCATTGGTAGAATTTACTTCCTCATTCTTTACTGGATTTTTTAAATAATTTTGCAAATAAACTATAGCAATGTCTGTTTTTCCTTTTCTATAATTTAATTCACCTTTCCAAAAATTCACCAATGGCATTTGTGCTTCATTGAACTTAGCAACAACTATTTTATCTAATAAAATTTCAGCCTCAGCAATTTGTTGATCATTTATCAACTCAACGGTTCTTCCATATAATATTCTAGTATAGATTTTTTCTACTTCATCAGATTTACTTGGCAATTGCACATAAATAGCTAATGCATCTTTAAAATTGCTTGTATTTGCAAGAGAACTAATCAACAAAATCCTAGATTCAGACAGGTATTTTGAGTTTGGATAATTGCTAATAAATAATTTAAAATCATTTGCAGCTATCCCAAAATAGCTAAGATCATAAGAAAGTTTTGCATAATGAAAAGAAGAAACTTCTTTTTGTGTTGGATTGCTGTTATTAGTTGCACAAAATTGAAACGCATTTCTTGCATTAGAAAGTTCATTTACTTTTAAGTATGCATCGGCCAATAAATACATACTGTTTTGAGCTAATGAATCTGCCGCGCCACCCAACTGCTTAAACCCTACTATTGATTTGTTCCAGTTTTTGACTTCATAATAGCAGTACGATAATTCATATAAATCTTCTCTCCTTACCATTTCATTTGCAGCTACATATTTTTCCAGATAGGGCAATGCGCGATCAAATTGTCTTTTTTCGAACAAAATATGTCCAACCAATTGTTGCAATTGAAGATCATAATATTGTTTAGAATCTTTTAGAATTTTTTCGCCGTAAGTTATTGCCTTATCACTCTCCCCATTAAAATAATACAACTCAGCCAAATAAAAAGGAACCACGTTTTTATAAGCTTCTTCTTTTTCTGCTATTACAAAACATTTAATTGCTTCATCATACTTCTGCTCGTTAAATAATAGAAAACCATAATAATAATTTGCATCAATATAATTTGGGTCATTGGGTAGTTGACGAATACTATTGAATAAAGGTTTTGCTTTATCAAATTGTTGATTAACAAAATAAGCATAAGCTTGATGAAACTTCATTTCAGCAATCTGTCGATTATTTAAATTAGCAATATTCGTTTTATCAAAATATTGTAATGCATTTCCAAAATCCTTTTTTTTATAATAATATTCTCCAAGGTAGTAAGCAGTTAATTGGGTATGTGCAATATCAAGTTCTAACTCAATAAAAGACTTTGCCAATGGAACTGCAGATTCGTCATTCAATTGTAAACCACAAATAATATAATAGTATTTACACTCAACAAGAACTTGAACGGGAAGATTGCTATTTTTTATTCCATTACTGTAAAATAATTTAAATAATGGATAAGCAAGACTGTATTGTTCTTGTTGATACATCAATTTAGCTTGTTTAAAAGAAGCATCAGGCTCAATAAATGTTTGTGTTAATTGTGCTTTTAGCGAAACAGAACAAACTAAAAATATACATCCAAAAAATAAATAGACGACTTTGTTCATGGTATGAATAGAATTACAATGCTTTATAAAGATACTAGTACAGTTTTGTAACAGTTTGTTAAGCATGCATATGTGGAAAAACAAGAGAAGGTTGTAAGTTTGTCAACAAATTGCTAAAATGTACGAACATTTAACAACGGTTAGGGTTAGATACGCAGAAACCGATCAGATGGATATTGTGTATTATGGTAACTATGCTCAATATTTTGAAGTTGGTAGAGCAGAATGGATAAGGGCTTTAGGATTTACTTATAAAAAGATGGAAGAAATGGGGGTTCGAATGCCCGTTGTGCACATGGAAGCCAATTTTTTAAGACCAGCACATTATGATGATTTGATCACAATTAAAACTGTTTTAAAAGAAATACCATTAAAACATGATATTACTTTTCATCATGAAGTGTATAATGAAAGAAAAAAAATAATTACTAAAGGCAAAGTGACTTTATTTTTTATTGATATTAAAACAGGAAAATGGATTGGAATGCCAGAAGATTTAAAAATGGCATTATATAAATCCTTTAAATGAAACATGAAATATGATTTATGAAAATATAAGTAAAGTTTACGCTGCAATCATTACTATTGGTGATGAGTTATTAATAGGTCAAGTAATAGATACAAATAGTAGTTGGATAGCCCAAGAACTTAATAAAATTGGTATACAAGTAAAACATAGAGTGGCAGTTGGAGATATTTGGGATGATATATGGAATGCATTAGATGAAGAAATTAGTAAAGCAGACATTATAATTATTACTGGCGGTTTAGGACCTACTGCAGATGATATAACCAAACCATTATTGTGTAAATATTTTAATGGCAAGATGGTGGTTCATCAACCAACATTAGATCATGTGAAGTATATATTTGAGCATATATTGAAGCGACCAATGATAGATAGAAATGCAAAGCAGGCGGAAGTTCCAGACAATTGTACCGTACTAAAAAACGAAAAAGGAACTGCGCCTGGAATGCTTTTTAAATTAGATAAAAAGATCATAATTGCATTACCTGGAGTACCGCATGAAATGAAATGGTTAATGGGCAACCATATTCTGCCAATGATTCCTCAATTGTTTAAAACAGGATTTATTGAGCATAAAACATTACTAACTGCTGGAATTGGAGAATCGTTTTTAGCAGAAATAATTAAGGATTTTGAAGAAGGGTTACCGAGCCACATTAAATTGGCTTATTTGCCTAATTATGGAATGGTTCGTTTAAGATTAACTACTTGGGGCATCGATAAAACTGCATTAAATAATGAGTTATTCAGTTTGTTTGAAACACTAAAATTGCAGGTAAAAGACTATTTAATTATTGACCAGGATTTGCCGATTGAAGTTGCTATTGGCAAATTATTAATAGCTCGAAATGAAACAGTTTCAACAGCAGAAAGTTGTACAGGTGGATATATTGCCCATCTTTTGAGTATTCATCCAGGTTCGTCGGTTTTCTACACCGGTTCGGTTATTTCTTATGCCAATATTATTAAAGAAACCATGCTGAATGTTTCACATACTACTTTAACCACAGTTGGAGCGGTAAGTGAGGAAGCAGTAACACAAATGGCCAAATCTGTAAGAGAAACTATGGGAACGAATTACTCCATTTCAGTAAGTGGTATAATGGGGCCTGGAGGTGCTACTTTGGAGAAATCAGTTGGTTTAGTGTGGATTGCAGTAGCTTCTGCTAATAAATTAGTAACAAAATCATTCAATTTCAGGTTCGATAGAAGGCGAAATATTGAATTAACAGCTACAAATGCTTTGAATATGCTTAGAGCAATAATTGTGGATAATAGTTGAATAAATATTTAAGGTTTACAGGTATATTTGTTGATTAGTAGTGTTTTGTGTATGCAAAATGAAACTATTTGTCGGGGTGATCAAAACAATTTTACCCACTAAAAACAGAATTACAGTATGGCAATAGCTGAATTGGTCATGCCTAAATTAGGCGAGAGTATAATGGAAGCAACCATTCTAAAATGGCATAAGAAGGTGGGCGATCATGTAAAGTTAGATGAGACCGTCTTAGATATTGCTACAGATAAGGTTGATAGCGAAGTGCCATCTACTGTTGAAGGTATTATTATTGAACTATTGTTTAATGTAAATGATGTAGTTCCAATAGGTACTGTTATTGCAAAAATTGAAACTATTGCTGTTACACCAATTCCTACACCGGTTGTGAAACCAGTGCCTATAGTTGTTCCAGTTGCTGCACCTGTTCAAGTTTCTGCACCTGCTCCTATAGCAGCACCTGTTCATGTTGCACCTGTTCCGGTTCCTGTAGCTGCTCCTGTTTATGAAGTACCTTATACTCCATCGGCTCCAGCAATCGAATTAATGATGAAACCAGCTGGCAATCGTTTTTATTCTCCGTTGGTTTTAAATATAGCTAATAGCGAAGGCGTTGGATTAAGTGAATTGGAAAGAATTCCAGGCACAGGTGGAGATGGTAGAGTTTCTAAAAAAGATATTTTACAATATGTAGCTGATAAAAAAGCTGGAAGAATTCCTCCATTACCAGTTCAGCAACCAATATTTGCAGCTCAACCAATTCAAGCCCCTGTAGTTGCCCCAATTACTGCTCCAAATCCTATTGCAGTTGAAACGGCTCCAGTTATTGAGCCGATTACAGTTTCAGAGCCTATTGTTGTTCCTGAACCTGTTGTTGTTCTTGAACCTGTTGCTATAGTTGAGCCTTCTGTCGTTAAGATAGAAGAAACTGTTAAACCAATAGAAAGATTTGCTGCACCTACACCTCCAACTCGTATTGTTGAAGTTGAAGCGCCAGCTCCAATACTTTCGCAAAATCAACCAGTAATATTCCCTGTTCAGCCAGAACCTATTGTTCAAACAAATATTCAAACGCCTTTACCAGCGCCTGCACCTGTGTATTCAGCACCTCCAACAGCTCCTGTTTATTCAGCTCCACCTCCACCGATTCAACAATCTATACCACAAACAAATGGTAAGATTTCTGAGCCAGCATCAGTTGTTCTTTCTGGAATAACAGAAATAATAGAAATGGATAGAATGCGAAAACTAATTGCCAATCACATGGTAAATAGTGTGCAAACTAGTCCGCATGTTACCAGCTTTGCAGAAGCTGATGTAACAAATATGGTAATGTGGAGAGAAAAAGTGAAGCATGAATTTGAACAAAGAGAAGGAACCAAACTTACATTCACACCAATGTTTATTGAGTGTGTTGTAAAAGCAATGAAAAATTATCCTTTAATTAATTGTTCATTGGATGGAGATAAAATCATCATTAAAAAAGACATAAATATAGGAATGGCTACAGCATTGCCTTCTGGCAATTTAATTGTACCAGTTATTAAAGGTGCCGATCAATTAAATATTGTTGGCTTAAGCAAATCAGTAAATGGGTTAGCCGATGCAGCTCGTAACGGCCGATTAAAACCAGAAGATACTTCTGGAGGAACTTTTACTTTGACCAACGTTGGCACTTTTGGAAGTTTAATGGGAACGCCTATAATTAATCAACCTCAGGTTGCTATTATGGCAGTTGGAGCAATTAAAAAACGTGCTGTTGTAATTGAATCAGCATCTGGAGATACTATCGGAATCAGGCATATGATGTACTTATCGTTAAGCTATGATCATCGTATTGTTGATGGAAGTATTGGTGCAAGTTTCTTAACTGCAGTTGCCAAAGAATTCGAAAAATGGGATACTAATAAACAATGGTTTCATTATTTATAAATATTAAAGCCATCGTTATGATGGCTTTAATATTTTGTAATAAGTCAACTGCACAAACCCCTGGCTTAGGAATATGGTAGGCTTTTTCAGCAAAATACCAAATAACCAAATCAACTTTTTTCTTTATGGAAGCCCAGTTAAGGTCACAATAATTTATGTACGTGTATTTCTTGCAGCAGGTCACTATACTATTTATCAACCCGATGGAAATTTTAAAAATCCACATACAACAGATGAATTTAGAATATCGGAACAATTTA
>Ga0209591_10008762_pt1 | contig 10995 bp, 8 predicted proteins | sample MAT01_FD_187207 | JGI IMG/M metagenome (GOLD analysis project Ga0209591, IMG submission 187207) | Freshwater microbial communities from Lake Fryxell liftoff mats and glacier meltwater in Antarctica - MAT-01 (SPAdes) (version 2) | ecosystem: Environmental > Aquatic > Freshwater > Ice > Liftoff...
CTCATTTTTGCCAGAATATATGTAAACCAGAAAGCTCGCATACTATATGAATCAATCATCACAAGTTTGATGTCATTTCTATTTTTATACAGAGTTATAACCATATCCCACAATCTTAAAAACTGATTTTCTTTTTCCGATACGGACTTTATATCGTAAAACTCAGATAGCCTTGGGGTCAATAATTCTATAAAAGTAGGAGTGTAACCAAATCCGGAAAGAATGTTACCTGCATAAAATATCATTTACGCAATCTTACAAAATTAAGAAAAGCCATTCCATATATAAATCCCGGTGCCGCCGTTCGCATTGCCGCATGCCCGAGTGTTGTATATACAAATACTACACAAAGAATAAGTAATATTTTATTATCCGAAGATTTCAGCATCAAAAAATATTTTGGTGGGAAAAGAACCAAAATTAATATAGCAAGAATTCCAAACATTCCATGCTCTGCAAGTAATCTCGAATATTCTATATGTGCCGCCGCTTCAATACCACTGATTTCTCTTCTTTTTTCACTTGCCATTCCCGGTCCAACTCCCGTTATAGGACTGCCCTCAAATACTTCTATGTCTTCCTGAAATATTTCCTCCCTTCCGCTGAACATGGTACTTTTATCTTTATTATACATAGATTCGCCTTTAAACCTCATTTCTAATAAACCTCCGCTTACTTCATTTACATAATAGAATCCCGCAAATCCAATTACCAAAATTGCAATAAACGCATATGCAACTCTTCCCATCCTTTCCTGAAATCCGGAATCAGATAATGACATAATAACAATACATGTTATAATTGCCAAAGTCGGAGCAAGCATTCCGCCCCTGGAAAAAGTTGCTAATCCTCTGATCAAAAATGCGAGTAACAAAATTGCATTTAATAATTTAACTTTAAATAATTTTATTTTTAAAAAATATGCCATGGCTATTATTAATATTCCCAATCCAAAAATAGTCGATACCTGATTTGGACCGAATCCTCCACTTGCCTGAAAATTTGATTCTGTCGTAAAATCTACATACTCCAAATCTCCCGATTTAAAATATACGAAAATTGACATTGCACCAATCGGATAAAGCATACTCAAAAGAAATCTTTTCATCTGAGCAGGATTTATTTTTCTTCTGTAAAAATATATACATGATACTCCAAGAATTACAGGTCCGGAAAGATTAAATGAAACCATTTGTCTTGATAAATCGAACGTCGGATAATCTACAAAAAATATTGATGGCACTAAAAGAAATAAAAATATAATAAATGCAACCGGTTTTTTACGTGAGCCCTGATCTACTAACATCCCGGTTAATAGAAACAGAATTGCAGCATATTTCCCATATTCATAACCAAATCCTCCCGAATTCATTCTGAATAAAACTTCAATCCCAACTACATAAGCAGCACAAATATGAGCTGCACCATCAGCATTCTTCTTTGTTAATATTCTGTATAATCCGTATGCAACTATTATTAATGAATAAATGGTACTGAGTTTTGAATTTATAAGCATTACCATAGCAATTGCTATGTTTAAAAACAAATATATCTCAGCCTTATAAGGTGAATTTTTCAACAGCTAATTTTTTTTATAAAATAAACATTATCATTTATTGTAACCATATAATAAATTTTATCATATTAATATTTTATCACTTAATGACTTCAGATAATGCTCGTATGTAAATTTTTCTGAATCTCTTACACAGTTTTCAGACATAATTTTTAATTTACTTCTGTTTGAAAATGCATGATTAATTTTATCTGTAAGTTCACTTGAATTTATATTCTTAAGCAAATATGCCTTTGTCTCGTCAAAGTATTGACTTATAGATGATACATCCGATACTACAGGCACGCAACCGTATGCTGCTGCCTCTGCTATTACTTTCGGAAAACCTTCAGACTCACTCGGCAAAACTATTATATGAGACTTCTCATAAATCAACTCTAATTCCTTCCTGTTAATAAATCCTGTAAACTCTATTTCTACATTTATTTTTTCTGATAATTTTTCATATTTGCTTCTTTCTATTCCGTCACCGGCAAAAACAACTTTATCGATTTCTGATGAATCTTTTATTTTCACCAATGATTCCAGTATTAAATCCACGCCTTTGTTCTTTGATAATGCACCGACAAAACATATTGATAATTTTCCGTCAAAGTTTTTATTTTTTGATTTTTCTTTTGCCTTAAGTAATTCTTCTGAATCCATACATGGATTTTGAAAATTAATTATATGACTCTTCTGTCCTTCCCAGTATCCGTTTATTGTTACTTTTGAATTCTGAAAATTATTTTCTAACCACCACTTTTGAAATTTATAAGACAATGGTGGATTATCCATATTCCAGTTGCCTGCATACTTAACCCATAGTTTTGATTTTCTGAAAAAACTCAGATATGGAATCACATACATACCCATTGCAGTCGGTGCTCTGAATTGTATCCAGTCATTACTTCCTGATTTTTTTAAAACTGAACTGATTGTTTTTAAATTGCCCGGTGCAGTTGTTAACACAGATAATTTATCTTTTAAATTTACTCCGCCATATGTACTTATTGGTATGAATTTTATTTTCTCGGATTCATATGCTAACGAACTATCAGGAGCCGCTTCATTGTGCAAAGGTGCAATATGGTAAATTTCACTGAATAATTTCGTTAAATGATTCACTTCTGCTATTGTTGATCCCCACCCAACTATCACTCCGTTTTTTTTATAATGTGGTGTATGTGATATAATTACTAACTTCATTTATTTTCATCCCAGATACTCAGACTGTAAAGCATCAATATTCTCTGATAAATCCCGGCTCTGCTGATTTCATTCTGAACACTATCCCTGTTATCTAATCCTTTAAATAAATATTCTATGTAATCTTTTTTTATATACTGATGAACAATATTTCCATTTACCATTAATTTTTCTTTCATAAAATTAAACTCATCCTTACTCAATGAAGTATCTAACGGAATAGTAAATCCTTTTTTTGGTGCGCTGCTTGTTTTTGAAGGATACTTTTTTTTATGAATACTTCTGAGAATTTTTTTTGTCTCCCGCAGTGACGATTTCTGTTCAAACGGAATTGTTAATGCAAACTCCGTTAAATCTTCATCGAGTATCGGCACTCTGTATTCAACACCATTCAGCATTGACATCATATCTGTTTTTCTCAGATAATCACTAAGCATTTGTTTTCTGAAATAATCAAACACAATCTTGTGTTTGAATTCTTTTGGAGATTCACTCTGAAAAATTGTGTTGTATAATTCTATTCCATTATCTGTATTAAATAAAAACGGACTTCCACCGGAATAATTTGTTTTTCTTGGAAACCATGAATGCCAGTCATATAACAATTCTGAAGGTTTATCTTCCCATAAATCAGAAATTCTTTTCACGGATCTGCTCTGTGATGTATTTGAAATCAGTGCCGCAAGATTTAAAAAAATATTCCCGCTGTCTTTTATAATTTTATTTTTATTGAAATTGTAAATATAATTCAGCCACGTCTGAGACGGATATCCGTTGAATAATTCATCCCCACCATCTCCACCAAGTAATACCTTTGTAATTTTACCGGTTGCCTTAGTCAAAAAATATACATTTACAGCAGAAGAATCCGCATAAGGCTGATCAAAGTTCAGCAATATTTTATTCAATATATTCAGATTTAATTCTGATTCGACTTCTACCATTTCATGATTGCCTTGAAGTGTATCAGAATATATTCTGGCAATTTCTTCTTCATTATAATCTTCATCATCAAAACGGATTGTTAGTCCTTTAATGTTTTTATTAAACTGATTTGCATATGCGTAAATCAGAGATGAATCAATTCCACCACTAAGCGCTACTGCAACTTCCACATCAGCAACCAAATTTCGCTGAACAGCTTTTTGAAATTTCTCTTCAGTTCTTTCTTCATTCTCTCTAAAACTATAACTGTTTACTTTTTCAAAATCATACTTAATCAAATTGTGATTCTTAAGAAAATTTTTTCCTATCTCAATTACATTTCCGGGGTTGATGCAATTTATTTCTTTGTAAATTGTATATGGCTCTGTACAATAACCAAGATTCAGATATGATTTTAAAACATCTTCATTTATTGTTAAATGATTTCGAACAGATGGTAAAATCGCTTTTATTTCACTTCCGAAAATATAAAGTTCGTCTTTTTTGTAAAAATAAAATGGCTTAATACCTGAAGGATCTCTGCATAATATAACTTTCTCATCTGACCTTTTGTCAAATATTGCAATAGAATAAATTCCTCTGAGCTGTTTGAAAAATTCTATACCGAAATTTAAATATCCTTCCAGAATTATTTCTGTGTCAGAGCTTGTTCTGAAATTTATATTTTTAAAATTGCTTTTTAATTCTTTATAATTATAAATCTCTCCGTTAAATAATAAATATGCATCTGCATAAGAAGATTTGAATGGCTGATCCGCCTCATGTGAAAGATCTATTATGCTTAATCTGTTATGCCCTAAATATCCGTATGCCGTCAGATGCTCTTTACTGCCGTCCGGTCCGCGATGACTTATTGCTCTGAGTCCCTTCTGAAGCTCCGGATAAATCAGTCCTATACTTTTTTCAAAATCAACAGCTCCTAAAAATCCGCACATATATTAGTTTATATTATCAATTACTTTAATGTATCTGTTAATAATTTTTGACCAGTGATGCTCTGTTGACCACTTCTTTGCACCTTCTGAAAACTCTTTATAATTATTTACTATTGTTTCTATCGCATCACATATTTCTTTTGAATTTTTAGGATCTACTATTATTCCACTCACTCCGTTATTTATTGCATCTTCAAGTCCGCTGTTCTTCGAACCTATAGCCGGTAATCCAAAATAATTTGCTTCTATAACTGCAATTCCAAATCCCTCAAAATCACCGCTTGACTGACTTTCACTTAACATCATAAATATATCTGATTCATTTAATACTTTATATAATTCTTTATTCTGAATCTGACCATGCAATTTTATTTTTTCTTTGAAATAATTTTCATTTGAATATTGATTAACTTTTGAAAGATCTGCTAATCTGCCTATAATACTATATCTGACATTTGAATATTTTTTTAATATCTCAGGAAAAGCTTTTAAAACATTATGATGACCTTTTCGCGGCCAGACTGTTCCGACTGTAACTAAATTTAATTCTCCGGATAATATCTTATGTGTGTTGATTTTTATTTCATTAATATTCTCCAGATCAAATCCATTCGGTATTACATTTATCTTTTTTGAATCTAATCCCTCAGGTAATTTACTTTTTGAATAGTTCGAAACCGGAATTATAAGATCCATTCTACTCAATGCTCTTTTTATTAATAACTGTTCAAATTTATTTTCAACATAAACATCCCCACCATGTGCAATTGCTATGAATTTTAATTTACTTTTATATTTTTTTAATGAAAAAGATGTATATAAAGAAAATCTTCCTGAAAATATTATATGTGTGAAATTATTATTATCTAATGTTTCACGAATTGTTTTAATTCTGTATAAACTTGTTTTAATTTTATTATTATATCTTTTAAAACGGTGAATTCTAAAATTCTGAACTTCATCAAATTTTTTTTCAGATTCTTTATTCGCAAAATCCGAAATTGTCAGAACAGATACCTCTGTATTTTTTAAGCTAAGATATTTGGCTAAATTATAACCGTGATTTCCTATACCGCCGGGTCCTGGAGGAAATTCAGAAGATAAAATTAATATCTTCTTATCAGAGCCACTCAATTTTATCTCCTTCATTCAGCATTAATGTTGCTCTTTTCCACGAGATTCTTAACTGAATTAATAAAACAGGTAAAATGAATATTGCAAATATTGCTCCTAAAGGATAAAGATAACGCTTGCCTTTCCATTTATAAGGAATTAAAGATGGCAGCATTCCCGATGTTACTGCATTTTTTACATATTCCTTTGGATAATATTTTCTGTATAAATATAATACACTCGGTAATGGTCTCGGGGAAAAAAATTTCTTCGGACGAAAAGCATCCCAGGATCCTATTTGTCTCAGACCGCCTGTCCCGACTTTCAAATGAATTCTTTTTGCATAAGGATGTGATATACTTTTAAATCCTGCCAGGTAAGCTCTTAATCCGAATTCACCATCACCCATTCTTTGTTTGTCAAATTGCCGGTCAAACATTCCAATTTTTTCAAATACTTTTCTTCTTACCATTGCATTTCCTGAATCAAACTGATCTGCCCACCGGAAAAAACTGTAATTAGCGGGAATGGAATCTCCTACTGTTGATAAAGAAACTCCTGCAGAAATATCTGCTTTAAAAAAATCCAGTCCCTTTAAATGTTCTGATATCCAGTCTGGATCTACTCTTGAGTCATCATCAAAGAATAATAAATAATCTCCTTTGGAAACTTTTGTCGCTGCATTTCTTGCCAGCCATTGTCCTTTACCTTCCTGAAAAATTAATTTAAGATTTAAATTATTCTTATATTTTTCATAAAATTCTTTATCCGGTTCATCACTCTGATCTACTATTATTGTTTCAAATTTTTTATAATCCTGATTCTCCAGATCTTCCAATACGTCTTTCAGATACTCATACCTGCTTAATGTAGGAATAATTATTGTCACTAAAGGTTTGTCATTAAGAAGCTGTGAAGAATAATTTTTATAATCCGGATAATTGAAATGCGGGCTTATAAGATTCTCTTTACTAATATTTCCTGTGTTAAAAAAAATTCCTGTTTCCCTGAAAGGATTATGAAATGTAAGAAGTCTCTTAATAAAAAAATAATATGCTCTGTGCTTTTTAAAATATTTTCTGATAAATATGTAATTGTCTTCTAATGATAAATTCTCTTTATGAATTAATTTTTCGAAAGGAATATTATTTACTGTAAGCATAAAACCCCTGTTCCATAACTGATATCCCAAATCTAAATCTTTTGCGACAGAAGTTTTGTATCTATCGTCAGGTTTCACAATTTCTTTCTGCTCTTCAGTTAATTTCATTACGGAAGAATTGTAATAACTGGTAGAATATAAATCAGAATTTTCGGGGAATAAATTAAAATACCAGGTAGGAATTATCTGCTTAAGTATTGTAAAACTTTCTATTGCTTTCAAATAAGAATTGTATTTAAATTCACTCTGTCATTTCAAAAAATGAAAACCATTAATTATTTTTTCATTTCTGAATTTCCGGTTCTGCATCTTCATTCTTTCTTACTATAAGTGAAACTGCAAAAAGCGGAAACAAAAAGTATGGGAAATTATATCGTGCACGTGTTTCTGAAATAGGCAGTAATACCATTGTATAACTCAGATATGCCCATAGAATGTAGGTTGTAAGCGGCGATAACTTTTTATTTCTGTATAAAAACACCAATGGGAAAAATAATATTATCCAGAAGAAAAAATTTTCGATTGTCTGAAAAAATTCCTCCATTATATTTGCAAATTCGTATTTTGTAAACTGGAAAAAATATTTTATCGTCCAGTCCTGCCTTCCGGAATATTTCATAAACTTAAATGGAATTCCTTTAATCAAAATATCCGGATGATTCTTCACATAGTTAAACGTTTCCTGCTTCAATGCATTATCAAATTCTACTTCCGACAGTTTACTGTACTTTTGCATTATTGAATCCGGAACTCCGTTGTAATCTCCAACTCTCTTCGGATCTTTTGTTACATTTGAACTGTAAAGTCCAAGCCCGGAAGTCGGCATCAGCCTTATCGTCCCGTAAATATTGTAATTTCTGTAAATCCACGGCATATAAAAAATTAAGAAACATAAATAGATTAAACTGATTTTCTTAATCGGAAAAACTAATTTTTCATTTGAATGTTTCTCTAAAATAAACGGAATTAAAACCAAAATCATCAGGAAGTTAAATCTGATATACATCTCAGCTGCAAGTAGTGCTCCAATTATAATTATCTGGTAAAACTTTCCGGTATAATTTTTTAAAGCAATAAATAAAAGTATCAGGAAAAAGAAAAATGAAAGTTGTGTGTTTGAATTGGATGCCATGAAAAGCATATTGGGCGACACACTCAGATATGCAAAGGATATCAATGCTGCAATGTTGTTTAAATTTCCAAATAAATAGAATCCGGAAATTAAAACACCGAATGAAAATAATATCATAACAATTGCATATGTAACAGGATGATTATAAATTTTTAAACCTAATGCAAAAATCATTGGAAGTCCGGGTTGTCTGAAATTCCTTAATTCTACTCCTGCAAAATCATAAAACTCTCCCTCGGTTGCTAACCTTGCTCCAAGTTTTTCATGCTTTTCATAGTCACTGTCCTGAACAGGTCTGTCTATAAAATCATGTATCGCAAAAATTATTCTTAAAAATATTCCGGCAATCAAAAGCCATTTGAATATTTTTTTATTTCTGAACTCAAATACATCTTTCTTGAAAATTCTGAATATAAGATAAACAGCTATTCCTATTAATATAACCTCTATAATGTATCCGGCATATCCATACTGTACCACTACATAAGCCCTGCTCAAAAATCCAAATACAATTAATATGCATAGTAATATTATATTTCCTAATCTGCCGATCGAATTGTAAAAAGCTAAAATTCTGTTCATAAATTTTTTAAACTAATTCTTTATAAAATTTATTAATAAAATAAATTATGTATTCCAGATCTTCATCCGATAATTCGTAATACATCGGCAAACGCAAAAGACAATCTGTATACTTGTCAGAATTTTTCATCTCACCACCCGTATGTTTGTCTTTATAATATGGACTTTTATGTAATGACAAATAGTGAAACACTGCATATACACCATTTGATTTCAGATATGCGATAAGTTTATTTCTTTCATCAAGACTTCTGCATTCAATGTAAAACATATGTGCATTGTTTGTTGCGTATTCGGGAAGCTCAGGGAATTTAAAAAACTTCAAATCCGCAAGTGGTTTTAATTTCTCAAAATAATATTTCCATATATATATTCTTTTATTCTGAATGTCATCCAGATTTTCAAGCTGAGCAAATAAAAATGCAGCTATAATATCTGATGGTAAAAATGATGAACCGATATCTACCCATCCATATTTATCTACTTCACCCCTGAAAAAAGCTGATCGGTTAGTTCCCTTCTCCCTTATAATCTCAGCTCTCTTTGCAAAATTCTCATCATTGATAACTAACATTCCTCCTTCACCCGAAATTACATTCTTTGTTTCATGAAAAGAAAAAGCTGCTAGATGTCCTATACTTCCAAGTGGCTTACCTTTACAATATGAATCAATTGAATGTGCAGCATCTTCTATGACAAAAATATTATGTTTCTTTGCAAGTTCCATCAACGAGTCCATATCAACTGCAATTCCGGCATAATGAACAACTACAATTGCCTTCGTCTTTTCAGTTATAAGTTCTTCAATTTTTTTTACATCTATATTCGGTGTATTCTCTTCACTGTCACAAAATATTATATTTGCACCTCTTAAAACAAAAGCATTTACAGATGATACAAAAGTATATGAAGGTGCTATTATCTCATCTCCGGGCATAGTGTCAATTAGAATCGCAGCCATCTCCAATGCATCAGTGCAGGAAGTTGTAAGCAATACTTTTTTAAAACCATATCTATTTTCAAAAAACTCATTACACTTTTTTGTAAATAATCCGTCACCGGAAATCTTTCGGCTTTTAACAGACTCTAATATATATTCCGTTTCTTTACCTGTCAGATAAGGTTTGTTAAATCCTATATGACGTTTTTCATTTTCAAAATTCAAATTTTCATTATATAAATATTAATAAAAATATTCTTTTTAAATTTTTTCATAAACATTATTGCATTAAAACATATCAAAACTTTCAAAGATTAACTGCCTAACTATCTAACTGACTAACTATCTAACTTTCTAACTGTCTAACTGCCAACCCTACTCCGCTCTTCCCATACTCATTCCCATTATAAAGCATGTATCTTTTTCCTTTGAAATCATAAATGTAAGAGTATTCTATCATTTCAGAATCCCATCCTGATTCTGAAACATCAAGATTAACTTCACTATCCTTTCTTATCCATTCTTTACCGTCTTCAGATTCAGCATAACCAATTCTGTAAGTTTTTATGTTTTCACTTTCACGAACTGAATACCACATTTTATAAATTCCGTTTTCTTTCAAAACAAAAGGTCTCGCTATTGCATATTCATACTTGTTTGCAAAATCTATACATACAATTCCTTCTCTTTTGAAATTTATTCCATCTGACGACTCTGCATATCTTATATTGTAATAATGTTTAAGTTTATCATCTTCGTAAACCCACTTGATCAAAGACACATACCATATTTTCCATACATCGTTTTCAATCAACAATGTAGGTGCAAATGTAGAATAGGGATCAACTTCATTTGAATAAAGCACTGCCGGTCCTCTTGATTTTTTTACAAAACTATTTCCGCCATCTTCACTTATTGCAACTCCGTTAAATGAAAAAAACGGAACGTTCTTTCCCAATGTCCATCCGTTATAATACAGGTATTTTTTTTTGTCATGATTTACAATACAAGTCGGCATTATTCCTGCATCATCAAATGCTCCAAGTTGTCCTAATTTTAAAACAGGTTCATCGGAAATTTTTAATATTTTAAACGGATCATTTAAATTAATTTCTATATATGCACCTTGCGATCTGCCTTTCGAATCCCGGGTTGAAAAATAAATTCTTGCTAAATCATTTTCAAGTAAATCCATAACAGGCATCATAGCATGAGTCTTCATCCATTCATACTCTCCGTTAGGTAAAAATATTAAACCAAGTTTTTTCCAGTTCTGCATAATTATTTCAGGATATCTTTATCTCATTACTTTTTTTGTCAAACAAAGTCGAACGCGGTGGAAGATAAACTCCGTTCTCTTCTGTATCTTTCATTATTATTGCACCCGCCGCTATCAATGTCTCCGGTGCAATTGTAATTCCG
>Ga0209591_10008764_pt1 | contig 10994 bp, 12 predicted proteins | sample MAT01_FD_187207 | JGI IMG/M metagenome (GOLD analysis project Ga0209591, IMG submission 187207) | Freshwater microbial communities from Lake Fryxell liftoff mats and glacier meltwater in Antarctica - MAT-01 (SPAdes) (version 2) | ecosystem: Environmental > Aquatic > Freshwater > Ice > Liftoff...
TATAATAGGCCAACGATTCGGAGTAGATCGTGATTTATAATTATAGCACAGGTGGTACCCAAGGTGCATGGATAGCAGCGAAGGGTTTAAATTTTGACTTGATCACGACGACAAAATTCTCGGCACCATAAGCGCGGCTTTGACTATCTTCGATTCAGCGCCAACCAGCCGCCAGACAACTTCCGCGCAGTGGGGGTGAGCCGTGTGCGGTTGTAGAGACCGGCGACGCGGGCAATCGCTTCCGCTTGGGTTGGGTAAGGGTGGATCACTTCGCCAATTGTCTTCAGTCCAATTCCGGCCACCATCGCCAGGGTGATCTCGTTGATCATATCGCCGGCCTGGCGCGCCACAATTGTGGCACCGAGAATTTTGTCGGTGCCTTTTTTCGTATACACTTTAACAAAGCCCTCTTCCTCGCCATCGGCCATGGCGCGATCATTTTCGTCAAAGTGGATGGTAAAGGTGTCGATGGCAATGCCCTTGGCGGCCGCGTCATGTTCATAGAGTCCGACATGGGCAATCTCCGGGTCGGTGTAGGTACACCAGGGCATCTTGAGATCGGTGATCTTCTTGCGCCCGTAAAAGAGCGCGTTCTGGATCACGATTTTAGCGGCGGCCGCGGCGGCATGGGTGAATTTATGTTCCATCGCTACATCACCAGCCGCGTAGATGATCGGGTTGCTGGTCTGCATGTACTCGTTGACCAGAATACCACGCCGCGGGTCAGTCTGCACCCCAACCTGATCAAGCCCCAAGTTTTCAGTATTGGGCAGACGACCAGTTGCCACCAAAATTTCGTCCACGGCAATGGCATCACACGCTTCGGGACATTCATAGTGCAGCAACTTTTCGCCACTGGTGTAAGTCACTTTGGTCACCTGGCTGTTGAGTACCAGCTTGATGCCTTCGCTCTGGAATGTGTTTTGGACAACTTCCGCGGCATCGGCATCCTCACGATTCAGAATGTGACCAGCATTGTGGAAGAGCGTCACTTCACTACCTAGACGGCGAAACGCCTGCGCCAATTCACAACCAATCGGGCCACCACCGATTACCGCCAGCCGTTTGGGTTGCTCGGTTAAATTCCAGACAGTTTCGTTCGTCAGAAAGCCGGCCTCTTTCAAGCCGGGAATTGACGGATGGAAGGGACGCGAACCGGTGGCGATCACCGCTTTTTTGAACTTGAGCCGCTCCCCACCCACTTCCAGGGTATCCGGCCCGGTAAAGCAACCTTCGCCCAGAAAGACATCGACCCCTTCTTCGGTGTAGCGCCAGACCGAATCGACATGACTGATGTCGGCCTGGACGCGGCGGATGCGCTCCATCACCTGGTCAAAATGGACCGTGGCGCCATGGGACTCAATGCCAAATTTGTGTGCCATCATAATTTCGCCCACGCTCTTGGCCGCGCGAATAATGGCTTTGGAGGGAACGCAACCCACGTTCAAACAGTCGCCCCCCATCATGTGCTTTTCAATCAAGGCCACCTTGCCGCCCAAGCCGGCCGCCACAATCGCCGCCAGTAGGCCAGCGGAACCGCCACCGATGACAATCAAGTTGTAGACCGGGGCCGGTTTAGGATTTTGCCAATTGTCGGGGCGGGCATTACCCAAACGCCGCAGATTATTTTCAGTCTTTGGCAGCGCATCGGCAATTGACATTTCTGCTGCTGCCGTCAATTCTTTTGTTTGCATAACTCAACTCTCCAACATGGCGAATAATTTCATTTGATCAGCCGGATCACCAGCATTTTTGGCGGCATCTATCCGGCCGACGATGTTTCCCGTTTTTTGAAGTAGCGGGAGATCGCCAGGCTGACCAGCAGAATGGCCAGACCAAAGCCCAGCACCCACGGGTTAAATTCCGGCGTCTTGCCCGCGGCTAGCTCTTTAATGTCAATCGATGCGCCAAAGGAGACAAACGCAATCGTGCCAGGGATGGAGCCAAGGATGGTGGCCAGGATAAAGGCTTTCCAGTCGATGCGCAGGATGCCGGCCAGGTAGTTGACCAGATCATAGGGCAGGAAGATAAAACGCATGATCAGCACCGTCTCGAAGCTATTTTTGCGCATTCGATCTGTATAGCCCTGGATCAGGCCGGCTTTCCCTTCTGCGCCTTCCTGCGCTTGTAGTAACCCTTGCCCAAAAAAGCGACCGACCAGATACGCCACCATGGCCGAGGCATTGGCGCCAATCGCCGTATAAAGCACAGCCAGGGCCAGATTAAGCAAGGAACCGGCGCCGAAAATGGCGCCGCTGGTCAGGGTTAAAAGGGTGGCCGGGAAAAAGATGAGCGGGCGCAGCGCATAAAGCACGATATAGAGCAGTGGCCCCCAGGCCGAGCTAAAGAGATCCACAAGCTGCAACAGCGCCGTCTCTGTCGTTAAATTGTTGGCCTGGTAGTACCAGGTATAGCTGCCGACTAACAAAACCCAGAACGCGGCGGCGACCAGCTTTTGCCCATGTTTGCTCAAGAACGAAGTGTTCGTGGTTTCCAGCGAACCAGAAGTTTGAACAGTCATATCTACATTTTCCTTATGATTACGAATTACGCACGGATAAGATGTCACCGGAGAGACCAGTCAGGTTTGCGAAACCTGACTGGTCTGGCAAGCGTATTACGGTAAACATTCTATGTAAGAGCGCCCACAAAATTTTACTTTTACTTTACGAAGCAACGTGACAACCGTGTGCAGTATATGTGCCTGCGGGAAAAACTTCTGGAAGTTGCCCTACGTCACCACGGGCAATTTCAAAATGCGATCTACCGCGCCGAGTAGTTGGGCCGGTTCATCAACGATCTGGTCTGCCGGCAAGAGCGACTGCCGGCGAAAAGCTTCCCGCGTAAAGGGGGTGGTCGCGGCGATGCAATGCACACCGGCGGCCAAGGCCGCTTTGACACCGGTGGGCGAGTCTTCAATCACCAAACAGTGGGACGGTGCAATGCCGAGTTGGCGCGCGACCATCAGGTAGATTTCCAGGTTGGGTTTGGCCTGCTCTACATCATCACGGCTGGCGACAAAATCAAAGGCATGTTGCAGATCCAGAATTTCCAGCATCCGTTGCACTTGGGGACAATAAGACATGGTCGCCAGCCCAACTTTACAGCCCATCCGTCGTGCTTCGTGCAACAACGCCACATTATGCGGCCACTGATTGTCCAGAAGGATGCGCGGGTCAGTTAACATCTCCTCATAAATCGCCAATCGGATCTGGATGTAGGCTTGCCAGGGCGTCTCCACACCGTAATCCGCCATGCGCGCATGGGCCGCCGCGGTCAACCCAAAGTGTTCCACCAGATATTGGGCGACTTCACTGCGCGACAGCCCAACGACTGCTTTAAAGGCTTCCACAACTTCCGCTTCTTGGACGGCTGGATTTAACGCCAGCGCGGCACTGCCATACGAAAGCGCCTTGAGCCACTCGGTCTTCACCAGCGTGCCGTCAAGGTCAAAGATCATTGCCTGGATCATAAGATCACTTCCCCCGGACTGTGTGCAATCCGCCCACGACATCTTTGCCCAATTGGAAGCGGCTGAGGCGCCGGTTGCTGCTTTTTAGCGATTGGACATCGCCCAGCGCCTGGGCGTGCTTCAACACGTCAAAAGAGATGGCGGACTCAGTTTTTCCAGCCGCGTCGGGGATGGGCAGATCTTGGGTCGCATCTGAGGTAAATTGAATAAAGAGTCCATTCCCGCCATCGCCTTTATGCAATTGCCCGGTGGAATGGAGAAAACGTGGTCCATAGCCAACTGTCGTGGCCAGCCGATAGCGATTACGCAGGGCAAGACGCAGCGCATTCAGCGCCTGATCCGTGGCCGGTGTGGGCTGGACATAGGCTTGGATGGCGACATAATCCCCGGCTTTTGCTTGTTGCATAAAGTTCGCCAGGCTATCTGCACTGAGTGTGGCCGTTGCCAACTCCGGTAACGTGCCGCTCTCTTGATAAGCTGCCACCATCTGCCGTGCCAGGATCTTGGCCGACTCGACATTGGGTTGGTCGAACAGGTTAATGCTCAACCGCTGACCGGCCACCACCGTCGCCATCTCCCAGGTAAAGAATTGATCGCCCAGATCATTCAAATCTTTCAGCGCCAGACAGACCACCGGTATTGATCGAGCGATAAGATCAAGGTGACATTGACATTGATGCCGGCGGCGATCACCGCTTCAATCGCGGGGATGCCGGCGGGCGTGGCCGGAATTTTGATCATCACATTGGGCTGAGCCAACACCGCGAAGATCCGTTTGGCGTCGGCAATTGTGCCAGCGGTGTCATGCGCCAACGTTGGGCTGACTTCAATAGACATTATCGGGAATAAGCTCCTACCTCTGGTGGGCAAATTGTCCGCTCTCGTGTAAATTCCTTATTCCCGATAATGTCTAATACTGACATAGCCGTCGCTGCCATTGGTTTGGTCATAGAGCGGGCGCAAGATGCGGGCCGCTTTGGCAATGTCGTCAAAGGCCAACGCTTCATAAATTTCCCCGGTTGATTTTCCCGCCCGGACCAGATTGCCCATCGTCCAGTCATAGTCGGTGCTGCCGGCAATCGCCTTTTCAAAGATGGTGGGGTTGGAGGTGACGCCCTGATCCACCAATGCCTGCAACTCGCCGGTGTCGGTAAACGAACGGCGAATAAAGTCAAACCAAATCGCTTGGCTGGCTTGGATGATTTCGTGTAATTTTGTCATTATTTTTTCCTAACCTGGACAAGCCAGAACCAAAATGTTTACCGCAAAGGGCGCGAAGAGCGCAAAGCTTTTTCGTCTCCTTTGCGGTAAACATTCTTGTTTTTTGTTCAAGAATTTGACTTGTTAGTTACTATTTATTGCTTTTCGATTAATGCTTGTGCCACTGCCACAATCCGTTCCGGCACAAAGCCGAATTTTTGTTGCAATGCTTTCAGTGGCGCAGAAGCGCCAAAAGTTTCCATCCCAATCACCACGCCTTTGCTGCCCACATAACGTGACCAGCCCATGGTCGAGGCTTGTTCAATCGCGACGTGCGCCGTCACCTGGGCCGGGAGAACGTGGTCTTTGTAGCTTTCGTTCTGGTGTTCAAATAATTCCCAGGAAGGCATACTCACCACACGGGCGCGGATGCCTTGGGCGGTCAGCTGTTCATACGCCTGCACACAGAGTGCGACCTCACTGCCGGTCCCAATCAAGATCACCTCCGGCACGCCATTGGCAGCGTCGGCCAGAATATAGGCGCCTTGGGCCAAACCGGCGGCCGCGGCAAAGCGGGTGCGGTCCACCGTTGGCAAGGCCTGGCGGCTGAGGATCAGTGCCACTGGTTCATGGCGCAGTTGCATAATCACCCGCCACGCTTCGACGACCTCGTTGGCGTCGCCGGGGCGCAACACGATCAAACCGGGGATCGCGCGCAAGGAGGCCAACTGTTCGACGGGTTGATGGGTTGGCCCATCTTCGCCTACGCCAATCGAGTCGTGGGTAAAAATATGGATCGTGGGGATCTCCATGAGCGCGCTCAAGCGGATGGCGGGGCGAGCGTAGTCGCTGAAGATGAGAAAGCCGGCGCCAAAGGGGCGAATTTTGGAAAGCGACAGGCCGTTGAGAATCGACCCCATGGCGTGCTCGCGAATGCCAAAGTGAAAGTTGCGCCCGCTGTAATCGTGCGCTGAAAAGTCCCCTGCACCGTCAAAGGTAAGACGGGTTTTGGTCGAGGGGGCCAGATCGGCCGCACCGCCGATCAACCAGGGCACACGCTGCGCCAGCGCGTTGAGCACCTTGCCCGAACTGTCACGGCCGGCAATGCCTTTGGCATCGGCAGGAAAGATGGGCAGATCCTTGTCCCAGCCGTCCGGTAACTGACGGTGCTGCATTCGATAAAGCTGGTCGGCCAGATCGGGATATTGGGCCTGATAGCGGTCGAATTGCGCGATCCAGCCATTGCGTTCTGCGCCGCCACGTTGACCGATCCCGCCGGCGAAATGTGCCACCACCGCCGGTGGTACCAGGAATTTCGCTTCTTCCGGCCAGCCGTAGTTGCGTTTGGTCAGGCGGATCTCTTCTTCCCCCAGCGGTTCGCCATGCGCGGCGTGCGTGTCCTGCTTGTTGGGCGATCCATAGGCAATGTGGCTATCCACAATGAGCAGCGTGGGGCGGTCGGTTGTCTGCTGGAAGCTCTGGAAGGCGCGGCGCAACATGGTCAGATCATTGGCGTCGCCCACACGCAGCACATGCCAGCCATAGCCCAGGAAGCGGGTGGCGACATCCTCGCTAAAGGCCAACGCGGTATGCCCTTCAATCGTGATCTGGTTGTTGTCGTAGATCCAGCAGAGGTTGGACAACTTGAGATGACCGGCCAACGAGGCTGCCTCACCGGTGACCCCTTCCATCATACAGCCATCGCCGGCCAGCGCGTAGACGTTATAGCCAAACATGTCAAAGCTGGGGCGGTTAAAATGGGCAGCCAGCCATTGGCCGGCAATCCCCATGCCCACACTGGTCGCCACGCCTTGGCCCAATGGCCCTGTGGTCGTCTCAACCCCCGAGGTCCAACGATATTCAGGGTGGCCGGGACATTTACTGTCCAGTTGGCGAAAGTTCTTGATGTCATCCAGCGTCACCGACAGCTCACCCAAGGTTTCATACATGGGGTTGACGGCTTTGACACCAGTCAGATGTAGCATCGAATAGAGCAACATCGACGCATGACCAATCGACAGCACAAAGCGGTCGCGATTGGGCCAGATCGGGTCGTTGGGGTCAAAACGCAGAAACTCCTGCCAGATGGTATAGACCACCGGCGCCATCGCCATCGCCGTGCCAGGGTGGCCGGAATTGGCTGCTTGCACGGCGTCCATCGCCAGCGTGCGGATGGTGTTAATGCTAAGTTGTTCGGTTGAAGCAGGGTTTGTTATCATAAGTTTCTCTCTGAATGATTCGATGATGCTACGACAAAAGAATACAAATGCTATCACAACAAGGTTGACATGATGTGCCGAAGCAAGTAAACTCTATGCAATCTGATGTATTTAGAACGCAAGGAGCGACAACAATGGATATAACCGTTACTTTTCCCAGCTCGTTATTGGTTGCGGCCAAAGAAGAGCGCGAACAGTTTCAACGCAATGTCATGGTGTATACCTTGGGGCGACTCTTTCAACAAGGTAAAATTTCTAGTGGACTGGCCGCCCAAATTCTTGGCTGTAGTCATTGGGAGTTTTACCACCTTCTAGCTGAGTATGGATTTGCTGTGATCGATTACCCTGAAGATGAGTTAGTGCAAGAAGCCCTTATTGCTCCGCAATGGCATCAAGCAAAGGTCGTGGCATGAAAGCTGTCATTAACAGCTCGCCGCTCATCGCGCTTGCTATCATTGGCCACTTAGAACTGCTGCGTTCCCGATTTGATCAAGTGATTGTTCCTACCTCGGTTTATGCAGAAATCACCGAGCAAGGCATTCAACGGCCTGGCGTCTACCAAGTGAAACAGATCGATTGGTTGAGCATTCGTACCCCTTCCTCCACTCCGTCCTGGTCGCCTCAGCTATTGGGGCTTGATCCTGGCGAACAAGACGTTCTGCTCCTTGCACAAGAATTTAACATTGATTGGGTCATCATTGATGAACGACTAGGCCGGCGCATTGCTGCTGCAATGAATTTGCCGTTGAAAGGTACTCTGGGGATCCTCCTTGCTGCATATCAGACTGGATTACTCGCAAAAGCTGATGCATTACATGCTGTTGATCTGCTGGCAGTCAGCGCAATTCGTGTCAGCCCCCGGTTAGTCAGTTGGTTTCAGGCGCAGCTTGAACTGAAATAGGGTTGCTGCGCTCGCTCTGTCAGTGCTTCTTTGGAAATCGCGTATTGTGCGTAGACTTTTGGACTGCGATCGGTTCAATATAGGCGGGAGGCAGTTTGGCCTCGAATTTAGAAGCTCTTTCATGCGTTTGCGCATAAAACCGCTCTTGTTCTTTTGACCTGCCGTCAACTTATCACCATTGCGTTTGCGCAGCGGTTGTAGTGGATGCGCCCGAGGCTAGCGCTTTTGTCGTCATTCCAGTGCAAGTCCGTAACAGGCTGCACCCAGCAGCGCGGCCTTGGGGTTGAGAATGACATGCACCGGCACGCGACCGAGCAACTCGGTAAAGCGGCCCTTGTGTAGAAATGCTTGCATAAACTGTTCGCCCTGCAACAGGGGCAGGATACGCGGCGGAATACCACCCCCCAAGTAGAGACCACCCGTCGCCAACACCTTGAGCGCCAGGTTACCTGCCTCGGCACCCAAGATCGAAACAAAGGTATTGAGCGTGGCGCGACAGAGCATACAGGGCTTTTCGTGCTGCAGCGCCGCCGTAACAATCAGTGGCGTTGGATCAGCCGCGTTGGCGAATGCCGCGGTTAGCCAAGCTGGTTCCTCCGCAAAGTCGATTACTTTGAGATACTCGTAAATATTGGGAATGCCCTTGCCAGAACAGACGCGCTCCCAACTGACATGGCCGAACGCGCCGCGCAAGTAGTGGAGCAAGCCAGCCTCAAAGTCATTACCTGGGGCAAAATCGGCATGACCGCCTTCGGATGGATAGGCGCGATACCGCGCGCCATCATGGAGCAGAAAAGCTTCGCCCAAACCGGTGCCTGGGGCAATAACCGCGAGCGCGCCATTGGGCGTTGGTGCGCCTGGGGCAAGCGTATGCAGATCCGTCAGCGCCAGATTGGGAATCGCGTAGGCGCCGGCCACCAAGTCATTGAGCAACGTCACCGTAACCAATCCCAGTTCCTGCGCTAATGCACCTTCCTCCAGTTGCCAGGGCAGATTGGTAATCGTCGCGCCCCCCCCTACTACCGGCCCAGCCACCCCAAAACAGGCATGTTGTACAGGCAACTTCACCTGTTCCAGAAATTGCTGCACCAGACTGGTTAAATTAGGATAGGCGCCACTTGCAAAAGTCGCTTCCACCACCGGCAGGTGCGGGCCGCGCGCCGGTGAAAAAATCGCCAAATTAGTCTTCGTGCCGCCCAAATCGCCCGCCAGATAGTATTGGGCTGCGCTTGTCATTGTTTCCATAAAATTATAGTCTCAATCAAGGCTGATTTGTTACACAGATTGATAGATATTCCCAAAAATTAAATCGGCAGGGGTGCTACGGGCTAAGCATCACGCATCGCACAATCGTTGCCAGATGCGCAATAGTTCAGCCACGCTCCAGGCTTGGGCAATACAGCCATCGGGCTGGTGGGGGGGATCGCCGTGCGCTACTTCGCTAATGCTGCCCACGCCATAATCGGCCAGGTGATCGACAAAAGGCTGGAGCAAGCGCTGTATATAGGCCGGATCGGCATAGACCCGCAGATGGGCTTCGGCAAAAGCGCCAATCAGCCAACCCCAGGCGGTTCCCTGGTGATAGGCGCCGTCGCGGCGTTGGGCATCGCCACCATAGAAGCCCTGATAGGCTGGATCGCCAGGGGCTAGGCTGCGTAGCCCAAGCGAGGTGAGCAACTCACGGGCGCAAAGATCGACAATGGCCTGCTGTTGGGTTGCAGCGAGCAGACTGTCGGGTAAAGCGATGGCAAAGAGTTGGTTGGGGCGCAACGCTGGGTCATCACCAGTGGGCGTGTCGAGCACATCATAACAATAGCCGCGTGACTCATTCCAGAAACGGGCAAAGCTCTGCTGCACTTGGTCGGCCCAAGCACTGTACTCGCCGGCGGGGGCACCAAGCGCGTGGGCAAATTCGGCCATGGCGCGCAGCGCGTTGTACCAGAGGGCGTTGATCTCCACCGGTTTGCCAATGCGCGGCGTCACCACCCATTCCCCCACGCGGGCATCCATCCAGGTCAACTGTACTCCTGGTTGACCGGCATAGAGCAGCCCATCCTGGGAATCGACATGGATCTGGTAGCGGGTGCCTTGCTGGTGCCACTGAATGATCGACTGGAGCGTGGGAAAGAGCGTGCGCAGCAGTTCATCATCCCCCGTGGCTTTGTGATAGGCACGGATCGCGTGGATATACCAGAGCGTGGCATCGACCGTGTTGTATTCCGGCGTCTCGCCCTGGTCCGGGAAGGGTTGTTCGTTCCGCTCTGGCGAGATACTTCCCGGAAGATATCCTCGTCGACCACCTACGTTGACCGGCGTGCATCGTGATCCGGCAGTAGACTTTCCGCCGCGCGGATGGGGGTAAAGAGATAACCGACCAGGCCAACCAGGGTCGCGCCGATGGCGGTGGCAATCAGGATCAGCGCCATGCCTGCGCCGGGGCCGACGCCGACCAGCCAGCCAAAGCTTTGCGCCATGCCACTCTGCGAATTGCGCATGGCGGGCTCGAAGACAAAATCGGCCAGCGGACCGGCGATCAGCGGTGTGATCGGGTTGGTGAACCAGGCGATCAGGCGGCGGGCGGAAAAGACGCGCCCCTGCACATCCGGCGCAACTTTGGCCTGCCAGATCGCCTGGTTGGAGCCGTTGATCAGTGGCGACACGAGGGCCAGGAGGAAGAGGCCGCCAGCCCACCACCAGACATCCCGCCCCAGGCCCACCACCAGCATGCCAAAGATGCCGCCGAATGCCCAGCCGAGCAAGACGCCATGCACGCGCTGCTTAAAGCCGCCCCACGCGCTCATCACCAGTCCGCCGACAATGCCGCCAATCGCGCCCGCCGTTTGCGTGGTGCCAAAGATGATTTCGTTGTTGCCGGTGCGCGCCAGGATCATCGGCGCGACCAACGTAAAATAGATGCCACCGAACAGGTTGCCGACAAAGAAGATCAGTTGTAACCCCAATAGGCTGGGGCGGCTAAAGATGTAACGAAAGCGATAGGCCGCCTCTTTGATCAAGCCGCCTTGCGCCGCTTGGCCCACTGCCGTCTTGGGTGGCTGCGGTACGTAGACCAAGAGCAGCGCCGCAATCGCCAGGATAAAGGTCGCGACATCAAGCGTCAGGATGCCAGTCAGCCCGATCACGCCCAACAGGGCGCCGGCTAGCAACGGGGCTAGCACGCCCGGTCCGTTTTCCAACAGCGACA
>Ga0209591_10008767_pt1 | contig 10992 bp, 10 predicted proteins | sample MAT01_FD_187207 | JGI IMG/M metagenome (GOLD analysis project Ga0209591, IMG submission 187207) | Freshwater microbial communities from Lake Fryxell liftoff mats and glacier meltwater in Antarctica - MAT-01 (SPAdes) (version 2) | ecosystem: Environmental > Aquatic > Freshwater > Ice > Liftoff...
AATGTATTCAATCATCCCGTTGATATGCCCCATCCATACCACTCCCCTGTTATTTTCTGCAATGGCGGTTACTTGTTTTTTATCCCTTTCCAGGTAATTAAAACTGATGCCATCATAGCGGCACATGCCAATATTGGTACCCAGCCACAGGTAGCCTTTTTTATCCTGAAAAATTTTTGAAATCTTCGCATCCCGTTTCTCTTTATCAAACAAGATGCTTTTAAAAACCGGTGCCTGTGCGAAGCCTGTAAGATGAACGCCGGCCAAAAAGCAGGAGATGCCCAACAAAAGCAGCAAGCGATTGAACATGGTTTTATTGTTTAAACTGAATATTAAAATCGACTTTCATTTCTTCAGCAATTTTTGAATACACGATTTTTGGAACTTTAATATCATGGTCTTCCAGGCGCACCGTAAAAGCAGCATCAATTTGAATGTTGCCATTATTGACGGTGACCTTTCCTTTTATAATCCTTTCTTTTTGTATGCCATGAATCGACAAAATACCCTTTGCCCGGATGCCATAAGTTCCGTTGGTTGCATAGTCAATTTGCTCAATAAATTTGCCGGAAAATGTAGCGGTAGGGAACTTTTCCGTCTCCAGGTAATTTTCATGAAAATGTTCCTTTTGTAATTCACCGTTAAACCCCTTTAAAGATTTAATTTCTACCGAAAAAGCAAAGGTGTTTTTTGATTGATCAATGGCTCCTTTCAGTTTGTCTGTATGAGCTTCTATTATTTCCAACGGTGCATCAGACATAAATTTTACTTTACCATTGGTGCTTACCAGGATATTGGATTGTGCCAAACCAATACCCGGCAACAACAGCGCAGTCCCCACGAAAATGGTATGCAATAAATTACCCGATTTATTATGAAGGTGCATGGCTATCATAGAAAATAAACTCGTTTTTATAAATTATAAATGGCTGTGCAAATGATACGTCCCTTATCATAACCCGGTAAAACAACAGACGGCAATCCCTTTCTATGACGAACTTTATTTTTAAGTAAGGCATAAGATAATTCAGCAGAAAGAATTCCAACACCTGCACCAGCCAGTACATCGGATACCCAATGCCGGTTGTTTAAAACCCTGAATGCCCCGATACCAGTTGCTACAGTAAACATACCGGCACTTAACCAGGGATATTTTGCACCAAATTCTTTCTGAAAAAATGTGGCGGCTAGAAATGCCTGTGCGGTATGTCCCGATGGAAATGAATTGTAAGCGGAACTATCGGGACGCAAAATATGGCTGTACTTTTTAACTGGTAACACAATACCAGTCATGATTAATTCAGCAGTACCAAAAAATGCCGTTTGCTGTTGCCAGGTGTGTTTTCCTTTAAGTCCGAATGCATCCAGCGCATACACCAATGCAATGGGAGCATATTGCAGGTAATTGTCTGCATGGTTTGAGAATGAGGAAAAGTATTCGTTTCGTTCCTCCTTTACTTCATCCCGATTGATGATTCCATTATTGACGGTGCCATAAACACCCAGCCCTATGAATGTAACAGGTATCGCATAATGCTTATAAATATGCGCTTTATTTTTTTTTATCAACCCGGTTGAATCTGCATTGGATTGACCAACGCCGACGTTGGGAATAAGCAGCAATAAATAGATAAATGCTGTAAACGTAGATGTAATCCCTTTTTTCATATTGATTCGTTGACCGCTCTTGAATTAAACGCAGAAGAGCTGCTTAATATTCTAAACTGATTAATTGAATGCCGCTGCCTGAACCGATTAAACTGACACAAAAGAAAAGCTGTACCAATAGTTGTTAATTCAGTATCTCTGCAAACAGCTATTGGTAAGGTATTTTTTAAAATCCATCAGGTGTTGCCACCGGCTATTCTGCCTTATTCTTCATCGTCATCAATAATGAATAGGCGCCTTTGGTTACAAAATCTGCACTAGCTAAATCGCTGTTGGCAGGAAAAATAATTTCGGTAAAGCCGTGCTCACTTTCACCTACGGTTACTTCCAACATTTCAAACTGGTTGCCGGATTTTACTCTATAAATAAACTGTTTGCCTTCAAAACGAACAATGGCTTCGGATGGCAACGTATGCGCCATTTTATTTTTTACTTCAATCTCTGCATTCATATATGTACCCGGCACCAACGTTTTATCGTACACTTCAAAGTGGCAATGCACTTCCGTATTGCCTTCCATCGACAGATCTTTTCCTACCAGAATAATTTCGCATGCATATTTTTTTTCTGGTTGATTATTGGTATAGGTCAATAGTTTTTGACCTATGAATAACTTGTTTAGGTTCTTTTCAAACACTTTCAGATTCAGGTGAATGTCTACCGGGTTAATCAGTTCAAACAACACATCGGTTGGCGAAACGTACTTACCAATGTTTACATTTACTTTGGTAACATAGCCATTGATGGGTGAAAAAATATTGATGCTACCTGAGATACTGGTCGCATTTATTTTATTGATATTGATACCAACCAATTGCAACTTTGCAGCAAGCGAAGTAATTAAAACCTGCTGTGTTCTAAAATCGGATTCAGCCTGTTGATATACCTTATCACTACTGGCCTGGCTTTGGTTCAACTCTTTCTGACGTTTGTATTCATTTTCGAGATAACCAATTTTCGCCTTTGCCGTTAAATAATCCTGCTGCAACTGGATGTACTGCTGATCCTGCATTATAGCAATGATCTCGCCCTTGTTTACATGCATACCGGGCAACAGTTGGGTTGTTTTTAAATAGCCGCCCAGTGGCACACTGATAGACACCAGATTTTGTGGAGGCACGTCAATTTTACCATTTACTTTTAAAATAGAAGATATTTCCCGCTCCTCCACTTTACCGGATTCGATGCCCGCATTTTTTAATTGCACGGGCGAAAGGGATACGTTCGTTTCATCGGCTACCTGCGCCGTTGCTTCTGTTGCATCTTTTTTTTGCCCACAGGCCGCAAGCAGAAGGATGATGGTTGTTATAAATATGCTGTGCTTCATGAATGAAATATTATTGATTGGTAAAATAATTGAGTTCGATGATGGATTGATTTAGATTTTTAACGGCTTCTACATAATCATTTTTCACGATTGTAGCCTGGTTAATCACCTGCACCCATTGCAGATAATTGATATTGCCATTTGCGAGTTGCTGATTGGCCGTTGTCGTAATAAGTGCGGCGTTTTTTAGGGCAGTGGTTTCAAAATACTGAACCGTTTCCATTTGCTTACGGTATTGCGCAACCGCCACTTCATACTCCGCTTTTAGCGACTGGAGTCCAACTGCATAATTACTCTCTGCGAGCTGTTGTGCAAATTGGGCGCTGTTAATTTTTACCTTTTGCGCTTTTGAAAATATTGGGATACCAACGCCTACCTGTATCGAACTAAAGCGACTACCCGAACTGTAAATTTTATTATCGGCACCCGTACCCCTTATACTGGTATTGTTGTACCCCAGAGTCCAATCGGGCAACAGCTTTGACTTTTCCAGTTGGATGGTGGCCGCTGCAATATTTTGTTGTTGCTGTATCAATTGCAATACTGCATTTTTTTTAAGTGAAACGGTGTCGCCATAACCAGATAATTCATTTTGATACATTTTATTTTCTGGGATAAAATAAGTGGTGGTGTTTAGCAATAACTGAAACTGTAGTTGCAATATTTCCATATCTTGTTTCAATTGGTTCAACTGGATGTTGATTTGTCCCAACTGTGTTTCTGCACTTGCTTTCTCTAAAATATTGCTTTCACCTTTTACCAGTCTTAATGCAGCCTTTTTATAAAATGCTGCGTACAGACTATCTACGTTTTGAAGCAACCCTTTTTTTTGCTCCACATATAAAATCATATAAAACAACTGTGCCACCTGTCTTTTTAACAGGGCTTCCCTTACCGAAACATTTAGTAAGCTGCTCTTCCATTCCTGCTGTAGCAGGTCTTTTTGGCTGGCATATACTTTAGGCATAGAAAACGTTTGAGCAATGCCAATCTTTGTATCGGTGTAAATGCTGTTGAATTGCCCTGCATCTGCCAACACCATCGTTTTAGGTATTGCACCAGCAGTGTTAATGAGCAATTGTTGGTACTGTGCTTTTAACTGCTCATTTTTAACCAGCAAATTATTCTTTAAAGCGGTATCAATGGCAGCTTTAAGTGTGATAGGCGTTTGAGCAACAAGCAACTTACAATTGGCAAATGACAATATGCAAAACAGTATTACAAAACGGGCTATCGTGGGTATTTGTGATTTCATGTTCAATATTTTTCCGGGTTCTTTAAAATATGATTTAATAATCTTCCGACTTCTTCGTTTTTTTCAATAAAAGCTTTGTACTCCATCTCAGGTGTGTAGTTGCAGGAGAACGCAAAATCCAACCAAACACCTGTTTCGGAACGCTCTGCATCGCAGTCAGCATTTTTTAAAACAAAATGCGCCGGGTACTGTCGCTTCCGGTAAGCTTCTGCAAGATTGGAACATAACCTCCTTGATGATCTTCTTATTTGGTCAGTTAATGAATATTTTTCTTCTTTTGGAAACGGCTTACTTTTCTCAAAGATCTCCATCGCCAGAGAAAAAGCCTTTTTATATAAAGTAGTTCCCTTGAAATTATATGCTGCCATTTTTTATTTTTTAAATTTTTTAAAAATTTCAAATCGCTATTGCCTTTTGCCTATTGCCTATTGCCTATTGCCTTTTGCCTATTGCCTATTGCCTATTGCCTATTGCCTATTGCCTATTGCCTTTTGCCTAATGCCTATTGCTTCTTGCCTTTTTCTTCACAATTCCTGTTTCAAAAGTCATGTATAAAACAGGTAGCACAAACAAGGTTAGGAAGGTAGCAATCAGTAACCCTCCAATTACAACCGTTGCCAATGGCCGCTGCACTTCTGCACCTGCACCATCACTGATCGCCATCGGCAAGAAGCCCAGTGATGCCACATAAGCCGTCATCAAAACGGGCCGCAGCCTTACTTTTGTTCCCATTAGTACAATTCGTTTTACATCCGTCAACCCCTCTTTTTTTAGGCGGTTAAATTCTGCAATCAATACAATACCATTCAAAACGGCCACCCCAAATAAGGCGATAAAACCAACGCCGGCACTAATGCTAAAAGGCATTCCCCGAAGGGCTAAAAACAAGATACCGCCAATGGCTGATAATGGAATAGCGGAGTAAATTAATAACCCTTGCTTTACAGATGTGAAAGCAAAATAGAGCAGTAAAAAAATCAACAACAAAGACACCGGAACGGCAACCATTAGCCGCTTTTTGGCCGCATTCAGATTTTCAAAAGCACCGCCATACGTTACATAATACCCGGCAGGAAACTTTAGCTGCTTGTCTATTTTCTGCTGTAGTTCTGTTACAATCGTTTGCACATCTCTACCACGAACATTAAAGCCAACAACGATTCTGCGCTTGGCATCTTCCCGCTGTATCTGGTTAGGTCCTTCTTTTATCTGAACATCTGCCAACTGACTCAATGGAATTTGTGTGCCCTGTGGTGTTGGTATTAAAAGGTTCTGAACATCTTTCAGATCCCTTTTCAAATCGCCTTTCAAACGTACGACTACATCAAAACGCTTTTCACCTTCAAACAACAATCCAGTACTTTGTCCGGCAAATGCTGTGTTCACTACTTTGTTGATGTCAACAATATTTAGCCGGTATTGTGCAATGGCATTTCTGTTATATTGAATAATAATTTGAGGCATGCCTGATACCGGTTCCACGTATAAATTTTTTGCACCTTCTACTGTGTTTACGATGGCTCCCAGTTTTGCTGCGTAGGCTGCCAATGTATCCAGATCTTCTCCAAAAATTTTACACACCACATCCTGTCTTGCACCGGTCATCAATTCATTGAACCGCATCTGCACCGGAAACTGAAACCCGGCAGTAACGCCCGGTACCGCTTCTAATGCCTTACCCATCTTCTCCGATAATTCATTGAAAGTTTTGGCCGATGTCCATTCCGGTTTTGGTTTTAAAATTACCATCATATCGCTCGCTTCCATTGGCATCGGATCAGTAGGTACTTCACCACTACCAATTTTGGTAACTACTTTTTCTACCTCCGGAAACTGCGTTTTTAAAATATGCGCCGCCTTTTGTGTATTAATAATCGTTGTATTTAAAGTGCTACCCGTTAGCACCCTGGTATCCACTGCAAAGTCACCTTCTTCCAGAGCAGGTATAAACTCACCACCCAGCGACATCAATACCATTGCTGAAACAATGAACAACCCAACAACCGATATCATAACAGTTTTAGGAAAACCTACCACATAATTTAAAACGGTTTGGTAAAGTTTTTCGACCCGTATCATTAACCTGTCCGACCAATTAGCAGTATGCTTTACTTTTTTACTAAGGAACAACGCACTCATCATCGGTATGTAAGTAAGCGACAAAATAAATGCCCCCAACAACGCAAAGGCAACTGTTTGTGCCATTGGCTTAAACATCTTTCCTTCGATGCCTTGCAACGTAAAGATGGGTAAGTAAACCACCAGGATGATGATTTGTCCAAACACTGCACTGTTCATCATTTTACTAGCTGAATAATTAACTTCCTCATCCATTTGCGGCTGTGTTAATTTGGTAATGCCGGTAAATTTTTTGCTATGGGTAAGCTGGTGCATTACGGCTTCCACAATGATTACAGCTCCATCTACAATCAACCCAAAATCCAATGCACCAAGGCTCATCAGGTTGCCACTCACACCAAACAGGTTCATCATGATAATGGCAAACAACATGGCCAGTGGAATAACAGAAGCTACCAATAAACCAGCTCTTAAATTACCCAGAAAAAAAACAAGTACAAACACCACAATCAACGCACCTTCCATCAGGTTTTTCTCAACGGTTCCGATCGCATTGTCTACCATTTTTGTGCGATCCAAAAATGGTTCAATTACTACACCCTCGGGTAACGATTTTTGTATTTGTGCAATGCGTTCTTTTACATTTTTAATCACTTCTTTGCTGTTGGCTCCTTTCAGCATCATTACAACGGCACCTGCCACTTCACCTTTATCGTTGTAACACATAGCGCCATATCGGGTAGCACTTCCGATTTTTACATCCGCAACATCTCTTATAAAAAGCGGTGTGCCGGTGCTGGTGCTTTTTATGGCAATATTTTTAATATCGTCCATGCTACCTATCAACCCTTCACTTCTGATAAACAACACGGTGGGCCCTTTTTCAATGTAGGCTCCGCCGGTATTTTGGTTATTATTTTCCAAAGCAGTGAACACATCGGTAATGGTAAGATTGTAGGATTGCAATTTATTAGGATCCACTTCGATGGAATATTGTTTTAGTTTTCCCCCAAAACTGCTCACCTCTGCTACGCCTTTTACGCCGAGTAACTGGCGGCGAACAATCCAATCCTGGATGGTGCGTAAATCCGTCTCGTTGAATTTACCTTCAAAACCATCTTTTGGCCTTACCACATATTGGTAAATTTCACCCAGACCTGTGCTTACCGGGCCCAATTCGGGCACCCCAATGCCCAGGGGAATTTGCGATTGTACTTTTTGCAGCCGTTCGGCCACCTGTTGCCTTGCCCAGTACACATCGGTGGCATCATCAAAAACGATGGTCACCAACGACAATCCAAACCTTGAAAAACTCCTGATCTCTTTCAATCCTGAAATATTGTTATTGGCCTGTTCAATCGGAAAAGTAACGAGGCGTTCAATATCAGTTGCACCAAAAGAAGGTGCAATGGTGATTACCTGTACCTGGTTATTGGTAATATCCGGAACGGCATCAATGGGCAGTTTGGTAAATTCATAACTGCCATAACCGATGAGCGCAATTATAAATAGCCCTACGATGAGTTTGTTTTTTATGGCAAACCCAATTATTGCATTCAGCATAATTTATTTTTTAGTAATAATATTAGAAACGGCTCCTGGCAGAAATCAAAAGCACAATAGCACAAAAGAAAAACCTTTATGCTTCATTAAAGATAAAAAATACTAAGCGTATTTGGGAGGCTGCCAGATGCTGGCGAGATAGGTTGATTGTATATGCTGATCGAGTACAAAATAGCTTTTCGGCAGAATGATTTCAACAGGTTTTGCAATGGTAATCGGAACCATTATTGAAACAAATGCAATGGCTATAGAAGAAATACAGTCGTGGGAAGTTTTAAAAGGCAATTGCATATCACGGTCATAATCCTTGTCTTTGGGACTGCCATGCAGGTAATGAATGGATAGAAAACGAAGGAATGAAATGTTTTTGTCTTCCTGCTTGTGTTCGCTGAAATGCTGAAAAACAACGGGCAATTTTGCCAACTGTTTTGCTGCTATTGTAGACAACAGGTAAATGGAAAGAAATAATATTGCGGACGCTTTTTTCAACAGGCAAATTTATAATAATATTTTATATAACTCATATTAAGAAAACACTCAAGTGTTAACTAGTGCTATGTAAAAAATAAAATAACGCATCGATTTGTGAATAATCAATATCAATGGTGAAATATTGACCATTCACTATTAACACTTATTTTAACACTAGCAATATAAAAAGATGGTGCTAGGTGTTAAACTCAATCCTGCTCCACTTTTCAGTTAAGTGCGTATCATAAATACCATGACTATTTAAAGCCATTGCCGGATGCGGAAGAAGCTCTTTACCACTACTCGTTAATTTTTGAAACCTGCCTAAAAACAGGTTCCATACATCACCGCAGGCGGGTGGCACAGAACGTTGATCATCCAAAATCTGCAGGCTGATCCATGGTATGGCAATCTCCAAACTCCAGCCTTTGTCAATATCCGTGTTGTCATTCAGCGTGCCATCTACCTTTACCGCGGTTTGCAAACCAGGCATATCAAAATTGGTAAATGCCCAGCGGATTCCTCTTGGATGGGTACCCTTCCAAAAGCTGGTACCGGTGCGGTCATAATCGCCTCCAAAGGTGTACGCTTGTGGATGATGCACATCAAATTGGGACTTGTTAAACCTGCTTTCTTTTTGGTAAGCGTCCTTCCAGATAAAGAACACTTCATAAATGGTATTGGCCGCATTTACTTCCAGTTCGTAATAGCAATCCCTGCCTTCGATAAAAACCTCCAGATCGTTTTCTAAAAAAATGATGCTGTCTCTTTCGGTCAATTTTGCTTCTACAAAAGGTTCTTCTGCTTTAAAGCCGATGTATAAATAGTTATCGCTCCAAAGCACTGCTGCCTGGGTATTGTACATACCTGCATCACCAGTTACCATATCTACAAAGCGCTTACTCCAGATGGCATTTGACCATGGTTCTTTATTAAGATTGCCATCAATCTGGAAAGATGAATTTATTTTTTGGGCAGTATGATCGATATTACTCATGAACGAATTTTGTATAAATATAAAAAAGAAACTGGTATAAGGAATGATGCAATTTCCTGGGGCAACGCTCGAAAAAATTATAAAAAAATTTCTTTTACCAAGATATAAATGCCCATTACCAATACAAACCAGCCAAACGCCTTTTTCAGTTTTTCGCCATCAATTTTCTTTGCTAAAAAACCACCCACAAATATACCAGCCACGGCAATCAGCGTGATGGATATCAAAAACTTCCAGTCAATTGCCACATGACCAAGATCGCCTGTGAAGCCGATGAGCGAGTTGAGCGCAATGATTAACAGCGAAGTACCAACGGCCTCTTTCATGGGCATTTTTAAAATGAGTACCAACGCAGGAATCACCAGAAAACCGCCGCCAGCACCGAGCAAACCTGTTACAAGGCCAATTAAAATCCCAATTAATAATAGCTTTAGAATATCGTTAGTTTTGGAAGCACCTGCGGTTAAGGGTTGAATGGTATCGTCATCATTGCGTATCATTGCAATGGAGGCCAGCAACATTAACACCGCAAACAACACCATCGTAGCCATGGATTGAGTGAAAGTAAAACCAGGAGATTGATAAAGCACCGGGGGGATTTTGGGCATCAAAATTTTGCGGGTAATAAATACAGTAGTGATGGAAGAAACGCCAAAAAGTAAGGCGGTACGGATATTTACAAACCCTTTGTTGTAATTATTAATAGCCCCCACCAATGATGTGGAACCTACAATAAATAGCGAATAGGATGTGGCTAATACCGGATTGACCCCCATCAAATAAACGAGGATTGGTACTGTTAAAATTGATCCGCCGCCACCAATCAGCCCGAGCGAAACACCCACCAATGAAGCCAGCAAATAGCCCGCTATTTCCATAACAATTTGATTGATTCAGATGCAAAGTTGCAATAAGGCTTCCCTGATAAAGGTCACAAAAGTTACATTGGTGAAATTACTTACAATGAATTGGAAGTTTAAAGATTATTTAAATGAAAAAGTCTCCTCTTGAAAGGAAAACTTTTTTTTATTATTTGATTGGTTTGTCTGATTCATCGCCACCGGGTTAAACGGCATGATCATCAAGAATCCTCTATGAGGTGACTTTGATCATCACCGTGTTATCTTGCTCCCGGATTTTGATCAGGTTTGATATACGTTTCTAAAGGAGCTGGCTTATCTCTTGTCTGGTCTCTTTTGCCGCCGTAAGAAACAACTACAGAAATGACTGAACCCAAAAAAACGTTACCTATGATGGCAGTACCTAGTATCATCAATAATAATTTCCGTGGCTGCGCAGATCCCCCTTCAAGCACCTGGTTTCCAGAACTGGCTGTCAACAAATCTGGAAATGTAATAAAAACCGCAATTACAATAAAGATGCTAGAAATGATTACACCTGAAAAAGTTGAAAGCTCTCCCGCAACCAGCATGGACCCTGCACTTTTTCCGGTGTACCTGGTGTACAGTAACCGGTAGATGTAATAAAATATTACGGCCATAAATAAAAAACAACCGATGTATAAATAACAAAGATTTTCGCAGGTGTGATTGGACAAGAAAATTAATACCGGTATCATCTACACAATGGCGGCTATGGTACCAAACAAAAGATATTCTTTGATGTGTCGGC
>Ga0209591_10008768_pt1 | contig 10992 bp, 10 predicted proteins | sample MAT01_FD_187207 | JGI IMG/M metagenome (GOLD analysis project Ga0209591, IMG submission 187207) | Freshwater microbial communities from Lake Fryxell liftoff mats and glacier meltwater in Antarctica - MAT-01 (SPAdes) (version 2) | ecosystem: Environmental > Aquatic > Freshwater > Ice > Liftoff...
AAGTTACCAAATCTAGCATTGAGATGTACCAACTGATCGGTGATAGTTATCAGCTAATGACACCCAATGAGCGCGGACATTATGAGATTGCACCGATGCAAGTTGAAATCGGGATTTGGCAAGGACTCTATCAAACCATGACTCTGCCATGGTTGCGTTGGTGGGATCTTGAAGGCAACATTTTGCCAACAGGCTTTGAACGAGCTGACTTAGAATCAGCACGCGCAAATTTAGAGGTGCAGCGTGCAGATTTGGAAATGCAGCGTGCGGATACCGCCGAGCAGAAACTTGCCCAACTTGAAGCAAAAATGCGATCGCTAGGAATTGATGTCAATGGCTGAAGTCTGGGATCTCGAAATAGGGGAGACGCTTGAACACCGCTACCTGCTCATTGATAAATTGGGGGATGGCGGCTTTGGTGTGATTTGGGAAGTTGAGGACTTAGAGGCAAGTCGCGATCGCAAAGTAATTAAGGTCTGCACAAGCTCTGACCATGAAGTAGTAGCCCTATTTCGTAATGAATTCTTGACTCTCAAGGGATTAGATAGCGATCGCAATATTCGCGATCGCATTGTCAAAGTCGAAAGTATTTATCCTAAAAAAAGACCGCCTAAAGGTGTTGATTGCTTTGACTTACACTTTTTTGTAATGGAAAAAAGTTGCAGGAACTAACCTAGAAAATCTATGCCAAAAACTATCAGAATCACAAAACAAACAAAAACAAAAAGCCTCTTTTTGGAAGAATTTCTATCAACTTTTATTATATCGATATCCACCATTGCTATCGCCATTCTCCTATCTCCAAATTGCCAATTGGCTAGAGCAGCTTGCTGAGATTATGTGCATCCGCATTGGCTAAGCCCTTAGTTTTATCGATTTTGTCTTTAGATTCATCCCAAAAAAGTGATATAATCCAAAAAAAATCAGAAAAACTTGCTCTTTTAGAGTTTTAAGAGAAATAAATTTGGATTCTTACAACCAACTTCTCACGGAAATAGCAGCCATAAATCCGACATGGCAAGCAATGCAAGACTTGTTCACGGATAAGTCCCCCATTACCACATCTTTACGAGATCTTAAAGGACGTTTGCAATTGCGACTACTGCGTGAATTTTCTGATCGCGTCTATTTGACTATTGATCCTGAAGCTAGGGGAGAGCCACAATATAGCGTTCGGCTAAAATTGCCAGTTACGATCAATGTTGATGGCAAGCAAGAGAGACTTACAAATGCAATGCATTTGCCTGTTCGTATAGTTGAGAAATGGCTCAGAAAAGGTTTGGTCACAGAATCAGAGGTTGATCTCTGGACTAAACAGGGTTGAATATAGCAATTCAACCCACTTGTAGAATTTATTAGTAAATCAGGGGATTTTTTATGCAGTGGGATTGGCTACAAATTTGGAATAGCGGTTGGCAGTTTTACCTTGCAACATTTACATTATTTGTTTTTGGAGTTGGTTACGAATCTTGGACTCTTTCCAGAGTCATTAAAAAGTTTAAAGAGCTAGGTAAAAGATTGCAAATACTCAAAGACAGTAAAGGTAATTTAACATCTAGGGATAAATGGTTTGACGAACATCTTGCAGAGAGAAAAGTTAATAATACTGACAAAAAGTTTCGATTACATCAGTATCCACAGGAAATTTCTGCTATACCTCGAAGTTCATTGCGATTTATCCCGCCAATTCTGACCGCTTTTGGGGTATTAGGTACTTTTTGGGGTATGACGGTTGGATTGGTCGGTGTAAAAATCGACCCGAATAATGTTAGTGAATCTCTTAATGGCGCAATTACATTAATTGATGGCATGAAAACCGCTTTCATCACTTCGTTACTTGGGTTAGGTAGTTAGCACGATTTTGTTAGGAGTTCTGGCTGTTACAGATAAATTAAGGCGAGATAAATGCTATGAATTGCGTCGCCAGCTTGATGGAGTTGCAATCTTAGAAACTCCTGAACGGGTGATGGGACGATTAAATTTTGAGTCAACGGCGGAAGCTGCCAAGCAATTGTCAGGACTGGCGAATCAGTTTAATGCAGAAGCAATTGGGGCAGCAGTGGGACAGGCGATCGCTGATAAATTTGATGCGATCGTCAAGGAAAGTTTAGCACCAACTTTTAACCGTATTGCCGATTCTCAATCGCGTCTGGAAAAACTGACAAATAACCAGAGTGAAGTGTTGTCAAGTTTAATTGGTAATATGAAAACAGAGTTAATTGTGCCTGTGACAGAACGCTTAGATCGTAGTGCAGACTTGCTAGAGCGAAGTGCTTCGGTACTTGAAGATGCTTCTGGCGCTATCCAAAGCTTGAATAAAGATTTGGGTGAAATTGCTCTCAAATTAGGAGAGGCTTCTGCTAATCTTGAAGGATTTCAAAAGAAAACATTGGTTCAACTTCTTCAGTTTTCTAATAGTCTTAAAACAACATTGACTCAGTTTCAAACAGCTACTCGTGAAGTTTTACTTGAGACGGCAACAGAGATTCGGGAAGGTACGAAGTCGGTGTTAGAGCAAGCTCAAATCACATTTTCTGAACAAAATGGCATCCTGAAACAAGTGGGTCAAGATGCTTCAGCATTGATGAATACTGCCAGAGAATCTCTAGTTGAGACTTTGACAGGCATTGATCGCCGTCTTGAGAACATCAGTGATAGCACTCAAAATCAACTAGAACTATTTCGTACTGCTTATCAGAATAATTTACAAGAATTTTTTGATCGCCAAAATAATTTACTTGAAGAAACTCTCGGTCAGCAACGTGATGGATTAGCTGGAGTGGTTCAAGAGCTAGATGGTATCTTCCAAGAAGAATACAAGCGACGCAAAGAAATTTCTGATGATTTAGCGTTAAGAATTTCTGAAATCAAGGAAGCAACAAAATCAGTTGCAAAACTTGTTGACGCAGTAGCCGTGTCTTATCCAGCAAGAATCATGCAATTAGAAGAAATTTCTCGTAATGTTGGTGATCAAGTTGATAGGCTTGAACTCAGCAACCGTAAGCTTAACGATGGTTATGATCAATCAATGCAATCTCTAGAAAAAATGCTAAAACAGATGATTGATGGTGAGCAGAACTTCTTTAAAACAGCAGATTCGGCTATGGCTAAGGTTTCTGGTAATTTGCTAGATGTGGCTAATGTGTTGGTTGAAGTCAGTAAGTCGAAATAGCAAAAAGAGGAGATTAAGTCATGAACGATCGCAAGTTACAGCTAGAAGTCCATCAAGAGGAAGAAGAAAATAGCGTCATGTTATCTATTGGCGATCTGATGTCTGGATTGCTGATGGTCTTCGCTTTGCTATTTATCATTGTGTTTGTCCAGTATCAAGTTGCATTTCAAAAAGCCAAAGAGCTTGAAGAGAAGGTCAGAAAGTATGAAGAAACATTTAAAAATTTGCCTGAAATAATTCGTAGCCAATTGGAGCAAGCCATTGGCAAAGGTTCTTTTGCTGTCGATCCCAAAACTGGAGATTTACAAATAGGCGATCGCATTCTTTTTGATGTAGACAGCGCAACCCTGAACCCTAATGGCAAAGCGTTTTTGAGAGACTTCATCCCTGCATACAGTAATATCATTTTTAAATTGCCTAATGAATTGCAAGAGCAAGTAAGTCGTATTTCCATTGAAGGCTCGACAAGTTCTTCTGGAACAGATCAAGAAAATATGGATTTGAGTTTACGCCGCGCTTCAGCCGTGTATCAATATATTTTTAGCGATCGTAGTTTCCCAAATTTTGAAACCAAGTCAAAGTTAAAAAAGAAAATGCTGGTTGCTGGTAGAGGGCTGCTAGATGCTAACCAAAAAATAGTTGACGCTAAAGACCGTCGTGTGACTTTCCGTTTCCAAGTCCGCCGTCCCAATTTCTTGGAACCCACTAAACAATGAATTTACTATGAATCTAAAATTTCAACTATTCCCAACAGTAGCTCCGACAGAGTTACAAAACTTGAGCAATACTTTGCCAGCTAGTTCTCAACGAATTCCTGAACTCGATCATATTTTTGAAAAGATCGCTCAAGGTCAAGGAAATTCTTTGTCAGCATTAGAATGTCTGTGGTGTGTTCTTAAAAAAGAAGAATGGGATCAAGAGCGATCGCTAAATGAAGTCAATTCAACATCAAAACAATTATGGATTGAAGCAGTAAATAATGAATTACTCAGATATTATTTGTTGCGCGGCTATTTACGCTATTTTTTAGAAAACCAGCCTTTTGTAACTTCACTTATAGATTCATTTAATACTTTTAAAAATAACTTGTCTGATCATGAATGTATAGCTGATTTAATTGATGCTGTAGCTGAAATTAATTTGCCAAGCAGGATTATATATTCAGTTGTCACTAAATGCTGTCAATGGAATTTAGGTAAACACGAATTACTTAAAATATTATGGGAAAACACTGGGATAAATACAGTTGACCTTGATGAATTTACTATTACTGTTGCAAATTTTTTTGATATATCAAGTCACAATTCTGATTTTAAAAATGATACTGATAAAGCTAGTTTAGACGATTGGTTGGTTAAATGTTTAAATCAAGAATTAGATATTCCTAATAAACAAGCAAAAGCTGTTGAAAATATTTTAATAGGCTTTCGTAAAGAATTTGCTAGTCAATATCCTAGTTTTATCGATTGGCTAAAATTTCATTATCAAAAAGGCGATCGGGCTAAGCATCTTAGCGAAAGTGCTAGAAGAAAGCTAGGTGAGTTAATCGGTGCAGTTAATTTTTCTGATTTTGCTAATTTAATTAAACTTGTTGCTAAAAGTCTTCCAGAGATGCAAGGTGCTAAAAATAATCCTCAAATAAATCAGCTTTTTAAAAGAAGCTATTTCTGGCAAAACTACAGTGACAAGTTTAGTCAAGTTCGTATTTTTATACCTTCTACCTCTGAAGGTATTGTTGAAAACAACTTACATAATCAGTATACAGTTTTGGCGAGAGATTATCGTAGTGAACCTACAGAAATATGCGTGTTTGATTTCGATTTATGCTTGATTGTCGAGTTTTTTAGGGGTAAAGATAGCGAAATTAGGTTGTTTCCTTGTGATAGATATCCTTCTATTAGACAAATGTTATTTGAAAGAAATGATCTTTCAATTGGTGATATTCGCCGACTTGGTGGAGAAGTTCATGATCATATATATTTATGGCAGTCTAATTGTGAACGCTGGCTATACAAGCATGGAATTTTACCAAATTCAGGATTGAATGTATTTAAAGTAGATAAGACTCAAGAGTATCCTTACAATGTATATACTGGTATGGTTTCTAATATATCCGATGAACAATTAGAACAAAGAGATAGAAAACTGTCATATTGGCAACCTCCTACCTGTCGAGTTTGACCAATTTCAATTTCAAAAATTATACGGAAACAATTTCGGTCGTGCGATAGAGCTTCTCGCCGACATTGTGTAACTTTTTTCGACGCTTGCAATACTGCCAGATAGAAAACACACAAGCGATGATCAAGACTATGCGAGACAATCTATACCCGCGTAATTGGGCTGCATTTACACTAATTGGCTCTAGAGGTTAGGATTAGAAGCTAATAGTTCTAAGTGCGAGGGTTTTGGTATGGCGTTTAATTGGTTTAAACGAAAGTTTGATGATGATAAAGACGGCAAAAATCAACCTGTAGAGCCAGCCCAAACTGAAGAAAAAACGCAAGATCCTTCACCTGCTTTAGAATCTAGCCCGATCGCATCGCCTGCATCACAAGATTTATTAAATTGGGCGAAGGCGGCTTATGCCAATGTGCAGCAACAAACTGAAGCCTCTGAAGAAGAAATTATTGAGCCTGAAATAGTTGAGCCTGAAGCTAAGGTTATTGAGGTAGAAATTGTTGAACTTGAAATTGCTGAACTTGTCGAGCCGATCGCACCTGAATCAACACCAGTATTAGTTGAAGATGCTGCCCAAATCATATCAACAGAAATTACCGATGAACCTGTATCTGTGCCTTTTTGGATGCAGTCGGATAGCGATCGCATCGCCCGTATTGCCGCCCTCGAAGCTACTGCCATCATCGAGCCAGAGGTTGCTAAGCCAGAAGTTATCGCATCGAGACGCAAAGCCACAATTAAGTTTGATGATGATTTTATCTGGTCAGCCGAAGTCCTCGCCTCACAAGGTCGCCGCCCCGATGAAATATCAGTCGAAGAAATCACATGGTTAAATCGTCTGCGTCAAGGCTTAGACAAAACTCGTCTGTCACTAGTCAATCAACTAAAGTCGATCGTTGGACAGGGACCTCTCAGTGCTGACTCTGTTGATGACATTGAGGCTTTGCTACTACAAGCCGATGTTGGAGTCAAAGCAACCGATCAGATTATTGCCAAGCTGCAAGACAAACTTCGCAAAGAAGTTTTGCCTCCCGAAGAAGCGATCGCCTATCTCAAACAAATTTTGCGCGAGATGCTTGACGTATCAGCACAGAAGAATGGCGAACCAATTCCGATGCTGATCCCAGAAAAAAACCAACTAAATATTTGGTTGATTACTGGCGTAAATGGTGCAGGTAAGACTACGACTATTGGTAAACTCTCGCATCTCAGCGTCAAGTCTGGCTACAAAACCCTGATTGCTGCTGCCGATACTTTCCGAGCCGCCGCCGTGGAACAGGTCAAGAGTTGGGGGCAAAGATCGAATGTGGATGTGATCTCCAATCCAGCTCAAAATGCCGATCCTGCCGCCGTTGTGTTTGATGCAATTAGCGCCGCTCAGGCCAGAGGCACTGAATTATTGCTGGTCGATACTGCTGGGAGATTGCAAAACAAAAAAAATCTCATGGAAGAACTCAGCAAAATCAGGCGCATTGTTGATAAAAAATCTGCTGATGCCAAGATCGAATCATTGCTAGTGCTAGATTCTACCCTCGGACAAAATGGACTTAAGCAAGCCGAAGTATTTGCTCAATCCGCAGGTATTACAGGCATAATCCTCACCAAGCTCGATGGCACGGCAAAAGGTGGAGTTGCGATCGCAGTAGTCCAACAACTCGGTTTACCAATCCGATTTATCGGCGCTGGTGAAGGTATCGAAGATCTACGACCCTTCTCAAGTTATGAATTTGTCGAAGCCTTATTGAGTAACTAGTTCTAAAACCGCGAAAACACAATAAAGCGATGGCGCACGCTTCGCGTGCGCCATTGCTTTATTGCGTTCGCCTATTTGATACGACAACTCTTTTAAAAGAATACTGAAATTGCTTGTTAATTTTTGGTCAACTAAGGCTACACTATTTGACTAAATTAGCTTTCGTCCAAACCACCTAGCGTCGCAGCATTGGTATGTCCTTATCATTGCCACCTAGAAACAGATCGCTCCCACCACAGCCAGATATAGACAATGCGTCTGTGATGGTGATGAAAGATCTCAAAGACCTGCTCAGACGGATGAGTCAGGATCAAAATAAAATCCATGAGCTGCTTAGCTTCTTGGGTTACGCTCTCCGCAGCTTTAGTAACCTCAATCAATTTCTAGAATTAATCCCCCTGATCGCCAGTCGTGTTACTGACTCAGATGGCGGTGCGCTAATCCTATTTAAAGCTAGTGGGCAAATGCGCCTAGAGTCTCTACATTGCCCAGAGAAGAACAAAGGCGGCATGAAAGCTCAACAAGTACGAACAGCGATCGAACGCGCCATTCAACAAGTCTTAACAGGCAGCCCTAACGCCCTTGATGAGATGGTCAGTCGTTATTTAGGTGCTGACGTACATTTATTCGGTACATCAGTTTTAATTAAAAATTCTGTGCGCGGTCGGCTCTATATTTTTAGTCGCAAACCTGATTATATTTGGACAGATAATAAGCGCACTTTGATGCGTTTGGTTGCCGATCAAACTTCTGTCGGTCTAGAAAATCATGAGCTTACAACTGAACTAATTAAAAAAGAGCGCCAAGATCGCGAGATGGAGATCGGCTCAGAAATTCAACGCCAACTTTTACCGCGCAATTGTCCCAAAATCCAAGGCATTGAGATTGCCGCCCAATGCTCGACAGCAAGCCGCGTTGGTGGTGACTATTATGATTTTATCCCTATGCAAAAGGGCGATCGCTGGAGTTTTGTCGTTGGCGATGTGATGGGTAAAGGCGTTCCCGCAGGCTTGATCATGACCATGACCCGTGGAATGTTACGGGCTGAGGTATTAAACAATCATTCTCCTAGCAAAATTTTGGAACATCTCAATGAGGTGATGTATGAGGATCTAGAAAAATCTCATCGCTTCGTAACCATGTTTTATTCAGAATACGATCCTGAAACCCAGATCCTGTCCTTTAGTAATGCCGCGCACACTCCCGCATTGCAATGGCGAGCTAAGTCGCGCACTATTCATGCCCTCGATACAATGGGGGCTTTGATTGGCTTAGAAGCTGGCTCAAAGTATGAAGAAAGAAGTGCACATCTAAATTCAGGCGATGTCATCATCTATTACACTGATGGCTTCACTGAGGCAGCAAATCCAGAAGGCGATCGCTTTGACGAAGAAAATCTCCGCAAGGCTCTAGACTGGGCTTGTCAAAATTGTTTTCCCCTTTCCGATGACGTGACTCGTCCTCAGATGATTCTTGACTTCATCTTCCAAGAAGTGCAAAACTTTATTGGAGAAGGGCATACTCACACTGATGACATGACCCTAGTGGTTCTGTATATAAAAGATAAAGCTCTAGTAAATTAACCTAAAACTAAAATATTATGATTGATTTAGCTCAAAACTTAGTAACTAGCGCTGACCTATCGTTTCATCTTTCAGCGATCGCGCCTGTTAGCAATTTTCATTTCAATATTACGGATCTGCACTCACATATAAATATGGATTTACTCGCCCAACAATTTAGGGGAGACGTAATGGGTGACTTCGGAAGAGGTTGGAATAATTTTGTAAAGTCTGGTCAGATTTGGGCTTTGATTATTGGAGTGGTAGTCGGATATCTATTTAGAAGTATTACCAACTCATAAAACCCACAAAAAAGGAAGACTCACATTGTGAGTCTTCCTTTTTTGTTTTTTTAATGGCGGGGGACGGATTTGAACCATCGACCTTCGGGTTATGAGCCCGACGAGCTACCAGGCTGCTCTACCCCGCGTTGTTTTGTTTCGCTTAGCTAATATAACATGGTTTTATGTAATTGCAAGCATTTTGGAAAAGTTTTTTAAAACTTGAGTATTTCACCCCTCCGCAACGCCGTCTTACCTCAGTTGTTTGACCCGGTAAAACCAGGTGGAGCCGAAGCGCTGCGCCTAACTTAAAGTTCCCAGATGCAAGTCTGGTATACTGCGGCGAAGACTGCGAAGACTCCTAGAAAACAATTATCGATCAAGACACATTATCGGTAGTCACGCACGCCACAGAGGAGCTTATTACAATTATACATTACTTGAAGCTGTCGGCTAGCCAATAGACTAAAGGCGCGATCGCAAGTGCAGGTAAAAAAGAAGCAACCCTGACTTTAGCGAGTTCCAATAAATTCAAGCCTAATCCCAACAACATCAAGCCACCAACGCCCGTAATAACCATCACCGATGGCGCATTCTCAGGATTGGGCAAGCTTTGAGCGAGATTTCCAGCCAGTAAAGACATAGTGCCTTGGTAAAAAGCAACGGGCAGAGCCGAAAATCCAACGCCGATCCCGTAGGTGCTAGCAAATACGATTGAAATAAATCCATCGAGGGCAGACTTGAGCGCTAACAGATTGTCATCGCCTGTGAGTCCATTGTTGAGGCTGCCGATAATTGCCATGGGACCAATACAAAACAATAGACTTGCAGCTACAAAACCTTCAGTAAATTTTCCCTTGCCTTTAAATTTGGCTTTTAACCAGTCGCCAACTGTCTCCAAACGTTTTTCAATCTGACCCAATTCTCCAAGTACACCGCCGATAATTAAGGACATCAGGGCAAGTATCACCCCATTCACAGCGCCTGCCTTGACTCTAAGTAAGCTATTTGCCATATCAATGCTGACAAACATGGTGATCAGTCCGATCGCTTGTTTGAGGATTGGTAAAACTTGAGACAGGAATCGCCCACGTAAAATTAGTCCTAAGAATGTACCGACTGCGATCGCGAAAACATTAATCCAAGTCCCACTGGTTTTTGTCCAAAAATCTAGCATTTAGTTACGGTTGTTTTGCTGTTTTCTATTTTACGAGCATCTCAATGAGTCAACAATTCTCATTATGAAACCAATTTTGGGGTTTGCAGCGCCTAGGGCGCTACAAACCCCAAAATTGGTTTTTTGAAAGTTCAGCCGTAGGCTGAACTTTCAAAAAACCAATTTTTATAATGAGAATTGCTGTCAATGAGTATATCTACTTGCGATCCCAAGAAACCAATCGCCGATCCTGTAAACCTTTGCAACTTTTTTCTTTGTCGCTTGGCTTTACTCAATATGGTAAATACAACTAATTTATCGATTGCTTTGCAATCAGAACCCTTTTCAGAATACTTACTCAGACATTTACATAAAAAACCTTAAGAAAAATTAGGCTTTTAGCCCAAGATGGAGAGCAAAACATGGCTCTAGAGCCTTGCACGGAAGTTCCTACCAAAATTAAAACCAATATCCCTGTTCTTAAAGAACGTGGACAGAGAGAGGTATTTTGTGGCTTGACGGGGATCGTCTGGCTGCACCGCAAAATGCAGGATGCATTTTTCCTTGTAGTCGGTTCTCGTACCTGCGCCCACCTCGTCCAGTCTGCGGCTGGCGTGATGATTTTTGCAGAGCCAAGATTTGGGACAGCGATTCTCGGCGAACGAGATTTGGCTGGACTAGTTGATGCTAACGAAGAACTCGATCGCATTGTTGACCAACTATTAGAGCGCCGCCCTGATATTGGCACTTTGTTCTTAGTGGGATCATGTCCCTCAGAAGTAATTAAGCTTGATCTCGCCAAAGCCTCAGAACGCCTTAACCAAAGATTTTTTCCAAAAGTTCGGATTCTTAACTATTCTGGCAGTGGCATTGAAACCACATTTACC